>Ga0209727_1000052_pt1 | contig 151725 bp, 127 predicted proteins | sample RifGroC1_FD_183995 | JGI IMG/M metagenome (GOLD analysis project Ga0209727, IMG submission 183995) | Groundwater microbial communities from Rifle, Colorado, USA - Groundwater C1 (SPAdes) (version 2) | ecosystem: Environmental > Aquatic > Deep subsurface > Groundwater | place: Rifle, Colorado... | reverse complement strand
GACAAACCCTCGTCCATCCTCCGCCCGCCCGCCCTCAAAAGAAGTTCCCTCACTATCTTCAGACCCATTCCTGTTCCCTCATGTTTGACGTAGCAGGCGGGAGCCGGTTCCGCAGCCTCGTCCCGACCGGCGGCCGCGTCCCCGTCTTCCGCTTCGTCATAGTAGCGCATTTCCAGATCGTCGCCTTGCCGTCCGGCCGACAGAATCATATTCACCCGCCTTCCCCGTGCGTGCTTGATCGAGTTCATGACCAGTTCGTGGACGATGAGTCCGATCGTGGTCGCTCGTGTCGTGGTGAAGTGGAGGGGTTCAGAGGCTTCCCAGCGGGCGGCGAACGATCCGGAGCAATCCATGAGAAGGGTCCGCAACGTTTCGGCGAGCCTAAAAATATACGCTTCCGCGGAGACGCCGCTCCCCCCGGCGACGCCGTCAAGCAGGTCATGGATTGAGATGAACGCTGAAATCCGCTGCTCGAGCATATCCCGATCGAACGGAGGGAGGACGCTGTCGGACGGCATGAAAAGGGAAATGGTATTAAAGAAGTACTGGAATGAATTCTTGATGCGGTGCCGCGCCTCCCTGGTCATGAGTTCGCTGTTCCGAAGGGCTTCTGCGAGCAGCCGCGTCCGTTCTATCCTTCGGAGGGTCGCCTCCAGGGCGCAGCCCATCCGTTCCAGGCAACGTACGGCGTTGACGTCGGGGCGCTCACCGACGCATGCGATCGTCGTCATGTCAAGGCTGAAACCGTTCTCTGGATCGCGCCGAGCGAACAGCAGCGCCCGATCCGCCTCGCCGGGGCATTCTGTTCCTTCCGATATCCTCCTCGCGGACTCGGCGAGGTTTCCCGCGCATTCGCCGTAAGTTGCGTTTCCCGTCCGCGCGAGGATGCAGATGCCCCAGTCGGGGAAGAGGGATCCGAAGGCGGCTACGCTTGCCTCGATCGCACCGTGCGCGTCCTCAGCGACGCAAAGGTTCAAGGCGAGATCATGTTGCGTGCACAGGAGATTGATTTTTTCATTCATTTTGCTACCCGATATTTCAGAATGATAGAAATATTAGGAACGCGGAACACACCCCGCAAGAGATTTTCTCAAATTAGACGAATGACTACAGGATTTCGAGGCTCAAGGGAGGGGTTTTGGCTCGGCGAGCGCATATCCCTGCGCATAATCCACCCCGATGCGTCTCAGCCTGTCGACGATCGCCATATTCTTGGCGTATTCGCCGACGGTTTTAAGGCCCAGGACATGACCCATGGAGTTGATGGAATCGACCATCGTATAGTTGACGAGGCTTTCGTCTATGTTCTGCACGATCGAGCCGTCGATTTTGAGGTAATCGACCGGCAGGTTCTTGAGGTAATTGAAGGAGGAGAAGCCCGAGCCGAAATCGTCCAGGGAGAAGGTGAAGCCCTTGTCCTTGAGACGGCCCATGAAGTTCGACGCGTACGAGAGATTCTGGATCGCGGCGGTTTCGGTTATTTCGAAGCAGAATGAAGCCGGTGAGCCTTCGTATCGCTTGAACACGAGGTCAACGTACTCCACGAAGGTCTCGTCCAAGAGGGTCGGACCCGAGAGGTTCACCGTGAACAGCCGGTCGATGATGGGGTGCCCTTCGTCCTTCAGCCGTCGCCAAGTCTTCACCGAATTGTCCAGGACCCAGCGATCGATCATGGGCATGAGGCCGTAGCGCTCAGCCGAAGGTATGAAGGAGCCGGGACTGATGATCGAACCGTCGTCGCCCTGCATGCGGATCAGTATTTCCGCCTTGGCATGATGGCCGGCCTCGGGATTGAGGGGCTCGATGGGTTGGAACCAGAGGCGGAACATGTTCCGTTCAAGGGCTTCGTTGATCCTGCCTATCCATTCCATTTGCCCGCGCCGCTGAACATACTTCTCCTCGCTGCGCTGGAACACGCTGATCCGGTTTCCGCCCTCTTCCTTGGCGATATAGCATGCGTCGTCGGCCGCGGCGAGCACCGCGTGGATGTCCTGGTCCCCTTCGCTGAGCGGGACTACGCCGATGCTGAGCGTTATAGGGAAAAGGCTCTTTTGCCAGATGAATTTATGGTTCTGGACGGCATCCTGAAGCCGTTTCGCGACGTGGAGGGAATCCTCCAGGGTACAGTCACGAAGTATGACCGCGAATTCGTCCCCGCCCAGGCGCGCCGAGAAATCCCGTCGCTGGGTAAGTGACTGGATGACGTTCGCGACCTGGCGGAGGAGTTCGTCGCCCGCCATGGCTCCGCAGGTGTCGTTGACGACCTTGAAACGGTCGATGTCCAACTCGATCAGGGTGTGCCGCCCGCCGTTGCGCTTCAGTTCGTCGATCAGCTCCGAGAGCTTGAGCGCGAATTCTTCGCGGTTGGACAGGCCGGTCAAGCCGTCGTGGCTCGCTTGGTAATCGATCGTCTCGGACATCCTCTTCAGTTCGCTGATGTCGCGGAACGCAAAGACGTAACCCTCGGTCTCGTTCTCTATCTGGTGGATCTTCGTGATGGATCCGTCCACGATGAACGTCTGGCCGTGGCGGCTCTTCATCATCACGTCGCGGAAGAACATCGGATGTCCGCCGCCGGGGAGGGTGTCCGGAACAACGGGGACGAGAGATCTGGAATCGACGAGGGAAAGCACCGACTGGGCGGATCTTCCGCGGGCGTCGTCCTCCGTCCAGCCGCACATCTTGGCGGCGATGGGGTTGAGGAAGAGGATTTCCATATCGATGCCCGTAGCGACTATGCCGTCATTGACGCTGTGCAGGATGGCCGAAAAGAGGCGCTCCTGCTTTTTGAGGCTTTTGTCCACCTTGTGCTTGTACAGGGCTATGTCGATGGTCGTATAGAGCTCGCGCTCCTTGAAAGGCTTGAGTATATAACCGAACGGTTCGGCTTCCTTCGCGCGTTCGAGCGTCCGTTCGTCGGCGTAGGCGGTGAGGAAGATAACGGGTATCTGCAGTTCCCGCTTGATGGTTTTCGCCGCTTCTATCCCGTCGACCGCCCCTGCGAGCATGATGTCCATGAGGATTATGTCGGGCCGATGATCCCGGGCCTTGCGCACCGCTTCCTCGCCCTCGGCGGCCGAATCGCATACGGTGTAGCCGAAGCGTTCCAGTCTCCTCTGGAGGTCCAGCGCAATTATCTTTTCATCTTCGACGATGAGGACACGTTCGCTTTCCATATCGTTATTTCAGTATATCCAATAGCCGAATAGGGTCAAGCTCGATCCGGTGGAAGAATTCAGCACGGCGAACGGAGTTCCCTCAGCTTTTTCAGCACGAGGGCCGCTATTTCGGCCGGACTTGACCCTGCCGCGTCCACGGTCAGGTCGGCCGCCCTGCGGTATTCTGCCGCCCTCCGTTCGTGCAGCGCCCGGTGGATGCCCTCCGGATCGTCGCCGCGGAGAAAGGGGGGGAGAGTGCCGGAGCGCTCGGCCGCGGCGCGGATGCGCTCCCAGGTCCTTTTCGGGTCCAGCTCCAGATATACCAGGATACTTTTGCCGCTGAACGCCCTCATCGCGGGCGGGTTGTCGATGAGCCCGCCGCCCGCCGCCAGCACGATGGGTGCGTCCTGCCGGAGCTCTCCGACGATCCAGACGGCGGCTTCCGCCTCGGCCGTCCTGAAAGTCTCCGGACTCCGTTCGAAGAGCGCCCGCGGACTCAATCCCGTCCGTTCTTCGATTATCGAATCGAGATCGAAGAAATTCGCCCCTGAAAGGCGAGCGAGCGCTTTCCCGACGCTTGTTTTACCCACATGCTTCGGCCCCACGAGGGTAATCAACTGCAGCGGCTCGATTCGCGCCATAGACTCGGCTCCCAAGTTCGGATTATGGTGAATATGGCATGAAACGCGTTCTTTGTCTTTCGCTTCACCTATCAGGCGGTTCGGCATGAGCGGCCTCCTGTTCGTCGCGCGCATCCTCGCCGTTTCCGCCCTGCCATTGGCCGCATGCTGGCTTTGGTTCGCGTCCCGCATCCCCGCCTTCGTTCCCGTACGCTTGCTCAAATCCGCCTTCCTCGGTGCCGCCATGGTCGTCCCGGTGGCTGCGCTGCAGTACCTGCTTCCCCGCGCGTCTTCCGGTTTCGGTTCCGTCCTGTTCCGGTCCTTCGTCGTCGCCGCCCTCGTCGAGGAGGGCGTGAAACTGGCGAGCCTCCGGATGGCCCGCCGATTCATCGCTTCCGGGAGCGGGGAGGCCGCGGCTGTCGGCATCGCGGCCAGCCTCGGCCTGGCCATCTTCGAAACCGCCCTGTATTCTTTCGCGGACCCCTCGGTCGCCATCGTCCGTGCCGTGACCGCCGCCCCCCTGCACGCCTCCTGCGGCGCCCGGATCGGTCTCGCGGCCGATGCTCCCTCGCTCCTCTCTCCCCGCGCCGTGTTTTCCGCAATCCTCGCGATAGCCGTGCACGGCGCCTACGATCTTTCCCTCTTCGTTCCGGGGTTCCCCTCCTTCTTTCCCATCGCGATCGCCGTCGTCGCCTTCATTTCCGCGATCGGATTAGTCGGTCCGAAAAACGATGGAGATATTTGAGAAAGGCGTATTGCGACGACACATCCGCGTTCTATTGACACGTTTTGATCAAAGTTATATATTCACCTCACAAACGACGCAGGGTAGAGCAGTTGGCAGCTCGTCGGGCTCATAACCCGGAGGTCGTAGGTTCGAGTCCTACCCCTGCTATAGAAAACGTTAAAACCGTCCCGAAAGGGACGGTTTTTTTATTCCAGGGGTAGGACTCGAACCGGAGCCGCGTCGCGACCGGAAGGGAGCGCGAAACGACAGGATGTCGTTTCAGCGGCGAGGCGGGCTGGAGGGTGAGGACACGATGTCCGAACCCGGAAGCCGAGTCCTACCCCTGCTATAGAAAACGTAGGAACCGTCCCGAAAGGGACGGTTTTTTTGTCCAGGGGTAGGACTCGAACCGGAGCCGCGGCGCGATTCTGCCGTGCCGTGCCGTGCCGTGCCGCGGGCGCGCGGCACAGGTAGAGTTCATCCGACGATTCGCACCTGCAGACTGCTATGAATACCCGGAGCTGAACGCCGATCCCTTCAAACCCGGCTGGCCTCTTACATGGATCATGGGGCCAGGTCCCCAGGTCGGCAAGCTTTATGCCCCCGTTCCATCCGCCGGCCGGAGTTTGGGATGCCGATCCGGAGATGGCGCGTTCCTCCGTTCGATCCGGACGCCTTCGAAGAGCATGAGCTTCCAGCCCTGGGATAGGATGCGCATTTTGTTCTTCGGCGGTATGATCGTGCCGATTTCCAGGAATTCGAGCAATTTCTTCAATTCGTGGATGCGGTTGTAGGTCCTTCGGTAAGCGGCGCAAAGCGTGGCCTTCGTGTCCATAGGATCGCAGCCTGTGCAGATGACCGACGCGGTGCCCTGATTTCGCGACCTCTTGAGGAAGGTTTGGGACTGTATCGCCGCGCAGGAAAGCTGGTGGTCTTCCGCTTCCAGGAAATCCAGAAGTAGAGCCTTGCTGCCCTTTCCGAGGAAGTAGTCCGCGGCTTTTCCATCCACGGCTACGCCTTCGGATCCTACCGTGAGCGTCTTTCGGGAACGCAGGAGTAAGCCGCGGGAGATGACGATGATGAAGACATCCAGGAAGCCGTTGTACGAATTGTAGATCAGGGCCTCGATGGGTCGCGGTTCCGAACGGGTGACTATCGCGTAGCCCATCATTATGATCCACTGCGAAAAAAGGATGAAGATGCCGTATCCCGCATGACTGAGGAAGCGCAATTGCGGGCGATTCACGGGATGCGAATAGAACCAGAAGAGGAACAGGCCGAGATAGGCGACCAGGTTCTGGAATATCGCCGAGAAAAAGTCCCTGTGGACAAGCACTCCGAGGGCAACTACCGTACCTTGCGCGAGCAGGGAAACGAAGATGCTCGCGATGGCGAAGACGATGGGGTTCGCGATCCGGAGGGTCGCGTCGTACGCAAAACCGAAACCAAGAAAAACCATCGCCGCCACCCAAGGCAGCGAGGAGGCGGGCAACGGCGTCCCGGCCGTTTCGGGGAAACCCCGCAGGAAAAGGGTCAAAGAAATAATCGGAACAGGCAATGCCGACAGGAAACTGAGCAAAAAAGAGAGTTGTCGGTCTCCGGCATCGATGCTCGTCATCCCGCCAGATTACGCGCCACGGATCGGGACTGTCAACGACCATCAATCCGGCGGAGTCGGCTCGCCGATATTACCGTCTCCGGGAATGGCTTGTACTTGAGCGGACGCGAAGAATAGATATTCGCCTGTCATCTCTACGCTGTCGCCCTGGAATACGCAGGCTGTAATGGTACCCGTACAGCCCCGGGCTCGTCAGCGTAGCTCATCCCAGGCTCCGGGGAAAACGCCATCTGAACCTTGGGCGTGAAGGAATAGTTCCATCCGGTCCCTGGACACGCCGATATTAGATTTTAGTACGTATAGGGGACTGGGTGTGAAGTTCGGGTCACGACGAGACTTTTTCCCGAGAGGCTGAATAAATGCTGAACGAAGCCACGAAGCAAGAAGTGATGGGTTTTTTAAGAGAAGCGGCGAGGTGCCCCATATCCCTCAGGTTCTGCGAGCGCTTCGATGAGAAAAGCAGGATTTGGAATTTGAAGGAGCACTCGCACCCCTACCTCGAGATTATTTACTTCATCGAGGGCAAGGCGAGCGTGGCGGCCGGGGAGAACACTTTTGATGTCGCGCTTTTCGATCTATTGGTCTATCCTCCGGGCGTCAAGCACCGGGAGATGCTCGACTCAACGAGTCGCCAGGAAATCGTATGTTTCTGGCTCGAACTCGGATGTCGGGCAACGCTTCCGTATTCGTTCAAACTGAGCGACGACGGAGGGGAGCTCGGATGGCTTTGCCAGAGCGTCCACAAAAACCACGTAGGGCGCGGGGAGCGCTTCCTCGAGCTGGAGGAGCATCTCCTCAGATCGCTTCTCCTTTATATCGAACAGAAACTCCCGCGGACCGGTCCGTCGAGGATCGCGGCACTCGACCGATGCCGTGCCTACATGGATGAACACTGGGCCGAGGATTTCGATGTGGAAATGCTCGCGAAGGTAGCCTGCGTCACTCCGTCCTATCTATCCCGTCTTTTCAGGAGGCACCTCGGCACCACGCCGATGCGCTACCGCAACTCCGTGCGCATAGAGAAAGCGAAGCACCTGCTTCTCATCAAATCGGCCTCGGTGGAAGAAATCGCCGATGTTCTCGGATTCGAGGACGCGAAATATTTCAGCCATCTCTTCAAGAGCATTACCGGGCTTCCTCCAAGCCAATTCCGGAAGAAATACCAGGCTCCCTGATCTTGTTATCGGTTCTCCGGATCGGCTCGAACGGATTCGGTCATTCCCCATCCGTGAATTAAAGGGTATACCCTCATCAAGGTATCTTATGGCGTCCCAATCCGATGTCGCCAAATTGGCGAACGTTTCATTCATGACCGTATCCCGGGTGGTCAACGGAGACCCGCGGGTCAAGAGCGAGACGCGGGAACGCGTCCAGCGCGCGATTGAGGAACTCGGCTATTATCCCAACTCGATCGCGCGCGCCTTGAACCGGCAGAGGACGATGACGATCGGATTGATCCTGCAGAAACTGGATTTCGTGCTTTCGGAACCGTACATCTCCCATCTCATTTACCATATCGAAAAGGCGCTCATTCCCCACGATTACGATATGCTGATCGTTTCGGGCGAACGCCGGAACGGCGGCGATTTGACCCTCCTGTTCAAGCAGAAGAAAGTGGACGGCGTTATCATCCTGGGCTCCCAAATAGGCGATCCGAGGCTCCAAGCCCTCTCGGAAAATCGCTATCCTTCGGTGTTGTTGCACGCCCACAGCGATCTTCCCTGCATAAGTTGCGTTGACGTCAACAATTATTCGATCATCGAGTATTTTATCGATTATCTGGCCGCGCGCGGCCATCGGCGAATCGGGTTCATCAGCGGCGACTTGTCGGTGCTGAACGCGTATCAACGCCTGGACGCGTATGAAGCGTACATGATGAAGCGGGGCTTGCCGTTCGGGAAGGAATTGGTGTTCCGCGGCAACTGGTCGTCCGGTTCCGGATTCGAGGCCTTCCTGCATTTCAATGAACTCCGGCCCAGGCCGAGTGCCGTCATCGCGTCCAACGACCACATGGCTATCGGCTTCCTCAAGGCGGCCTACGAACATCAGGTACGCATCCCCGAAGAAATGTCGCTTGTCGGCATAGACGATATAGAAATGTCCGCGTTCACCACTCCGAAACTCACCACCATGCGGCAACCCATGCAAACCATCGCGTCGGCTGCGGTCGAGACCCTCATCGGGGCGATGGGCGGCAAGGATAAGCCGGCGGCGCGCATCGTTCTTGAGGCGGAACCCGTCATACGGGATTCCTGCGGATTCTTTTCAGGCGCCTGAACGCACCGACGCGACCGAAACCGTCCGCCCGCGGCATTGAACACGGCATTGAACTTCAAATTAGCTTGACAGACGCCAGTTTGATGGTACAATTGAAAAATGTTTGCGCAAACATTTGAATGGTCACGCAAACAATCCCAATATCCGGAGGATGCAATATGGCACGCAAAACGAAAATACTTTTGGTAGGCGAGACTTGGTTTGTCCTGAAGCTGCATGTCAAAGGCTTCGACATGGTTCCTTTGGGCGGATACGAGAATTTCGCCGTTTGGTTTCTGAACGCCATGAAGGCGTTCGATGATATCGAAGTGACCCATATGCCCAACCATGTGGCTCTGACCGAGTTCCCCAGAACCGTGGACGCGATGAACGCATACGACGTGATCATCTTCAGCGATACGGGGAAAAACACCATTCAGCTGTACCCCGACATGTTCACGGTTCCGATGGGGCCCGACAGATTGGACACGCTGCGTGATTATGTCGCCCAGGGGCGGGGCTTCTGCATGGGCGGCGGCTGGAACTGTTTCGAAGGAATCAGGGGGATTCCCGGGTATCATGACACGCAGGTCGAAAAAATGTTGCCCGTGAACATGCTGCCCCATGACGACAGGGTGGAAAAACCCCAGGGCATTCAACCCGTCGTAACCGATCGGAATCACCCCCTTCTGAAAGGAATCGACGGCGAATGGCCGCTCTTCCTCGGGTATAACAAGGTCTCGGCGAAACCGGAAGGTCATGTTCTTGCGACCATCGACAAGGATCCGTTCATCGTGGTAGGCGATTTCGGGAAAGGCCGGACCATGGCGTTCACTTCCGACCTGTCCAAACATTGGGGGACGGCATTCATAGGATGGAACCACTACGGCGCATTCTGGCGGAACGCCGCGAAATGGCTGGCCGGCCATGAGATGTAAATCATCCTGCCGGATCGGGGGCGAAAACTATCTTGGCTTATATCGGGGGTAGTTCAGTTTAGTCTCCCTATTTGTGCAGTTTTCACCCTTTCCGAATTTCCAAAGTGCAATATTATAATTCTATGAGTAATGCATTTGGCGGGCTCAATGGTAGCAAAATGCAATATTTTAAGTTTCATATGAAATTAAATTGACAAATAATGAAACCGGCGCATTATAATAGCTGCTTACACGTGAGTCCAAAAACTCACTGTATGATATTTCTGGTCAATCTAGGAGGTTCAGAATGGCAAGAAAGAATCGGTTGTTGCTCATCGCTCTCGTGCTTCTTGTCGGGACTGTATTCGGAGTGAACGCCCAAGCCAAGAAAATCAAGGCGGCGTTCATCGTTTCGAACATGGCCAACGAGTCGCAGGCTTTCTCCCAGAAGATGTTCCTGAAGTACGGCGCGGACTACGGTTTCGACATGTATACCTACGACGCGAAGGGCGATACCCAGGCCGAGTCCCAGATCGTCAACAATTGCATCGCGCAGAGGTTCAAGGTCATCTTCCTCAATCCCAACGACATCAACGCGATCGTGCCCAGCCTGATGCAGGCCAAGAAGGCCGGCATCATCGTGGGCATGTTCTCGTCGGACCTGGCTGAGGCGAACCAGAAGTACCGCGACTTCTACGCGGGCGTGAACGACACCATGGCAGGCCAGCAGGCCGCCGCCGCCTTCAAGAAGCAGTTCCCGAAAGGCGCGAAGATCGTGGAAATCGGAGGCCAGGCGGGCCATGACGCCCAGATCAAGCGCCATGACGGTTTCAACGGCGCTATCAAGGGCTCAAACATCCAGGTCATCGACTACAAGGCCTGCAGTCAATGGTCGACCTCCGACGCCATGACCATCATGGAAAACATGATCGTCAAGTACGGCAAGGAAATCCAGGGCGTGTTCTGCCATTGGGACAACGGCGCCACGGGGGTTCTCCAGGCCGCAAAGGCCGCCGGCATCAAGAATCTGTTCATCGTCGGCGTCGACGGCAACCGCGCCGGATATGTCCAGGTGCAGAGCGGCGAGCAGTCCGTGAGCATCGCCCAGGATTTCACCGTCATGGCGAAGAAGGATCTTGAGCTGGCCAAGGCGGTCCTCGACAAGAAGAAGGTCGAAGCAATCAACTTCGTCCCGCTGACCGTCGTCGACAAGGCCCTGATCGAAAGCGGCGGCTTCGACATGCCCGAGTGGTAGAATAGGTTCGTGACGAGGGCTCGTCTCGCATATCGCGGAACGAGCCCGTTTTCATAAAATCCAATCGAGGATGAAGCCATGGATACCGTCGGATCAGAAGTCATACTAACCATTAAGGGTGTCTCAAAATCCTTCCCGGGCGTCAGGGCGCTGGACGGGGTGTCGGTCGACGTCAGGCGGGGAACGGTGCACGGCATCGTCGGCGAGAACGGAGCAGGCAAGTCGACCTTGATGAAGATACTGTCCGGCGTCTATCAGAAGGACAGCGGGAAGGTCGTTTTCGACGGCCAGACCATCGAACATACGACGCCCCAGGAATCCATGCACCGGGGGCTCGCGATAATCTACCAGGAGCTCAACCTGGTCAACACGATGAGCGTGGGCGAGAATATCTTCCTTGGCCGCTTCAAGGAAATGAAGGGCATGCGCGGCACCCATGCCAAAGCCGGAGAGCTTCTGGAAAGCATCGGCTGCAAAATAAGCACCTCCAAATTGGTCTCCGAGCTTAGCGTGTCGGAAAAGCAGATGGTCGAAATCGCCAAGGCGCTTTCTTTCAAGTCCAAACTCATCATCATGGATGAGCCGAGCAGCAGCCTCACAGGCGAAGAGATGTGCGAGTTGATCAAGATAATCCATCAACTCAAGGCGCAGGGAATATCCATAATCTATATCAGCCACAAGCTGGACGAGATCTTCGATTTTTGCGACATCGTCACCGTCATGCGCGACGGCCATGTCATCGACACGAAGCCCAAGGTCGATTTTACGCGGGACGATTTGATCACGAAAATGGTCGGACGGACTATCGAGAACGAGTACCCGGAGCGCCCGCGATGCGCCGGAGACACGTTGATGGAGGTCCAGTCCATCAATACGCATAAACTTCACGACATCTCCTTCACCCTCAGGAAAGGCGAGATACTGGGCCTCGTGGGGCTGGTCGGAGCCGGAAGGACCGAGATAGTCCGCGCGCTGTACGGCGCGGACAAGGTCAGGGGACATCGGGTGCTGATCAAAGGCAAGCCCGTCACGATCCGGAATCCGAAAGAGGCCAAGGACGCAGGCTTCGGTTTCATTCCTGAAGACCGGAAGCTCCAGGGGCTCGTCCTGCCGTTTTCCGTGGAATCCAACATATCCATGGCCAGCATTTCGAACTTCTCGAAATTCGGCTTCATCCGGAAATCACTGGAGAAGGGCATCGGAACCCGTCAGGTCAAGGCGCTTAACGTCAAGACGCCGTCGACCAGGGTTCCGGTCAGGAACCTTTCGGGCGGCAATCAGCAAAAATGCATCGTCGGACGCTGGATGGAAATCTCCCCCAGCATTTTCATCATGGACGAGCCTACGAAAGGAATAGACGTCGGCGCCAAGTACGAGATCTATTCCTTGATGAAGGAAATCGCCGAACGGGGCGGTGCGATCATCCTGATCTCCTCGGAACTTCCCGAAGTGCTCAACATGAGCAACCGGGTATTGACCATTTTCGAAGGCCGGATCACGGGAGAATTCGATCCCGAATCGACATCGGTCGACAAGATTATGAAAGCCGCATTGGGAATAGTCGGAGGGTGTGCCTAATCATGCATAGGGAAAGCGTATCCATCAATGCCGTTATTTCCGTGGTCAGGGATTACCTCGTACTGGTGATGATCGCGGCCCTGGTCGCGATCACGGCGGTGATCGAGCCCAAGTTCATGTCAGGGGCGAATCTGGTCAACATCATGCGCCAGTTCGGACCCCTGATCATGGTTTCGCTCGGCATGACCTTCGTGATCATCGGCGGCTTCATCGACCTGTCCGTAGCAGGAACGATCAACCTGGTGGCCGTGGTGACCATTTCGCTCATTCAGCCTCTCGGCCAGGTGCCCGCATTGCTGATTGGATTGACGATCGGAGCTGTCTGCGGCGGACTCAACAGCGCCCTGATACTCAGTTCCGGCGCCTTGACCCAGGCCGAAGCCCTTTTCATTACCTTCGGTATGAGCACCGTCTATTCGGCGATAGCGCTGCTCTACTCGGGCGGCTCCACCATGCATTTCTGGGACATTTCGGCGAGCAAGTCGGTCTTCGAGGCTATCGGCGGGGGAAACGTGGGATTCCTGTCCGTTTCCTTCGTGATCTTCCTGGTCTGCCTCGCCCTGCTTTGGGTTTTCCAGACCAAGACTTCCGAAGGCCGGGCCATATGCCTAACGGGCGGCAACAAGACGGCGGCCCGCCTCGCCGGCGTGCAGGTATCGCGCGCCATCGTCGTGATCTACATGATTTGCGGCTTGATGGCGGGCGTGGGCGCCATCGTGCTTTTTTCCCGCATCACTACGGCCGCGCCCGTCATAGGCGCGGGTTACGAGACCAATGCCATCCTCTCCGTCGTCGTGGGCGGCACGACCCTGAAAGGCGGGAAGGGCAGCGTCCTGCGCACGGTGATGGGCGTTCTGCTGGTCATCCTCATGTCCAACTGTCTGGATCTCCTGGGCGTCTCATCATACCTGCAATACGCGGTAAAAGGCGCGATCCTGGTCTTCGCCATCTGGCTCGACAACCGCAAGCAAGCGTAGGAGAAGCTGCCATGAACAGATCCGGAATCGGAGAATCGCTATACAAACTCGCGACGAAACAGAAGGCCTTCATCGCCATCCTCGTGATGATGGGAGGCATGCTTTTTTCCGGGACGAACTTCTATACGGTCTACAATCTCCTTGACATGCTCAATTCGACCTCCATTTTGCTCATCCTGTCATTCGGGGTTACCCTGACCATCGTAAGCGGAGGCTGCGACCTTTCGATAGGCGGCATCCTGGTCGTTTCCGGAATCACCGCCATCAAGCTGCTGGATTTCATGCCCATATGGCTCGCGATTCTGTGCGCCGTACTGTTCGGCGCCGTAGTCGGATTCATCAACGGCTTCCTCGTCGTGAAACAGAAGACGGAACCCTTCATCATCACGCTCGGCATGGGCCTGTTGCTGACCGGCATCGCCCAGCAGCTGACCGATGCCCATCCTATCCCCGCCAAGAACCCCGATTTCATGATGATCGGAAACGGCGATATCTTCGGAGTGCCGAATCTGGTGCTGATCATGCTGGTCTGTTTCGGCATCAGCTTTTGGCTCATGCGGTATACCCAATTCGGCCGCAACCTCTACGCAATCGGCGGCGATTACGATGTCGCCAGATATTCGGGCATCGACGTCATCCGCACCAAATGGATAGGGTTCGTGATCAGCGGAGCCGCCGCCGGTTTGGCCGGGGTGTTGCTGTCGTCCAAGCTGAATACCGGTTCCTCGGTATACGGCGAGCTGACCGCCTTGGTCGTCAATTGCGGCGTCGTCGTCGGCGGCACCTCCTTCGCGGGCGGGATCGGCGGCATACCCCAGTCCGCTCTGGGACTGCTTGTCTTCGGCATGCTGGACAACGTGATGAACATGCTGAATATCTCTTCTTATTACCAGGTTATGCTCAAAGGCACGGTCATCGTCGGAATCATCTGGCTGGATTGCTTCGCCAACAAGCGCAGACGGGAGTTCGTTTGAGGGCAGGCGTTTAGGCAGCCCCCGCAACAAATCCAGCATATTTTCCCTTCGCGCATGCCGCGTCCGTAGTCCGCCCGGGGCAATCCGTCAAAAGGAGGAAACACATGGAAAACGCGACAATACAGCGCATCAGGAAGCTGGGGAGCAGCCAGCGGATCATGACGCTGAAGCAGCGCATGCTCGACGAGCCGCGCTATCTTTCGGTGGAGCAGGCGCATATCGTCACTGATTATTACCGCCGCAATCCCGATAAACCGCGCAACATCCAGAGGGCGGAAGTCCTGGCCGAAACCATGCGCTCCATCGGCATCCGGATAGATCCGCTGGAATTGGTGATCGGCAACCGCACCGCCGGCGTCAGGGCCGGAGTGGTAACGCCGGAATCGGGCATTTCCTGGGTCGATGCCGAGATCGAGGACCTGCCCAACCGTCCGCAGGACAAATTCAACGTCCGGGCGGAGGACATCGGGACCTTCCGCCGCGATATCCTTCCCTTCTGGAAGGGGAAATCCCTCGAGGACAGGGTGAAGGAACTGCTCGGCGAAGAGATCGGCGCTATCGGCAAGGTCGCCAAGATCAACCAGACCGATCATGCCCAAGGCCATATCTGCCCGGATACGCGCCGCTGGCTGGCCCTCGGTCCGAGCGGCATCCGGGACGACATACTCTCGCGGCTTCCGGGCGCGACGCCGGCCGCCGCCGACTTCTACGAGGGCGTGGTCATCGTGCTCGAGGGCGCCATGGATTTCATGCGCCGGTACGCCGCCATGGCCGGGGAGATGTCCGACCGGAGCGAATCGGAGGAGGAACGCGAAAATCTGCGTGATATCGCCGAGCGCTGCTCAAGGCTCGCGGCCGGCCCGGCCGCCGGCCTCCATGACGCGGTCCAGTCCCTGTGGTTCCTCTTCGTCCTCCTTCATCTGGAATCGAACGCCTCTTCGTTCTCGCCGGGCAGGATGGATCAGTACCTGTTGCCGTATTACCTGAATGACCTTTCATCCGGCAGGCTCGACGAGGGCAGCGCCCTGGAAATCATCGAAGCCCTCTGGCTGAAGTTCAACCAGATTGTCTACCTCCGCAATTCCGGCAGCGCCAAATATTTCGCCGGTTTCCCCATCGGCTTCAACGTCGCCTGCGGCGGTTTGACGAAGGATGGCGGGGACGCTTCCAACGAGCTCTCCTACCTTTTCCTCAGGGCCCAGGCGGAGCTCGGACTTCCCCAACCGAACCTCTCGGCGCGCCTCTCCGAAAAATCCTCGGAGGAATTCGTCAGGGAATGCAGCCGGGTCATAGGACTAGGCAGCGGCATGCCCCAGATATTCAACGACGAGAGCATCATCCCCGCGCTCGAGGCGAAGGGCATCTCCCATGAAGACGCCCGGGACTATGCCATCGTCGGCTGCGTGGAACTGACTACCCAGGGCAACAACCTCGGCTGGAGCGACGCCGCCATGTTCAACATGGTCAAAGCCCTGGAACTGACGCTCAACAACGGCGTTTGCCTTCTGAGCGGCAAGCGCATGGGGCTCGATCTCGGCAACTTCGCCGATTACCGGAGCTACGGGGAACTGGAGGACGCCTTCCGCCGCCAGATGGACTATTTCATCGACCGGATGATCAAGGCCTGCGACGTCGTGGACCGCTTGCATGCCGAGCTCCTGCCTTCCCCTTTCCTGTCCTCGGTGATCGACGGCTGCGCGGAGAAAGGGCTGGATGTCACCGCCGGAGGAGCCCGCTACAACCTGTCGGGAATCCAGGCCATACAGGCTGCAAACGTGGCGGACTGCCTCGCCGTCGCGAAGAAGTGCGTCTATGAGGACCGGAGCTTGCGGGCCGAAGATCTGCTCGCCGCCCTGAAGGGCAACTTCGAGGGCGCCGAGAGCCTGCGCCAGCAGCTCATCAACAAGGTCCCGAAATACGGCAACGACATCGAATGGGTAGACGCCATAGCGGCGAAATGGGTGGACTACTTCGCGGGGAAGATGACCGCCTACACGAACGCCCGCGGCGGCATCTACCATGCGGGTTTGTACACGGTTTCGGCCCACATCCCCATGGGACAGAACGTGGGCGCTTCCCTGGACGGACGCAAGGCCAGGGATCCCCTGGCCGACGGCGGCATGTCGGCGATGTACGGGCGGGACCGCAACGGCCCGACCGCGCTGCTCCGCTCCGTTTCCCGGATCGACGCCGCTCACGGCAGCAACGGCACCCTGCTGAACATGAAATTCCTGCCGGAGTTCTTCCATAGCGAAGAGGGCATCGCCAAATTCGCCAGTTTCCTTCGGACCTTCGTCGCTCTCCGCATCAACCATGTCCAGTTCAATGTGCTTCGAAAGGAGGACCTCCTAGCCGCCAAGGCCAATCCGGAGGCCTGGCGCGGCCTCACGGTGAGGGTCGCGGGCTACACGGCCTACTTCCTGGAGCTGGCCGACGACCTCCAGGACGAAATCATCGCCCGGACAAGTTACGGGGACGTTTGATGGACGGGAACATTATAGACGTCAAGCGCTTCACCATCCACGACGGCCAGGGCATCCGGTCGACGGTCTTCCTGAAGGGTTGCGGCCTGCGCTGCGCCTGGTGCCACAATCCGGAGGGCATCGAGAACAGCATAGGCCTGTGGTACCTGTCCCGGCCCTGCATCCGTTGCCGGGCTTGCATCGCCGTCTGCCCGGAAGATGCCCTGTCGGCCCACGACGATGCCGATCACTTCATCTGGATCAACCGCCGGCGCTGCACCAAGTGCGGGCGCTGCGTGGAAGCGTGCCCGACAACCGCTCTCTCCTTCGACGGCCGGCGCCTGTCCAGCGAGGCTGTGGTCGAAATCCTGCTGCGCGACCGGGAGTTCTACCTGCGGTCGGGCGGGGGCATCACCATCTCGGGGGGAGACCCCCTGATCCAGCACGGCTTCGCCCTGGAGATCCTGAAGGGTTGCAAGGCGGAGGGACTGCACACCGCGATAGAGACTTGCTTGTTCGGATCCTGGGACGTCATCGGGGCCTTCATCCCCCTGACCGATCTGTTCATCGTCGACCTGAAGCTGGACGACGACCGGCTGCATCAGGAATATACCGGTCACGGCAATACCCTCATCAAGGATAATTACCGCCGCCTGGCCGGTCCTGGACGGAACCTGCTGACAAGGATTCCCCTGATTCCGCGGGTGACGGCCATACCCGACAACATACGGGCCATCGCCCGTTTCGTCCGCGAATGCAATCCCGGCGGAAAGGTGGAACTCATCAATTTCAATCCTCTGGCGGAAAACAAGTATCGGCTCATGGACCGCGATCGGGAATTCTTCCAGCGCATGGCGCCGCTGGGCCCCGAGGAGTTGGCCGGGCTGTATGCCGTGCTCGAAGCCGAAGGCCTCGCGGCGGTTCGCGAACACCGGACCTGAGCGTTAGGTTCGGCGGACAAGGAGGAAAGCATGCTACATCAAATGATCGCGGACGCAGCGGCGGGAAAAACGGTCTACATCACCCGCGTCCACGAATGTTTCGCCGCATTGCGGCCTGAAGAGAGCGATCGGCTCGTCCTGGTCATCGACCTGCTCGATTCCGACGGCAAGAAGGCCTGGGATCTCAGGATCCCCCGGCTCGACGGATGCGCGCCGCAGGAATTGGCCTTCGTCCGGGAATACGTTTTTGCCGAGACCTACAATATCCTGTCGAGCATCGGCGCGAAGGCGATGACCGTCTTCGTCGATGGGGATTCCGGGGAAGCCCGGGACCTGGCCGGGAGCCTGAACGAGGCTTTCTGCGTGGACAAGCCCCGCGATCAGCGGAAGGGATACGGCCGGGCGATCAACGTGCTCGACCGAATGATGGCCGCGGTCCGCCCCGGCGAGCCGCTTTTCCGTTTTACCGTCTCCGGGCTGTCCCCGGCGGCCGCCATCTCGTCTCCGCCGAAAGCGGGGCGAGACGGTTTATCCGCTTTCAGGCGCTGTACCGTCGGTTTGGAAGGCAAGGCCTACTGCGGGATAGACGTCGGGGGAACGGACATCAAGGCCGTCCTGGTCGACGATGGCCGCGTCATCGATTACAAGGAATACGACTGGTTTCCGGCCGGCTTCATCCGGTCCCGCCAGTTGGTCGACCCGATCCTCCTGATCGCGCGCTTGCTCCGGGCCCGGCTGTGGCTGAACCGCGCGCCCATCGCGGGAAAGCGGCGGACGGACTTGCTCGCCCGGATCGCGATCGCCATGGACAAGGAGGCGGGCGACGGCACGATTGCGCGGGCGCTGGACGATCTCATGGCCGCGGGGCTCGACGAGGAGCTCCTTTTCGACGGGATCGGGCTCTGCTTTCCCGATGTCGTGGTCAGCAACAAGATCGTCGGAGGCGAGGTCTATAAAACCCGGGGCATACGCAACAACGCCGCCATCGACTACGAGTCAGATTTTTCCGAGCTTACCGGTCTCGATGAGCGATTGCGGGCATGGGTGCGGCCTGAAGGCAGGGTGCGGATCATCAATGACGGGCCGATGGCCTCGTTCACCGCCGCGGTCGAAATCGCCGCCTCGGGAGAGGCGGATAAGGTAGCCATGGGCGTCTTCGCCCATACCCTCGGCACCGAGCTCGGCACCGGCTGGGTGACCAGGACGGGGGGTATCCCGGACATCCCCCTGGAGGTCTACAATTTCATAGTGGACCTCGGCAGCTGGCCGGAACGGGCATACGAGAGCGACGATTTGCGGAGCGTCAACAATTTCAACACGGGTCTGCCCGGCACCCTGCAGAAGTACTGCAGCCAGTCGGGCGTTTTCCGCCTTGCCCTGAAATATTTTCCCTCCGAGCGCCCCGACCTGTTCCGCGAGCTGCTGGACAAGGGCTTCGTCGTTGAACGCGCGGTCGGCGGGTCGAAAGGCTGGTACGTCCCCACGGAACCGGTCGACCAGCGGAAGCCCTTCCTGGAACACATGATGAGCCTGCCCGATAGGGAGAAGGACGAAACGAACCGCCGGATCTGGCGCGAGATCGGCGAGGCCCTGGCCGTCACCCTGCTGGAGACCAAGCGGATCCTTGAGCCGGGCACGGACGAGCGCTTCCTGTTCGGCCGGCTGGTCAAGAACCGGACCTGCTTCGATCTGCTGGTGGAGGGCGCCCGGAACATCAAGAGCGACATTTGCCTGATAGTGGCGGGAGCCGGCATGGCTAACACGCCGCTCATGAAGCAACTGGATAACCATCCCGATTTCACCGTCGCGCAGTTCGCCCAAGCCATCGGCGCCGTTTATTTCGCCAACAGCCAATGAAAGGAGGAGATGAACATGAAAGAACAGAATTACCTGGACAATCTCGTCGGCGTTTTCGGACATCCGGCGGCGGAGAATCCCGGCGTGGTAATCCAGGAAGCGGCGTTCCGCGATCTGGGGCTTGAGCGCTGGCATTTCCTGACGATCGACGTCGATCCGGGCAAACTCGGAGACGCCATCCTCGGCCTGAAGGCCATGAAGTTCAGGGGCATCAACTGCACCATTCCCCACAAGATCGAAGCGTTGAAATATATCGACAAGGTGGCGGCCAGCGCCAAGCTGATCGGCGCGGTGAATACCATCATCAATGACGACGGCGTGCTGACCGGAGAAAATACCGACGGCCAGGGATTCATGATCGCCCTTGAAAACGCCGGAGTCGCCGCAAAGGACAAGAATGTGGTGGTGCTCGGCGCGGGCGGCGCCGCCCGGGCCATCTGCGTGGAACTGGCCCTGGCCAGAGCGCGCCGCCTGACCATCGTCAACATTCCGAAAGACATGGCGCTGGGGGAAAGCCTCGTGAAGATACTCAAGGACAATACCGCGGTTGCGGTCGACTATGTTCCCTGGGTGGGCAAATACAATATTCCCGCCGGCACCGACATCCTGGTCAACGCCACCTCCATCGGCCTGTACCCGAACGTCGATGACAAGCCGGATATCGACTACGACAGCATCGCCGAGGGAACCTACGTCCAGGACGTCATCCCGAATCCGGCCTTCACTCCTTTCCTTCGGGAGGCCGACAAGCGCGGCCTTCGCTGGCAGAGCGGCATGCAGATGCTGGTCAACCAGGCGGCTCTCAACATCACCATGTGGACAGGGCTGAAGCCGGACAAGGACGTCATGATAAAGGCTTTTGAAGAAGCCATGTCGTGACCGATCGGGACGCTCCGATCATCCGGCTCAAGACCGCGGGCATTCCTGCGCGATACCCGGGGCAGCGGACTTCCTGACGTCTTCCTCAAGGGCAGTTCCCTCCAGCGTCCCGACCCTCTCAAGCTCCACGCTGAGCGCCCCCTGGTCGTCCGCCACCTTCCCGAAGAGGAGGAGCGGACGCTGGTCGAAGAGCAGAGTGCGGTAGCGGTCGTAGACCTCGGGGAAGAGCACGGTTTCGAACAGGGCGGTCTCGTCCTCGAAGCTGACGAAGTTCATGGCCAGGCCGTCCTTGGTCCAGACCTCCTTCTGCGTCACGGGCCAGCCGACGAGGCCGATGCGGGAGCCGACATGGAGGGACAGGTCCCGGGCGAGGACGCGGCGGACGCGCGCGAGAGAGGCGCTCCAGAGGGACAGTGGATGGCGGTCCCGCAGGAAGCCGAGGGCGGCGTATTCTTCGTGCAGCTCGTTCTCGGAGCGGCGCGCGTTGCGGATGGCGAAGTCGGCGGGCGCGGGGGCGATGGCGGCTAGCGCGGGTGCGGGCGGGGCGGGCGTAGGCGGGTTTGGCCCACCCGAGGCTGGTGGGGCGGGCGCGGGGGCGAGGAAGGGCGCAGGCGGGGCGGGCGCGGGGGCGAGGAAGGGAGCGGGCTTTTCCGCGGCGAAGAGGGCGCCTTGGCCGCCCTGGCCGCCCCCGCGGTCGGCGGATCCGGCGGAGCCGGTAGAACCTGCGGCTCCGGCGGCGAAGAGCAGGGCGCGGGCCTGCAGGGCGCGACTGCGTCCGGCGGAGAGCGAATCGAAGACGCCCGCCGCCGTCAGGGATACGAGGTCGTCGCGGGAAAGGCGGAGGCGGCGGGAAAAATCCGGGAGGTCGGCGAAGGGGCCGCGCCGGTCCCGTTCGGCGAGCAGGGCGTCGGCGGCGGTCCGGGAAAGTTTCGCGATGGCCATGAGGCCGACGACGAGCTCGCTTCCTTCGCCGCGGTAGCGGTAGCGGCTCCGGTTGGCGTCCGGGCCGACGACGGTCAGGCCCATGCGGCGGGCTTCGCTGACGTAAGCTTGAGGCCGGTAGTAGCCGCCCTGGTTGGACAGGACGGCGGCCATGAAAGGCGCGGGATGATGGACGCGGAGCCAGGCCGACTGGAAGGATACCATCGCGTAGGAGGCGGAGTGCGGCTTGCAGAAGCTGTAGCCGTCGAACGAGAGCATCATCGCCCAGACTTCCTTAATCGTCCCCTCCAGGACGCCGTTCGCCCGGCAGCCCGAGAAAAAGCGCTCCTCGTATTCGGCGAGCTTGGCGGCGCCGGCCTTCTTGGCGATGACCTTCCTGAGCTTGTCGGCGTCCGCTTCGTTGAAGCCGGCCAGGGCGACGGCGGTCTTGGAGACGTCCTCCTGGTAGCAGAGGATGCCGTAGGTTTCGTCCAGGATGTAGGCCAGGCGCGGATGCAGCGGCTCCCAGGCTCCGCCCTTCAGGCGCCGCACGTATTCGCTGATGAATTTGTTGGCCGCCGGGCGGATGATCGAACTGTGGATCACGATATGTTCGAAGTCCCCTTTTCCGGTTTTCTTCTGGAGCTGGCGCATCGCGGGGGATTCGATATAGAAGACGCCGAGCGAATCGCCGCGCGCGAGCGCGGCGACGGTGGCTTCGTCCTCGGCCGGTCGCCAGAGACCGGTGTCGACGCGAATCCCCTGCTCTTCGAGGTTCGCCAGGGCGTCGCGTATGACCGCGAGGGAGCGGTTGCCGAGGAGGTCTATCTTCACGAGGCCCGCCGCCTCCGTGCCTTCCTTTTCCCAGGCCAGGAGCGGATAGCCTTCAGCCGAGGCCTCGATCGGAGCGTAGCGGCGGATGGGCCCCGGGGTGATCACGAGGCCTCCGCAGTGCATGGAAAGCCCGCGCGGCAGGCCTTCGATCCGGCGCGCGATGGATCGGATCTCGGTCCACAGGGGATCGGCCGTACCGGAACCTTCCCCGATTTCGAAAAGGATGCGCTCCATGCGCGAGATCTCGCCGTCCGCCAGCCCGTAGGCCTTGGCCGTCTCGCGCAGCGCCGAACGCGGCCTGAAAGTATTGTGGTTGGCGACGCGCGCGCAGCGGTCCGCGCCGAAGCGCGCGATCACGCGCTTGATCAATTCGTCGCGTTCGTCCCAGGCGAAGTCCACGTCTATGTCCGGCGGATCCTGCCGCGCCATGTTGAGGAATCGTTCGAAGTAGAGCTTGTGCGCGATGGGATCCACGTTGGTGATCGACAGCGCGTAGGAGACGATGGAGGCGGCGCCCGAGCCGCGGCCGCAGGTCCGGCTGGCCATGGAGACGATGTCGTCCATCACGAGGAAGTAGGGCGAAAAGCCTTTGCGCTCGATGATGTCCAGCTCGTAGTCTATCCGCTCCGCGATCGCGTCGGACAATTCCCCGTAGCGCTCCTCTGCTCCGTCGATCACGCGCCGCCGCAGCGTCGCCGCCGGATCTACCTGATCCGCAGCCGGATCCGCCGGATCCGCAGCCGGATCTACTGGATCCGCAGGTTCCGCTCCGTCACCCGGAGCGTAGCCGGGGAAGACGAAGCCGTCGAAGACCGTGTCGAAGCGGCAGGCATCGGCGACCTCGTCCGTCGCCCTGAGGGCCTCGGGCCATGAGGCCAGGCGCCGCTCGAACTCGGGAGCGGGAAGGAAAAGCTCGTCCGGCGCGGCCCGGTCTCCTTCCGCGGCAAAGCTGCCCACCGTCTTTCCCAGCGCGACGGCGCGGAGGACGGCATGCACGGCGAAGTCGTCCGTATCCAGGAAGGTCGCGTCGTCCAGCGCGATGAGCGGAATGCCGAGAGCGCGCGCGGGCGAGACGGCGCGGAGCGAGCGCGGCGTGACGGCAGCGTACAGGGTCGGTACCCGGTCCGCGAGGGCTGCCAGGAGTTCCGGATCACCCGTGGCGAGCACGAGCCCCGCGGCGTCCTTCCGCAGCGCGGCGCACAGGTCGAAGGGGGTGCCTCCCGCGGCCGCACCCACGCCCACGCCCGCGCCTCCCGCGGCCGCGGCCGCGCTCTTTGCGAGGGTGAGAAGCTCGCAGAGCCGGGCGAAACCCGTCCGGTCCCTCACGAAGGCGAAAACGCTTCCCGCTTTCGGCGGCGGCGTGCCGGGCGCGTCCCGCGAGCCGGATGCGCCGTGCGAGCCGGATGCGCCCCGTGAGCCGGGTGCGTCTTGCGAGCCGGATGCGCCCCGCGGGCGCCCCGCGAGCGAGCGCGCCGCGGTCAATTCCGCGCCGATGACGGGGCGCAGGCCCGCTTCCTTGGCGGCCGCGATGATCGAATGGACGCCGTACAGGTTGTCACGGTCGGTGACGGAAAGGGCGGAAGCGCCGTAGGAGGCCGCGCGCGCGGCGAGCTCTTCGGGACGGGCGACCCCGTACAGCAGGGAATAGGCCGAGCGGATGCCGAGTCGGCTACGCATGGAGGGGAAGGGCCGCAGAGCCGGCGGCTCCGAAGCCGGTATTCGCTCCCGCGGCGCCCGCTTCCTTGGCGGCCGCGCCCGCGGCGCCCGCAACGCCGGCCGCGGCCAGGGCGACGGCGCGGGTGACGGCGGCGGGGCCGAAACGGCGCCGCGAGGCGTCGACCGCGTCCTGCAGCCGTTCCAGCCGGCTGGGGCCCTCGGGGATGAAGAGGTCGGGCTCCCGGCGTGCGGGCGCGAGACCGGAAAGCGCGAGGGAAAGCGAACGCACGCGGACGCGGCGGAAAGCGGCGCGGGAGTAGGCGCGGTCGGCCGCGGCGATGAGCTCGGCGTCCAGCACGAGGGGACGGCGGGAGCGTTCCTCCGCCTCGCCGCGCGCGCCGTCGGCGTAGGAGACGGAGAGGCCGAGGCGCGAGGCCGCAAGGCGGGAAAGCCGGAGTTCCAGGCCCGCGTCCTCCGCGAGGGCGACGATCGCTCCCCGGATCACCGATTCGTCCAGTACGTCCGCGGAGAAGTCCAGGCGGCGGCGGACGAGGCGCCCGTCCAGCCCGCCGGGGGCGACGGAGGACTCGTCGATGCCCCGCGCGGCGTCCCGTAGCGCGCATCCACGTTTGCCGAAGAGGGCGCGGGCCTCCTCGTCCGAGAGCAGCGCGAGCTCGCCTATCTCGCGCAGGCCCGCGACGGACAGCACGCGGGCGACGGCGGGACCGACGCCCGGCAACAGGAAGGCGTCCTGGGGCGCGAGGAAGGCCGCCTCGTCCCCTTCCCGTATGTACGCGATCCCCGCCGGCCGGATGCTCCGGGTGGCTACCTTTGCGACGAGCCGGTTCCGCGCCAGGGCGACCGTGGGTTCCAGGCCGGCCGCTTCCAGGATCTCGTTCCGAATGCGGACCGCGCAATCCACGTGGGGTCCGAACAGGCGGGAGGTGCCCGCGAGATCCAGGTACAGGTGTCCGCCGGAATCGTTCTGGACGAGGGGCGCGAAGCGGGCGGCGATGGATTCCATCAGCGCGTTCGTGCGTTCGCAGGCGCGGGGATCGGGCGGGAGTACGAGGAGGCCCTTGACCCGCCGCTCCGCCGCCGCGAGCGGCATTCCCGCCGCGAGCCCTTCCTCCCGCGCCCGCCGCGATACGTCCAGCACGACGGCCCGGGCGGAGGAGGCGAGCGCGACGACGAAGGCGCGGTCGGCCAGGCTACGGTCCGCCGCGACGGCCACGGAGGCCGGGAAGTCGATCACGTTCAGGTGGACCACGCTCGCGGCCGTCTTCATGCGATGAGTCCCGAGCGCCGCAGGATGGTCGTGAAGGTCCGCGCGTTCGCGACCGCCTGGCCGCGCCGGTGGTTGTTGAAATAGACGAGGATGCGGTCGGCTCGCGCGGCGATGCCCTTCACCCGGTCCGCCCAGGCTTCCAGCTCCAGGTCCGAATACAGGTAGTCGTAGCGCGCCGCCGAATCCGAGCCCCACCAGGTTTCTCCGTTCCTGCCGTGGAAGCGGACGTAGGCGAGCGGGGCGGTGACCACGTCCATCACCGGCGGCAGGCCCTTGAGCTCCGGCAGGTCCATGGAGGCGAGCGCAACGCCGCGCGATCGGAAGGCGTCCACGACGCGGTTGTTGTACCATTCGTGGTTGCGGAACTCCACCGCGAGCGGCAGCCCCGCGAGTTCCGCCAGCACCCCGTCCAGATAGCGCCGCCGTTCGGCCTCGTAATGGAACGAGAACGGAAACTGCAGGAGCACCGCGCCCAGCCGCTCCGCCTTGCGCAGGGGCTCCAGGGCGCCCATGAAGTTCCGCGCGGCATCCTTCCAGGTCGCGGCCTCGATCTTGTGCGTCAGCGCCTCGTTCGCCTTGACCGAGAAGACGAGGGCGGGCCCCGCTTGTTCCCGCATCTTCGCGAGCTGTCCCGCCGTCGGCATTCGATAGTAGGAGAAGTTGAGCTCCACGGTCGGAAACAGGGAAGCGTAGCGGGAAAGGAATTCGTCCGGGCGTGTGCCTTCGGGGTAAACGGGGCCGACCCATTCAACATAACCGTAACCGGAGGTACCTACGAGAATGGTGCACATGCCATTATTATACTATACGCGCGTATAGCTTTCAAGGACGGATCAGGGGGCGGGATTCCTGAGTTTCCGCCGCCAGGCCAGGATGGGCAGGGCGCAGAGGACGAGGACGACGCCCCCGGCGATGAACGCTGGACCGAAACCCAGGTTCTGCGCGAGCAGGCCGAAGAAGACCGGATTCGCCAATTGCGCCAGGCGGTTTCCCGTAAGCCGGATGCCTAGGGCGAGGGCGCGGTCTTCGGGCGGCACGCCTTCGGATACAGTCGCCATGGACAGGGGCAGGGCGAGTCCCAGGCCGATCCCGACAAGGGCCGCATTGAGGGAAAGCGCCAGGTAGCCCCGGCAGAAAGGGGTGATGCCGATGCCGACGGCCATGAGGAAGATCGAAGCGATGAGGGCCGGGAAGCGGCCGCCGACGGCCTTGATGAAACGCCCCATGAAGCCGCGCACGGACATCGAAACCAGGGCGCGCAGGGACATGAAGAAGCCGATGGCAGTCGCCGAGTAGCCGAATTCGGTCATGAGGACGGGGAAGAAGGTCGTGCGCGCACCGTCGGCGAAAAGGACCGCGAAGCTGGCGATGATGGCGATGATCGCGTAGTCGTTGAGGTAGTGGCGAAGGTTCTTCCGTTTTGCCGGCCCGCCCGTGGGCGCGTCCGCCGGCGCGTCCGCCGATTTCGCTTCGACCGGAACATCGGAGATGAAACCCGGCAGCATGAGGACGACCGAGGCCGAAATAGCGGTTATCAGGAACCAGGTCGTCGCGTAGCCGGCGTGGTCCATCAGCAGGCCCGCCGTGAAGGGGCCGATGAGCTGGCCTAGCGCGGCCGCCATCCCGTACCAGCCGTAGTCCAGGCTGAGGTCGCGGTCCGGGCCCAGGTTGCCGATATGCGCCTGCGCGCCGACGATGAAGGCGATTTTTCCGATCTCCATGAACGCGAGGCCGGCGAAAAGAGCGGGGATGGACGGAAAGAAAGCGAGGAAGAGGCAGGCTGCCGCGGAGAGGGCCATGGAAATGCGCATGAGGCGGGCGCTTCCCCATTTGCCGGCGAGGACGCCGGCGGGCACAGCGGCCAGGAGGGAACCGCCCGCGCTCACGCTGACGATCGCGCCCAGAAGGCTCGGAGTGGCTTTGAGCCGCAGCAGGAGCAGGGGCACCAAGGGCGACGCCATATTCCACGCGGTGAACGCTAGTCCGACGAGGATGCATAAACCAAGGAGTTCCCTGTCGCCCCGTTTCGCCGCGAAGCGCGTTTTTTCCGCAACCGCCATTTTCGCTTCGGGAATTATATATGGTATATTCGCCGGCATGCAACGCCACGAACTCATCGTCGTACACGGGACCGATCCTGCCGCGATGGCCGCACTGGCGCTCGAAGCCGCCGGACTCGACGCGCTCATCCCCCGCGGAACCCTGATCGCCTTCAAGCCCAACCTGGTGGTTTCCAAGGACGCCTCGTCCGGGGCCGTCACCCATCCCGGCATCGTCGAAGGCTGCGTCGGCTGGCTGCGGAAAAAGGGTTTCGACCGCTTCGTGATCATGGAGGGCTCCTGGGTCGGGGACGCCACCTCCCGGGCATTCGGCGCCGCGGGCTACCGGGACCTTTCCGGACGGATCGGCGTGCCCCTCGTGGACCTCCAGCGGGATTCATGGAAACGCTACGACGCGGGCGGCGGGCAGCGCATCGCGGTCTGCGACGCGGCCATGGCCGCGGGTTTTATGATCAACCTTCCGGTCCTGAAGGGCCATTGCCAGACCGTCGTGACCTGCGCGCTGAAGAACCTGAAGGGTTGCATGCCGGATGACGAGAAGAGCCGTTTCCACGAGATCGGGTTGCACGAGCCCATCGCGCGCCTGAATCGCGTCCTCAAGCCCGGTTTCATCCTGACCGACGCTATCTGCGGGGATCTGGATTTCGAGGAAGGGGGAAATCCCGTGCGGATGGACCGCCTCGTCGCGGCCCTGGATCCGGTGCTCATGGACGCGTACGCCTGCCGGCTCATGGGCCACGAGATCGACGACGTGCCGTATATACGCCTGGCCGAAAAGTACGGCGTGGGCAGCGCGGACCTGGCGGCGGCCGTAATCACCGAGATCGGCGATGCTGCGATGGCCTCCGCCGTCCCTCCCCGCTCCGGCCGCCTCCGTTCCCTTGCCGCCAGGGTCGAAGAACGGTCGGCCTGTTCGGCCTGCTACGCCGCCCTGATCCACGGCCTCGCGCGCCTGGACGAGCGTGGCCTTCTGGACCGCCTGGATGCGGCGCTGGGCGCGAAGCACGAGCGGCGCATCGCCGTCGGCCGGGATTTCAGGGGCGTGGAGTGGAACGGAATAGGCTGCGGACTCTGCGCCTCGGCTTCGGCGAACGCGCTCGGCGGCTGTCCCCCCGACGGATCCGAGGTCGCCGCCTTCCTGGAACGGATTTCAGCGGGGCGATGACAACGGCGGCGGCATCACGGGACGCCGCACGGGACGCCGCACGGGACGCGCACGGGAGGCCGCTCAGCGGATGATCGCCTCCGAAGCGGTTTTGCCGTCGACGGCATAGACCTTCCGGGAATTATGCGGATCCAGGATGCGTTCGCCGCGATGGAAGAAGGCGTAGCGGTAGGTTCCTGGAGGGAGCGGCAGGGTGAGCGCGTAGTTTCCGGGGGATGCTTCGACCAGTTCGTACATGAACGGATCCCAGGCGTTGAAGCTGCCGGCGACCGTCACCGATTCGCCGCTCGCCGTCTCGTAATGCAGGCGTAACGCCCCCGGTTCTGCGGCGCTGTCGCCCCGCGCGACGGCCGCGGGAAGGGCGACGACGGAATGGGCGATGCCCGAGGCGGGATCGATGCGTCGGACGGGATTCCAGGGGTCCACCGTCCAGAGGCCGTCGACCACCAGCCGGTAGCGCAGTTCCGTGGCTCCCGCGGGGAACTGGTAGACATAGAAAAGTATGCCCGAGTCCCGCGACGCAGGCTCTTTCGCCTTCGCCTTCGCGGACGGCTTCGCCGCTCCCGATGCCTGCGTCGCTCCCGATGCCTGCATCGCCATGACCGCCTCGGTGTCGTCCACGGGTTTCATCAGTTTCTTGAACCAGTGGACGCGGGCGTAGCCCTCATGGCCGAACGCGATACCTACGCGTCGGGCCTTGGAGGAAGCGGTGAATATCATCGCGTCCTCGAACAATTCCGGCGCCGAAGGAGCGGCGAGGTTGAGGAGCCGTTCGTTGAACCGGAAGGATTCCAGATCCACCGCGGAAAGCGAGACGGACAGCATTGTGGCGAAAACAAGCGCGATCAAGCGTTTCATACGTTCTTTACAATTATCGGACGATGCTTCAATATCTTGATCATGCCTTCCGTGCCGGAGCTCGAACGTTTCCGCTCAACTTTCAGGGCCGTCGCCGGCGAGGCTGCGACCCTTGCCGCCCGCGGGGAAGCGTTTCAGGACCTGCCCATGCCGGAGGCCGGTATGGATGCGGATCTCGCGTCCATGCTCCAGGTCGAAGAATCCGCGCCTCCCGCCGGGGAAGCCGACGCCGCCGCCTTGGATTTCGGCGCTTTCCTGGACTCCATTCCAGACAACGCGGGCGGTAGCCCGTCCGCGGGCGGTAGCCCGTCCGCGGGCGGTAGCCCGTCCGCGGGCGCTAGCCCGTCCGCGGGCGAAACGCCCGCCGAACCGGACTTCAACCTGCCCGGCGAACTCCTGGCGGGTTTCTCCGACGAGATCGAAGAAGAACGGACCCGCCCCGACGAAGGCGCGCCCGCTGCCGGGACCCCGATGGAGGAGGAAGCCGGACCGGTCCAGGAGGCTTCCGCCGGGTTCGACTTCGCCGATTTCGATCTGGACGCCGCAGCCCTCGGCGAGGTCGAGGACGACGGCCTGGCACCGCTCGCCTCCGTCGATGACTCGGGTATCGCCGAAACACCGGAAATTCCTGAAAGTCCCGAACCCGCCGCGCCCGACGATGCTTTCGCCTTTCCGGAGGATCTCGATTTCGCGGAATCCGTCGAGGAAGCCGAAGCCGAACCTGCGACATTCGCCGAACCGGAAGAAGCACCGGAAGAAGCACCGGAGCCCGAGGCGGAGGAGGAAGCGTTCTCCCTGTTCTCGGAGGATATGCCCGAAAACCCTCCGGCGGGCGCGAAGAAAGCGCCGACAAAGCCTCCGGAGGAAGAATACGACTTCTCCATCCCGGATTTCTCCTCTCCCGACGAAGCGGCACCCAAAAAGGGTGCACCCGAAGAGGGTGTACCCGAAGAGGGTGTACCCGAAGAGGGTGTACCCGAAGAGGGTGCTCCCGAGGAAAGCGCCCCCGTCGAGTCGTTCGGGGAGGCAGCGGAAGAAGCCACCCTGGATTCATTCGACACGTTCAGTCTGGACGACGAATTCATGGCGTCCGGCTTCGGCGTCCAGAAAGAAGAAAAGGCGGAAACGGAAGATGGTTTCGCCCATCTTGAAGATTTCTCCCTGGAAGGGATAGACGACGTCTTCAAGGGAGCCGTTCCCCCGGCCGCCGCCAAAGGTCCGGCGCCCAAGCGCCCCGTCGCGGCCGTCTCGGCGGAGGTCGAGGAGATCCTGCTCAGCGACGAGGATTTGGCTCGCATCAGCGCGGCGCTCGCCTCGTACCCCCTGAACCTCCGCATCGCCTGCGAGGAATTGATCGCCGAGCAGGCGGTCCCGCCGGACCAGATGTCCGCCCTGGTGAAGTCCCTCGTCCGCGGCTCCTCGGCCCGCGACATGTCGGGCATCGCCGGAAAATTGCTGGGCCGCTCGATCCCCATTCCGCGCGGTTTCGAGAAGCGCACGGGAGAGGAGCTCGAAGCCGAGCGGAACACCTTCGCGTACGCCTTCGTCCACAACATCCTGCCCGTCGTGCGGGTATTCGCCCTTGTCGCGACCGTGGCGGCTTCACTTTTTTATCTGGGCTACGAATTCGGCTACAAACCCATAAGGGCGCACGATTTCTACACCCAGGGCTACAAGCGCATCGCCGAGGGCGACTACGCGCGTGCGAACGAGCGCTTCGACCAGGGATTCAGCCTGTGGCGGGTGAAAAGCTGGTTCTACCGATACGCGGAAGCGTTCGCCGGAGAGCGCCAGTTCCTGCTGGCCGAGGAAAAGTACGATCAGCTGATCACGCTCTACAATCGGGACAAGAAGGGCGTGCTGGATTATGCCGGTATGGAGACGAAGCTCCTGAGGAATTACGAGAAGGCCGATCGTATCCTCCGCCACGAGCTTCTCGATTACAGGATGGACGACGAGCAAGGCTTGCTCGCGCTCGGAGACAACAACCTCGCATGGGGGGAGACCGAACCCGCGCGCTACGAGGAAGCGCGGAAATCGTACGCGCGGCTCATGGGTATGTACGGCCGCAAGGACGAGTACTTGGAGCGGATGATGCTTTACTTCATCCGGACCGATAATCTGGCGGAAACGCTGCCGCTCCAGGAGCATTTCCTCACGGAAAAGAAGCCGAAAATCGCGGGCTCCTCGCTCGCGGAACTCGGCGGCTACCTGCTGGACAAGAAGGAAGAGACCCCCGTCGGCATCAGCGATCCGAATGTCTCCAAGATCGAAAATCTCCGCGAATTGCTGTACAAGGCCATCCGCGCGGATCCGGCGCATCCGGAATCGTACTACCACCTCGCGCGCTATTTCGAGCGTTACGGTTCGAAGGCGGAAGAAGGAGGCGCGATCTCCCGGGCCTTGTCCGCTTTCGAAGCGGCTCCCGAGACCTCCGCCCGCAGAATCCGCTACCGGATCGACACCCATCGGCGCAACGCCTCCCTCCTCATCGAAGAAAAGCGCTTCGTCACCGCCGAAGAGAGCCTGACTAAGGGCATCGGAATCTACGAGGATGGGCTGCAAAGGCGCATTCTTTCGCGGGCCCCCGATTTCGGCAGGCTTTACGCCGACCTCGGCGATATCGATTATTTTTATTACGGAAAACTGGAGGATGCGGTCCGGAATTACCGGGAAGCGGAGCGCAACGCCTGGTCGCCCCCCCAGCTTCGTTACCGGATCGGCTACGCGGATTACGTGTCGGGCGATTGGCGTGCCGCGGTTGAGTCCTTCTTCGATGCCTCCGCGGAGCTTCCCCTGAACCGCCGGCTGCTCTTCTCCCTCGGCAATTCTCTGTACCTGCGCGGCGACGTGCACGCCGCTCAGGGGTATTACACCCGCCTGCTCGACCTGCTGGAAACCGAACGTTCCCGCTTCCCCGTGCTGGTACCCAACGACAGGCCGGAGCATGCCGAACTGGCCGAACGGCTGATGAGGGCGCGCAACAACCTCGCGGTCGCCTTGGTCTCCCTCGCCGAGAGGACCGGCGACAACGGCTACCGATCCCGCGCCCTCGCGCTATATTCGGAATCGGCCCGCGCATGGGACGCGCTGACCCGCGATCCGGACAGCATGGTCCGTTCCGGTTCGACCAACCTCGCCTTCCTGAACACGCGCGGCATCCTGTATCCCGTCCGGGATTTCGCTCCGCAGATCTACGCGGAAATAGACAAGGACGTCGAGGAACCCTCGCACTGGGAGGAACTGCTCGCTTCGAACTGACTTCCGGAGCGCGGCCCTTCCGTACCGCTCCGTCCGTGAAGGCTGAACGCCGTAGCGCGGCTGATGGCCGTGTCCGGGAAGATTCCGTTGCCTTTCGTCGTTGCCCTTCGTCGGCGTCTCAGCGGTTCACCATCTTGGCGCTGCTTTCCGGATACCGCTCCCCCTGGATCGCGATGGATGAGGACGCCTCCGTAATCGCCGCGGCCTCCTCCCGCGAAAGCACGACATTCGCCGCGCCGAGGTTTTCTTCCAGGCGGTGAATCTTTCGCGTGCCCGGTATCGGTACGATCCAGGGTTTCCGGGCGAGGAGCCAGGCGAGCGCTATCTGCGCCGGCGTCGCCCCCTTCCGGTGGGCGAAATCCTGGATCATATCCACTATCGCCCGGTTCGCTTCCCGGGCCTCCGGCGAGAACCGGGGTACTTTGGCGCGGAAATCATCGGCGCCGAAAGTCGTCTTCCCGTCGATCGCCCCCGTCAGGAAGCCTCTGCCGAGGGGGCTGAACGGAACGAATCCGATCCCCAGCTCCTCCAAGGTTGACAGGATCGAGGATTCTGGCTCCCTCCACCACAGGGAGTACTCGCTTTGTACCGCGGTCACCGGCTGGACCGCGTGCGCACGCCGGATGATCCTGGCGCCCACCTCGGAGAGTCCGAAGTGCTTCACCTTGCCCACCGAAATAAGGTCCTTCACCGTACCCGCCACGTCTTCGATGGGAACGGAAGCGTCGAGCCGGTGCTGGTAGAGCAAGTCGATGGAGTCGAGCCGGAGCCGCTTAAGTGACGCTTCCACGACTTCGCGGATGTGCTCCGGCCTGCTGTCCAGGCCGGTCCACGCCGTACCGCCGTTCCGATCCAGCTTGAAACCGAACTTCGTGGCGATGACCACCTTTCCGCGGAAAGGCTCGAGGGCCTCTCCGACCAGATCTTCGTTGATGAAGGGCCCGTACACCTCGGCGGTATCGAAGAACGTGACGCCCCGCTCCACGGCGGAGCGGATGACCGCAATCATCTCCTTCCTGTCGCTGACCGGGCCGTAGCCGAAACTCATGCCCATACAGCCGAGGCCGATGGCCGAGACTTCCAAGCCGCCGTTTCCGAGTTTGCGTTTTTGCATAGTATGCTCCTTGCGTCCGAAGCTACTATCTGGAGTCAACTCCAGGTCAACAGTCGCAAACAGTTTTTTTAAAAACAGACGGCATATCCCATTCGCCAATATCTGCACCCGCTTCACAGGGGCCTTTCCCTTGATCGAACGCTTCGGCTACGCCGTCGCACTCAGCATGGCCACCGACATCACCGATGCGGTCGGCGCAGGCAGTGCGTTCTAGGAAGGTGAGGCGAGGCCGGCCTGCAGCGCCGCCAAGCGCTTTTTTATGGCGTTGCGGTAGGGAATGATGATCAACAGATAGAGCAGCGCGGCGTATTCCATGGAGATGAACACCAGGGCGAGGCGGGGTCCGAGCTGGGTTCGGTCCGCAAGGTTCTTGAACATGTCGATGAGGCTGATTATGGAGCCCAAGACCGAGAAGCCCGCATAGGAGGATCCCAGCAGGCCAAGGAAGACGTCGGCGTCCCTAAGGTCGGCTTCGCCCGCGTCCGGCCTGAGCGCGGCGGAAAACGAGGTGACGGCGGGCCTCGCGCCATGAGCCGACAGGGCGTAGAGGGTGCCGAGCACGGGCACGAGCATGAAAGCGTAGAAATCCAGGAACAAAAAAAGGCTGGCGTTCCAGATAAGGATAAGTCCGGCGACGGCTGCCGCCACTACAAGCATGGGCATCAGGATACGCTTCATAATATTCCTCCGGATAAACGTCAGGCTACGCGCCGCTCAAGGGCGCATTATTCATGAATCAAGGCGAACTCCGCGCAAGAACGAAGCGAAAGCCGCTTCGGGATCTTTGGGCAAGGAGAGGTCGAGCCCGGCCGCAAGGCTGTCATCACGCGGAGAGCCAAGCCCGGCGGCGGACAGGCCGGTGGAAAGCCCCGCCGTCAGAAAGAGCAAGCCCACCGCGGCCACAGGCAGGAATGCGAGCCGGTCCGTCTGAACTCGCCGTCGCGTACGCGATGGCGTTCGCCGCGGAGCCTGATCGCTTGCCCGCTCGGTACCCTGCTCGGTAGCCCGCGAGATGGCCTCCTCCGACGGCCGGACAAGGGGCAACCTGCCTATTTCGTCCCTCAAGGCCGCGCGGAGCGCATCGTCGACTATTTTCCGCTTCATGCTTCCTCCCCCAGGGCTTTGGACGCCTTCGCGCGTATGACGGAGATGCGCCAGCGCACGGTGGCGGCGGGCAAGCCGAGGGTCTCGCCCGCTTCGCGGGAGCTGAACGACTCATGGAAACAAAGCTGCGCTATGCGGCGGTCCCTGTCGTCGAGGGTCGCCAGCACGGCCCGGCAACGCTCCGCCGCGTCCCGTCGCTCGAATTCCTGTTCCTGCCTGCCGGGAACCGCCAGCTCCGCGACCAGCGGGCAGAAGCGCTTGGCTTTGCGAGTCAGGTCGGCGAACTGATTGGCGGCTATGCGGTACAGCCAGGCGTCCAAGGATCGCCCCGGCTGGTACGCGGACAAGGCACGGAAGGCCTTGATGAGAGCCTCGCTTACCTGGTCCTCGCGCTCGGCTGAAGGCAACCCGCGGTAGCAGGCGGCAAAAAAAAGGAGGCGTTTGTAGTAGGCGTTCCAGAGCCGCTCGAAAGCGTTCCTCGCCCGCTCGCCCCCGGCCAAGGCATCCGCCTTCAGTCCGGCCGCGTCCACGGTTTCCATTTGCATATACTACGAAGGAAGGCTCGTTTCTGTTGGTGTTTTTTTCGCGATTTATCGATTATGCGGAAAAATGATCCCGGCATTCTTTTCGCTACAATTCAACCACGACCGATTCATCCGCCAAGTTGTCCGTCATTGAAGCCGCTCATTGTTCGTTCCTTCTTGAGCAGGACCTGGTCGTATCGTTCGATCTTGTAATCCAGGCGCTCCAGCGTCTTTTTCATGTCCTCGATCCTGGCGGCCAGAAGACTCCGCTGTTCAACGAGAAGCGCCTTCCTGGCGGCGTTCGTCTTTTCCCCCTGTTGAAAAAGGGAGACGTATTCGATCAAGACCTCGATGGAAAGACCCGCGCCGCGCATGCAAACCGTGAACTCGACCCACCGCTCGTCTTCCTCCGTAAAGTCCCGGATACCGCCCCGATTGCGGTTTACGCGGGGGATCAACCCGATCCGCTCGTAGTATCTCAGCGTATCGTGAGAGATCTTATACTTCTCGCTGACTTCGGCTATCTGCATTCGCGTACCTCTTCCGTGAGGATAGCTCTTGGAGCCGACTCCAAGTCAAGCGGCGCTCACGTGTGGATCAGGTGGCTGTCGGGCATCGGCGAACCGATGATCCCGCGTCCCTTACCGCCCGGGGACGGCGTCGACGTCGGCGGAACGAGCGGTCGGTTCAAGAGTGACAACTATTTTCCCGTTTGCCTGCCCGCTTTCCATAAGCTCATGGGCGTGAGCGATATCATCAAACCGGAAGGTTCGCGATATCAACGGGCGCAGTCCATGTTCGCGCAGATGATCGAAAATTCGGCCGACCGTTTCGCGGGTCGGAAAATTGCTGTAGAAAGAGCTGAGGTATACCCCGTTCGGAATGTCCTTGATCGGGTCGAAACCATCCAGGACGTAACGTTTACCGAGCACGCCTACATCGCACGCTATCCCGTGGAACGAGAGGAGCCTCATGGATTCCAGCAAGGTCGCGGGGCCGACGAGTTCCAGGACTTTCGGGACGCCGTCGGGAGCGATTCCTCGAACTCGATCGGCAAGGGTGCCGTCGTCCAGGAGCGCGTGGTCCGCGCCGATGGCCAGGAGTTCACGCAACATCGCCGGCCGCCGGGATGAGGCGAGGACCATACACCCGACGCTCTTCGCCAGCTGAAGGGCCGCCATGCCGGCGGCGCTCGTCGCTCCCCTGATCAAGAGCGAATCCGATCCGGTCAACCGGAGACAATCGAAGAGGGCCGAAAAGACGGTGAAATACGTCTCCGGAACGGCCGCGAGCTCCGGCCATTCAAGATCGGCATCTACCGGAAAGACGATGCCGGACGGCAATAGGGCGTATTCGGCGTAGCTTCCGTCGAAGCTCCGTCCCATGCCGCCCATGAGCGCGACGACCTTCTGCCCTCGGCGGAGACCGCTGTCCGACGGATCCTCGATCTCTCCCGCGCATTCGATGCCGGGAATCCGCGGGAGTTCGATATGCGTAGCGTCAGCCTCCACGCTACGAAGAATTACTTCCGAATGATTGAGGCCGAAGGCTCTGACCCGGACGAGGACCCAGCCGGGCTTCGCTTCAGGGACGGGAACCTCGCCGGTCTTCAAATCGGAAGCGGCGTATGTACCGTTGAGAACCACCGCCCGCATCGACCTCATGTCGCCCTCCCGGCGCTTACAAGCATGCGTTCGTATATTCCGCGGTCGCTATCCTTGAATACGTTGAAAACGATACGCTCCACGGAAGGGGAGCGGCTCAAGTAATCGCGTACCGTTCCTATCGCGATACGCGCGGCTTCTTCGGGCGGAAAGCGGAATTCCCCGGTGGAGATGCAGCAGAATGCGATAGTCGATAGTCCCATCTCCTCCGCGAGACCGAGACAAGCCGTATAACAATCTCTCTGCGCATCGCGGTGGCGTTGCGTCAACTGACCGGATACAATGGGACCGACGGTGTGGAACACGAAACGGCTCGGCAGATTGTAGGCGCGCGTAGCCCTTACCGTACCGGTTCCTTCAGGATGGTCTTGCTTCGCCATGATGGCCGCGCACTCTTCCCGCAGCTGCAGGCCTGCGGCCGAATGGATCGCGTTGTCGATGCAGGAGTGGCAGGGGCGGAAGCAGCCGAGCAAGGCGCTGTTCGCCGCGTTCACGATGGCATCAGCCGCCAGCCGCGTGATGTCGCCCTGCCAGAGCGCGATGCGGCCGCCGGGAAAAGACGGCAACGCCATCGGATCGACCACGCCTTTTTCCTCCCGTTCCTGGCCCAAAAGCGCATCCTGTAATTGGAGAAACTCCGAACTGAGCGGTGCGGGATAACGGACATTCATGAGGCTGCGGAGCAGCTTCCGCTGGGAAGGCGTATCGGGTCCGAAGTTTTTTGCATGTTCCCGATATTCTTCCATTTCTGAAAGGAGCAGGTCATTGAGTTCTCCGATCAGATCGATTCTGGTCATGTTCAGCTCCGCGCCGCGTCTTGGATAACCGTGCGCATGTCCTCGTCGAACGCGATGGTTCGCCGCTCGTTCTCCGGAAATCCCCGGGGATCTCCACGGTTCAGCCGAACCAAGGTCGCTTTATCGTTTCGGTATACGAGTTTCTCGAAGGGATACCTGATGATGCCGGGGGTATTGAAACCCACCCCCAGCTCCAGACATACGAGAGCCCTCCCTTCGATCTTCTCGATGAATCCGCCGAAACGGGCGCTCGACTCGTGCCAGGAGGCATCCTGGACGAAGTATTCGTTGTGCCTGAGGTTCACATCCATCGGGCCGCCGCACACGGGGCAGCTAGGGACGAGAGAGGATGGCACCTTGCAGTCCGCCGTGGACGCGAGCATCTCTTTGATCTGACTCTCGTTGTAGTACCTCTTGTCGTGGCAGGCCACCGCGCACTGGAAGTAGGCGTAATTCCCTTGGACCTCGAAAATACGCTCGGGGAGGAAGCCGGCTTTCTCGAATTGGCTCTCCACGTTCGTCGTGATGACGAAATGCGGTTTCGCCTCCACCGTGGCTAGTATATCGCGATACAGGGGGGTCGCCTCCGGGGCATAGCGATTGACGTGGATGTGGCGGGCCCAATGCGCCCATAGTTCTTCCGGCGTCCGGAACGGGTAGAACGACGCGGAGTACATATCCTCGACCCCGTACTTTTCGATGAAATCGGCGAAGTTCTCCGTGAAGCGCGGCCCCGAATATGTGAGCCCCGCCGCCGCGGATAGGCCGGAGCCGCCGCCGATCAGGACTCCCTCCGCGGATGAGAGAACCGCGCGCAAACGCTCGATGCGATCTTCGTAACGATGCATATTCTCAGGCTCCGATTTCCTTCCAGCACTGCGGGTCGGGAGCGTACATGTTCCCGGTAGTTCCGCGAGCTACCGCGGGGCACCCGCGGCAGAAGCGCAACAGCTCGCACTTCGAGCACTTCTCGAACTTGTCATACTGACGATAGGCGTCCATGGCTTCCCCGGTGAAGATATCGCGAAGGTTCTCGGAGAAAACGCTCCCCACCCTGCTCTCCATCCTCCGGCAGGCGTACACGTCCCCTGCGGGAAGGATGGTCAGATGGCAATTGCCGCAGTTGCAGCCGTCGTAGATCGCCCCTTCGGCCGCATCGTCGGGAATCTCGAACAAGCCCTTCTCGTGAAGGAACAGGGTCCACAAGTGGTCTTTCAAATTGAAGGTCGTCCCGCTGTCCTTATGCTCTTCGAATTTCGCCCAGCACGTTTCGAGCAAGGCGCGATAGTCGCGCGGAGCGATATGGTTTTCCTTTTCTGCGCTCGTCGGGCAATAGCGGCCGAAGGCGAAGATATCCACGTCGCGCTCGACGACGAGGGAGACGATATCGGGCAGCTCGGCGATGTTCTTTCCGGACACCGTCGTCATGACGGCGCACTTGATGCCGGCGTCCCTGATGCACGGAATCTTTTCCAACGTCGCGTCGAAGGATCCTGGCTTCCGGATCGAATCGTGGGTTTCCCGGAGGCCGTCGATGGACAACTGGTATTTGTCGCATCCGAGTTCCGCGAGGCGCCGACAAACAGCAACGTTCAAGTGAAAGGGATTCCCGAGAATCGTGAACGGAATCTCCCGATCCTTCAGGAGCGACAGAAGCGTCCAAAAATCCCTATGGAGAATAGGGTCTCCGCCGGTGATATAGAAATAGGGAAGTCTTCCGACCTTCTCGCACATCCGGAGGCAATTGTCGAGGACGAAGCGCATCTGGTCGAGGGGCATCTCGACTATCCGCGCGCGATGATCCTCGGCGAAAATGTAACAATGCTCACAGCGTTGGTCGCAGGTATCGGTGATATGCCATTGAAAAGAGAAATATTCCATAAAGCTATAGCTCCGTCGGTGGCAGCTTCCAGTGGATATGAAGACCGCCACGCATTCTATTACCGGCCGCCGACGCCGCACGCCGACGGCTTGGGCTCGGGCTTCTTCTTCCCGTCGTCGCCCGCGCCGCATGCGGAACCACAGGCTGCGGGTTTTGGAGCAGGCTTCTTCTTTCCGTCATCGCCGGCGCCGCACGCGGCTGGCTTCGGCTCGGGCTTCTTCTTTCCGTCGTCGCCCGCGCCGCACGCTGAACCCGCAGCTGCGAGCGCGACCTGACTCCCCGCCAAATAGTCCCGGGCATTTCGCTTCGCCGAGTACCCGCCTGCCTTTCCGACCCAATCATTCAAAAAACCGAGCTTTCCCATAGTGGAACCTCCAAAGATTATTGACGGTTTGCCGCCATGGCGGTGCATGATAGCATGTTATAATTACTTGTAAAGTAGGCACTTATTTATGGTATAGTATTCTTTTGGTAACCATTTTGCATGATAAGGAATTAGTGTACATTTCCTTGGAGGAGAGACTATGCTGACGAAGGAAGAATTACCGGCATGCCCGGTCGCGACCACGGTCGGACTTATAGGAAACAAGTGGAAACTCCTGATACTCAGGAACCTCCTCACGGGCACCCAGCGCTTCGGCGTGCTGCGGAAAACTCTTCCCGGCATCAGCCAGAAGGTGCTCACGGACAATCTCCGCCAATTGGAGGACGACGGCATTCTGACCAGAACGATCTATCCGGAAGTGCCTCCACGCGTCGAATACTCGCTCACCGATCTGGGAAACACCATGCGGCCTATTCTGAAGGCGATGGAATCCTGGGGTCTTGGATATCAGGAAACCGTACGCAATGGCGACAGGAAGAAATGAATCCATAATCAATCGCGGTGTGATCTTTGTATGTCTCCGACTGCACCGTTTCGAACGCGTTCGCTTGTCCGGGCTGTCCAGCCTGGGCCGGGTGCCGATATCCTCGAGTCGCTTCAGGACCGGGGCGCGTTGAGCGCGGCGTTGCGGGTATCCGGGGGGACGCCCTTGGTGCGGAGCTAGTCCCGGAACCGCGTGATGAATCGGGAAGCCGTCATGTCGCGGAGCCTTTCGGCCTCCGCGACATCGGCGGCTTGGCTGTCTTCCCTCGCCCGACTCATGTCAGCGAGGGGGAGTCCCGCCAGCAGCTTGCCCGCTTTGGCGGCAACCATGCGCTCGTCGCCGGTACCCGGCGAGTGTTGGGCAAGGATGGTCCCGGTCTCCGAATCGATGATCCGGGCATAAAGTACCGACCCGCCCCGACTTGGTCGGGCGCTCGAAGAGTGAAAAAGTGAAAAGGGATTCCTCGGAACTATGTCCGGGACTCATCCTGATGCTCCCCCTAAAAAGTCACACTTGCAAGTCACAGTGCCTTTTTAGGGGTTTGCATATCACGTAAATCGTTATGGGTGATACTGGATTCCGAGACGCCGCTGACGCGAGGCGGCTCGATCATTTCCTAGCGGAACGCGATCGCGAAGCGGGCGCATTTGAGCCCGGAGGCTCCGCTTTCACAGTGATTTCAACCGTGTGAAGGTGGCTAAGTCTTTATCCCACAAATGCTTGGATATGCTTAACCCTTGCTGTGACTTGCTATATAACCGATGGCTTATGCTTAGATGTGCCATGAAATGTCACATTCGGCAAGAGTGAAGAGTCACAGGTCCAGTCACAGTAGAAGAGTCTTGATGAAACCATATATTAGGGTAATTCAAGAACGCACCACGGCAACTTGAAACACGTTCCATATTGTAAACACTTGACAATATGTATCAACATATTGGAACATATAGTGATGAGTCCATCGCTTGCCCAACTCTTCAAGAAAAGTCCCCTTCTGCGCTCGAGGGATATTGAGAATACGGGCATCAAACGCATAACAATCTCTCGGCTCGTTTCGGCAGGGAAAATAAGGCGACTCGGGCGAGGTCTTTACTGCCTTCCCGATTACCGGCCAAACGAGTATGGGGTCTTCGCCCTCATCGCGACGAGGATTCCTGGCGCCCTGATCTGTCTTCTATCCGCGCTCCGTTACCACGAGCTGACCACGCAAGCGCCATCGGAAGTCTGGATCGCCCTGGACCGCAACACTCGTGCCCCGAGGTTCGACTTCCCAAGCCTGAAAGTGCTTCGGTTCAGTCAAGAAGCCCTGACCTACGGTGTGGAGACGAAGACGGTAGAAGGCGTCAGGGTTCGCATCACGACGATAGAAAAGACGATTGCCGATTGCTTCAAATACCGAAACAAGGTGGGACTCGATGTGGCCCTTGAAGCTCTGCGCGATGCCGTGCAGAAACGATCGCTGGATCGCGACGAACTCTGGCGCTGCGCCAAGGTCGATCGAGTATCGAACGTAATCAGGCCTTATCTGGAGGCTCTCGCATGACGACGTCCGGTAAAGCGGCCTCGGTGCATGATCGTCTCCTCGCGATAGCGAGGAAGAACGGCAGCGATTTCAATCTCATCTTGTCCCGTTACGTCCTTGAACGCTTCCTATACCGCATCTCCACCTCTCGCTACAAGGACCGGTTCCTCTTAAAGGGTGCCCTCCTTTTCTGCCTCTGGTACGATACGCCGAGCCGACCGACCAGGGACGCCGATCTGCTTGGTATAGACGCCCTCGAGGCGGAAGCCATGATGGCCGTCTTCCGAGAAATCTGCGCGATCGAATGCGACGATGGGATGAACTACCGGAGCGACAGCATTCGCGCGACGGAGATCCGGGAAGATGCCCGCTATGGCGGTATTCGAATCGAGTTCAAGGGGATGCTCGGTAATGCCCGCTGTGCCGTACAGATAGACGTAGGATTCGGGGACGTCGTCACACCGGAACCGACCGAGGTCTCTTTCCCGCTCCTGCTGCCGGACAATCCCGCGCCGATCATCAAGGCGTATCCCAAGGAAACGGTCATCGCCGAAAAACTGGAAGCCATCGTCAGCCTCGGCATGGTGAACAGCCGCATGAAGGACTACTTCGACCTTTTCACGTTGCTCGGCGAAACAGGCTTGCGGCACGATTCCACCGCCCGCGCCATTCGGCGAACCTTCGAACGGAGAAAGACGCCGCTTCCGCGGACGATGCCGCTTGGACTAAGCGGGGAGTTCGCATCGGACAAAGGGAAGATCGCGCAGTGGAAGGCTTTCCTCGCGAAGAACAAGCTCACAGCGCCGCCGCTGGATCACGTAGTAGCGTTGATAAGGGAACGCTTCCGGGCGATCATGTCCAGCTAAACAGCGCTGAAACCGATCGCCGCCCTTGCTTACGATAGGCGCACTCGAGTTCGAACTCCGCGACGATCACTTCGGCTTCATTGACGGGATTGAATCTGATCCGTGAGAACTCGGCCTTGAAATTACCCGGCTTGAACGTTTTGAGCATGGAGAGACGTTCGGTCAGCGGCTTGAAGACCACCTTGAAGGCGAAATACCGAAGTGCCGTTGCATCCAGGTTGACGAGGAGATTCGTGAAGCAGACTAGGACGCCGGAGCAGGCCTCCATCTGAGTAAGGAACTTGAACCGCCCCTGGTCTACCGAAGTGCCATGTAATTGAGTCCTATTCCAATGGGCAAACCGTCTTGTCCATCATAAAACTTTTTTCTTACTCGGCGGTAGGAATATTTCCGAAAGACTCCAGTAGCCGCTTCGTGTTGAATCGGTGCACCCACTCGAGCGTCGCGTACTCCACGGCCTCCCGATTCCGCCATGGTCCACATCAAGATCGAGGAATTATTCAGCTAGAAAAATGTGAAGGATCGGACTTGGCGCATTGAAAGGGAAAGCAATTTGTTGGGCGATACTGGATTTGAACCGCCGCTATCTGCGGCGCAGTGACTTCTACCGTGTGAAGGTATCTAAATCTTTATCTCACAAATGTTTAGATATGCAAAACCCTTACTGTGACTTGCCAAAGAGCCAACGGCTTATGCTTAGGTGTTCCATGAAATGTCACATTCGGGTAGGGTGAAAAGTCACAGGTCCAGTCACAGTTAACCAGCATTATGCATTGAATGCCCTTGCCATGCGATCGATCTCGCTGCTCGCGATCCCCATGCGTCGGGCTCTCTCGCGCCACGTCGCCACCGCACTACGCACCGAATCGATGATCGCCTGAGCCTCTTGAACTTTAAGGCGGAAATACTTCGCGACAGAGAGCGCGAGTCCGAAGTCCAGCGAATTGTCGTGCTCATCGACAGCGAGCGATAGGCCTGTAGAGTCGGGAGAGGGATTGATGTCGTAGGCCGGTGAAAGCCTCCATCCCTTTTCTTCGAGAAGGAATCCGTGATTCCGGAGATGGTCGTCGGTGTTGGATACTGCGATGGAGAACGCGATGCGCCTCCAAAGTTGGCGCAAATCCGCTTCAGGACGAGCTCCGAAGCGTATGATGAACTCAGCGAGTTCGAGGTAACTCGCCCCAGCTCCGGCATCATCGCCGTCCTTACGGCCAAGTAGGGTCATGGCGGAGGCAAAGTGGAGACGACCTGTCCCAACGCGGTCAAAGCGCTTCGTCAAAAAGGTATATCCACGCTTGGAAAACGAATCCCTGCGACATTCGCTCATCTCGATTCCCGCATCACGCGCGAGCTCCGCGACGATCAACTCCCATGAGCCTACATCGCGGTCGTCATCCTTGCCGGGGAATTTGGCAATCCAAAGGTCACCCTTCTCATCGACTACGCTTGCCTTGGGCCTCGCGCCGCCGAGAGATGAGCCAGGAGCGATGAGCATGGCGAGCCACTGATCGAGCTCTTCATCTTCCTCGTCGCGCTCGACAAGAAAGCTCGCGTATTCCAGATCGCGAAGCGTCGACCAGGGCGGCGCAGCTATGGCGCGGTCCGAACTCTGGAAGACATCGCCGCCGCATAAGGACGCGCCCCCAGCGGTCGGGAGTCGAATCCAGAAAGAGGCCAAAGTTAGGCTTATCCATCCCGACGTACTGGGGTCCTTTGTATAGCCGCAGTCCAGGATCGAACACCCGGTTGTCGTCCCGACGGAGCCAGGCGTCGTCGTACTCGAAGGAAAAGACCTCCCTACCACGGGTCTCCTGGACCAACAGAGTCCCAAACTGTGTAGCAGCCCCCAGTCCTATCCAGTCAGCATAGACCTCGATGCTTCGCATGCGTTCGCTCATAGATTGTCCCTCGTTCCGGTCTTGCCCGCAGAGCCAGCTTTGCGGGATCGCTTGCGGGTCGGGAGCTTCGCGTCCTGCAGGGCTCTTCCGAGCTCGTCATCCCGCGCAACCAACTCAAGATCCTTCTCAAGGCCGAGCACGAAGAGGACCTGTATCCATGTGGTCATCGAGACTGAGCCAGACCCATTCTCGAGGGCGCTGAGAGTCTGTCTACTGATTCCTGCCCGCTCGGCTACCATCTCGGAACTGAGATCGCGCCTAAGCCGGGCCAAGCGAATATTCTCTCCCAATCTTACGAGCGTACGTTGAACTGTTGGCAGAAGACTAAGGTTATTCTTTGGCATAATGTAAAACATAATAGATGTATGGAACATTATTGTCAAATATGATAGACGTAATGTTGAAGACTTCAATCACTCAACCACAACGCAGTCTGCGTAGAAGGGCACTTGAAAGTAGTATACCTCATGGGGTATATTCTTGATATATACCCGATAGGGTAATATTTTCAGATATACCTTATTGGGTATGGCATCAACCAAGAGGAGGTGCCCCTTGAAGTACCTCATCTCCACGCCCAGCCAGCTCTCCCAGGCCCTGCGGAGCGTCCGCAAGGCCCATGGCTTGAGCCAGGACGGCGCGGGCAGGCGGGTGGGACTCCTCCCGAAGACGATCTCGGCCTTGGAGAATCGTCCGGGATCAGCGACCATCGATAGTCTCCTCAAACTTCTATCGGCCCTCGACCTCGAACTCGTGATCGCCCTCAAAAAAGGGGCTGATCCAGAGCGTCAAAATACGTCCCCGCCTGCCGAGGACTGGTAACCATGGCCAGACCTTCGCGGAAGCGCACCCTCGGCGTGTGGCTCAACGGGATACGGGTCGGGACCTGGTCCATCGGCGGGACCGGCGTGCACGAGTTCCGCTACGAGGATTCTTGGCTCGTCCACGCCCAGACCAGGCCAATATCGCTCTCCATTCCCCTCGGCGAAACCGTGTATCGCGGGGACGCGGTGTCCGCCTTCTTCGATAATCTCCTCCCGGATTCGAGCGAGATCAGGCAACGGATCAGGAGCCATTACGGAGCGGCGTCCCTGTCGGCTTTCGACCTCCTCGCTGAAATCGGGAGGGACTGCGTCGGAGCTATCCAGCTCCTAAGCGACGACGAGCCTCATTCCCCAATAGATCGCATTGAGGGGCGGCCGATCGATGAGCATGAAATAGCTGACATTTTGAAAGGACTGACGGCCATGGGGGTGGGCGGACGCTTTGCCGACGAGGAATTCCGCATCTCCTTGGCAGGGGCGCAGGAGAAGACGGCCTTGCTCCGCCATAACGATCAGTGGCTCGTCACCCACGGCTCGACGCCATCGACCCACATCGTGAAGTTGCCCCTCGGGAGGATAGGCGGTCTCGGACTCGACATGACCGGCTCGGTGGAGAACGAATGGCTCTGCGCAAAATTGGCGACGGCGGTAGGTCTTGAGGCGGCGAGCTGCGAAATCGGGCGCTTTGAAGACGTGACGGCCCTCATCGTGGAACGCTTCGATAGGAGAAGATCCGTAGACAACACGAGAATCTTACGGCTCCCGCAGGAGGACTTCTGTCAGATCACGGGCACTTCACCGAGCGGGAAATACGAAAGCGATGGAGGTCCTGGAATCGAGGCGATCATGCGCATCCTGCTCGGGTCCCAAGATGCCGCCAAAGATCGCGAGGTATTCTTCACCGCCCAAGTCCTGTTCTGGCTCCTGGCCGCTCCCGATGGCCACGCTAAGAACTTCTCCGTCTTCATCGAACGCGGCGGCCGATTCAGGTTGACGCCCCTATACGACATCATATCGGCTTATCCCGTGATGGGTCACGGAAAGGGGTTGATCCCTCCCGAGAAACTGAAGCTGGCCATGGCTTTCGGGTGTAAAAACCGCCACTATGAGTGGGACAAGATCAGCCTCGGGCACCTCCGTGAAACCGCGCGACGCTGCGGTCTGGAGGGCTCGATCGATGCCGTGCTTGCCAAGCTGGCTACGACTATCCCCAACGCCGTCGCTACGGTATCCGCGTCCTTGCCGAAAGGATTCCCAGGCGAGATAGCGGAACCGATCATCAAGGGATTTGAAGAACGAAGCAAGATGATCGAAGATGGATAGCAGTGTGAAGGATCGGACTTGGCGCATTGAAAGGCAAAGCAATTTGTTGGGCGATACTGGATTTGAACCAGTGACTTCTACCGTGTGAAGGTAGCACTCTCCCACTGAGTTAATCGCCCAACAAATTGCCTTACAAAGGGAAAGCGCCAAGTCCGCGCACTCTCCCACTGAGTTAATCGCCCAACAAATTGCCTTACAAAGGGAAAGCGCTAAGTCCGCGCACTCTCCCACTGAGTCCCCGAAGCGAAGCTTCGGGGCATCGCCCAAAAAGCAGCCTAGTCGGGGGAAAGCGCCAAGTCCGCGCACTCTCCCACTGAGTCCCCGAAGCGAAGCTTCGGGGCATCGCCCGAAACATGGATGCGTTCGCGAGCGGCATACTAGCATCGCGCGTTTCTGAGTGTCAAGCTCGTGCCCGGCTCGGAGGCCGGTTCGCCCGGCGGCCTTGAGTGTGGACCAAGTCCGGAAAACCGGCGTATAGTTCGGCCATGATCGGATTCCTGCTCAAGAAGACCTTTTTCGACATCTGGGATAATCTCTTCCGGATCGCCCTCGTCAATATCGGCTTCCTGCTTTCCGCTGCGATTCCCGTGCTCGTGCCGTCGCTGCTTTCTTCGGTGCCGGTTCTGGCCATCGGGATAATGGTCGTCGGAGCCCTGTGGTGCTTCGTGTACCTGACCGCAGCGGCGATCGCGCTCAGGACGATCTCCGATTATGGCGCTTTCGGATTCGCCGACTTTTTCCGGGCGGTGCGCGAAGGCTGGCCGGCCGGGCTGGCTCTCGGTTTCGCCGTGGTGATCCTGTCCTTCTTCGCTTATGCCGCCTTGCCGTTCTATCTGGGAATGCAATCCATGCTGGGGATTTTCGCGGCGGCCTTGGTGTTCTGGACCCTGGTCGTCTGCCTGCTGGCGATCCAGTATTATCCCGCGGTCCGCGCCCGGCTGTCCGGGGATCCGCGGAAGATCATCAAGAAGTGCTTCATCCTTTTCTTCGATAATCCGGGGCTTTCCGTCTTCGCGATCCTGCACAACCTCGTGCTCTTGGTGGCGTCGTTCTTCCTGGCGTTCCTTGTTCCCGGGCCCGCGGGCATCCTGCTTTTCCTGGACGAGGCGCTCCGGCTGCGGTTGCTAAAATACGATTGGATCGAAGCGAATCCCGACGCGAACCGGAAGAAGATACCCTGGGACCTTCTTCTGATGGAAGAAGAGGAGAAAACGGGCACTCGCTCCCTGCGCAACTTCATCTTCCCCTGGAAGGATTGATTCAGCGCAGGGCTTTGTAGAATTCCGGCGGAGCCGGGACGTGGAAGTCCAGGATGGCCCCGGTGCGAGGATGCCGGAAGGCGATCCTCTCCGCATGGAGCGCGAGCCTGCCGACGGGGTCGGTCCGCGAGCCGTATTTGGGGTCTCCCGCCACCGGCCTTCCGAGCCACTCCATATGGGCGCGGATCTGGTTCCTGCGTCCCGTTTCCAGCTCGAGCTCCAGCAACGTGAAGCCGTTCCCCTCGCCGATGACGCGCCAGGTAGTCCGGGCGCTCATGCCTTCCCTGACCACGACCATGCGTCCCCGGGCGTCCTCGCCGAGCGGGGCGTCCACGGTACCGACGGGCTCGGGGATGTTCCCCTCCACCAGCGCGACATACTTACGTTCGATCACGGAATCGTTCCAGTCGCTCATCAGCGAACGCTTCATCTCTTCCGACTTGGCGAAGATCATGACGCCAGAGGTGTCCCGGTCCAAGCGGTGGACGGCCGCGACGCGGCGCTTTTCGCCGCGCTTGCGCAGGTACTCGCAGAGGATCCAGTACGCCGTCCTGTCGCGTTCGGCGCCCGCTGCGACCGACAGTAGGCCTGACGGTTTGTCGACGACGATGAGGTCGCGGTCTTCATGAATGATCCGTAATCCGTGGGGCAGGCGTTGGGGGGGCATGGGGGCAGGATACGACGATCGGGGGCATGGTGTATACTCGCCGGATGAACGCATGGATCGAATGGTTCGGCACCGCCTCCTCCGTGGTCGTCGCCGTCAGCCTCACGATGAAGAATATCAAGCGCCTTCGCATCCTCAACCTCGTCGGAGCCACGGCGTTCGCTGTCTACGGACTGCTCATCTCCGCCTGGCCCGTTTTCGGCCTCAACGCCTTCATCGTCCTCGTCGACCTGTACTTCCTGTACGCGATGGCGAGGGAAGCGGGGATGCCGGAAACCTTCGACGTCTGGTTCGTCGATCCCTGCTCCGACGAGTACGCGAGGCGCTTCCTTTCCTTCCATTCGAATGAAATTCTCAGGTATTTCCCCTCCTTCGACAGCGATCCCGATACTGGTTCACTGAGGGGAGCGGAAGCCTGTTTCATACTGCGCGGGACGCTTCCCGTATCCTTCGTCGCGTTCAGGCGGGAAGGGGAGCGGGGGGTATCCGTGATCCTGGACTACGCGATACCTGCGTACCGGGACATGAAGAACGCCCGTTTCTTCTTCGAATCGGCGGCGTCCCGGATCGCGAGCGAGGGAACCGTCTTCACAGCCTCCGCCGAGGTGGGCGCCCATGCTTCGTATTTGCGGAAACTGGGATTCAGGGAGATCGGGCGTTCGGGAAACGAACTGCTTTTCCGCAAAGGCCGGTAAGAGGCGATACGGCCGGAAATATACTATACTCCAGAGATGAGCAAACGCCTTATGCGCGCAAGCACCGTGCCGCCCTTCGCGCTCGCGGCTTTTTTCGCGGTGTTGTTTCTGGGTTCCTTCCCCGTTTGCGGCGAGGAGACCGTACGTACCGGAGAGACCTGGATCGTGCCGATACGCGGCGATATCGAGCCTTCCATAGCCGCGTTCGTACGCCGGGAATCCCGGCGGGCCCTGGCTTCTGGCGCATCCTTCCTTGTGTACGACATCGATACCTTCGGCGGGAGGGTCGATACCGCCCTCCAGATCTCTTCGTTCATAGGTTCCGTCAAGGATGCCGTGACGGTCGCCTGGGTCCGCAGCGGACCGGAGTCCATGGGAGTGAGCTGGTCGGCGGGGGCGCTTATCGCGCTTTCCTGTTCCCGCATCTACATGGCGAACGGAACCTCCATGGGGGCGGCAGCGCCGGTGACCATCGGAGCCGACGGAAAAAGCGAACCCCTGGGCGAAAAGACCGTGAGCGCAGTCAGGTCCCAGATGGCCGCCCTCGCCGAAAAGAACGGACATCCGGCTTCCATCGCCCTGGCCATGGTCGACCAGGACGTCGAGCTCTGGGAAATCGAGATTGCCGGCGTCACGAAACTGGCTACCCTCGGGGAGCTGGAGCTGCTGGAGAAGGAGAAGCCCGGTGAAGTGAAGCGCCTGTCGATCGTCTCGGCCAAGGGCAAGCTGCTCGCGCTCACGGCGGGGGAGGCCCTCCGCTACGGGCTGTCGCGCGGCATCGCGGACGACCTGCCGACCCTGCTTCAGTCGCTGGGAGCCGAGGGCGAAGTAGTCGAGCTTATTCCCTCCTTTGCCGACCGCGCGGTCGCCTTCCTCACCTCCGCCCCGGTGCAGGCCCTCCTCATCCTGCTCGGCCTCGTCGCCCTCTTCATGGAAATCAACACCCCCGGATTCGGCATCCCGGGCGCCATAGCCCTCATCGCGTTCCTCGGCGTCTTCGGCGCGAACGCCTTGCTCGGATCGGTAGGTTCCCTCGAACTCATCCTCTTCCTCTTCGGGATCGGGTTGCTCGCCGTGGAGATTTTCGTGATCCCCGGTTTCGGGCTCACCGGCGTTTCCGGCCTCGTGCTGATAGGGGCATCCCTCGTCTTCTCCATGCAGGATTTCGTCGTTCCGACGTTCCCCTGGCAGTGGGAACTGCTCGGCCGCAACCTTCTTGTAGTCGCGCTCGGCCTCATCGCCGCCACCGCGGGTATCGCCTTCCTCGCGCTCGCCGGACCGCGCCTGCGCATGTTCGACCGGCTCACCCTGAAGTCGGCCATCACGGGCACCGCGGGCGGAAGCGATACCGGGGAGGGCGAATCCGAATACGGCAAGCTCGTCGGTTCGCGCGGGGTCTCGACGACCACCCTCAGGCCTTCGGGCAAGGCGGAGATCGGCGGCCGCGAATACGTCGTGGAAGCGGACGGACAGTTCGTCCAGCCGGAGAGCCCCATCGTCGTGGAACGCGTCTTGGGAAATCGCATAATCGTCAGAACCGTCGCCGCGGGCGACGACAAGATCAAAGGAGGATCATAAATGGTGAATCTCATTCTTCTCGCGGTCGTCGGCCTTTTCGCCCTCGGCTTCCTGCTGCTTTTCTTTAAATTCTTCGGCCTCTGGTTCCGCGCCCTCATCTCGGGCGCGTCCGTCAACCTCGGAAAACTCATCGGCATGTGGCTGCGCCACGTCAATCCGTCGGTCATCGTGGACGCGCGTATCATGCTCAGCAAGGCCGGAATCGACGTGGATTCCGACATGCTGGAGACCCATTTCCTGGCGCGCGGCAACGTGTTCAAGGTGAGCCAAGCCCTCGTCGCCGCCAACAAGGCCAACATTCCGTTGCCGTTCCAGCGGGCGGCCGCAATCGACCTGGCTGGCCGGGACGTCCTTGAAGCTGTGCGTACCAGCGTCAATCCCAAGGTGATCGACGTGCCCGACACCTCCAAGGGAAAGCAGACCATAGACGCGGTCGCGAAGGACGGCATCCAGCTCCAGGTGAAGGCGCGCGTGACCGTGCGGGCCAATATCGAGAGGTTGGTCGGCGGCGCGACGGAGGAGACGATCATCGCGCGGGTGGGCGAAGGCATCGTCACCACCATCGGCTCCTCGGAGTCCTATAAAATCGTGCTGGAAAATCCGGACACTATTTCCAAGAGGGTGCTGGGAAAGGGGCTGGACGCGGGAACGGCGTTCGAGATCCTTTCCATAGACATCGCCGATATCGACGTGGGCGCGAATATCGGCGCAAAGCTCCAGGCCGACCAAGCCGAAGCCGACAAGCGGCGCTTCCAGGCCGAGGCGGAGAAGCGCCGCGCGGCCGCGCAGGCCCGCGAACAGGAAATGATCGCCCTCGTGGCGGAAAACCGGGCCAAGGTCGTCCTGGCGGAGGCGGAAATCCCGCTCGCGATCGCGGAGGCCTTCAGGAAGGGACAGCTCGGCGTCATCGATTATTATAAGCTGAAGAATATCCAGGCGGACACGGAAATGCGTTCCTCGATCGGGGGAGCCGGCGGCGGCTCGGGGCCGGAGCGCTAGGCAGTCGGTATGGAAGACCTGATATCGACTACGCTGTCCTTGGTCGTCGTCGCGTCGCTGGTCGCCCTCCGCTTGGTCGCTTCCCGCAAGAAGAAGTCCGAGGAAGTCGACCGGGAGCGTTTCGCGCAGTCGGTAGCCGTCGCCGCGGGCAAGGGCGAAGTTTTCGACGCTTTCGCCCTCGTTCCGGACGAGGATGAAGAAAAGTCGCCGCCCAAGCCGGCGGCGCGTCTTGAGACCATCCGGGATCTGGCCGCGGCACCGCACACGTCCGCGGAGCTACGCACCGCCTCGGCGCCTCTCGCGTCCGTTGCGCCGCGGACGGCACAGGCCAAGGCCGCGGCGCCGCGTGCGCCCGCCCCATTGAACGCGCGGCTGGAGCGTCTGACCTTCCTCCAGAGGGCGGTAGTCTTCGCCGAGGTGCTGGACAGGCCGAAAGGCCTCAGGGACTGGTAGGCTCGCCCGCCAGCCGGCGCAAAGCCCGGGAGAGCGCGAACAGGTCCTCGCGGACGGTGAAGCGGCCAATGCCGATCCTCATGGACCGGGAGGATCGAATGGGATCCACGCCCATCGCCGCGAGGACGCGGGACGGGCCGTCCACCCGGGAGGAGCAGGCCGAAAAGCGGCTCACGCAGATCCCTAGGCGGGCGAGTTCGAGCATGAAGGCCTCCATGTCGCTTATCCACGGAAAGCTGAGGCAGAAGACGCCCGCCGCGTGTTCTTCATGGGATTCTTCGATGAATGGAACCGACTTGAGTCCGAGGTCGCGGAGGAAATCCTTCTCCAGAACCCGCAGCATCCGGCTTTCCTCCGCGATGCTCCCCTGAAGCAGCTTCGCGGCTTCCGCGAAGGCGGCGATGCCCGGGACGTTCTCCGTTCCGGGGAAAAGGCCTCCTTCCTGGGTTCCTCCGCGCCGGAAGCGGGCGAGCCTTAGGCTTTTCCGCTTCCACAGCAAGCCGCAGCCTTTGGGAGCGTACAGCTTGTGGGAACCGATCGCGACGAGGTCCGCGAAGGGCGCCCAAGTTGAGGGCGGGAGGCGGGGCGCAGCCTGGGCCGCGTCCATGAGCACGAGCGCGCCCGCCCCGCGGGCAGTTTCAAAGATGCGTGCGGCGTCCTGTATCCGCCCCGTCTCATGGTTCGCGGGCGAATAGACGAAGATCGAACGGGGAGCGTTTTTCAGGAGTCCGGCGAGGGCGTTCCCGTCTATCGCTCCCGTTCCGTCGACCGGACATTCGGCGACTGAGCGCCCCAGGGATCGGAGCATGCGCAACGGCGCCCGGACGCTCGCGTGTTCGACTCCCGTCGTGACGAAGCCCAGATCCTTGTCCCGCGCGGCGAGACCCCAGATGGCGGCATGGAGGGCTTCGGATGCCGAGGAGCAGAACAGGAGGCCCGAGGCCTCCAGGCCGAACGCGTCCGCTATCTTTTTCCTGCACTCCTCCACGAGATCGGAGGCGGCCAGTCCCCGGGAATGCGGGCTGGACGGATTGGCCCAGTCGATCCGGCACGCGCGCTCGAAGGCCCCGAGCGTCCGCGGATCGACGGGCGTCGTCGCGCAATAATCCAGATAGACGGTCCGCCCGGCCGGGACCCTCCGCCTGTCATCCCGCATCTTCTTCCGGAATCCGCAATCGCATGCCATGTCCTGTAGTATACCCGCTTCCCGGTATTGACGCTTGCGGTCCAGGTAGAGAAACTATATTCGGTATCGTTCCTGTTTTTTGGAGGTCCGATTGATATTTTCCCGATCCGGCTACGGAATAGCGGCAGCCTCGCTGGTTTTTTCTGCCACCATCGCTCTCGCCGACGTGAAAGCGACGGTCGTCCGTGACGACAAAGCCGCCTTCACGGTCCTTTCGGTCGAGGACGGGCTCGTCAATTCATCCGTTTCCGGCATCGTCCAGGATTCCAAGGGCTTCCTCTGGTTCGCGACCCAAGGCGGCCTCTGCCGTTACGACGGCTCCGAGTTCAAGATTTTCGAGAACGAGCCCTTCAACGAGGGTAGCCTGGTTGCGAACCTCATCCAGACCATCTACCTGGACGAGGACGACGTGCTCTGGATCGGAACTTACAACGGCCTCAACCGCTTCGACATCAAGACCGAACGCTTCACCCTCTACACCTATGACGCCGATCGGGCCGATTCCCTTTCCAACGACCTGGTCATCGCCATCGCGCGCGACGCCCGCGGAGCGCTCTGGGTCGGAACCATCAATGGCCTAAACCGACTGGACGAGTCGAAGGGCACGTTCATCCGTTACCTGCACGATACGGCGAATCCGCGTTCCATTCCCAACAATACGATCCGCTCCCTGTTCCGCGATTCCCGCGGCCGCTTGTGGATCGGCGCGAGCGGCGGCGGTTTCGCCCGGTACGATTTTGAGGACGACGCCTTCGACAACCTGACGGGCACCGCCAAAGGCCCGCCCGCCTCCCTTTCGCTCCAGTCGATCGGCGAAGATTCCCTGGGATACCTCTGGCTCGGCGCCTGGGGCCTCGGCCTTGTGCGTTTCGCTCCGGATACGGGCGAAGCGGAGACTTTCATCATTCCTGACGGCCGCATTTACGTGGTCAATACGCAGGATCCTGGAGAAGTGCGTGCGGGTACATGGGGAGGCGGGCTGTACGTGTTGGATAAGGCCTCGGGCACGGTTTCATCGTACTCGCATTCCAAGGCCCTCGGAGTCCTTCCCCACGATGTCGTCTATTCGATCCTGGAGGACGCGTCCGGCGAGCTGTGGATCGGCACGAACGGCGGAGGCGTGGCGCGGATGGACCGTACGCGACGGAGCTTCACCGCGTACGTTTCCGATGCTTCCGATCCGAAGGCCATCCCGCACGGGAAGACGATCGCGGCCCTCGTCGATTCGCGCGGCGATCTGTGGATCTCCGTGTACAGCGGCGGTATTCATCGGTTGGACAGGAAGACCGGCGGATGGATCCATTTCCGCAACGATCCGGAGGATCCGTCGAGCCTGCCGAACGATACCTGCAACGCGCTGTACGAGGATTCCGGCGGGGGCTTCTGGGTCGGGTCCAACGCAGGGCTCGCCCTGATGGATCGGGAGAAGGGGACCTTCACCGTAATTAATTCCGAGGAAGGGAATACGGAAGGCCTCAGTTCGGACATCATTTATTCAATCCTTGAAGAGCGCGGCGTCGGCCTCTGGATCGGCACCTACACCACGGGCTTGGACTTCTGGAACCGGACCACGGGCGAATGGAAGCACTTCGCCTATGATCCGAAAAATCCGCTTTCGATATCCGACAACCTGATTTATTCCATCCAGCGCGACGAGAACGGCAAGCTCTGGATCGCGACCAACAACGGCCTGAACCGCATGGAGGACGAGTCCTTCGTACGCTACCACTACGATCCGAAACGACCCGACGGTATTTCCAGCAATGCCATCATGCGCATCGCCTTCGATTCCAAAGGCATACTTTGGGTCGCGACCCGCGGCGGCGGGCTTTCGCGTTATCACCCCGATACCGATACTTTTTCCCATATTACGCGCGCTGACGGACTGCCGAACAACATGGTGATGGCGGTCCTCGAGGACAGAAGGACGGACCTCTGGGTAGTGACGCAGACGGGCATCGCGCTGTACGACCGGGAGACCTCCAAAGTGAAGCCGATCTCCTTCTTCAAGGCGCTGGACAACGCGAGCTTCAATTCGGGTTCGACGGTAGGTAAAAAGGGGGAACTCTATTTCGGGTCGGTCGGCATCGTCACCGAATTCGATCCGTATCGTTATGAACCGAACGACCATGTGCCTCCCGTTTACATCACCGCCGTCACCGCGGCGAATCGTCCCAAACTGTCTACGCCCCTGGCTTCGGGCGGGGCCGGCGCGTCTCCGCTCCGCCTTTCGTATTACGAGAATTCGGTCGAATTCCGCTTCGCGGCGATCGACTTTCGGGATCCGGCCGCCAACCAGTTTGCGTACAGGCTCGAGGGTTTCGACAAGGATTGGAATTATTCCGGATCGGTGAACCACGCGTCCTACACGAACCTTCCCGGAGGATCCTACGTTTTCCGGGTGAAGGCCGCCAACAACGACGGGCTCTGGAACGAGGCGGGCGCCTCGGTCGATTTCCGGATCGCGGTGCCTCCGTACTGGAGCTTGCCCGCGTGGGCCCTGTACCTGCTGATGATCGCGTCCGCGGGCTACGCCATCGCGACGCTCCGCTCGAACCGCCTGCTCACGGGAAAAGTCGCCGAACTGACCAACGCCGAGACCGCCCTTCTGGCTGCAGGGGAAGAATCCCGCACCCTCGCCCTCGCCGCCGAGAAGGCGAACCGGGCCAAGAGTTCCTTCATCGCAACCGTAAGCCATGAAATCCGGACACCGCTCAACGGCGTCATCGGGATGACCGAGATGCTGGAGCGCTCAACGCTCGACGAACGGCAGAAGGAACAGGTCTCGATGATACGCTCCAGCGGACAGACCCTGCTGCAGATCATCAACGACGTCCTGGACATTTCCAAGATCGAAGCGGACAAGATCGAGATCGAATCCATCGCATTCCCCCTGGACGCGACGCTCGATCGCTTGCGTGACGCGTTCGGCTTCCAGGCGGAAGCGAAGGGCATATTCTTCTCGGTGGCGAAGGATCCTTCTTTGCCCAAGTACCTGCGCGGCGATCCGCTCCGCATCTTCCAGGTCCTCTCCAACCTGACGGGCAATGCCGTTAAGTTCACCGACAAGGGCGGCGTCCGGGTCTTCGCCCGCATGGGTGCCGCACCGGCAACGGGGGCTCCCGCGATCGTTTTCATGGTCGAGGACACCGGCATCGGGATACGCGGCGAGAGCCTCCCTTCGATCTTCGATCCTTTCAATCAGGAGGATCAATCGACGACGCGCCGTTTCGGCGGCAGCGGCTTGGGACTATCCATCTCCAAACGGTTGGTCGACCTCATGGGCGGGAGCATCCGGGTGGAAAGCGTCCAAGGGAAAGGCTCCGTCTTCAGCTTTGAGCTTCCCCTGACCGCGGTGCCCGAATCGGAGCTGGCCGTTCCGGCCGTTTCCGGCGAGGACGCCGCCGTTCCGGAATACCGGCCCTCCGTTTCGGTCCTCGTTGTGGACGACGATCCGGTCAACCGGTTCGTGGCGCGCAGTTTCCTGAGGGAGATCAAGGCGACCGTGGAGGAGGCCGATTCGGGCCATGCGGCGATCGCCCTACTCTCTAAATTATCCTTCGATCTTGTGCTTCTGGATTGTTCCATGCCGGGCATGGACGGCTACGAGACCGCCGTCCGCATACGGTCGCCCGGCAACGGCTCCCTGGATCCCTCCATCCCGATCATCGCGATGACCGCGCATGTCCTGGAAGAGGACCGCGCGCGCTGCATCGCGGTCGGGATGGATGAAGTGATCGTCAAGCCCCTGACCCTCAAGGAACTCGTGGGTACGATCGACCGGGTCATGTCCTCCCGTACGCGGAACCGTTTCCCCGTGTTCGCTTCCGAAGCCTTCATCAGTCGTTATGAAGGAGCGGCCGAGGCTGCCAGGGAACTGCTGAAGCTCTTCCTCGCGCAATCCAGTCCCCTGGCCGGTGAAGCGCTGAAGGCAGGAGAGCGCGCGGACTGGGCGGCGGCCGCCGCGATCGTCCACCGTCTGAAGGGCAGCGCCGGCGCGATCGGCGGCGATCGGCTCGCCGCCGCCGCGGAGCGTTGCCTTGAGGAACTGCGCAGGCCTGAGTCCCCGGCTGAAGCCCGTCTACGGCAGCTCGCCGTGATCGCTGCGGAACTCGCCGAGCTGGAAACCGAGCTGAAAGCCGCTTTGGATGGCCTCGGCAGGTAGCCGGAATACAACAGTCAGCAGCCCGCTGACCGCAAAGCTTCCCCTTCTTCTCACAATCTCCCCGGCATCTCCGAGTAGTGGAACATGCGGGTATATTCCATGTAGCCGGACAGCGCGTAATGCTGGACCGGCACGCCTGTCTCTTCGAGTATCGCGCTGGGGTTGAGGCCGCCGATGACGATGGCTCCGCAGGTCCCTTCGTGGACGGGAACGTTGAGAAGTTCGCGCGATGGCCGGCCTATCTTGAGGAAGGCGCCCAGCCCCACCGTCTCCAGTTTCTTCGCAAGATCGCGGGCCAGGTCGTAGCTTTCCTCCGGAATTTCCCGGAAACCGGCCCCGATGCGGCCGCAGCCGTTCCTGATCGCTCCCAGGTAGTCGGTCATCTTGCCGCGGATGAAGAGCTGGAGAGGGTCGATGCTCGTGCCGTCGTAGCTGATGAGCTCCACGAAGCGGCTCGCCTGTCCGTTTTCGAGCTGCAGGAGGCCCGAGAACAGGGATCGCGTCGGGATGCCGTGCTTGAGCAGGACGCCGTTCAGGGTGACGGAGCATACCGTGCAGAATCCGACATGGCCCGGCGGGACGACGATGGTTCCGACCCTTTCTCCCGGCTTCAGCAGGTTGACCAGGGTGCCCATCGCATAGCCTTTTTCGAAAACGGTGATGATGTCCGGAAGCCGCGAGCGGAAGGCTTCCTTTTCGACTATCACGGTGTTGATGACCACCGTACCGCGCCTCAAGGGGAGGTCGAAGTCCATGGCGAAGGTCATTCGGTCGATTTTGGCGGACATGTAGCCTACGCGCCTGATGACCCGCGGCGCGTCGAGCGCGGCCCTGCCTTTTTCGGTGATGATCCGGCCGTGCTTGCCCCGAGCCTCGGTGAGGCCTTCCTCGTCGAGCCGCTGGAGGTACAGGCGGATGGTCCGTTCGCTTAGGTCCCCCCCTCCGTCCGGTATCAGCGCCATGATTTCGCTGCCGCTCAGCGGTCCGTCCGCCTCGTTCAGGGTCTCCAGGATGACAATTTCCTTCCTGTGTTTCTTTCCGTCCATGGTCGGGGAGTATATTTCAAGTCAGCCAATTGATCAATGCCTTCGGCAAATATGCCGAATGTGAATTGCATAATAATGCATAAATCGGTTGACGTTTTGAAATATGCATAATATCGTGCATAAAGATGAATGTATTACCGAAATAACGGCACTGTATTGCCGAAAAAACGGCATAAACTAGAATGAGGTACGTTAAGGAGACAGCATGAGCAGCGCATTCGTAGATTCGGTCATGTCGACCGTCACGTCGCGGAATCCAGCGGAACCCGAATTCCTGCAAGCGGTGCGGGAAGTCGCGGAATCCATCGAACCGGTCGTGGCCAGGCGGCCTGAAATCTCCCGTCTGAAGATAGTGGAACGGATCGTCGAACCCGAGCGCCAGATCATGTTCCGCGTGCCTTGGGTCAATGACCGGGGCGAGATCCAGGTCAACCGCGGGTTCCGCGTGCAGTTCAACAGCGCGATCGGTCCCTACAAGGGAGGCTTGCGCCTGCATCCATCGGTGAACCTGGGGATCATCAAATTCCTCGGCTTCGAACAGACCTTCAAGAACGCGCTCACCACCACCCCGATCGGGGGAAGCAAGGGCGGAAGCGACTTCGATCCCAAGGGCAAGAGCGACATGGAAGTCATGCATTTCTGCCAGTCCTTCATGAACGAACTGTACCGCCACATAGGTCCCGACACTGACGTGCCCGCGGGCGACATAGGCGTGGGCGGCAGGGAGATCGGGTTCCTGTTCGGTCAGTACAAAAAGATAACCAACAGCTTCACGGGCGTGCTGACCGGCAAAGGCCTCTCGTACGGCGGATCGCTCGCCCGCACCGAAGCGACGGGTTACGGCCTCGTGTACTTCACCACCCGCATGCTTGCGGACAGGAAAACCGACTGGAAAGGCAAGCGCGTCGTCATCTCCGGCTCCGGGAACGTGGCCATCTACGCGGCCCAGAAAGTCGCGTCGCTGGGCGGAAAGGTCGTCGCCATGTCCGATTCCAACGGCTACATAGTGGACGAGGAAGGCATCGCGCTGGATGTCGTGAAGCGCATCAAGGAAGTGGAACGCGGTCGAATCAAGGAGTACCTGGGCGCGTGTCCGAAAGCCGCCTATAAGGACGGCTGCGACGGCATCTGGACCGTGCCCTGCCAGGTCGCGCTGCCCTGCGCAACCCAGAACGAACTGAACGGCAAGTCCGCAGCGACCCTCGTGAAGAACGGTTGCATCGCGGCGGCCGAAGGCGCCAATATGCCCACCACCCCGGAAGGGGTCAAGATTTTCCACGACGCGGGAGTCTCTTTCGGCCCCGCCAAGGCTGCGAACGCCGGCGGAGTCGCGACCAGCGCCCTCGAGATGTCGCAGAATTCGATGCGGCAGAGCTGGACATTCAATGAGGTCGATTCCAAGCTCCACGGTATCATGGACAGCATCTACGACCAGTGCCGCGACGCGTCCGACAGCTACGGCCTGAAGGGCAACCTGGTCGCCGGAGCCAACATCGCGGGCTTCCTCCGCGTCTCCGACGCGATGATCGCCCACGGTGTGGTGTAGGTGTAGATAGAGAAGAAAGCAGCCAGAGTCCAGTAGCCGGTAGCTCGGTGAGGAACACCATCTCCGGTGACCGGCTACTGACTTTGGGCTGCTTCCTCAAACCTTTCTTGCCGCGTACTCCGTATGCAGCAACTCCTTGGACCGTTCCCCCAGCGGCTTGATCAGGAATTCTTTGTACAGGGTGGCCACGGCGGGATTCTCGTGGGACTTCCGCAGGGGCAGGAGCCGGTCTTCCTTGTAGACCGCTTCCTGCCGCGTTTTCCGATCGGCCGCGTCGGTCAGCAGCGGCTGGCCTCCGCCTCCGATGCAACCTCCCGGACAGCTCATGACCTCCACGAAGGCATAGGGCGAGTTGCCCGCCGCCATTCCGTCCAGCACCTTCCGGGCGTTTCCCAGTCCGTGCGCGACCGCGACCCGGATCGGCGTGCCTCCGAAATCGATGGTCGCTTCCTTCACTCCAGCCATACCGCGCACCGCTTCCAGTTCCAGGCTCGGCAGGCTTTTCCCGAGGGCGATTTCGTAGGCCGTCCTGAGGGCCGCCTCCATGACGCCGCCGGTGGTCCCGAAGATGGTCGCCGCTCCCGTGCTGGCTCCGAGCGGATCGTCAAAGGCTTCCTCTTCCAGCCGGGCGAAATCGATGCCCGCGCGCCGGATCATGCGGGCCAGTTCCCGGGTGGTCAGCGCGTAGTCGACATCGGCGAAACCGGAGGATGCCATCCCCGGCCTCTTCGTCTCCCGTTTCTTGGCGGTGCAGGGCATGATGGATATGACGGAGAGGGTGGCCGGATCTATGCCCGCCTTCTTCGCCCACCAGGTCTTGGCCACAGCCCCGAACATCTGCTGGGGAGACTTGCAGCTGGAAAGGTGGGGGAGGAGCGACGGGTAGAAGGTTTCGATGAACCCTATCCATGCCGGCGAACAGCTGGTGATCAGGGGGAGCGTCCCCTTTTCGGCGATGCGCTCCAGCAGTTCGCTCCCTTCCTCCATGATGGTCAGGTCCGCGGTGAATTGGGTGTCGAAGACGCGGTCGAATCCGAGCCGCCTGAGCGCCGCGACCATTTTTCCCGTGACGAGGGCGCCGGTCGGCATCCCCAACGCCTCTCCGAGGGAGGCGCGGATGGCGGGCGCGGTCTGTACCACCACCGTCCTCAGCGGATCCCGCAGCAGGCTGAATACTTTTTCCGTCTCGTCCTTTTCCGTGAGAGCTCCCGTCGGGCAGACGAGGGTGCATTGTCCGCAGCCGACGCAGACGGAGCTTTCGATCCCGCGGTCCATGAAGGGCGCCACGCGGGAATGCGAGCCGCGCCCGACGAAGTCTATGGCCGAAACGGTCTGAACGTCCCGACAGACCGCGACGCAGCGTCCGCAGAGTACGCATTTGTCCTCGTCCCGTTCCAGCATGGCGCTGGTCGCGTCGATCCGGTCCGCTGCTTCCCGCAGCTTGCGCGTCCGCGGGAAACGGCGGCGCCGCACCCCCATGAGTTCGGCGAGGGCCTGCAGCTCGCAGGTGCCGTTGCGGGTGCAGGAGAGGCAGTCGTCGGGGTGGTTCGCGAGCATGAGCTCCACAGCGGTGCGGCGCGCCGAGGCGGCGCGCTCGCTGGAAGTGGAGACGACCATGCCTTCGGCAGCCTTCTGCACGCAGGCGCGAGCCAGGCTGCGCGCCCCGGCGACTTCCACGACGCAAACCCCGCAGGAGGCGTTGGCCGCGACTTCCGGAAGCAGGCAGAGCGTCGGCACCTTGATTCCCGCCGCGGCGCAGGCATCCACGAGGTTGGAGCCCTCCCGTACGGTGACTTCCCGTCCGTCTATCTTCAGCGTCACTTGCTTTTCCATGCCGTTCCCCCTCATTTCACGTCGCAGCGCAGGCAGCGCTCCGCTTCGGCCAGGGCCTGCTCGCCAGAATAACCCGCGGCGATCTCGTGGAAGTTGTTGCGCCGGTCATCGACGGCCAGGCGCCGCGATCGGTGCTTCCGTCCGCCGACGGGGTCGGCCGAGGCGACGTTCGCGTAAGCGAAGTTCTTGACCAGGGCAATGGAGCGGTCGGCTCCCATGAGCGCGCGGTCCATGGCGAATGCCGCTCGTATCGCGCGGCCCATGGCCTCCGCGGCGGTCGCCGGACCGGAGACCGCGTCCCCCGCCGCCCAGACGCCTTCGATCGAAGTACGGCAGTCGAAACGGTCGATACGGATGTTGCCGTTGCGGTCCGCCGCAAGTTCCGCGACTCCGGGACCCGCCTTTCCGAGGCTCGAGGAGTCCACGCGTTCTCCCACCGCCGAGACCACCGCTTCGCAGGCGATTTCGAAATGTTGCCCGGAGGGCACGGGCGAAGGCCTGCCCGTCGCGTCGATCGAGCCGGCCTTCATCCGGACGAAGCGTACCGCCCGCGCGTTGCCGCTCGAGTCCGCCAGGATTTCCTCGGGAGCGGCCATGAATACGAAGGCGACGCCCTCTTCTTCGGCCCCTTTGATTTCCGCCTCGTTCGCCGGCAGGTCCTCCCGCGTCCGGCGATAAGCCACCGTGACCGCGGCTCCGGAACGGAGGATGGACCGGGCCGCGTCGATTGCGACGTTCCCTCCGCCGATCACGAGGACGCGTCCCGACGGCGGCTTGACCTTCTTTTCGTTGAAGGCTTCCAAGTACGCGTAGCCGGGGAAGACTCCCGGAAGGAATTCCCCCGGTATGCCGAGCGGCTTGTCGGCCTCCGCCCCCACGGCAATGAGAGCGGCATCGTGAGAAGACCGCAAAGCGTCGAAGGAGAGGTCGGTTCCGATCCGGGTGGACAGGACGAAGCGGACGCCGAGCTTGGTGAAGAGGCCGAGTTCGTTGTCCAGCGTCTCCCGCGGCAGGCGGTAGGCCGGGATTCCGTAGCGGAGCACGCCGCCCGCCTTTGCGTGGGAGTCGTAAACGGTGACCTCGTGGCCGAGGCGGGCTAGGAAGTAGGACGCCGCGAGTCCTGCGGGGCCGGCCCCCACTATCGCGATCTTCTTGCCGGTGGGCGGGAGTTTTTCCGAGGCCAGCCGCGCCCATACGGCCTTTTGCCTACCCATCTTGTGGACGGCGTCAGCGAGGTAGCGGTGGATTTCGCCCTGGGAGACCGGCTCGTCGATGGTCTCGCGCCTGCAGCGCATCTGGCAATGGAAATGGCAGATGCGGCCCAGGGTTCCGGGCAACGGGTTTCCCCTGAGCGTGAGTTCGTAGGCTTCTTCGATCTTTTCTTCCTTCAGGAGCTGGAGGTAACCGGGTATGTTGAGATGCATCGGACAGGAATTGACGCAGAGGGCGGGGAAGAGATCTTCGCAGACGCCCGCTTCGCAGCGCTTTTCCCGGATATGGGCGAGGTATTCGTCGCGGAAGTAGCGGAGCGTGGTGAGCACGGGATTGGCTGCCGTCTGGCCCAAGCCGCAGAGCGCCGAATCCTTGATTGAGACTGCCAGGGCTTCCAATTCGTCCAGATCCGCCTCGGTCGCGGTCCCCTTGGTCACCGTTTCCAGGATGCGCAGCATCTGGGCAAGGCCCTCGCGGCAGGGCGCGCATTTGCCGCAGGACTCGGCCGCGGTGAACGAGGTGAAGTACCGGGCGACGTCCACCATGCAGGTATCGCCGTCCATGACGACCATGCCTCCGGAGCCCATGATGGCGCCGATGGCCGCCAGTGATTCGTAGTCGACGTTCACGTCCAGCTTGGAGGCGGGAACGCAGCCGCCCGATGGGCCGCCCGTCTGCACCGCGCGTACCCGCTTATTCGGCCCCGCGCCGCCGCCCATCCCGTAGACGATCCCGTCCAGTCTGGTTCCGAGGGGCAATTCCACGAGGCCCGTGTTGCGCGCCTTGCCGACGAGGGAAAAGACCTTGGTGCCCGCGCCGCGTTCGGTTCCGGCCGCGATGAAGGCGGCGGCTCCGCGGGCGAGTATCCAGGGCACGTTCGCCCAGGTCTCCACGTTGTTGATGGTGGTCGGCATCCCGCGGTAGCCCGACTGGGCGGGGAAGGGCGGCCTGGGGGAGGCTCGGCCCGCCCGGCCTTCCGCGGAAGCTATGAGCGCGGTTTCCTCGCCGCAGACGAAGGCCCCCGCCCCCTGCACGATGCTCAGGTCAAAGGAAAAATCCGTCCCGAAGATACCCTTGCCGAGAAGACCTCTCTCCCGGGCCTGATCTATGGCCAGGGAAAGCCGCGCGACCGCCAAGGGATATTCGGCGCGGACGTAGACGAAGCCGGCCTGCGCTCCCATCGCGTACGCGCCGATGGCCATGCCTTCGATCAGCATGTGGGGATCGCTTTCGATCTCGTTGCGGTTCATGTAGGCGCCGGGATCTCCCTCGTCGGCATTGCAGATCACCCATTTCTCCGCCGACTCCTGCTTGCGCATGAGTTCCCATTTCTTCCCCGTCGGGAAGCCCGCGCCGCCGCGGCCGCGGAGGCCGGATGCCAGGATTTCGGCGATGACCTGTGCGCCCTGCATGCCGGTGACCGTCTTCTGTAGGGCGGCGTAACCGCCCGCCGCGATGTATTCTTCGATGTTCTCCGGATCGATAAGCCCCGCGTCGCGGAGCACAATCTTCTTTTGACCTTTGAAGAAGGGAGTCTCGTCCCAGAGCGGCACGGAAGGGTAGCCTTCGCCGAAGCGGACCCGCGATGAAATGAAATCCCATTCGTCGATACGGGCGAAGGCTTTGGCGGATAGTTTGTCCGCCGCCGCATCGGTTTGGGCCGCGCGGATGAAGGCGGCCGCATCCTTCTTGTTCGCCGAACCGATAAGTAGGATGCTCTTTCCGGGCCGGTAGATCGAGATGAAGGGTTCTTCCGCGCAGAAGCCGAAGCAACCCGTCTTTTTGAGCCGGACGCCGGTTCCGTCGATCTTTTCGGCGATGGCGTCGTACAGTTCCTGCGCGCCGCTGCCCATGCCGCAGGTGCCCAGGCCCACCGCTATCACGGGCGTTCGGGGCACCAGTAGGGATTGCGCGGAAAGGCGCAGCGCCGCAAGTTCGCGATCGTTCGTGATGCGGGTCATTTTTCGCCTCCCTGCGCCGGTTTCGCATTAATCAGCCGCGTGATGAGCGATGCGAGCTTGGTGGAATTCATCCGGGAATACATGACCCCGTCCACGGACACGACGGGCGCGAGGGCGCATTGGCCGAAACAGGCGACGGTGCGTACCGTAATGCGGGCGTCAGCCGTGGTGAACGCGGAATCCTCGTCGATGTTGAATCCGGAGGCGTTCAGGCGCATCGCCGCGTCGGCGAGCAGGCCGCGCGAGCCGCGCGTATGGCAGGCGGTGCCCCGGCAGACGACGATGGTATGTTCGCCCTGGGGAGTCAGGTTGAAGAAGGAATAGAAGGTCGCGATCGAATACAGCCTCGAGAGCGGTGTTCCCGTGAGCTCCGATATCCGGCGCAAGTCGCTCTCGCTCAGGTAATCGCCCTTGTTATGTTCCTGGACTTCCTCCAGGATGCCCAGCAAGGCCCCGGGCCTTTGCCCGTCCGACCAGCGCCGGACGACTTCGTCCAGCATTCCGCTATCGCTCATCGAGCCTCCCTTTTTTCCTTCCGACTGGTGCGTAACGAAGTTGTGGGTGACCGTTGCCAAAGCTTGATGTCAGGATCTTGGGAAGCATTGTATGACGACAAGAAAAATTTATCCATAAAAAAAGAATTTAATTCGTGATCGGCTGTCATCGGGTGAGCGAGCCGCGCCCGCATGTGCGGAAGGCGTGCGGGTTGGTGAAAGTGCCGGGGGTGCCCGGGAAAAGCGCGGCAGGAGTGAAGCGCGGGTGGCCGGGGAAAACCGTGAAGGAGCGAGCCGCAGTCCGCATCTGCGGAAAGCGTGCGGGTCGGTGAAAGTGCCGGGGGTGCCTGGGAAAAGCGCGGGCGAATGATTCCGCAGGTGAAGGACCGTAGGTCCTGAACCGAGGACCAAATGAGTCCGCGCTTATCCCGGGCAGGACCCCCTGATGATTTCCTCCCCGCGCCCTTCCCGTTTTCGCGCGCGGATGCGTTTCCTTGACTACGTCCCCCCGTGCACCTAAAGTTAAGTCCCATGGATATTACGCCGGACGCCGACCGTGCGAAAATGACAATCCTGCTCGTGGAAGACAGCGCGGTCATCGCGCTCGTGGAGCAGCGCCAGTTGGAAGGCTTCGGCTACAAGGTGGAACTCGCCGCCACGGGCGAGGAGGCGGTTGCGATCGGCATCGGACGCGCGGATATCGATCTTGTCCTCATGGACGTGGATCTGGGGGCGGCCATGGACGGAGTGCGAGCCGCCGAACTCATCCTGGAGAAACGCGAACTGCCGATAGTCTTCATTTCCAGCCATACGGAACAGGCTATCGTGGAACGGACGGAGCGGGTGACTTCCTACGGCTTCGTCCTCAAGAATTCGGGGCCGACGGTCCTGGAGGCTTCCTTGAAGATGGCGTTCCGGCTCCACGACGCCTACCACGCCATAGAAAGCCGTGAACGCTCCCTGGCGGAAAGCGCCGCCAGGATGGAGAGTACCCTGGCGGCGGCGCCAGTCGGCATCGGCACCATCCGCGATCGCACGGTCCTGGATGCGAACGAACGTTATCTCCAGCTCACCGGTTTCGAACCCGGCGAACAGCTGGGCAAGCCGACCCGCATGCTGTTCGAGAGCGAGGAAGAGTACCTGCGCGTGGGCGAGGTCCTGTACTCGGGTTGCGCTGAGACCGGCGTCGGCGAGGTGGAAACGCGCTATCGACGGAGGGACGGGTCCTTCGTCGACGTCCTCATACGGCTCGCCGCTTTCCCTTCTTCCGCGCAGCGGCGGATCAAGCTTACGAAGGACGATATCATCCACAACCTGGCCACATTCTCGGTTCTGGATATAAGCGACCGCAAACGCGCCGAACGCGCCATGGAATCCCGCGTGCTCGCGCTCACCGAACCCGGCGGACCTTCTTTGACGGGGGAGGAACTACGTTTCGAGGCTCTCTTCGATCTGGATGAAATACAGCAGATCCAGGACGCCTTTTCGTCCGCCACCGGCGTCGCGTCCATCATCACGGACGCCGACGGAAGGCCGATCACGAAACCGAGCAATTTCACCAGGCTGTGCGATTCGATCATCAGGGGGACCGATATCGGCTGCGCGAACTGTATGCATTCGGACGCGATGCTAGGCCGGATGAATCCCGACGGACCCCTCATGGCCAGCTGCCTCTCCGGCGGCTTGTTGGACGGCGGCGCCGGAATATCGGTCGGAGACAAGCATATCGCCAACTGGCTCATCGGGCAGGTCGTCGATGACGATACGGATTTTAATGCCATAAAGTCGTACGCCGCGCTGATAGGGGCTGACCAAGCGGACTTCGACGCCGCGCTCGCCGAAGTTCCGCGCATGTCCGGCGAAACCTTCTCCAAGGTCTGCAATGCCCTGTTCGTCATCGCGCGCCAGCTATCCACGCTCGCCTACCGGAACGTGCAGCAGGCGCGCGCCATCGTGGAGCGGAACAAGGCGGAGGAGGAAAAGGACGCCCTGTACCGCGAACTCAAGCACCGGATCAAGAACGGCATGGCGCTCATGATGGGCCTGGTGGACCTGGAGGCGGGAAGGTCGAAGGAGGCCGCCGTACATAAAGCCCTTTCGGCGACGCGCGCCCGCATCGAATCGCTGGCTACCCTGTACGACCTGCTGAGCGGAAGCGCGAACCCGAACGAGATCCGTCTGGACGAATACCTCGGCCGAATCGCCGAGGTGGTGGAGTCCACCTTCGCAGAAGCGGTCGGCGTCACCGAATTCCGACTTGATATGGAAAGGTACACGATCTCCGCGCGCGCCGCCGCCCCTCTGGCCCTTGTGCTCATGGAATTGTTGACGAATTCGCTCAAATACGCGTTTCCCGAAGGTCGCGGCGGCATCGTGTCGGTCGCGCTCAAGGGCGAAACGGACGGCGCCCTGTCGCTGTCAGTCCAGGACGACGGAGTCGGCCTTCCCGCGGACTTCGACCCGCGGACTTCCAAAGGTCTCGGAATGGAACTGATACGTATGCTCGTCCTCCAGCTCGGAGGGGAGTTGTCGTTCCGTTCGGGCCCCGGTACCCGCTTCGAAGTCCGTCTGTCCGCCGAAAGGATCCGCTTCCTCGCTCAGGCCAGGTAGCACAGAGCCCGCTGCGCCGTCGCGTCCGCGTACAGGCGGAGCTCCCCCCCGTCGCCGCTCTCCAGCACCGTTATCGTCCTTCGCCAGAGTTCGTCGTCCGGTTCCACCACGCGCAGCGCGCGCGCGGCCCGTCCGAGGAAATCCTCGCTCAGGCAGCATTCGTCGCGCTCGGGGAAGACGGCGAAGTATAGCATGTCCATCTCCACGAGATCGTTGAAGAAATGCGTGCCGAGGGATACGTCGGGCACCAAACCCGCGTGCATGAGCGCGAGTTCGACGAGCACCGTGACGCCCTTGATGTCGTTGAACGAGACGGGAACGCCCATTGCGGGAGTCGAAGTTCCCCAGCGTCCGGGGCCGACGAGCATGACCACCGGTTCTTTCTTTCCGCTCGGGAGATGGGCCAGGCGGCCCACGAGTCGCGCGACCGCGTAGCGTTCCTGTTCCCCGAGCAGGGTATACGCTTCGCTTGAGACGTAGACCAGCCGGTCCACCGGCGCGGCGAGGCTGCGGCCGACGATGGGGCCGTCCGTACGCAGGAAGACTTTTTCCTCGGGGACGGAGGACGGGATCAGCCCGATATCCCCCCGGCCCATGATGCGCACCTTGAAGGGACGGCATTGCACCAGGTTGATACGGTAGCCGCCGATGCCCGCGCCCCGGTCATCGGGGACCGCGTTCACCGTGAACTCCACGTCGACCGGATGCTCGTAGGCCGCTTCCAGCGAAGCGAGCATCGACCGCATCCGTCCGCAGAAGTCGGTATGTTCGAACAAGCCCTTGAAATCCAGCCGGAGGGCGCCCGCCGCGTCGAGGCCCAGTTCGCGCGCCCGTTCCGCGGCCTCCCGTTCCTCGCTCGCGAAAAGGTCGCGGATCGCCGGGGGCAGGCGCGCCAGGCCCGCGCGGACCGGTTCGGTGGAAAAGCGGTTGGCGCCGATGTCGATGAGGTCCATCTTGCGCTGGATGTATTTGTAGGCATCCTCCGGGCGCTTGTCCGGCCGCCGCAAAGGCGCGTTCAGGGCGACGATGCGCGTATAGTCGTCGTCCACCCGATCCACCGCGCGGGTACCGAGTCCGAAGGCGAGCCTGAGCATGCCCGAATGCGGATCGATGGAAGGATCCCAGACATAGGGATTGTAGGAGAATCCGACGCCGCCGGCCGGGGGATAGAACCAATCGCCCCAGGCGTCCCCCGAAACCCGTTGCACAAGGAGCGCCATCTGCTCGTCCTCATGCAGGAGCCCGTGGTGCAACCGGTACTGCAGGGCGTCTTCGCTCAGCGAACTCGCGTATACGCGGCGCACGGCGTCCAGGAAGACTTCCAGGCGCGCCGAGGGAGTTCCCTGGTTCGCGCAGAAGACGCTTTCGTATTTACCGGAGAAGGCGTTTCCGTAGCTGTCCTCCTGGATGGAACTTGATCGGACGATGATGGGCGCCTGGCCGAAGTATTCGAGCATCTCCTGGAATTGGACCACGATATAATCCAGGAATTTACCTTTCAGGATGCGTTCGCGGGCGAGCGCCGCCCGTTGCAGGATTTCTTCGATCGTTCCCTTTTTCCTCCGAAGCCACCAGCAGTCGTTCTGGATCACGTAGGTGTAGAAGACGTCGGACCCGATGTAGAACGAGTCGTGGATCTCGAGAAGGCGCTCCCATGCGGGATCGGTCTCGCGCAGGATGCGTTGGGCCAGGAGGATGCCGCGCGCCTTTCCGCCGATGAGCCCCGAGCCGATCAGGCGCTTCAGGATGTCGGTGAGGAAAACCAGGTCGAAATACTTGCGGGCGAGGGGCAGGAAACTCGTCTGGCGGGTGACGGCCATGTGGAGCAGGCGTTCGAAGAGGAGCTCCGCTTCCTTTTCCTTCGGCTCCCCCCGCGCGAGGGCCGCCATGACGGCTTCCGCCTCATGATAACTGGCCGTCCAGGGACCAAAACGCTGGATGGTGAAGTTCAGGAGGGGCCGCTTCACCGAGGCGACCACGTCGGCGGTGAGCGCGCTGTTGGAGACGGGGCGGAAATCGCCGCCTTCCATCGCATGGAGCATGTACATGGTCGGCGCCGTGCGGTCCTCCACCTTCTGCGGCTGGATGTAGATCCGTCCTTGACGGGTCCATACCTCCACGATGATCTGGGCGGTGGAATAGATGGTATCGGTCGCGTGGTTGGAATGGGTGTGCTTATACAGGGAAAAGTAGGCGAGCGACTTGAGCTGGAGGATGAAGGGACAAACCACCAGGAAGAAATTGGCCATCATCCGGTCGGCGTACCAGCTCTTGGCGAGACCTGAAAGGCAGTCGAAGACGAACCAGGCATCCGACGCGGTCGCCTCCACGACGTCCACGAGGTCGGAAACGAAATGTTCGAAACCGCGCGAAGGATCCAATTCCACGCGGTCGATCCCCTCCGCGTCCTCCAGGACGCTCGGGTGGTCCGCGAAACGGAAGTAAACGACGCGTTTGCCGCGGGCGATGGCTCCCCGGGCGAAGGGGAGGGCGAAGCGTCGATATTCCTCGATCTCCTCCACGTCCCAGACTAGGTTGTCGCCCGGAGTCAAACCGCAGAAGACTTCGTCCAAGCCGTCCAGTCCGGTGCTGAATTCCCTCATGGCCTCATTGTAGCACGGGCGTCCGGCGCCGCCGCGGCCGGCGACAGCCGCCGCCGGCGGTCGCTTGTCGGTGGCCGCCGGCGGCTCAGTCGGGCACTGTCCAGTCGATCCTTTCGCCGATGCGCGCCGCCAGGCTCTCCACGCTTTCGTCGCTGTGGTGGAGCATGCCCGCCGCCTCCACCGATATGCTTTCCCCCGCTCGCGAGTAAATCTTGGCTTGGTGGTGCGAAGCTTCTGTGGTGAACTCGTTCCCGCCTTTGGCGTCCACCGTATGGACGGTTCCGTTGCAGGCGCAGACGTAGGTGGAGGTCGCGTCCGCCCAGACGCAGAGTGAAGTACCCCGGACACCGGCGACCGCCCCCGCCGTCCTGATCCGGAACGAGTCGTCCCCCGAGGCCGCGGCCAGCTTGCGCAGCACTGAGGTGACGCCGCCCTTCTCCAGGTCGATCTGGACGATGGTCCGGGAGAAATCCAGGGTCGCCGTCGCGTTCTGGCTCACCCTGACCGCGTTCTTGTCGGCGAAGACGATCTCGCAGTTCGCTCCAGGTCCGGTGCGCACGACCGAACGCGCGCCGAGCTCGGTTCCGATCTCCGCGGCCCTGCCGTCGATCTCCACGTCGCCTTCCATGAAGACGACGCGGCCCCGTACGGCCGGCGCGGCCGGCGCGGAGGGCGCGGGCTGGGCGCTCTCCATCCCGGCACCGGCATATACGGATGACGCGAAGGCGAGGATCAACGTCACGGTAGTTAATGTTTTCATGTCATTATGATCGCGCATGCCGGGTTGCGAGTCAATTTTTTCGCGGGGCGGGGCGGAGCGAACATGATATACTATATGGCGGAGGATCTATGGCTGAATGCGAATGCTTGGCGAAGTGCCCGTTCTTTCATGACAAGATGGCGAACAAGCCGGCTACATCCCAGATAATGAAAAACCAGTATTGCCTGGGCGACAGCACCGGTTGCGCCCGACATCGGGTGTTCAAGGCCGTAGGCGGGCAGCATGTCCCCGGCGACCTTTTCCCCTCCCAAACCAAGCGGATCAGAAAAATCATAGCCGACATCCGGAAGGCTTAGCTCCATCGCGGCAAACCTTCATCCGCGCCTTCATCCGCGCCTTCATCCGCGGCCGCCCGTCTACGTTCGCCCGCGTACCAGCGGCCGCAACAGCTCTTCAAGTCCGTTCTCCTTGATCGCGTACAGCGAGGCGAGCAGCTCTCCGATTTCGCCCTCCGGCCATCCCTTGCGCGCGAACCAGACGACATAGGCCTCCGGCAGGTCGATCAACAACCGTCCCGAGTACTTTCCGAAGGGCATGCGCGCGTTCGCGAGTTTGAGGAGGAAGGCTTCTTCTTCGGTCACCCGTCCAAGGTACGCCTTCCGGCGATTTCATGGAAGGGGCCCGGGTTTTCATCCGCGCGCTCCGAGCGCGCTTCAATCCCAAAAAGCGAGAGAACAGTTTTCGCGGATCGTCCGGTTCCTGGTGAGCAAGCGTTGTCCTTCGACCAAGGCCTGGGCGGTTATCGTGCGGTTGAAGGGGTCTCTGGTCCACGAAAGCCCGACCGCCTTCGCGCAAACATCCAGCCAGCGCCTATCCAGGACGCGGAGCCCCAGATCGCTTCGGAGTTCTTCCAGAATCGTTTCTCCATCAAAGCCGATCCTCTTTATCTCATAGAGGTACTGCAACTCGAGGAGAACCATGGGACTGATAAAAAGGTCTTCAGTATCCAGGAGATGGCGGGCGGTCTTGCCGAAAAGTTCCGTCTCGCCGGCGTGCAGGAAGACCGCGCAATGGGTATCGAGCAACATTACAGCTCGCCCTTCCAGGCATCGGCCCATCCTTGTTCCACGATCTCGTCCGGTCCGACGAGCATGGTAGGCCGTTTCGGAATACGCTCGAGCCTGGAGACAGACGGTTCCCGGCTGATACGTAACAGGACACCCTTCCGCCGGACTTCGAGCACCTCGCCGGTTTCCGCGATGCGGTCGAGCCAAGTGTACAGATGGGTGCGTAGATCGGTCGCTGTCGTATTCATGGTTTCCTCAAGGTAAAGATAATATTAATACGTACGTACGTCAATATGAAGCGTACGCATGCGCCGGATTCTGGCTGATTTGCGGGACGAGAAGAAGATCAGGGCCCTCGGTCCCTGCAGGAACGCCCAATGGGAGAGAACGAACTACCCATGATAAACAAATTGCGTATTAAACTACGTACCGGGGAGCGGATGTGCCCATGGGCACCCACCCTTACACCGAGGACCGGCTCATGGAGCAACCCGCCATCGCCCTCCTCATCCAGCTCGGCCGGGAGACTGTGTCGGCGATAGACGAGGCCTTCGGCGAAGGGGGGCATCCAGGGGCGGTAGACGCGGGCGAACGTGGTCCTGCCCGACCGGCTCATGGCCGCACTGGAGCGGTGTAATGAACCGCCCCGGAGCTCAGCGCCGACGAGCGGACTGAAGTCAAAAAGGTAGCCCTCGAATTGCTGGAACGCCTCAAGGGGCTTCTGGTGATCGGCTGGCGCAAGAAGTCCGCCGCCCGTTCCCGACTCAAGCTCGTCATCCAGGACGTCCTGGCCTCCGGCCTGCCGCGGGCGTACTCACCGGATCTCTACAAGGCGAAGTGCTCGGCTGTCTTCGAGCATATGTTCGAGAGCTATCCTGAGAAGAACGCGGGAGTATACGCGAGCGCGGGGTGACCCATAAGTCCGCGGGGCGGACGCTCCCTGGACTGGTATCGGCTCGTCGCTACCGCGCGTTCCCGAAGTGGGGGTAGCGGAGCGCCCCGAAGGGCGCGGAGCGAGGGGGAGCAGCGTCATATAGCCCTCCCTTTGCGTGGCCCGTCGGGAAGCGCGCGGGAGAGAATGTGGAGGAGGGTGGCAGGGGAAAGCGCGGACGAACGCTAGCGCGCGTGAACGCGTGCTTCATATTGGAAACGGTTGGACAAGGCGGCTCGCGCCGCCTGAGAATCCGGAGCCTACTGGCGAGGACCGAGTGAGTCCGTGCTTTCCCCTGCCAGGCCCCTCCGGCGATGTCTCCCGCGCGCGCTTCCCGTTTCGGGCTGGAGGCGCTCCCCCTTCCCCTATAGCGGTTCCACCCCGCTTGCTTTATCATCAATATCAATGGATACGAAGACCCTTTCCTTCACCATCGTCCTTGTGGGCAGCGCCCTCGCCCTCTTATCCATCATCCTGGCCGTATACCGTAAGGAGCGCGGCCTTACCATCTACTCAATCGGCTTCATCTCGGCGGTCGGCGGATTCCTGCTGCTCATGACGCAGCCGGAGTTTTCGTTCCGGGCAGGCGTGATCCTGGCGAATGTCCTGCTCATGTTCTTCCACCTGAATCTGGCCTGGGGATTGCGCACCTGTTTCCGCATCAGGCCGTACTGGCCGGTCCGTTTCTGGTTCTATTCTGCGGCATGGGGCGCGACGTTTCTGGCGGCGATCTGGATCCTGGATTCCTATACCTTCCGGGCCGTCCTGGCGTCCAGCTTCATCATCCTGTTTTCGTTCGAATTCCTGCTGGCCCTGCGTCAAGGCGCCCGCGAGCTTCCCGCGGTCCTCCGCCGCGCGGGCTATGCGGTCGCCTTGAGTTTTATCGGCTTCCATACGGTCCGGATCGGCCTGATCCTGGCGGGCGCGCGGACCGGATCGAATTTGATGGACGACAATTTCCTGAACGCCTTCACGTTTTCCTTCAGCGTGTTCTTCTCCGTCCTCTGGGGAGGGCTCATCCTCATCCTGGATGCCGCGAACATCCTGTCCAAGCTGGAACGCAAGAACCGTGCGCTCAGTGATCTAGCGACCTCGGACGAACTGACGGGCCTTTTCAACCGGCATATGCTGGAGACCGGCATCCCATCCGAGATGGAGCGCGCCGTACGGTACCGTACGCCCCTGTCCCTGATCTTGTTCGATCTGGATCACTTCAAGCGGGTGAACGATGACCTGGGCCATGAGGCCGGAGACGCTGTCCTGAAGCGGGCGGCGGCCATCGCCAGGAATCTGATACGCGAACCCGACAGCCTGTACCGCTGGGGCGGCGAGGAATTCCTCCTGATGGCCCCTCATACCGCTTTGGCGGGCGGAGTGGCGCTGGCTGAGAAGTTGCGCCAGGCGATCGCCTCCGATTCCTTCATCGGAGGCCGGCCGGTGACGGCCAGCTTCGGGGTGGCGGAATGGCGGCTGCAGGACAGCCGCGAAGAATGGTTCAAGCAGGCCGACCAAGCCCTGTACCGTGCCAAGAACTCCGGGCGCGATAGGGTGGTGAGCTTCGGCAACGAGGACGCGATGCCGATGGCCACCGTGAAACTGGAATGGCGGAGGGAGTGGGAATCCGGCAACCGGCTGGTGGACGACGGACACCGACGGCTGTGGGAACTCTCCAACGAACTGCTCGACCTTTCCCTGTCGAAGGGGACGGCCGAAGAAATCAAACCGCACCTGGATGCGCTTCTGGCCCATGTGGTCCAGCATTTCAAGGAAGAGGAGAATATCCTTGCGGAGGTCGATTATCCCGAGCTGAAAGCCCATGCCCGGCTGCATGAGGATCTTGCGCGGGAAGCCCAGGAAATGAAGTCCGAGGTCGAACGAGGCGAGATCAACCCGATGGCCTTCTTCGATTTTCTCGTAAGCCGCGTGGTGTTCGGTCATATCCTGCATGCGGACCTATTGTTTTTCCCCTGCCTCCGCCGGCGTTGATCAAGGCGTCATCGATGAAATCGACCCTCAGGATCGCGACGTTCAACGCGGAGAATTTCTATTTGCTCCTGGACAAGGAATACTCGCTGGCCGAGTTTGAAGGTCTTTCCGACGAAGCGTACATGGCGATGAATTTCTCCATCTACAATCCCAACAAGGACCGCTCCAAAATCGAGGCGATCGCGAAGACGATACTGGAGGAGGATTTCGATTTCGTGGCGCTGTGCGAGGTGGGCGGCATGGAAACCCTGGCCAATTTCAACCGTCTCTATCTGGTGGACCGCTACGACTGCTACCTTCATGAAGAGAACAGCAGCCGGGGCATCTTCGTCGGTGCCCTGGTGAAGAAGGACCGCTTTGACCTGGTCAGCGCGAGGAACGTGCGGGGCGTCTTTTCCAGGAATCTGCTGCGGGTGAGCCTGAGGGCAGGCACGACGGATCTGCGCTTTTTCGTGGTCCACCTGAAGTCGCAGCACGGGCAGGATATGGGCATCGAGCAGCGCATGGCGGAGGTCCGGCAGCTGTGCGCGATCGTGGACCGGCGGAATTGCGTGGTGCTCGGCGACTTCAACGGGATCGCGATCCGGGGCCTGCACCAGTTCGAATACGATCCCTTCCTGGAATTGCCGTTCCGTGACGTCCTTGAGGCGATGGACGTGGCGGAGCGGGCCCGCTTCACGCATTTCTATTTCAAGGGCGGGCTCAATTTCAGCCAGCTGGACTACATCTTCTGCTCCGACGACCTGGCGGTCCTGGACGGCGGGATGATCTGCGACCTGGTCCCCGTCAATCATGAACAAAGAAGGCGGCTTCCCTCCGATCATATTTTCCTGAAGGCGACGATACGGCCCCGGGCGGCGACCGCGATCCTGGCCGAACAGGAGTCGATTCCCGTTTGGTCTTGACTAATCGGGAATGTGGTCCATAAAAGTCGATCGAACATCGCCTGGCCTTGAAAGTAAAAAGTTGGGACAGGTCCAAACCCCTGATCATCTTTGATGAACTCCACAAGATGCCGGACCTGCATCCGCTGGATGTCCGCGAAGCGGGTGCTTTGCTGGAACCCAGGGAAGCGCTGTCGCGGATCATACGTTTCGGCGGTTTCCCTGAACCCTTTCTTGAGAACGATCCGGTTTTTTACGCGCGCTGGAAACGTTCCCACCTTGATGTCATCCTGAGGCAGGATCTGTTGGATATGGTGGCCATCAACGATATCAAGTCGGTCGAGACGCTGATTGAATTGCTCCGGAATAGGGTATGCTCGCCCGTTTCATACGCGAACCTGGCGAACGATTTGCAGAAGGATCCCCAGACTTGAAAACGCTGTGGCCTGCGCCTTCAGGAAGCGGATCGACTTCCTGGAAGATACGCGCGGAGAGAGCCGAACCCTCAACTACCTGAAGACGAAAGATGGAAATGAACTCGATTTCTGCATCACGGACGACCGGGGGCCGACGCATCTTGTCGAGGTGAAGGTTGGCGATGCGGATAGGTCTCCGGCTTTCGGAAGGTTCCCGGAGCTCATGAAGACGGCCAGGGCCATACAGCTGGTCGGCAAGAGCTCCAGACGGAAAACCTTTCCCGACGGCCTTCTCATCGGGAAAGCGGCGGATTTCCTGGCCGGGTTCAACCCGAACAGGTAGCGACGGCATGAACTGGGCGCGTCATCATGTCGCCGCGGCCGGGAAAGCGGCGGCGGGGGAGGTTGCGCCGGGGTCGCGGTGAAAGCAGCAATAGAGATCAATTAACATTACCAATAGAGTCATGTATGTATCCTTCCGTCCCATTTTCCCCTATATTTGAAGGGCTGGATCGAAAGGAGGCGCCATGCGTTCGGATCCGATCGATGGTTTTCACCTCCCGCCCGCCGCAGTGGTCGCCGATTATCGCCTGGCCTGGCTTTCCCGCCGGGCGTCCGTCGTCGGCCGGCGGGAGGTGCTCAGCGGAAAGGCGAAATTCGGCATTTTCGGGGACGGGAAGGAACTTGCCCAATTGGCGCTCGCCAGGGCCTGCCGTCCCGGCGACTGGCGTTCCGGGTATTACCGGGACCAGACCTGGATGCTCGCCCTGGGCGCGATCGACCTTTCGCAGTACTTCGCGCAGCTGTACGGCGATGCCGATGTCGGTCGGGAGCCCCAGACAGGCGGACGCGCCATGAACGGGCACTTCGCGACCCGGCTGCTGGCCGGTGACGGCACCTGGCTGGACCAAACGGCGATGTTCAATTCCGCGGCGGACCTCTCGCCCACAGCTTCGCAGCTCCCCCGCGCGGTGGGGCTGGCCTATGCGTCGGTGATCTACCGGCGCCTGGCCGAAGCGGGGACCCTGGACGGCGCGGGCTTCTCCCGTGCCGGCGGCGAAGTCGTCTGGACCACCATCGGGAACGCGTCCACGGCCGAGGGGCTCTTCTGGGAATCGGTGAACGCGATCGGCGTGCTGCACGCTCCGGCGGTGATCACGGTGTACGACGATGGCTACGGCATCTCGGTGCCCAACCAGTTCCAGATGGTCAAGGAAAACATATCCGCCATCCTGGAGGGGTTTCGCCGGACCGATTGTCCCGGCGATCTGTGCGACCGCGGTTTCGACCTGTATTCCGTGCCCGGCTGGGATTACCCCGCGCTGCTGTCCGCTTTCGCGCGGGCGGGGGAGGCCGCGCGGAAGGACCACGTGCCCGCGCTGGTCCACGTGACCGACTGCACGCAGCCGCTGGGCCATTCGACTTCGGGATCGCAGGAGCGCTACAAGTCGGCCGGACGCCTGGAATGGGAGCGGGAATTCGATTGCCTGAAGAAATTCCGCGAATGGATCCTGTCCGGAGGTATCGCGGACGCGCGGGAGCTGGACGAAGCCGAGGCGGCGAGCGTGGCGGTCGTGGAAGCGGCGCGGGCCGCGGCCTGGGAAGCCTGCCGCGCTCCCATGCGTGAGGAACACGCGCGCGCGGTTGCCCTGATCGGCCGGGCGGCGGGGTCTGCGGCGGGCGGGCGGGCGGTGGGCGGAGATGCGGAACTGTGGGCCGAGGCGGAAGCCCTGGCCGCCGTGGAAGAGCCCGAGCGCCGCCATATCGCCGCGGCCCTCCACCGCAGCCTCGTGCTCGCGCGCGGGGAGGCGGTAGGCGGGCCGGCGGCGGGGGGAGGTGCAGGGGGCGGGCCCGCGGCGGGCGGAAAGTTGGCCGGGGGTAAGGCCGCCCTCGTTTCCCGCCTCCGCGAACTGCGTAGCGAGAACGAAGACCGCTACGGCTCGCAGCTCTACTCAGCATCCGCCGACTCGGCCCTCCGTATCCCGGAAGTCCCTCCCGTCTATTCGGATGGCTCGCCTTCGGTCATGGGCTTCGAACTAATCAATTTGGCCTTCGACGCAGCCTTCGCCCGTGATCCGCGCATCGTCGCCTTCGGGGAGGATCTCGGTTTCCTCGGCGACGTGAACCAGGGTTTCCGGGGCCTGCAGGAGAAGTACGGGCCCTGGCGGATCACGGACACCGGCATCCGGGAGGCGACCATAGTGGGCCAGGCGATAGGCATGGCGCTCCGCGGCCTCAGGCCCATCGCGGAGATCCAGTACCTGGATTATCTGCTGTACGCGTTGCAGCTGCTTTCGGATGACTTGGCGAGCCTGCGGTGGCGGACGGCCGGCGGCCAGAAGGCGCCGGCGATCATCCGTACCCGCGGCCACCGGCTGGAGGGCGTCTGGCATTCGGGTTCGCCCATGGCGGGCATCCTGAATCTGGTCCGCGGCATGCACCTGCTCGTGCCGCGGGATTTCACGCGCGCGGCGGGTTTCTACAACCTGCTGCTCCGTTCCGACGAGCCCGCGATCGTGGTCGAAGTCCTGAACGGCTACAGGCGCAAGGAGCTTCTCCCCGACAACCTCGGCGGGATGACCGTGCCCCTGGGCGTTCCGGAGGTCCTGCGCATCGGCGGCGACCTGACCATCGTCACCTACGGCGCGACGGTGCGCATCGTCCTGGAGGCCGCCGAGCTCCTCGCCGCCGTCGGTGCTGATATAGAAGTAATCGACGTACAGTCGCTGCTGCCCTTCGACCTGCAGGCGCGCATTTCCGATTCGATCCGGAAGACTTCCCGGGTACTCTTCGTGGACGAGGACGTGCCCGGCGGCGCCACCGCCTACATGATGCGCGAGGTCCTGGACCGGCAGGGCGCCTACGAGCTGCTGGATTCCCCTCCCCGGGCGCTGAGCGCCGCGCCGCACAGACCGGCCTACGGCTCCGACGGCGACTACTGGTCCAAGCCGAACTCGGAGACCGTCTTCGACGCGGCCTGGGCTCTCCTGCGCGAGGCGATGCCGTCACGGTACCCCGATCTGGGTCTGGACTAGGAGGTTCGCATGACCGTAACGGTGAAGGCTCCCCGGCTCGGAGAAGGGGTCGAAGAACTGACCGTCGGCCGCTGGATCGCTCGCACGGGCGACCGCCTCGGGCTGGGCGCGCCCATCGTGGAGCTGGAGTCCGACAAGGTCGTGACCGAACTGACGAGTCCCTCCGAGGGCGTCCTGTTGGAGGCGCTCGCGGCTGAGGGCGACGTCGTCCGCGTCGGCGACCCCGTCGCACTGATCGGCGAGGAAGGCGAGGCAGGCGCCGTGATCGGCGAAGCTGGCGGGGCAGGTGCTGTGATCGGAGAGGCAGGCGGTGCAGGCGGGGCGGGCGGGCCCGAGGCGCGACCCCAGCCCAAACGTTTCCTTTCCCCGCTCGCGCGCAGACTATCCGAGCTCCACGGGGTGGATCCCGCGCTCATCAACGGCACCGGGCTCGGCGGCCGCGTGATGAAGCAGGACATCCTGGATTATGTGGCCACCCGGGGCGAGCCTTTGCCGGCGGCTGCCGGAGCGGCTGCCGGAGCGGCTGCCGGAGCGGCTGCCGGAGCGGCTGCCGGGGCGGCGGTCGGAGCGGCGGTGGGAGCTCCGCCCGGGGCAGCGAGCGGAGCGGCGGGCGGGCTCAGGCCCCATTCGGCCGCGCGCATGCGCATCGCCGAGCGGATGGTCGAATCGCAGCGCATATCCGCGCAGGTACTGACGGTCATGGAGGCGGACGTCGGGGCCGTCATGGCCCACCGCGCCGCGAACAAGGACGCCTTTGCGCGTGAAGGCGTCCGGCTGACTCTGACTGCGTATTTCGTCGCGGCTGCCGCCGCGGCCCTCCGCCTTCATCCGACGGTCAACGCGTCCTGGTCCGACGCGGCCTTGATCCTGCATCCTTCGGTCGATATCGGCCTGGCCGTGTCCTTGGGCGAATCGGGTCTCCTGGTCCCGGTCGTCCGCAACGCGGATACCCTGTCCCTGCGGGAGATCGCGCGCGCCGTCGACGACCTGGCCGCGCGAGCCCGTGACCGGAAGCTTACGCCGGACGAGGTGCGCGGCGGCACCTTCACGCTCACCAACCACGGTTCCAGCGGCTCGCTTTTCGCCACGCCCATCATCAACCAGCCCCAGGTCGCCATTCTCGGTATCGGCGCCGTCCGAAAACGCGCGGTTGTGGTGGAGACTGCGGGCGGCGCGGACGCCATCGCGATTCGGCCCATGGCCTACTTGTCGTTGGTCTTTGACCACCGGATTATGGACGGCGAAGGCGCGGACCGGTTCCTGCAGGCGGTGAAGAAGGGGTTGGAAGGGTGGAAGTGATACGCGTATTTGCCTTGCTTCGCGCATTCCGGGAACCTAAACTGGGATAAACAAGTCCAGGAGGCGATCGATGCGTTCATTCCAGCGGAAGAGTTCCGTCCTCTTTTCCATCGCGGCGTCCGCCCTGATATTCGCTTCATGCGGGGACCTGTTCGAAACCGCACAGAAAGCCGTGACGGAACAGGCTTCCAATGCGGTAAGGCTGCTCGGAAAGATTGAGGTCGATCCGGAAGCGGTTTTCTCGGAAGTCAACCAAGGGATGATGGTGATCGCGCAGGCGGTGGAATCGAACGGCCCGACGATCCGGGCGTTCACGGGCGCGCTTGGAGACTTCAGTCTGGAGATACCCGAGGCGCTCAGGGACAGGGAGTTCATCATCTCCCTCGTGGACGCCTCGGGCCGGGCGATAGGGCCGCTGATGAATTCCGCGAGCCAGATCGCGAACAACGCGCGCTCCGTCGGCATGACGATAGGCGAAAACCTGGGCAGCGTGGATTTCGGGAATATCAGCGTCGCGGCGAACGGTCTGGCGCAAACGGCGTCCGCAGTGGCGGGGATCTCGTCGGTCGCCGATCTCGTCGCCCGGGTCACCGACGAGGGCGCGCCCGTCGGTCTGGACGCCCACGGCAAGGGCGCCTCGGCGCTGCTGACCACGGCGACTTCTTCCCGCCAGGTCAACGACAAGGACCAGGACGGCCTGATCGACCTGCTGGACGCGGACGACGACGGCGACGGCATCCTCGACGATTTTGACCCGGATACGGCGACGGTCGGCCTGCCGGAACATTATTCGGTGGATGTCGGATTCTGGCTCAATCCGTCCGACCAGGACTACCGCATGTTCTACCAGGCGGATGCCGACCTGGCCGAGTACGTCAAAGGCAAGTACATCCTGGAATTCTGGTTCTCGGTCACCGATGACGCGGAAGCGAACTCCATTGCCCAGATCGCCTTGGATACCCGTAACATGCCCCCGTACGTATCGGTCCTGATGAACGGCCCCGAGCAGAACCTGGTCGCCTGGTCGAGCGAAGGTTACCGCATGGGCGGGGAGGCACTGCTGTCTCCCGGGAAGCTCTGGAAGACCCGGCTGACGATCGCCGCGGGCCAGAAGGCCGACCTGCAGGCGGGAGACTTGTTCAGCTTCAGGGTGACCAAGAAGGACGGCGGAGGGGAGTTGATCGTGAGCCAGATGCTCAACTTCGTGTTCACCAATATTCCGCTCCTGCGCGGGATAGGCACCGATCCGGCAAATCTGACGGACTTCACCGCGCTCATGACGGCCGCGATCGCGAATCCGGACGCCCCGGTCCCCGGTTCGGGTTCAGCCCCCCTGACGATCGCGGACGGGAGCGACCTGACGATCAAGTTCCAACCTCCCGTGGACGATCTGGGTCTGCCGATCCGGCAGGGCGACTACCGGATATCCATCATCCTGTACCGGGCTGGGGATGGGCCGCTGGCGCAGGTCTGGAATATCGATCCGGTGACTTGGAACGGGAATCCGCCGGTGGACGGGGACGGGAACGGCTACTACAACAACAACCATCTGATGCTGGAAGTCCCCGTGAACCAGTTGGACTGGGACGCCGGAAGCGGCACCTATTCCCTGGCGATCCCGGCGGCGTGCTTCCCGAACCAGGCGACCGCGCAGGGGGAGACGGTCCCGTTCGCGCCCTTGCGCTACAGCGTCGGAATCGTCTCCAGCATCAGGGAAAGCCAGGTCTCGTTTACGGTCTTCGTGGAGAAGTAGGGGGACGGCCTTCCTGCCCCGACGCGCCGAGCAACAGCGGCAGCAACTCCTCGGCTTTGCCCCGGTGGATTTCCATGAACTGCGGGCTCCCGTCCTCCAGCTCCTCCAGGTTGACGAGGACCGTGCGGGCGCCGGCATCCCGCGCATGCCGCACGAAGCCGTTCGCCGGGTGCACCGTTCCCGAGGTTCCTGCGGCGATGAAAAGGTCGCACGCATCCAGGGCGGCGCGGGCGGCGCGTTCAAGATCCGGCGGGATCATTTCCCCGAAGAACACGATGTCCGGGCGCAGCGGAGAGCCGCAGAGCGGGCAGGCGGGGACCTCGGTCTCGTAGACGGCGGAATCGGCGAAGGATTCCAGGCCGCAGCGCCCGTTCGAGCAGCGCGATCGGTGCACCGAGCCGTGGTATTCGATCACGTTGGCGCTTCCCGCCCGTCGGTGCAGCCCGTCGACGTTCTGCGTGATGAGCGTCAGGCGCTGGTCCGGCCGCAGTCTCTTTTCCAGAGCGGCGAGCGCGCGGTGCGCCGCATTGGGCCCGGCGGCGGCGGAGATCGCGCGCGCGGCGCTCCAGAATTTCCAGACCTCGAGCGGTTCGGTACGGAAGGTCCCTATATCCGAAAGCCGCGCGATCGTCGCGTCGTTCCAGAGGCCGTCCTTGCCGCGGAAGGTGCGGATGCCCGAGGCCGCCGAAACTCCGGCCCCGGTGAGCACTACGATTCCACGGTATTTCCCGATGTCGATCGATTCCATATTCCGTCCATCCTCATTCGGGCAGTTCGAATCCGCTCCGTAGCAATTGCCGGATCGTTCCTTCCGGCAGGAAGATCTCGGTGAAGCCTGACGAATACGGCGCGATCTCGTATTGCCCGTAAACGAACACGACGCCCTTGCCGCCGGTGCTGCCGGCGCCAACTGCGCCGCCGGCGCCACCCGCTCCACCGGTTCCATCCGCTCCGCCTGAGCCATCCGCTCCGCGAAGGTAGAAACGGTCGACGGCCTGCAGTTCCTCCACGAAGAACCCAGCCTCCTTCAGGCTGTCCCCGGTGCGGAGGTCCAGGCTCCGGCGGAGTTCGGCGCTGAGAAGGGTGCCGAGCAGGAGGCGTACGCCGGGCGCGAAGACGTCGTCCAGGGCCAGGCGTTTCCGTTTCGTGGTATCAAGGTTGAAGTATTCCTTGATCGTCCCTCCGTGCGCTCCGCCGCGGAATTCATACGTTTCCCGTTCCAGTACGAGCAAGCCCGCCGAATCGTGCAACACGCGGATGCGCGTTTCGGAAGCCCAATTCAGCCAGCCTTGCCCGCTCGCGGCGTCTTCTTCCTTCAACGTCCCGAGGTATTCGTCGAAGAAGGAAGCCGCGTCCGCCGCGAACCGGAGTTCGGGGTCATCGCCTCCCAAAAGGATGCTGGTGGCTAAACGGTATTCCTCCCGTCGAGCTTGCCTGTCCGGCAATTCCCAGCTTGCGGAGTACGCGGCGGAGGGGCCGTCGGGCAGCGCCGCGGACAGGGGCCGCCTTGCCGCGTAACTGCCGGATTCGATATCCCGACGGACCCGCGCTTCCTCTCCATTCGCGGCGAGGGAGAGGATGGTAACCAGGAGAGTGAAGACGGTGGTTTTTTTCATCCGACGCCTCCTGGCGATGTTGATCGAACTAACGGGAGTATACCGTTTTAAAGCGAGGCCGTCGCGCGCCCTGTCCCCGCGGAAACGTCCGCACGGCGACGTCCCCGCGCAGCGTCCCCGCGGCGACGTTGATCGGAATAGTGCACAAAATAGCCGTTTGGTCTAAATCGGAATTCGGGAACATGCCCCCATTATGGATATCGTACTGCCGCTTCGACGGCATCGAAGGAGGGGCAACATGACAAGATCAACGAAGGTAGCATGCGCGGCTATCGTCCTCGCGTTTTTCTCCCTCGCCGGCGCATACGCCGCCGATCCCAAGGCCGGGACTCTCACCTGCGTCGGGCTGTACTCCGAGACGGACGGAGGATACGTGAGCTGGAAGGCCGCGGACAAGACCGCCTGGGCGGCCGTCAAGGTCGGTGACGTCATTCCCGCGAACGCGGAGATCAGGGTCTTCGTGGAGCGCGATTGGATCGAGGTGGTTCCTTCCGACAAGCCGAACGTCGTCTTTGAATTGACAGGTTCCGCATCGGGAACCGTCACCAAGAAGGTCGCCGATATCCTGAAGGAGAAAGGCCGGACGGTCGAATTATCCAAGGGCACGCCGGCCAAGCTGGATTCCAAACTCAAGGACAAGCTGCAGGTCACCAGGTACCTCGGCCGGCAGATATTCATGTCGAGCGGCGGCGACGCGCGGGACATCAAGTACGGCGACGTGCTGGAGCTCAAGGGAAAGGTGAAGATCATCGCGATCAACAACACCATCGACCTGATGAACGCGGCGGGAGCCGTCACGACGGTGGTCGGGCCGCTCAGCTTCACCGTCGAGCAGGTCCTCACCAACAAGAGCCTGTACAAGTTCCTAAACGTTCAGAAATAGGGGTTCATTCTCGGGCCTCCCCATATCGGCTTGCGCCGAGCGAGGGAGGGATCGAGCGAAATGTCCTGTTCCAGGAGGATTCCATGAAGAAAGCGTTATTCGTATTGACGTCCGTAATGGCGCTGAGCGCCGTCACCGCGTTCGCCGCTCCCAAGCCCTGGGTCGTCGGCTTCTCCCAGATAGGTTCAGAGAGCGAGTGGCGCACCGCTGACACGATCTCCGTCCAGAACGCCTTCAACGACGATCCGAGTTTCACCCTTATCTATTCCGATGCGCAGCAGAAGCAGGAGAACCAGATCAAGGCCCTCCGCACCTTCATCGCCCGCAAAGTCAATTGCATCGTATTCACCGCCCTCGTCGAGACCGGATACGGTCCCGTGCTCCAGGAAGCCGCCAAGGCGAAGATTCCCGTGATCATGATCGACCGCGACGTCCAGGCGTCCGATCGCGCCCTCCGCCTCACCATCATGGGCTCCGACTTCGTGAAGGAAGGCGAGAAGGCCGGAACCTGGCTCGCGGACTACCTCAAGAAGCAAGGTCTGGACGACGGCAAGAAGGCCATCAACATCGTCGAGCTCCAGGGTACCACCGGCTCCGCTCCCGCGATCGACCGCAAGACCGGCTTCGCGAACATCCTGAAGCAGCACGCCAACTGGCAGCTCACCCGTTCCCAGACCGGCAACTTCACGACCTCCGAGGGCAAGGCCGTCATGGAAGCCTTCCTCAAGGCCGACAAGGGCATCCAGGTCCTGTACGCCCATAACGACGGAATGGCCCTGGGCGCCATCCAGGCGATCAAAGAAGCCGGCCTGAAGCCGGGCAAGGACATCATCGTAGTCGGCGTGGACGCGGTGAAGGGCGCCTTCGAGGCGATCGTCGCCGGCGAAATGAACGCCACCATCGAGTGCAGCCCCCTCCTCGGACCCCAGGCCGTCCAGGCCGTCACCGACCTCCGCGACGGGAAGAAGCTCCCCGCCCGCATCTGGACGATCGAAGGCATCTTCGATGCGACCAACGCCGCCGCTGCCCTTCCGAGCCGCCAGTATTGATTCAAGCCTGAAATAACTTATCATGTAGCTGATCGAGGCCGTCCCGGTATCCGGGGCGGCCTCGTTCGGCGCTATCGGCGCGGATCGCCAACGGGAGGCAAGGGAATGTCCGACAAAGCCCCGATCATCGAAATGAAAAAGATCAACAAGGTGTTTCCCGGAGTGAACGCCCTCTCGGACGTGGACTTCCGCCTGTACAGCGGCGAAGTGCACGCCCTGATGGGCCAGAACGGAGCAGGGAAATCCACGTTGGTAAAAGTGCTCACCGGCGTGTACCGGCAGGATTCGGGGGAGGTGCTGCTGGAGGGGAAGCCGATCCGGCCCGATTCACCCCAGGCCGCCCAGAAACTTGGAATCAATACCGTATACCAGGAAGTCAACCTCTGCCTGAACCTCTCCGTCGCGGAGAACATCTTCATCGGGAAGGAACCGATGAAGTACGGGCGGATCGACTGGAAGACCATGCACCGGAAAGCGGAGGAAGTACTCGCGCGGCTGAACCTCTCCGTGGATGTCACGCGCATCCTTTCGTCCTACTCGATCGCGGTGCAGCAGATGGTCGCCATCGCCCGCGTGCTGGATTCGGCTTCCCAAGTCCTCATCCTGGACGAGCCGACCTCCAGCCTGGACGAGGACGAGGTGGCGCAGCTTTTTAAGGTGATCAAGAAGCTGCGGGAGGAGGGGATGGCCATACTCTTCATCACCCACTTCCTGGACCAGACCTACGAGATTTCTGACCGCATCACCGTACTCAAGAACGGGCTCTTCATCGGCGAATTCATGGCGGCCGAATTGCCGAAGCTCGAACTCATAGCCAAGATGCTGGGCAAGGAGCTTTCCGAGTTCAGCTACGCGTCCCGCAGCGACGCGACCCGGAAGGAAGCGGCGGAAACCCATAAAGCGAACAAGACCGTCCTTGAGGCCCGCGGCCTCGGACTCCAGAATTCGATCGCGCCCTTCGACCTGGAGCTGAACGAGGGCGAGGTCCTCGGCCTGGCCGGGCTCCTCGGCTCGGGACGGACGGAGATGGCGCGGCTCCTCTTCGGCATCGACGGCGCCGATTCCGGCGAGATCCGCGTGAAGGGCGCTACGGCGAACGTCAGCTCGCCGCGCGCCGCGATGATGGCCGGCCTCGGCTTCTGCTCCGAGGACCGCAAGAGCGAAGGCATCTTCGCCGAGCTTTCGATCCGCGAGAACATCATCCTGGCCCTGCAGGCCAGGCAGGGCATCTTCCGGTACCTTTCCCGCCGCAAACAGACCGAGATCGCCGAGCGCCTCATCGACGCGCTCGCCGTCAAGACGCCGAGCGCGTCCAGCCCGGTCGGCAAGCTCTCCGGAGGCAACCAGCAGAAGGTGCTGCTGGCCCGGTGGCTCGCGACCGATCCCGTCGTCCTGATCCTGGACGAGCCGACCCGGGGAATCGACGTCGGCGCCAAACTGGAAATCATGGAAAAGATTCTGGATCTCAGCAAGGACGGGATGGGGGTGATCTTCATCTCCTCGGAATTCGAGGAAGTCCTCCGCTGCAGCGACAAGGTCGTCGTCCTCAAGGACAAGGCCAAGATCGCCGAACTCAGCGGGGACGCCATGACCGAACACGGCATCATGCGCACCATCGCGGGAGGAAAGTAACATGACGTCGTGGATTAGCTTGACCCGGAACAAGATATTCTGGCCCATCGTCGCGCTAATGGCGCTGATGAGCTTCAACCTGTTCTTCACGCCCAACTTCTTCCGCATAGAGATGAAGGAAGGCCACCTGTACGGCAACGTGATCGATATCCTGAAGAACGCGGCTCCGATCATGCTGCTGGCCGTCGGCCTCACCCTCGTCATCGCGACCAAGGGCATCGACATCTCCGTCGGGTCGGTGGTCGCCATCTCCGCGGGAGTCGTCGCGATGCTCATAGGCGGCGACCTGAAGGGGAACCCGAAGTACCCCATCGAACTCGCGATGGCCGCGGCCCTCGGCGTCTCGGTGCTGGCGGGCATGTGGAACGGGATGCTCGTTTCCCGGATCGGCATGCAGCCCATCATCGCCACTCTGATCCTGTCGGTGGCCGGGCGCGGCATCGCGATGGTCACCACCAACGCGATGATCGTCTGGCTCTACGCCAAGCCCTTCGCCCTTCTCGGGCAGGGATACTGGTACGGACTACCCGTCTCGATCTACCTGGTCGCGGCCATACTCGCGCTAACCGCCTTGGCTACCCGGCGGACGGCGCTCGGGCTGTTCATCGAAGCCGTCGGCATCAATCCCACGGCCGCCCGCTTCGCGGGAATCAAGGCCAAGAACCTCATCTTCTGGATCTACACCTTCAGCGGCCTCTGCGCCGGCATTTCCGGCCTTGTCGTGTGCTCCACGGTCATGAGCGCCGACGGCAACAACGCGGGCGTCGGTTACGAGATGAGCGCTATCCTCGCGGTCGTCCTGGGCGGGACCTCGCTGAACGGCGGGAAATTCTATCTGCTCGGCAGCATGGTGGGCGCGCTGATCGTCCAGACCCTGACGACGACCATCTACGCCTTCGGCGTTCCCCCGGAGATAGCCAAGGTCGTCATCGCCCTGGTCGTCCTCGTGGTCAGCCTGCTCCAGTCGGTCAAGTTCCGCAACTTGTTCGGGGGCATCTTCGGCAAGAGGGAGCTATCGATATGAAGAAGCGATTCGAAATAAATCCGAAGAACCTGCCGATCCTGGTCACCCTCGGTCTCTTCGTCGTCATGTTCGGGGCGGGGTCGATCGCCTTCTCCGGCTTCTTCGCGCCTCAGAATTTCCTGAACCTTTTCATCGACAACTCCTACCTGCTCATCCTCGGCGTCGGGATGACCTTCGTCATCATCTCGGGGGGCATCGACCTCTCGGTCGGATCGGTGCTGGCGCTGTCCACCATGGTCACCTCGAGCCTCCTGACGAAGTCCCACTGGAATCCCGTTTTCGTGATCCCGACGGTGCTCCTGATCGGCGCCGCTCTGGGTCTCCTGATGGGGATCATCATCCACGCCTTCGAATTGCCGCCCTTCATCATCACCCTGGCGGGACTCTACCTCGCGCGCGGCCTCTGCTACGTCGTCAGCATCGATACCATCGGGATCGACGACGAATTCTGGCAATCGGCCGCGAACGCGCGGATTCCCGTGTTCGGCGACAATTCCGTCTCCCCGAGCGTTCTCGTGGCCCTCGCCGTCGTCCTGGCCGGGATGTTCCTTTCCCGCTCCACCAAGTTCGGCCGGACCGTGTACGCGATAGGCGGAAACGAGCAGTCGGCCCTCCTCATGGGACTTCCCGTCGCGCGGACGAAGATCCTCATTTACGTGCTTTCGGGCTTCTGCGCGGCCCTCGCCGGGATCGTATTCACCTTCTACACGCTTTCCGGCTACGCCCTCAACGGCGCCAATATGGAGATGGACGCGATCGCCACCGTGGTGATCGGCGGCACCCTCCTCACCGGCGGAGTGGGCAGCGTTCTCGGAACCGTTTTCGGAGTGCTCGTCTACGGCACGATCCAGATCCTCATCGTCTTCCAGGGGACCCTCAACGCCTGGTGGACGCGCATCGCGATCGGCTTCCTCGTGTTCCTGTTCTGCGTGCTTCAGCGCGTGTTCGAGGCGAAGGGAAAGAAGGGCAAGGGCGTCGGCGCGTGATCAGTACTTCCTCTCCGAGATCGCCTTTTTGGCTATCTCGGCGGGGAACACTTCCTCGGAAGTGACGATGCGGGTGGGCAGATCCTTGCCCGCCATGTAGTCCTGCACCACCTTCATGAGCTGGGGCCCGAGCAGGGGCGTGCATTCGACCGTGCAGTTGAGCTTGCCCGCGATCATCGCGACGAAGGCTTCGCGTATCGCGTCCACCGAGACGATCACGATGTCCTTTCCGGGAACCAGGCCCGCATCCTCGATCGCTTCGATGGCGCCGAGCGCCATATCGTCATTGTGCGCGAAGAGCACGTCGATGCGCCCCGTCTCCGACGCGAGTATCTCGCGCATGCGGTCCCTGCCCTGGTCCAGGTAGAAATTGGCCGTCTCGGACCTCACGATGGAGAAGCCGTCGTGCCCTGCGATGGTGGCCTCGAAACCCCTGTTACGGTCGAGGGCGGGGGCCGAGCCCTCCGTTCCCCTGAGTTCCACGATGCGGACTTGGCCGTCCGCATTCTTGCGGTCCTTCATGTAGCCTATCAGCCAACGGGCGGCCCTGCGCCCCTCCTCCATGAAGTCCGAGCCGACGAAGGTGAGCCAGAGGCTGTCGTCCTGGAGGTCGACCTCGCGGTCGGAGAGGAACACGGGAATGCCGGCCGCCTTCGCCTCGGCAAGCACGCCTTCCCAGCCCTTCTCCACGATCGGGGAGAAGGCGATGACGTCGACGCCCATCCCGATGAAGGACCGGATGGCCTCGATCTGGTTCTCCTGCTTTTGCTTGCCGTCGACGAAATGGAGTTCGATCCCCGCCTTGCGGGCCGCCTCCACGACCGAGCGCGTGTTCGCGATCCTCCATCGGCTCTCGCTGCCGACCTGCGCGAAGCCGAGCCGGATGGGGCGCGTAACCGCGCGCGCGGGCGCGCCGCGCCCTTCGGCCGCATCGGGCGCCGCGGGGGCATCGGCGTCGTCGGGCGGTGCGGTGGCATCGGCCGCATCGGGCGGCGCGGGGGCATCGGCGTCGTCGGGCGGTGCGGTGACATCGGCCGCATCGGGCGGCGGCGTCGCGGAAGCGATCGTGCCCGCGGTGACCTTGCGGGTGCGCAGGTAGATCTTCTTCGGGATGCCGTCCTTCTTGTCCAGTATGTCGATGGCGTAATCGACGGCCTCCTTCCCGCCCGTCGGGCAGATGAAGGTTGCGGACAGGATGCCTTTGTCCACGAGGTCCAGACCGCCGTTGGTGCCGCCGAGCCCGTCGACGCCGATGATGTCGATCGGACCGAGTCCCGACCTGCGGGCCGCCAGCCAGGCCCCGAAGGCCATGGCATCGTTCTGGGCCACGATGGCGTCCGGGGCCCGGGAGACGGCGAATTTGTCCACGAGGATGTCCTCGGCGCGGTCGCGGAGCCAATCGGCCGTGACCGCGTCCACGATGCGGATGCCCGGATATTTGGATATCTCCTCGCGCAGGCCGGCGCTCCGATCGATCGTGGGCGGGGATCCCTCCCGGCCCGCGACCTCCAGTACTGTCCCGCCGCGCGCGCCGAGCAGCTCGGAGACGTAGCGCCCGGTCTCCCTGCCGATGAGCCGGTTGTCCGGGCCTATGTAGAGCGTGTACGCGTAGCCTTCGACCGCGCGGTCCAGGACGATGACCGGCAGCGAGCGGTACGCCTGCGCGACGATCGGCGTAAGTGCGGCCGAATCGGTCGGGGAAATGATGAGCAGGTCGATGCCGTACGCGAGCAGGTGCTCGACGTCGGCTACCTGGCGCCCGTACGAGTCGACCGCGTCGGTGACGATGACGCGCATGTCGCTGTGGGCCGCCGCCTCCCGCCGGATCTCCTCCGTCATCGCGATGCGCCAAGGCTCCGACAGGTTCGCCTGGGAGAGACCGATGAGGCGGCGCACGCTGGAAGGCTCGACGGATCGTCCCGCCTCGCCCAGAAAGGCCCACGCCGCCAGAAATGACGCCCCGAGGACGACGACGGCGATGATCGCCGGCAGGGCGATTCCCAAGCGCTTCCTCATCGGCTTACGCCTCCCTTGCGGTATTCGGTCGGCGAGACGCCCAGGACCTTGCGGAAGGCCCGGCTGAAGTAGTGCTGGCTGCGGTAGCCGACGCGATCGGCGGCTTCGAACACCTTGACCGCGGGATCCGCCATGAGGCGGAGGGCGCGGTTGACGCGGAAGCGCGTCAGGTAGTCGACGAAGGAGAATCCGATGGACTGTTTCATGAGCCGGGACAGGTAGCCGGGACTGAGCTGGATCTCCTCGGCGACCTCCTCGAGCGAAAGGTCCGGATCGTCGTAGTGCGTCTCTATGTAGCTCTGGGCGAGGAGGACGAAGGCCTCGTAGCTGCCTTTGCGCGCGATTTCGGCGGCGGCGTCCTCGTAGGCTTCGCTCAGGGGCCTATCGTCCGCCACCCGCACGTACGCGACGTTCGGAGCCTGGTTCGCGGACTCCTCCACCGCGCGCGAGACGACCGCGATCGCGTCCAGGATTTCCGCCTCCTCCGCCTCCACCAGGGCGACGACGCTTTCCGCGGAATCGATCATGGTCAGGGGGGCGAAGCGGGCGAAGGCTTCTTCCACGATGGACCTGACCGTGTAGGTCATGAGCCTGCGGTAGCCTTCCTTCAGCGCTCCCGCGCTCATCACCCGCTCGGTCAGCCGGACGAGCACGACGGTCGGCTTGACCGGGAGGCGGAGCGACAGGAAGGCGGCGGACTCCTGGATCTCGGTGCGGGACAGGTCGCCCGCTATCCATTCGCGCAGGAAGGATTCCCGCAGGGCGCCCATGTTCTCCGAGAGCTTCTCCCGCGCCCAGGCGACGTATTTGTCCGCCTCGCGCCGCATCGACAGTTCGGCCTTCGCCCTCCCGAGGGTCCGCGCTATCTGCTCCTCGTCGACGGGCTTGAGCAGGAAGTCGAACACCTTAAGGGACAGCGCCTTCCGCGCGTATTCGAACTCGTCATGGCCGGTTACGACGATCACGGCCCAGTCGCGTCCGAGGTCGTTGAGTTTCTCCGCGAGTTCAAGGCCGTTGAGGAAGGGCATGCGGATATCGATGAAGAGGATGTCCGGATTCGTTTCCCGCGCCTGCTCGAGCGCCGCCTCCCCGTCCTCGGCCTCGGCCACCACCCGGGAATCGGGATCGATGCGTTCGATGACGGACTTCAGCCCGCGGCGGATCTTGGGTTCGTCGTCGGCGATGAGTATCTTCCACATCGTCAATCGTCCTCCTCGACTACGGGGAGGCGGACGACGACCTTCGTTCCCTTACCCTTCCCGCTCTCGTATTCAAGTCCGTAGCCCGCTCCGTAGCTGAGGCGGATGCGTTCGTGGACGTTCCTCGCGCCGAATCCGCTCCTCTCCGATCCCTCCTCCGCCCGCCGTCGCGCGGCGTCGTCGGCCCGCGATAGCGCCGCGGGCTTCCCGTCCGCGGGAGCCGAGGAAGTGGCGGCGGAGGAAGCCTCCGCGAGCAACAGGCTCGCGCGGAGGGCGTCCAGTTCTTCGGGGGACATCCCGACTCCGTCGTCCTCGACGACGAACACGAGCGCGTCGTCGATCCTGCGCGCGCCGACGGAGATCCTGCCCGGTCCTCGCCTTTCCTTCACGCCGTGGTACAGCGCGTTCTCGACGAGCGGCTGGAGCACGAGCTTGAGGACGCGGAAATTCGAGATGCCCTCCTGGACGTCGATCGAATATTCGAATTTGTCCTCGTACCGCGCTTTCTGGATGCAGAGGTAGCTTTCCACGTGGCGGATCTCCTCCTCCACCGGGATCATCTCCCGGCCGCGGGAAAGGCCGACGCGGAACAGCTTGGTGAGCGCTCCGACCACGCGCACGATGTCCTGGGCCCCGTGGTCCTGGGCCATCCATTGGATGGTATCGAGGGTGTTGTACAGGAAGTGGGGTTTGATCTGCTCCTGCAGGACCCGGAGTTCGGCCTCGCGCTTCCGCTGCTGCTCCAGGTAGACCTGAGCGATCAGGTTCCGGATCTCTTCGATCATTGCGTTGAACGAATGCCCGAGCTGGCCGATTTCGTCCTGCACCTCCTCCTCCTCGAAGAACGCGTCGAAGTCTCCCGTCTCCGCGCGTTTCATGAGGCCTCGGAGCATGACCACGGGCCGCGCGATGGACGAGGCGAAGAAGATGGAGAGCACGACGGCGAGCGCGATGGTGACGCCGCCGACTATGAAGGCGTACCACCGGACCAGGGAGACCTCGCGCAGCGCGCTCTTGAGGGAAAAGACTCCGACCGTCGTGAGCCCCGTGTACGCGGATTCCTTGTGGATGACCTGGAAGAGCTCGTCGTTCACGCGGCGCAGGGAACGTCCCTCGCCGACGAGGCCTTCCCGCGACGCTATGCGGTAGACGGTCGGATTGATCGGGGCGAAGACGAGTTCGCCCTCCGCGTCGGAGATGAACAGATAGCCGTCGCGGCCGAGGGAGGTGTCGGCGAGCAGCTCCTCTATGCGGTCCAGGCGGAGATCCAGCATGATCGCTCCGAGCACGCGTCTCCCCGTGCCGGTCTCGAGCACGGGCTTCACCACCGTGACCACGTCGTCCGCTCCCAGGTTCAGCTTGCTGCGCACGTTCCGGCCGATCGGGCGCGCAACCATGGTCACGAGGTCCGGCCGGGAGAGCGCCTTCAGGTACCACGACTCCAGCACGAGGGGATCGCGGGTGATGCGGTCGTAACGGTCGGTCAGCATGCGGTCGTCGGAAGCCAGCAGGAGTATGCCCGCGAGCTCGTCGTGGGAGGCCATGCAGGTTTCCAGGAAGCGCAGGGCTACCGCCGACTCGGCTTGCGGGATCGGACCGCGGAAGAAGGATTCGACCGATTCCTGGCGTTCCACGAGGGAGATGAGCTTTTCCGCTCCGAGCACGTGGTACTCAAGGTTCCGGTCGACCTGCGCTATCATGCGCCGGGTATGGTCGACGGCCTGCGTCTCGATCGAGCGGGAGTAGAAGAGCGGACCGAGGATGCCGAGCGTGACGACGGGAACCGTCAGGAGCACGAGGAAGGAGAATAGGAGTCGCGAGCGGATGGAGAACGTCAACGGCCGCATAGGTAGTCCGTCAGTATAACGCCGAAATCACCGATCCGGAAGCGCGCATAGTACATGGCATGCCTCGATAATGACGATACGGACCGCAAAACGAACGGCTATATTTGCGGCCCCGTGAAAATTGCGGTGCCCGTATCCGGCTTGGTCAAGCCGGAAAAGCTGCGCCATGCCCTCGGGGTCCACGCCCTTCCGCGCCCCTTGGGCGGAAAACCTGTTTTCCTGGTCCTTGCCGTGACCATGGAATTAAACGGAGCCAATGGATTCGATGCATGGAAGGCATCTCGCTTTCACATGTGTCAAAACACTGCTATTGTGCCATCATGGACCAATCTGAACTGATACGTACCGCGGTGGTATGCCAAGGCGCATCCCGGATGCTCGAGGAAGTGGAAGCCGAGATTTTCGCCTGGGCGTCCAGGCGTACCAAACTTGTGCAGGAATTCACGCGTTATTCCAGGAAACTCAAGGAAGACCTTGAGAAGATGCCCGCGAATTGGGTGGGAATGGCAATGGCCCAATCCGCGATGGCCGGCGTGTTCGGCAACCCAGGTACGCTTAAGAAATGCCTGGCGGCCGTTCGGGCGCAGCTGAGCGATGAAGCCTGCGCGTTCATTTCCTCATTCTTGGATAACCCCTGGCGCTTCTCCTTCTTCACGGTCACGGAACGGCACGGGAATGATTTTTATACCGTCCATGATCATTTTGCGGGAGAGGATATCCTTCTTCAATCCAAGTCCGTCACGACGCTTCTGCGGGAAAACAAACACCGCTTCTTTACGCTTTTGTTCAAAAACGCTTCGTGTTGGCAAGCATACGGCATCGTGATGTTCCTGGATGGATTCGTTCCGGAAGATCTTGTTTACTTTGCCCGATCCGCGAATCCGGCATTATACGAAGCCCAAGGCCCGTCGGCCGTAGCCATCGCCAAACCCGTCCCCTTCCAGTTCCTGTTCGCCTATTCGCAAATGCCCGCGGTAATGCATGGCGACAGCCCGGTGCTCTTTACGACCAGCATCATACCTGTACCCGATCCTATGGCCATCGTCCTGCCCGATGAAAACTTCAAGGAGGAAAAAAACAACGTCCTCAAATTCGCCTTCGGCGGAGAATCATTTTTCGACTCGATCGTATTTTATCTGGATATCGACAGGAAGCTGGCTATCCTGAGCGCCGCGAGCGGAGGGAAATACCGTGACGGCGTCGGAATTCTGGGGCCGTATGTCCAACTTCCGCCGGAACCGCAAAATTCGATAAGTCCCCTTGTCCTGTTGGCCGCCGGCAAGATTCTGGGTTTGAAAAATCCCGTGGAATATTACGAGAACCTGTTTTCCGAGAAAGTCCCTAAAAAGGAGACGAAAAATCTGGAGCTGGTGAACCGCGCCCTCAGGGCCATCTCTGTGCGGCATAATCGGGGGGAGCCGATCAAGGCGGAATCCTTTGCCCGGGAGTTCGATATTCCGGTGGATCTGGCCAATCAGATGATCGGGATTTTGGGCAATATGGACGCTGATATGTCCATATCCCTGGAATATCGTATTGAAGGATACGTTCCGCCGCCTCCGGTCATCAGATACAGCATGAAGGGCAGCTTTGAGCATAATGTCCTGTTCGATTTGGACTTTGACCTTGAAAGCACCAGACTGTATGACGCGAAACGGCCAGGACGCGCGGGGCTGTTGAGCGAAAACGACCTTTCTCCCATCGTGCCTTTGACGGTTTTCCCCTCCCAAGTGGATGATATTTTTGAGAAATATTGGGAACGCGATGATCGGACCCTGCTTCTGTACACCATGTACCTGCTGCGGAAAAACGGCGATGCGTACCATGAGGCCCGGGAATACGCATCTGAAGTATTGCGCATTTTTCATCAGGCGGTGCTTCCCGACAAGGATCGGCAGTCCATCGATTTTTTTATCCGCAAGTATTCCCGTTTTATCCACCAAGTCCTCTGTCCCTTGGGCTTGGCAGAAACCGGGCCGATCAAGGATTTCAAGGACATCCGCGCCGGGACTTACCGCCTGCGGAGCACGGAGTTTTTCCGGACTTGGCTCATCTGGAAGGATTGACGGGGGCGCGGAGGCCCTGTTCATTTCGATCAGCACAAGCTTCGCTCCGATACTTATACGAACCGGCGGACCAGATCTTCGGGATCCACCTCATGCAGGCCGTCCACGATCGCGTCGTATCCGGTAAGGTCGCCAGGCTGCCCCACCGCTACCGTGCGCATGCCGCCTGCTTTGGCTGCATCCAATCCGGCCTGGGCATCCTCGAACACCACGCACACGGCCGGATCCGCGCCCAGATCCCTTGCGGCGAGCAGGAACACTTCCGGATCCGGTTTCGCCCGGCTGGTCCGGGTACCGTCCACGATGCTGTCGAACAAGGATCCCAGTTCGAGTCTGTCCAGGATGACTCCGGCATTCTTGCTCGCGCTTCCAAGCGCGGTCTTGAGGCCCAGCTCGCGGAATCGGAGCAGGCAGTCCCTCGCTCCTGGAAGGATCTCGTCTTTTCCCAGCTTTTTGATGTATTCGACGTACCGTTCGTTCTTCCGGTCCGCCAAACCCGCCATTTCGGACGCCGTGAACCGGCCTTCCATCCTGCCGGTCCGAAGCAGTATCTCCAAAGAGCGCATGCGGGATACGCCCTTCAGTTTTTCGTTCTCTGCGAGCGGGAAATCGAACCCCAATTCCGAAGCCAATTGTTTCCATGCCAGATAATGGTACTTGGCGGTGTCCACCAGAACGCCGTCAAGATCGAAGATGGCCACGCGCAGCATCATTCAGGGTTCTCCTTCCATTCGCGCTTCAGCGCGCACTTCGGCGCGCTGAAGCGCGCTCTAGCCGTAGCGCGATATCCGTACCTCGCCAGGCAGGGATGTAGTCGCAAGCCATCGCGCGGAAACTTGAAACCGCCCAAGCAGCCGTTGACCGGTTCGGTCCTGTCTCTTTCCTGATCCGCGGATCCACGGAATTTCATTGGATCCCGGTTGACAGCGCAGAAAAGCCGATGTAAGCTTATTAAGCGTTTAAGTAACATGTTTGACAAGAGCTGTATTCGTATTACCTGATGCTTAATCGCTTAATGTGAGGGTTTGATGCAATTAATCGTTGACAACATGGTTACCGGCAACGAATACGTCTCCCTCCCCGAGATACGGGGGAGCGACGGCGCGATCGGAACCCTGACCTTCCTGCATATGGCTCTGAAGGGGATGGTCATCATCGGAGAGGAATGCTGTCCCCTGATCCGGCCGGTCGCGCTCGACGGAACCGGCAGGGAGCTTGCAATCGAGTCGATCGAATGGGAACGGGAGGGACACTGGGTCCCGCGCTTCCGGGCGCATCTGGAGGGCGGAGCTGATACCCTCGTTGGCACCCTGCTGGCGCCGGTCGGCGAGCGCGGTTTCGCGGTGAGGCTCCAGGCCGAACCCGCCGCCGGCGCCGCCGCCGCCGGCGCCTCCCGCATCGCAGCCCTGGCGCTCCGAGGCAGGGCGAAGGCAGCCGGACACCTGGTGAACGAGACCCGGCCGCTCGGCCGGGGCCTTGCCGCGCGGCCGAGCGAATGGAACGGCGCTTTCGTCATCGACCTTGTCGCGGACCTTCCGGTATTTTCCTTCGCCCCCATGCCTTCGCCCGGGATGGAGGTTTCCTGGAAAAACGGGGACGGGGAGATGGGCGGCGCGGAATTCGAGCTACGGATGGACGTTTCCCGGGCTTCCGACCGGTCGGCGACGTTCTTCTGGGGGCTCGGCTTTGAGGAAGTCGGAGCGGTCACGGCCGCCAAGGAGCTGCAGCGCAAGGGTTGGGACCGCCTCCATTCCGGAACCCTTTCCTGGCTCGGCTCGCGCGAGCGGAGCGTAGGCGATCCCGCGCTGGACGCGACGCTGAACCGGAACCTCTTCTTCAACTTCTTCTTCGCGTCGGGCATGACGCTCGACACCGAAGAATTCGTGCTGGTGACTTCCCGCAGTCCGCGCTACTACGTGAGCGCTTCGTACTGGGACCGCGATTCCCTTTTGTGGAGCTTCCCCGCGATACTCGCCGTGGACCGCGCCCGCGCCCTGGAGATGTTGCTCTACGCGTTCGGCAGGCAGATCAGGAACGCGGGCATCCACAGCCGCTACATCGACGGAACGGTTCTGGAGCCGGGATTCGAGCTGGACGAACTGGTCGCGCCGCTTCTCGCGCTGGACGCCTACGCCCGCGCATCGGGCGATCCGGGGATAACGCTGCGGGAGCCTTTCGCCGGCGGGATCGGGCGCATCCTCGTGACGCTGGAAACGAAACTGGACGCGGAGCTCGGACTTTACGAGACCTTCCTGCAACCGACCGACGATCCCGCGCCCCTTCCCTACCTGACCTACGACAACGTCCTGGTCTGGAAGGCGCTCACGCGCCTTGCAGCCCTGTATTCGGCCGCGGGCTTGCCGGCGGATGCCCTGATGCTCGAAGCCCGGGCGGCCTCCCTCCGCGGCGCCGTCATGGCGCGTTGCGTGCGGAAGATCGACGGAGCGGAGCTGTTCGTCTGGGCCGTGGACCGCGACGGCGGATATGTCGTGTACGACGAGCCGCCGGGCAGCCTGGAACTCCTGGCCTGGCATGGGTTCATCGCCCCCGGAGATCCGGTCTACGCGGCGACGGTCGCCCGCATCCGGGATCCGGAGTATCCGTATTCCTTTGCCGGGAGGGCCGTCGACGAGATCGGTTGCGGGCATGCGCCGCAGCCCTGGATCCTGAGCCTGGCCAACTCGCTGCTCTGCGGCAGGAGGGAAAAGGCGCGCCGCCTCCTCTCATGGATCCCGATGGATGACGGCATCGCCTGCGAGAGCGTGGATGCGGACACGGGACGGGTGGCGAGCGGCGGCGCCTTCGCCACCTGCGCGGGATTCCTTTCCTTCGCGATGCTCGAAGGTTTCGGAGGCGGACGATGAACGGGCGTCCGGATATAGGCATCCTGCGCGAGGAAGAGCGGGAAGGCGGGCTCGACCGCTTCTACGAAAGCATCTTCTTCCAGGGAAACGGCAGGTTCGGCTTCCGCGGCTTCCGCGACGAGGGCTCGGCGTCCGATCCGGGCGAACGGTGTACCTACGCGGCGGGATTCTTCGGCGAGCTCAAGCCGGGCATCACGGAAATGGTCAACTGTCCCGATTTCCTCTCCGCGCGGATCGAGATCGACGGCCGGTCCTTCGGCCCCGGCGGATCACGGTCCCTCGATATGGGCTCGGGCATCCTGTCGACCGAGCGCGGGTTGGCGCTGGACGACGGCGCGCGGTTTTCGCTCCGATCGCACCGCTTCCCGAGCCTCGCGGACCGGCGGCTCGCCCTCCAGCGCTTCGAGTTCACGGCCCACGACCGCGACGTGCGCGTTTCGGTAGGCCTCGGGATCGACGGCCGTACGGTGAACCGGCCCATCCATGACGACCAGCTGAAGAAGAACGATGAGGTCGTTTCCCTGCGCCGGACTGTGCGCGCCTTGGCGGAGGCCGACGGCCTGCTCACCTTCGGCGCCCGCGCCGCAGGGACGGGAATCGCCATTGAGCTCGCCCAGTCCTCGCGCGTCCTGGACGGGACGGGCAAGGCCTTTCCTGTTTCGGTGTCCCGTTCGGCGGGCGCCGACGCGGTTTCGTTGCGCTATTCCTTCGTCGTCCCCCGCGGCTCTTCTGTCGTCGTGGAGCGCGTCGTCGTCCTGGCCACGAGCCGTGATCCCTTCGGGATTTCCGTCATCGGACGCGAGGGCGATCCCGCGGCCGGCGGAAGCCTCGCCTGTTCCGACGCCGAAGCCTCCCTGCTTTCCGCCGCGGTCTCGGCCGCGGCTCGCAACGCGATCGCGGAAGGGGAGCCTGCGCTCCGCTCGGCCCACGCGGCCGCCTGGAGCCGGATATGGGAAGATGCCGACCTCGAGATCCTGGGCGACGAAGGGCTGACGGCGGGGCTGCGCTTTTCGGTCTTCCAGCTCGTCCAGTCCTGCGCGGCCGACGACGAAGGGGTGTCCATCGGCGCCCGCGGGCTTACGCACGGCCGGTACAAGGGTTGTTTCTTCTGGGATACCGACGTCTTCATGCTCCCCTTCTTCGCCCTCGTCCTTCCCGACGCGGCGCGCCGCCTGTTGGCCTACCGCGTCCGTACCCTTCCCGGAGCGCGCGCCAATGCCCGCGGTCAGGGCGTGAAGGGCGCCCGTTACGCCTGGATGTGCACCCTGGACGGCCGCGAACAGTGCGACACCTGGGACATCGGCATGTCGGAAATACACATCACCGCGGACGTGGCCTGGTCCGTTCTCCGTTGCCGGGAATGGATGGGCGCTGACGCGATCGCCGAGGGCGACTTCCTGGAGCTGCTCGTGGAGACGGCGCGGTATTGGGCCAGCCGCTTCACCCTGGACCAGGCGAGCGGGCGCTGGAACCTACTTTGGGTCAAGGGGCCCGACGAGTACGGCGGGGTGACCCACAACAGCGTGTTCACCGTGGCCATGGCGAGGGAAAACCTCCGCGCCGCGGCCGCCGCCGTAGCCGACGCCGCGGCCGCGGCCGCCGGAGCGGCCGCCGGCTTCCCCGGCTGGAGGGAACTCGCGGACCGGCTCGGCTTCGATCCAGAAGAACGCGGACTGTGGGAGCGCATCGCCGACTCCTGCGTCCTGCCGTACGACGCGGAACGGTCGTTGTACCTGGAAGACGAATTCTTCCTGCGCAAGGAGCCGATCTCCCTTGCGGATGCCAAACGGGGCGACGAAGCGCTGTACCGCAGCATTCCCTTCGACCGGCTCCAGCGGCTCAGGGTCCTGAAGCAGGCGGACCTCGTGCTTCTCGGCCTGCTGCTTCCCGACTTTTTTTCCGCAGCCGAAGCGCGCGCCGTCTGGGATTTCTACGAGCCGATCACGGCGCACGATTCCACGCTCAGTTTCGGCTCGCATGCAGAAGCGGCTGCCCGGCTCGGTCTGACGGAAGATGCGGAACGCTACCTGCGCAAGGCGGCGCGGCTGGACCTGGACGACCTCATGGAGAACGTCGGGGAGGAAGGCCTTCACCTGGCCGCCGCCGGCGGCTCCTGGCGGGCCCTCGCGTTCGGCTTCGCCGGACTCTCCTTCCCGCCGATCCCGGGCCCCGACGGCTTCCTGCCCCTGCTGGATCCCATCCTGCCGGCCGGCTGGGAAGGCTACCGTTTTTCCTTCGCGCACGGCGGGGCGCGCTTCCGCGCCGAGGTCGGCCGGGACGGCTGGACCGTGAGCCGCGCTTACGGCGAGGTCGTCTCCCGGGGTAGGCTCAGGGAATCGGGGGCAGCAAAATGAAGAAGAGACCGACCATCGTCGATGTCGCGCGGGCGGCGGGCGTATCGACAGCCGCCATCTCCTACTATCTGAACGGGAAGGAAGGGGTCGGCGCCGAGACCAAGGAACGTATCGAGTCGGCCATCGGCGCCCTCGGCTACGTGCCCGACCTCTCGGCCCGCAGCCTCGCGAACCGGCGTTCGCGCCTGATCGGCGTCGTCATTCCCCAGCTCGAGCCGGGCAGTCGCCTCGTCTTCTCCAATCCTTTCTACGCGTCCCTGCTGAGCGGCATCGAACATGAGGCGCGCGGAAGGGGTTTCCACGTGATCGTATCCGGCGTCTCCGCCGACGGCAGCTATCTGGAGCTCGCCCGCCGGCGCAACCTGGAGGGAATCATCATCATCGGCATGCACCCGGACGCGTTCTACGATGAGCTGCGCGCCTCACAGATACCCATCGTGCTCGTGGATTCCATATGCGGCGAGCATGACTTCGACGACGTGGCCATCGACGACCGCGCGGGCGGTCGCCTCGCGACCGGGTACCTGCTGGAACGCGGCCATCGCCGGGTGGCGATCGCTCTCGGTTCGGTCGCTTCCGGCGGCGTACATGCCGAACGTCTGGCGGGTTACCGCGACGCCCTCGAGGCCGCACGCATGCCTTTCGATCCGGCGCTCGTCCTGGAAGGTCCCGTCGCCTTCGATGGCGGCCTGGAGGCGGCCGACCGGGCTCTGGCGACGCTCGGACGCAGCGGCGCCGTATTCGCGGCCGCTGACATCATCGCCGTCGGCTTCATCAAGGGCTTGTTCCTCCGGGGGGTCCGCGTTCCCGAGGATTACTCGATCGTCGGCTTCGACGACCTGGACGTCGCTCGATGGACGACGCCGGGCCTCACCACCGTCCGCCAGGACATCCTTGAGAAAGGCTCGACCGCGGTGCGGCTCGTGGCCGAGCGCATAGACGGCGAAGGCGGCGTAAAGCGCCGCATAGAGCTTCCGATAGGGATCGCGGAAAGGGAATCGGTCCGGGACCTCCGGGCCCGGTAATTCGGCAACAACGGGGACGGAGGTTCGCGACTTCCCGACCCGTCGAACCGCCGTCCGCCAGTCCGGGATCCGGAACCGGGCAGGATGGGCGGCGGATAGTCCAATACAAGGAGGCATGCGATGGATTCACGCGTGCGTTTAGGTGCGGCTCTCTTGGCCGTCATGGTATCGACGGGCGTCTTCGCTTCAGGCGGCAAGGATGCGTCGGGCAAGCCGGAAGGCGCGAAGGCCGGCGCTCCGGCGGAGATCGTCTTTGCGAATTTCGAAGGCTCCGGGGAGGTGAGCGTCCATCTGGACGCCATGGTGAAGGAGTTCGAACGGCTGAATCCCGATATCAGGATCAAGCTTGAAACGGTCGGCTACAACGAATACTTCACCCAACTCCAGACGCGGATTGCGGGAGGCAAAGCTCCCGACTGCTTCGACCTGAATTACGAGAATTTCGTGTCCTATGCCAGGAAGGGCGTGCTTCTGGACCTCGGTCCCCTGCTCAAGGCAGGCGGTTTCGACCGGACGACCCTGGACGAACGTGCCTTGGCGGCCTTCAGCGCGGACGGGCTGCAGTACGGGCTTCCCGCCAGCTTCTCCACCGTGCTGCTTTTCTACAACAAGGACCTGTTCGACAAGGCGGGCCTGGCCTATCCGACCTCCTCCTGGACCTGGAAGGAGGAACAGGTAGCCGCGGAGAAGATCCGCGCGCTCGGCAAGGACTATTGGGGCCTCATCCATCCGGTGCACTTCTGGGAATTCTACAAGACGACGCGCCAGAACGGCGGCTCCCTGCTGAGCGCCGACGGGAAGAAGTTTTCCGTCGATACTCCCCAGAACGTCGAGACGCTCGGCTTCATGGTGGACCGCATCCGGAAGTCGAACGTGATGCCCTCCGATGCCCAGATGGGCGGCGCCGGCGAATGGGACATGTTCAAGACCGGGCGCCTCGGCATGCTGGTGACCGGCATCTGGGCCTTCCCCGAACTTACCCGCGACTGCGCTTTCAAATGGGACGTGGAAGTGGAGCCGGGCCTGAAGGCCAAGGCGACGCATTTCTTCGCCAACGGGCTCGTGATCTCCAAGGACACGAAGCAGCCGGAAGCCGCCATGAAATGGGTTTCCTTCATGGCCGCGAGCCGGGAAGCCGCCAAGATCCGCGTCGACGCCGGTTGGGAGCTTCCCGCGGTGACCTACAAGGATGTCCTGGCCGACTACATGGCCAAGGCCGCGCCCGCGAACAGGAAGGCGGTCTTCGAATCGCTGAAGTACATCGTAACGCCTCCGGTGGTGGAGCAGGCGGCCGAGATGACCGACATACTCAACCGCAACCTCCAGGCAGCCCGCGACGGAGCCAAGACTCCCGCCAAGGCGCTGTCCGACGCGCAGGCCGAGCTGGAATCGAAGATCAAGCTATAGAAGATACGGCGCGGCGGAAGCGTCCGCCGCGCCTTTCCGGGGAGGTTCCCATGCTTTCAAGGTCGCGCGCCCGTTCCGAGAGTCTCACCGCCTTGTTGTTCCTCGCGCCGAGCCTGGCGGGTTTCGCCGTCCTCAGCGCCGTGCCCATTCTGGGTTCCCTGGTGCTGAGCCTCACTTCCTGGGACGGCCTGCGATCCTTCGCCTCCTTCGGCGGAATCCGCGCCTTCCTGGACGGGCAATTCATCGGCGCGGACAATTATTCCGCCGTCGCGGGTTCGGAAGAATTCCGCCGCGTGCTCGGCAATACCTTCTACTTCATCGCCCTGTACCTGCCCGGCATCCTGCTTCTCTCCCTGGGCGCCGCGCTGGTGCTCAACCGGAAGCTTCCGGGCGCGACCGTCTTCCGCGTACTCTTCTACATTCCCGTGCTTACCTCCTGGGTCGCGGGTTCGCTCGTCTGGAAATGGGTGCTCAGCCCCGAATACGGCGTTGTCAACGGAATGCTCGCCTCTCTCGGCTTGCCCGGACCCGGTTGGCTCTTCGACGACCGCTGGGCCATGCCGGGCATCGTCCTGGCGAGCCTCTGGAAGGATGTCGGCTTTTTCGGCCTCATCCTGCTCGGCGGCCTGCAAGGCATAGACCCTTCGTACTACGAGGCGGCCGAGCTCGACGGCGCGGGCTCCCTGCGCCGGGTCCTGCGCATAACGCTGCCGCTCCTTTCCCCTACCATCTTCTTCGTCGTGATCATCGCCGTGGTCAATTCGATTCAGCTCTTCCCCCAGGTCATGGTCATGATGACTTCCACCGGCATTTCCGAGCCGCGACCGTCCACCCAGGTGCTGGTCGAGCGCATCTACCGCTATGCTTTCCGCTATTACAAGATGGGCTATGCAGCGGCCTTCTCCTGGATCCTCTTCGCGATCGTCTTCGCCCTGACCGCGGTGCAGCTGCGGCTCCAGAAAATATGGGTGCATTATGAATCGTAAGCTGGCCCGCACCCTGTTCACGCTCCTCCATTACCTGCTCGCCGCGGGAATTTCCTTCCTGATCCTCGTTCCGTTCCTGTGGATGCTGTCCACCTCTCTCAAGGATCGGGGCGCCCTGTTCGCCCTGCCCATACAATGGCTGCCTGAACGGCCGACCCTCGACTCCTATTTCAAGGTTTTCCAGATCTTCCCCTTCGCCCGCGCCTTCCTGAACAGCGTTGTCGTGACGGTCGCCACCGTCGCGGTGACGATCGCCTCGGCGTCCCTGGCGGCTTTCGCCTTCGCGAAGCTGCGGTTCAGGGGCAAGGAAGTCCTCTTCGCCCTCTTTTTGGCCACCATGATGGTGCCCCAGCAGGTGACGACTATTCCCCTTTTCCTCGTGCTGAAGGCGGTGGGCCTGCTGGACAGCCATGCCGGCGTCGTGCTGCCCGCGTTCTTCAACGCCTTCGCTGTCTTCATGCTGCGCCAGCACATGGCCGGCATTCCCGGCGACTTCATCGACGCCGCGCGCATCGACGGGGCGCCGCCGTTCCTCGTGTACCGCGCGGTCGTCATGCCCCTCCTTTCGGCCTCCCTGGCCACGCTCGCGGTGATCACCTTCATGGCGGCATGGAACGATTACTTCTGGCCGCTCGTCGTGCTCTCGGACAAGACCAAGCTGACTCTCACCCTCGCGCTCAGCCAGCTCAACGGCCAGTACGCCAACTGGTACAACGTCCTGATGGCGGGGAGCGTGCTCAGCATGTTGCCGATCATCGCCGTCTACATCGCCGCCCAGCGCTGGTTCAAGGGCGGTCTGCAGGTTGGAGGCCTCAAATGACGGATTCGTTTTTCCCGCTCAGGATCGAAGGCGCGCCGGACGGCGCGCCTGACCGCCCGCCGCCCTTCTCGGGCCTTGAAGCCGCCCGCTCCCCCGGCGGCATCCGCTGGACCTTCCGCACGGCAGCCCGCCGCGTCTTCGGCCTCGGCGAGCGCTTCGACGCGGTGGACCAGAAAGGGAGGGTCGTGGAGGCCGTCGTCGAGGAAAAATTCACCGAACAGGGGCCGTTGTCGTATTACCCCGTTCCGTTCTTCTTCACGGAACTCGGTTTTTCGATGGAGGTCGAAGGCAGCTACCCCGTCGTCTTCGATTTCGGGGCCGCGGAGGCCGATCTCTTCACGGTGGACATCCGGTGCGGCGACGAAGAGCCGCCCGCCCTCGTCGTGCGCTTCGGCAGCCCCGCCGCCCTCGTCGCCTCCTTCGTCCGATCGACGGGCCTGCCCTGCCTGCCGCCCCAGTGGACGCTCGGTCCCTGGATTTCCGCCAACCGCTGGAACAGCCGGGCGATCCTCATGGAGCAGGTAGACAGGATGGAGGAGCTCGGAATCCCGGCCACCGTCGTCGTCCTGGAAGCCTGGAGCGACGAAGGCGGATTCTTCGCGTGGAACGACGGCGGGCTATGGCCTGATCCCGCCGGAATGATAGCCGAACTCGGCAGGAGAGGGCTGCGCTTGGTGCTCTGGCAGGTTCCAGTCTGCAAGCGCCTGGCGGATTGCCCGGAAGGCGCGGCCTCGGAAAGGGAAGGGCGGGCCCTCGCCGAAGCGGAGGCGGAAGGCTACCTCGTACGACGGGCCGACGGCTCCGTGTACGCCATCCCCGAGGGGCGCTGGTTCGGCGGAAGTCCGATACCGGATTTCACCGATCCCGCCGCCTGCGACTGGTATTTCTCCAAGCGCCGCCATCTTCTGGACCAGGGGGTGGCGGGCTTCAAGACCGACGGCGGGGAATTCGTCCACGATGACTCCCTCCGTTTCCATGACGGCAGGACGGGGCGGGCCATGCGTTCCGGATATACGGCGAGCTACCTGGAAGCCTATGGGCGTTTCGTCGGCGCCGACCGGGTCCTGTTCAGCCGGGCCGGCTGGACGGGCAGCGGCCGCTGGTCCCTCCATTGGGCCGGCGATCAGAAGTCGTCCTGGCCCGAACTCCGCGCCCAGCTTGCCGCCGGCCTCTCGGCCGGGCTTTCCGGCATAGCCTTCTGGACCTTCGATATAGGCGGGTTCGCCGGGGCGCTGCCCGATGCCGAACTCTACCTCCGCTCCTTCGCGTTCGCCGTTTTCGCGCCCCTGATGCAATGGCATTCCGAACCCGTCTACGGCCAGTTCGCCGACATCATGAAGGGTTCCGGCGGCATCAACGACCGCAGCCCCTGGAACATCGGGACGGCGACCGGCGACGGCCGGGTGGTTCCGGCCTGCCGCGCGCTCAGCCGCCTCCGCATGGCCCTGCTTCCTTACCTGGCCCTCTGCGCGCGCAGGACCGTGGCGACGGGACTTCCCGTCATGCGCCACCTCGTCCTCGACTTCCCCGACGATCCGCGCGCCGCCGCCGTCTGCGACGAGTACCTGCTCGGAGATTCCCTCCTTGTGGCCCCCGTCGTTGAGCGCGGCGCGACCGGTCGTTCCGTCTATTTTCCGACCGGCCGCTGGATCGACATATCGGACGGAACCGTCCTGGAGGGACCATGCGACGGGCTCGTCGAAGCTCCGCCCGGAACCGTGCCCGTATTCCGCAGGGGGGACGCGAAGGTCTCCCTGGACGAAGCATGGATCGACGGGACGACGCCGCGGTTCCTGTCGGGCGGGGAAGCGTAGCCGGGGGTGAGGCTTATGCCCAGATCAACCAGATCAGGATATAGCCGGTCGTCACCGCCGCGAGGGTGAAGGGGATGCTGATTTTCATGAAGTGCGTCGCCTTGACCTCGTAGCCCTCTTTGCGAAGGATGCCGAGGCCCGCGATGTTGGCCGAGGCTCCGATGGGCGTCAGGTTGCCGCCGAGGGTCGCTCCCGTCAGGAGGCCGAAATAGAGAAGCGTCGGATCCATGCCGAGCTGCGCGGCGATCGAGCCCGCGACCGGAAGCATCGTGGCCACGTACGGGATGTTGTCGATAAAGGCCGAGAGTATGACGGACGCCCAGACGATCAGCGAGAAAATGACGAAAACGTCGTTTCCGCTCACCCGGACAAAAAGCTTGCTGATCTCCTCCACCACGCCCGCCTTGGTGATGCCCGCTATCACGATGAACAAACCCGCAAGCAGAAGCAGCGTGAAGTAGTCGATCTCCAGCAGCACCCTCTCGACAGCCTTCCGGCTCCGGTTCTTCAACACGTCGTAGGCGAGTCCTGACGCCAGCAGGGTCATGCAGATGAGCCCGTTGACATGATCCTGGACGACCGGCGGCATCCGGTCCTTCGGCGCGAGGGAGGCCAGGATCAGCAGGAGCACGGTTCCTGAAAGGAGGACGGTGGGGAAGTAGTCCTTCACGACCGCGCGGTCCACGTTGCTGATGTTTTCTTTTTCCTTGCGGAAAAGGAACATCAACGCGAACAAGGAGACGAAGGCCCCCGCCTGGACGACCCAGAACATACCCGGCCTGCCTTTGTAGGCGAAGAAATCCAGGAAATTCATGTCCGCGTGCCCGCCGAGCAGAATGGACGTCGTATCCCCGACCAGGGTGGCGGCTCCCTGGAGGTTCGAGGAGATCGCGATGGCGATGATGCTGTTGACCGGGGAGATCTTGAGCTTCCTGGAAATGGTGATCGCCACGGGGGCGACCATCAAAACGGTCGCGACGTTGTCGATGAAGGCCGAGATTATTCCCGCGAAGAGGGCGAGGGCGATGATCGCCCATTTAACGTTCGGCATCTTCTCTATGATGAGGTCCGCCAGGAGGGCCGGCATCTTCGATTCAATGAAGAGCGAAACGATGCCCATCGTTCCGGCAATCATCATGATGACGTTCCAGTCCACCGCTCCGAGGACCTCGCCGAACGGCAGGATGCCGCTGACGACGAAGATGCCGGCGGATACGAGCGCGATGTATGCCCGGTACTTCGGAAAAACCAGGAGGGCGAGATAGGTCACGGCGAACAGCGAAATCGCGAATGTCATCATGATGGATATTTCTAACCTCTTCCGATAGATTGAAAACGATCCATCTTAATCCGGAATCGCTGATTCCGTCACCGTGTTCGCGGGGAATAGGTGTACCCCGCAGGCCTGCCGCGGCCCCGCCAAGGCACGCCGCCACGCCACGCCAAGGCACGCCAAGGCACGCCGCCGCGCGCGGCCGCACCGCCCTATCTCTTCAAGGTGAACCTGACGGGATAGCGGAACCGCACGGCCACGTTCTCTCCGTTTGCTGCGGCGGGTTCGCAGACTATGCCCTCCAGGGCTTTCAGGGCGGCCTGTGCGAAGCCGAAACCGGGGTCCTTGAGCACGACGGCGTCGCGGATACGGCCGTTCTTGTCGATGTACAATTCCAGGTACACCACCGCCTCGACTCCCTGCTTCGCGGCCAGTTCCGGGTATTCGATACGTTCCAGGACCCTGCGCGCTGGAATCGCGGGAATGCGGCTGATTTTGTGCTGGGGGACGTATACGATAGCCTCTTCCGCCGGGGCGCTTTCCACGACCACTTCCCGGCGGATCTCCGCGACGGGAGGGGGCTCGTCGACTTCGACCACGATCCTTTCCGTCTCGACGATCTCGGAAGCGGTCGCGGACTGTACCGCGACGGCGACGATCCGCTCGGGCGGCGGATCCGGTTCCCGTACTTTCGGAGGGGGCGGGGGCGGCGGAGGAACGAATTCGTCCACGTCCACCATCTTGAAAACCTCCGCTGCTTCCCGGGCGGCGGAAGCCGCGCTCGGCAGCTTGATGGTGACGAGCACCATGAAGGCCACGTGCACCAAGGCGGCCACGAGGATGAGGACCTTGCGGCCGTGCTTCAGGCCGAAATCGATGAAGGTGTCCATCTATTCTTCCTTGACGACGAGGCTGACGACGCGGTGCTGGAGCAGCTGGAGCACCCCCATGACCTCGGCCACATGCCTGAAGGGGGTTCCCCGATCGGCGATGATGTGTATCCGTTCATCGGGATGGGCCAGGTTGGTTTCGACCAGGAGGTTTTCCAGCTCCCGCGCGTCCACGGGCTTTCCCGAGTAGTAAACCGCGCCCTCCCTATCGATCCATATCTCGAAATTGCGTTCCGCCTGGGTCTTTTTGGCCGATGCCGCCTCCGGATACTCTATCTTGATCTCCTGCCGGTAGTTGATGAGGCTCACGAGCATGATGAAGATCAGCAGCAGGAAGCCGATGTCCGACATCGCCGAGATCGGGACCTGCGGAAGGCTGCGCCGCTTCCGGGATAGTTTCACGATCCGCCCTCCATGCGGAACGAGAAATTTTCCGCCTTGGACCTTTGCGCCGCCGCGACCGCGTCCACCACCTGTTGCCAGGGACATTCCGGATCGATGGAAAGCAGGACCGTCAGGTTCGGCTTGGCCGTGACGGCGTCCGTCAGGGCGAGCTCCGCGGCTTCCAAGTCCAACTGCCGCCCGTCCAGTGAAAACGCGCCCGAGGCGTCCAGCCGGAGCTTCAGGAGGTCGCGGGTATTGACGACCCGCCGGCTGTCCTTGGCGGGGACGTTCAGCAGGAAGCCCGCGTTCACGTTGAAGCCGGCTATCACGATGAAATAGATGATGAGCAGGAAGGCCAGATCGCTGAGCGAGCCCGATTCTATGGGGTCGACGGCCTTTTTCCGCGGCAGGCGGATGTTCACTTTTCGGACTCCGACGATCGAAGTGAAGCGGATATGATGTCGCTCGCGCCCTTCTCCAATTCGCCCGCGAACTTGTCGACCACGTGGGCGAAAAGGTTGTAGCCCGTGATGGCGATTATGGCGATGATCAGGCCGAAGACCGTCGTGATAAGGGCTTCATAGATGCCGTTGGCCACCAGCTGGGCGTTCACCTCGGTCGCGTTCGCGATGGAGCGGAAGGCGCCGATCATCCCCGAGACCGTGCCGAGGAAGCCCGTCAGGGGGGCGAGGGAAGCGAGCGCCTGCAGGAGGTTGAAGCCGTTCTCCAGCTTGCGTATGCGTTCGCCCGCTTCCGCTTCCACTGCCTTCTCCATCCGGTGTTCCCCGTACGGGGAACTGCGGAGGCAGGTCAGGAAGATGGGCGCCGCGGAATTGCGCCTGCCCTGGGATGCGAGGTACGCCTTGGCGCCTTCCTCGTCCCCCTCCTCCAGTAGTTCGACGAGGCGGCCTTTGATCTTCGCCACGGATAGGTCGTGGAAGGAAATGTACGCGAGCCGTTCCAGGATGAGGGCGAGCGTCGCGACGGAAAAGACGAGCAGGGGCCACATGAAGACCCCTCCGAGCAGGAAGAATTGCTGGAGCGAGAATGCGTCGTTCATAGGGAACCTCCGTTCATCGTCAAGATTTCATGGCAGAGATTTCGGTTCCCCCGCCCGGAAGCACGTATTCCCAGAAGAAGGGCCATTGGGCGAGGAAATACCAGAGGTCGCGCGCCTCCTCCCAATCCCGGTACAGGGTACCGGAATCGCGGACGGACCGCAGGCCTTCTCCGAAACGTTCGGCCGAGTATCCGGTATCCCAACGGATGCCGTCGGCGCCTTGCAGGGGACCGCGGACCCTCTCGCCTTCCGGATAGCCGTAAATCTCCGGAAAGAAGAAGGGTCCTGCGGCCTCGGCGAAACCGCGGTCCCAGCCGGGCTTGGAAAGGCGGAATTTCCTGGCTGCCCGAACGAACCACGCGGGGTTTCCCTCGCGCCATACCGCGACGGCGGCCGCGATCCGTTGCATCCGGTTATCCGCGGCTTCAGCGGCCCGGTCCCCCGTCAGGTATTCGTCGCCGAACCGGATTTCCGCGGATCCGACGGCACCGATCGCGGGAATTTCCAGGACCTCGCAGTTCCATCGGCCGTCGGCCTCATACAGGCGCAGGTGGCCCCGGGCCTCCAGTACCATGTCGGTCCAGCCGCGGGGCCAGTTCCCGAAATAGCGGATTTCCGACAGCTCGATATCGAAGGACTCCTGGTTCCCGCCGCCGCCGGTGCCGCCGCTCCCACCGCCGCTCCCGACCACGGCCCCGCCCGCGCCGCCGGCCCCGCTCGCGACGAAGCCGCGGACGACGACGCCGTCGCCGAAATGCGCCGATCTTATCGCCGCCGTCTCCGTCCCGTCGGCTTCCCTTTCAAGGCGGATTTCGATGCCCTTTTCGATCGATGGTCCCCCGATTACCCAGCCTTCGCGGGGGAGGCCCGCGCAGGAGCCGAGCAGGAGGCAGAAGGCGGCGGCGCCGATTGATTTCAACATGGATGCTCCCTAATAGCTCAACTTGAAGCCGAAGGACGGCACCGGAGAACCGATGGTGAAGTCCGCCTCGTCCGAACCCGAGAGGTCCTTCCCGGTGAAGGCGTCCATGGACTTGTTCGTCTTGGGCGTGTAGAGGTTCGCGAACACGTTCTCCAACCCGACGTAATATTCCCAGCGGATCTTGGATCGCGGATAATAGTCGGAAAAGGTCGCCTTTAGGTCAACCGGACAACTCAGATCATTACGCAGCGTATCGCTGTATGTCGAGGAGCGCCGCCATCGCTCGATGACGGTTTCCGTCCCATCCGCGTCCCTCATCACCGCGGCGTAGGGTTCGGCGGCGCCGAGCTCCGCCTTCGGGGCTCCGGAAGCGAGGCTGCCCTTCACGGTCAGCGTGAGGCGGCTCGCGGGCTTGAAATTCATGATCAGGTTGAGGTTGTGGAAACGGTGGTAGGACGGATAATACCATTCACCGAGGGGAGCGCCGTCGATGAGGGAGGACTGTCCCTCCTTCACCGGCTCCAGCGGATTCTTGTACCGGGCGTAGACGAAGGAATAGGTCAGGTAGCCGTCCAACCACCGGCTTTCCGCCTTCTGGAGCATGAGGTCGAAGCCCGTCGCGAAGCCGATGCCGTCGTCGTGGATCTCCATTTCTATAGGATTCGTCTCGGGCGTCTCGGTAAGGTAGGTCCGCCTGAAGTAGTATTTGTAGTAGCCTTCCAGGGAGAATTTCCATCCGCCCTCCAGCTGGATTTCCGTCCCCGCAAGTCCGAAGGCTGCGCGGTCGGGGGCGAAATCGAAATCCTCGAATCCGTACCTTTCTTCGAAAAGGCGCGCGAAGAAGGGTAGCTTGGAGAACAGGCCTCCGCCCGCCGTAAAGGAAAGGCTCCGCACCTTCCCCGCGTCGCGGACCGGCCGCCAGGCGAATCTCAGCCGAGGATTCGCCACGGGCCAGGTCTGGATGGAGATGTCGTCGTTCCACAGGTAGGTATGGTCGGCCCGGACGCCGACCTCGCCCGAGAAGGCGTCTTCGGACGAACCGAATTCGACCAAGGCGAATAAGCCCGAGTTGAGCACCATGTTGTCGTCGGTATCGATCACGAGGGAGATCGGCGTATATAAGTCGACGCCGCCCTGGAAAAAATCCGAGTAGCCGTCCACTTCCTGGCCGTAGCCGCTACGCTGGTAGAAACCGTCCCCGCCTATCACGAGGCCGGTCCCCGCGGGGCTCATCCATTCGGCCTCCGCCCGCCCCTGGAAGATGTCGGTTACCTCGTCCTCCAGGAATTCGAAATAGGTTCCGTCGACGGCGAAGGAAGCCGCGCCGTTGATTGTCCCGTTATCCGCCCCGTCCAGATCGAAGGTCCCGTCACCGTCGTACTTGTCCAGGAAGGCCTGGGAATACTCCACCTCGCCGGATGACGTCGATTGGAATTCGGGCCGTTCATGGAAGCGGTTCCAGCCGCCCATGGCCTGAACCAGCAGGGTATCGGTCGGCAGCCATTTCAGCCCCCCGGAGAGGATTCCCGTCAAGTTGATCCAGTCGAACGCGCCCTTGGTCTGGATCGTGGAATCTTCGTCCGGTTCGGAATCGATCTTGACCCCGACGCCGTCGGACCCGAAGAAGGCGTTGGCGTAGAAGGAAAGCCGGTCGGCGGGTTTCCAGAAGAATTTGCCGTATCCGTCCCGTATGAAGGGCACCTGGTTGAAGGTTCCGTCGGCGCCCGCCAGCGCGAAGGATACTTCCATCCAGGTCAGCTTTCCGCCGAGCAGCAGGCCCGCGTCTTTTCCGAGCGGAGCCTGGACGAAGGCTTCGGTTCCCGTGGTGGTCAGGGAAGCTTCGAATCCGAAAGAAGGCTTGTCGGGAGTCTTGGAATTGATTTCCAGGAGGCCGGAAATGTTGCGGCCGTAGCGGGCGCTCACGAGGCCCGCCGACAGCTTCGCGGAATCCACCATGTTCGGGTTGAAGATCGAGAAGGCTCCGCCCCAGTGGTAGGGATAGATGACTTCGAAGCCGTCCAGCACGACTGTGGTTTCCGAGGGGGAACCTCCCCGGATGGAGGGGCGCGCGTTCCAGCCGCCCGCGTAGCCTACGCCCGGCAAGGTCTTGATGGTGGACATCACGTCCTCCACGACCCCTATCTGCGCGGTGGATTCCATCTGTCGCTCCGAGACGGCGACCGCCACGCCTGCCTGCGAATCGCTCACCAGGGGAACGGCTTTCTCGACCACCAGCTCCTGGCCTTCGATTATGCCGGACATGCGCAGGCGGACCGTGAGTTCCTTCCTGTCCTCCTGCACCACGACCGTCTTGTCGTCGTAGCCCGGCAGGGAGAAGACCAGACGACGGGCGCCGCCCGGCAATTCGACGGAAACCTTGCCGTCGGGATCCGCGAAGACCTCGCCGCCCGAGTACGCGACGCGGGCTCCTTCCAGGGGAAGGTCGAGATCCTCATCCAGTATTTCGATGTCCAAGGAGAAAATCCGCAACGTGCCAAGCACGAGCATAATAGGAAGGAGGTACTTTTTCATGGACTATCCCGAGGATTGATAAAAACGGCGCGACACTGAAGTCCCCGCCATTTTCCGCGCCCAACGGACGCCGGACAACCCGAGCTTATCGCATGCCCCAAAAAATAACCAGTTCCGCGGCCGCGGACTATCCATCCGTCTCCCAAATTTCCTTTATCGCGCCTTCCTGGTTGAATCCGAAAAAGCAGGAAGGCCCCGAATCGTTCGCATAATACCAATACCGGGTATCGCCGATAGGGTCGGCTAGTATGCGCCGGGTCGGCATTTGGAGCCGTCCGTACGGGTCCATCTCTTTCACGCGGGCCCATGCGTATCCGAGCCAATCGTTCCGTGCCGATTCTTCAAGACGGGAAAACCAATCGATCTCGTCCCAGCCCCAAATCCAAATCCCGCCGATATCCTGGCCTCCGTAGCCGCTCGATCCCCAATTGTCGAATTCTACAAGATACGGCAACCGTACCGCTTCCCATCCGCCAGGAACGAGACCGCCTGCGGTTTGCCCGTAGATACAGTCCGCGCTTCCCGCCTCGATCGTTCCTTCGATCGGCCGCCCCGCGGTTTCCTGTACGCGGAGCGGGTAGCTGAGGAAATCGAAAAGCGTCCGTCCGTTCCGCGTCCACCCCGTCGGGTGATGCGCGTCGCAGAGCACGAGGTGCCGCCTGGCGTTCGCTTGCGCGTAGCCGCGCACCCGGGTCAGCAGCTCGTCGTAAAAGGCGTGATCGGGGTCGTTCATCGCCATGGCATTGACGACTCCGAAATGGATGGCTTCGTAGCCGGCGTCGATATACAGTTTCGCCCGATGCCAGAACCACATTCTCGTTTCCGGACGGGAAATGTCCGGAATCGAATTGCCCGGAGCGAAATAATCGACCAGGGAGCCGTCCTCGTACAGCATGTCCGCGTAGCGGTAACAGCGGGATTCAGGTACAAGGCCGAATTCCTCGAACACCCATCCGGGAATTTCCGTATCGTTCACGCCTTGGTCTACGGTTTCAAAGAGTCCCGCCTGAAGCACGATTTCATCATCCGCCCGATGGACCTGCGCCGCGATTTCCGAGGAACGGCTGAAAAATGCGGTCAGGTCATCGGGGGTTTTCCATATGATAGAGGAGCGGCCTATGAACTTCGCTCCGATCGACACGAACATCCTGATGTCGTCCGAAAGCAGCTCCGGATCATCGTCGGTGCCCAGGGTCTGATGGGAAACGGCCCTTGATAAAAAGTTCTCGAGAACTTCCCGTGATATTGAACCGTTGAACGAATAATCCTTGGGCGATTCTTCGGATCGGCACACGGCCAGGGAAACGAAAATGAATATACTGGCGGCGGCTGCGAAAAACCGCCGAACGAATTTCCGTCCCGGCATCGGCATCCGTCTCCCCCCTTGCCCGGAGACAGGCACAGCGCAAACCTGAATATCGTCAATATTTTATAACGGAAAACTTGAAAGAGGAAGGACTTTGGGAACGAACTCGCTGGCAGCCCCTCGCGCCGGAAAAGAATACGGAAAGTTTTGCGACGACATTCCCCGCTACGTTCCGTCTTTCCTGAAATGGCAGCCGATGGAGGCCCCGGCATGCATCGCGTGATCCACGACAATCTGCGCGCAGGCCACGCCGTTCCTCAGTTCGACGATGTCGCGGTCAAGCGCGGCTTCGCGGTAGAACTTCGTGATGCGGTGGAAATGGTAATTGAGGTCGGCTTGCGCTCGTTCGAGACCTTTCCGGGTCCGCACGATACCGGCGTGGTTCCACATCGTCGCCTTGATGAGGTTCCAATCCTGGTAAATGAGAGTCGGTTCGAATCGTTCGGGGCGGTCGGGCAGTTTCCAATCCGGAACCGCGGAGAAGCGCGACGGCGTGATCCGTTCTTCGACCGCCGCGATCCGCTCGACCGAGCGGACGCCCCAGAGGAGGCCTTCAAGAAGCGACGTGGAAGCGAGGCGGTTGGCGCCGTGGAGTCCCGTGCAGGCGACCTCGCCGATCGCGTAGAGCCGCCTGAGCGAGCTCCGCCCATTCGCGTCGGACTTGACGCCGCCGCAGAAGTAGTGCGCTGCGGGTACGATGGGAATCGGTTCCTTGGTGATGTCGATTCCCCCCGAGAGGCAGGTTTCGTAGATGCGGGAGAAGCGCTCCCGGATAGGGCGTTCGCCGCGGTAGAAGTTCGCCAGATCGAGCAACATGTACGGTTCGCCCCGGCGCGCGATCTCCTCCACGATGGAGCGGGCGACGACGTCGCGCGGGGCAAGGTCGCCCTGGGGCGAGTAGCGCAGCATGAAAGGTTTGCCTTCCTTGTCCACGAGGCGCGCGCCTTCGCCGCGAAGGGATTCCGAAATAAGGAAGCGCCGTATATCTTTGTGGTAAAGGCTGGTCGGGTGGAACTGGATGAATTCGGCGTTGATGATGTCCGCGCCTGCCCGGAAGGCCATGGCGATTCCGTCCCCGGTCGCAGCGGGAGGATTGGTCGTATATTGGTAGATGTTGCCGAGGCCGCCCGAAGCCAGGATCACCGCGTCGGCGAAAAACGCGGTGACCTCCCCCGTCGCGTTGTCGAGCGCGTAGACGCCGAGGACTTCGCGCTCTTTGTAGAGTTCCTGCGGATCGGTGGAATGGTGGTTGTTGGTGATGAGGTCGATCGCGGTCCGGCCTGCGAGGATCTCGGCGCCCGAGCTTTTCACGAGAGCGAGCATGCCTTCCTGGATCGCGTCCCCCGTATGGTCCGCGTAATGCAGGATTCTGCGCTCCGCATGCGCGGCTTCTTCCGTGTAGTCGTAGGCGCCCGAGGAATCCCGGCTGAATTCGATCCCGGCTTTCCCCGCCAGGACGCTAAGCGCGAGCTGGGGACCCTCCTCCGAAAAGACGCGGACCGCCTCCGCGCTGTTGTAACCGCATCCGGCGGCGACGATGTCGCGGGCGAGGGCTTCGGGGGTGTCGCCTTCCTTGGCGGCGATGATGCCTCCCTGCGCGTAATTGGTGTTGGTCTCGTTCGGGTCTTCGGTCTTGCAGAGGACGAGGGTTTCCATACCTAGTTCCCGCGCCCGCACGGCGGCCGATAGGCCCGCGATGCCCGTGCCGATGACGATCAGGTCAACGCGCCGCCTCATCGGCCAGCCTCCGTGAGCGCGATCATGGCTTTCAAAGCTTTGGATGCGTTGGCGCGCGAAATTTCGTCGATGGTAACCTCGTGGACGAGTCTCCCCTTCCCCAAGGCGGCGTCCCTGATGGACTCCAGCGAACGGAACAGCGAGGCGGCCGTAATCCGCGACATGCTGAGGCAGGGCGATTCCCTGAGCGGCGCGACGGTTCGGTCGGGGAAGGCCGCGGCGAGCCGACGCACGAAGTTGGATTCCGTGCCTACCACGAACGATGAGCGCGGGGACGCTTCCGCCGCCAGTTGCCAGAGCCGTTCGGTGGAGCCTGAGTCGTCCGCGGCTTCCACGACCTCCGGATCGCATTCCGGGTGGACGATTACGCGGACACCGGGAGAAGCGGCACGCGCGGCGGCGACGTCCGCTACGGTAAAGCGCTTGTGCACGCAGCAGAAGCCGTCCCAGAGGAAGAGGAGCCCCTCCGCGGGATTTCCCGTACCCCGGATGGAGCGGTCGGCGCCGACCAGGAAGACGCGCCGGGGATCCAGGCCAAGAGCCGCGGCGGTATTCGCGCCGAGGTTTCGGTCGGGCGCAAAGAAGATCGGCCGCCCCCGGCTCGATAGGGCGCGAACGACGGCGGCGGCGTTGCCGGACGTACATACGGAACCGTCGCGTTCGCCCGCCAGGGCTTTCGTCCCGGCGGTGGAATTCATGTACACGATCGGCGCGGCGGACGAACCGGTCGCCGACCGGATGGCGTCGAGCGACGCCTCCATGCTCCGCCGGTCGATCATATCCGCCATGGGACAGCCGGCGCCGGGATCGGGGGAGAGGACTACCTGCCCCTCGCGGGCCAGGATCACCGCGCTCTCCGCCATGAAAAGCACGCCGCACAATATGATGAACTCGGCCTCCGAAGCCAATGCGAGCCGGGCGAGCGCATAGGAATCGCCGACGATATCGGAAAGGGCGACCACATCCAAGGATTGGTAGTGGTGCGCGGCGATGAGGATGCGCCGGCCGAACTTCGCCTTGAGCTCCCGTATGCCGTCAAGGACTGCGTCGTTCTCCGATCCGCTCATGCGCGCGCCTCCGCCTTGAAGGAGAAGTCGAAAGCTTTCACTCCGTGCGTGAGTTCCCCGAAGGAGGCCGAATCCACGCCGAGGTCGATAAGGACGGGAATTCGTTCCATGGTCAGGTTGCCGGACGCTTCGGTGTACGCGCGGCCGGCCACGACGGCGACCGCCTCGCGCATCGTCGCGTCGTCCATGTTGTCGAACATGATGCGGTCGGCGCCCGCCCCGACCGCCGCGCGGACCTCCGCGATTGTGCGCGTTTCCACTTCGATTTCGAACTTTCCGCCCCAGCGCGAGCGGGCCTTGGCCACGGCTTCCGCGACGCCGCCGGCCGCATCGACGTGATTGTCCTTGAGCATGATCATATCGAAGAGGCCCATCCGGTGGTTCGAGCAACCCCCGCAGCGCACCGCGTATTTCTGCAAGGCGCGGAGTCCCGGAATCGTTTTCCTCGTGTCGAGCACCGCCAAACGGCCGCCGGCGGCGTCCGAAAAGCGGCGTGCCTTGGTCGCCACGCCCGAGAGGTGGGACAGCAGGTTCAGCGCGGTGCGTTCCCCCGAAAGGAGGGCCTGCACGGGGCCTTCGGCCCTCGCCACGACCGCGCCGGGCTCAAGGGCGTCCCCGTCTTCAAAGAAGCGGTCCAGGTGCGTCCTGGAATCCAATGCGGCGAAAACGGCCGCGAACGCGTCAAGACCGCAGAGGACGCCCGAGTCCTTGGCGAGAAGCACGAAACGACCCGTCGTGTCGGGTCCGAAAACGGCCTCGGCGCTGACGTCGCCCTCGGCCCCGAGATCCTCCGCGAGGGCGGTCCTTACAACGGCTGAAAAATCGAAATCCATGCGCATGGTGCCTCCGGGCGGGCCGCATTACACGGATAAGCGGAAATCGCGGTAACCCGGAATGGGGATTTTCCGCAGTCCCCATGAAGCGGATTTGCAGTCCGGGGGCGTCGCGAAATAGGACGAAGGCAGTTGCGTCGAAGGAGGATACAGTATGCAGTTTCTGCTATACTCAACGGAACAGGGCTCCGAGTCCCGGCGGGCGGTCGGAGGCATGCTTTACGAAATGGGGGGGACGCATGGGAGAGTTCATCGAGATCCGCGGGGCACGTGAGAACAATCTGAAGGACGTCTCGCTCCGCATACCCAAGCAAAAACTCACTATTTTCACCGGCGTTTCCGGATCGGGAAAGTCGTCGATCGTTTTCGACACGATCGCGACGGAGGCCCAGCGGCAGCTTTACGAAAACTTCAGCCTCTTCATCCGGAATTTCCTCCCCAAGTACCCGCAGCCCGACGCCGACGCCATAGAAAACCTCAACATGGCGGTCATCGTCGACCAGAAACGCCTGGGCGGAGGATCGCACTCCACAGTCGGGACGGTCACCGATATCTATGGAGTCTTGCGGCTTCTCTTCTCGCGCGCGGGCCAGCCGTCCGCGGGCGGGGCGATCGCTTATTCGTTCAACGATCCACGCGGCATGTGCCCGGAGTGCAACGGCCTCGGCAAGAAGGTCGGCGTCGTATCGGAGGATTTTCTCGACCTGGGCAAATCGCTGAACGAAGGAGCGGTGCAGGTGCCGTTCTTCGGCGAATGGGACGTACAGGCGTATACGCTCTCGGGCTTCTTCGACAACGACAAGAAACTGGGCGAGTTCACAGAGGACGAAATGGAACTCTTGCTGAACGGCAAGGACAAGAAGTTCAAAGCGAATTTCGGAGAGCGCACAATCAACCTCACCTACGCCGGCATCCTCGCCAAGATCGAACGCTCGTACATTCAGCGCGATATCAAGACGCTCAGCGAGCGCACGCAGAAAGCGGTAATGCCGTATCTGAAGCCCAGGCAATGTCCGCTCTGCAAGGGCGCGCGGCTGAATGCGGCCGCCCTCGCCAGCAAGATCAACGGCCGCAACATCGCCGACTTATCCGCCATGGAAATCGGCGAGCTCATCGAGGTCGCCCGGGCCATCAGGGAACCCAAAGCCGCACCCATCGTCGCCGCGCTGACGGAGCGCTTGGAAAACGTGGTGGGTATCGGCCTGGAATATCTCAGTCTGGATCGTGAAACGGATACGCTCTCCGGCGGAGAATCGCAGCGCGTACGGATGGTGAAGCACCTCGGGAGCAGCCTCGTGGACGTGATGTACATCTTCGATGAGCCGAGCGTCGGACTTCACCCGAGGGACGTGCATCGACTCAACGAGCTGCTCGGAAAACTGCGCGATAAGGGCAACAGCGTCATCGTCGTGGAACACGACCCGGCCGTCATCAAGGCCGCGGACCACATCGTCGATGTCGGACCCGGCGCCGGGGCGAACGGGGGACATATAGTCTTTGAAGGGACATACGAAAAACTTCTGGAGTCCGGCACGCTCACCGGAAAGCACCTGACCCTGGAGCTCCCGATCAAAAAGGACGTTCGGACCGCCAAAGGCCGGATGAGCGTCAAGAACGCGCGCGCCAACAACCTGAAGAACATCGACGTCGATATCCCCACGGGCGTTCTCACCGTCGTCACGGGCGTGGCCGGCTCGGGGAAGAGCTCCCTCATCAACGAGGTGTTCCTCGTCGAACATCCCGAAGCCATCGTCATCGACCAGTCCGCGGTCGGGACATCCACGCGCTCCAATCCCGCCACGTACACGGGCGTCATGGACGACATCAGAAAAGCCTTCGCAGCGGCGAACAAGGTAGACGCGGGACTCTTCTCGTTCAACTCCAAAGGCGCGTGCGAAGCGTGCAACGGCTCGGGCGTCGTGTACACCGACCTCGCCTATCTGGCCGAATTCAAGGCTCCGTGCGAAACGTGCCAGGGACGCCGCTTCAAGGATGAAGTGCTGCAGTACAAACTGGATGGGGCTTCCATCAGCGACGTGCTCGGGTTCACCGCGGCCCAAGCCCTCGACTTCTTCGGCCGCAAGGAGATCGTCCGCAAGCTCCAGGCCATGCGCGATGTGGGGCTCGGCTATTTGACCCTGGGTCAACCGCTTTCGACCCTTTCCGGCGGTGAATGCCAGCGCATCAAACTCGCCAGCGAATTGCACAAGGACGGGTCCATCTACGTGATGGACGAACCCACCACCGGCTTGCATATGTCCGACATCACGCACCTGCTCGCCATAATCGACAGGTTGGTCGACGAGGGGAACAGCGTGATCGTCATCGAGCATAACCTTGACGTGATCCGGAACGCGGATTGGATCATCGACCTCGGGCCTGAGGGGGGCGGCAAGGGCGGGCGGATCGTTTTCGAAGGAACGCCGATGGACCTTGCGAAGGACGAACGCTCGCTGACGGGAAAATACCTGCGGCAATCAGCCAACAAACTTTCTTGAAGCTTTAAGTGCTTCACGTCTACTCGTGCTCGATGAGCGCAACGGATTTTTCGGGAAGATCGCCCGACTGCCGGAGCGCAACATCCACCTTGAAAAATGAAATCGCGTCATCCAGTATCTCGGCCTGTGAAGAGAGTTCTTCCGCGGTTGACGCCATTTCCTCGCTCACTGTGGCGTTCTGTTGGATCACCTGATCGAGCTGCTGAAGCGCCTTGTTGATCTGGGAAATGCCGATATTTTGTTCGTTGCTCGCGGAGCTGATCTCCTGCACGAGATCCGCCGTCTTACGGATATCCGGCACAAGCTTCGTCAGCAACTCCCCCGCGTTTTCGGCTACTCCCACACCCACGGATACGAGCTCCGTGATTTCCGCCGCCGCCTGCTTGCTCCTATCCGCCAGTTTCCGAATTTCGGACGCGACCACGGCGAAGCCTTTTCCTTGATCGCCCGCGTGCGCCGCTTCGATGGCGGCGTTGAGCGCGAGCAAGTCGGTCTTTCTCGCGATCTCCTCGATGATACCGATCTTGCCCGCGATTTCCTTCATCGAAGATACCGTACTCACAACCGATTCGCCGCTGACGTTCATATCCTTGTAGGCTTTAGCCGCGATCACATCGGTCTGCTTCGCATTTTCGGCGCTCTGCTGGATGTTCGCGCTGATTTGTTCCAACGCGGAGGTGGTTTCTTCCGCAACGGATGATTGCTCCGAAGCCCCTTGCGCCAGTCCTTGCGACGTCGAACTCAATTCCCGACTGCCCAGGGCGACGTTTTTCGTGCTCTGAGCCACTTCGGAAACAACCTTTTTCAGGTTTTGCACCATCTCTTTGAGCGAGTTCGTCATCTGGCCAATTTCGTCCTTTGAAGAATGATCGAGCGAAACAGTCAGGTCGCCGCGCGAGATGAGCGCCAGCACGTCGATCGTCTTGAGGACGGGTTTCGTGATACTCACGGTTATCAGAACCGAGAACAAAACGCCGAGCGCGATCGCGACGGCGGCGAAAGAAACCAGGATCGTCCTGGCCAACACATAAGCCTTGGCTGCTTCCAGCGCCCCGACATCCACCAATTTGGACTGCAGGGTCACCAATTCCGCCATTTTTTCGGTGAAGGTTCCGAGCCGGGGAATCGTTTCCTCTTTCGCGATCCTGGAAGCCTCGGCCGTCTTTCCTTCTTCGAGGAGTTCATGGACGAGGGTAAAAGAAGAAACGTATGGTAAACGCGCCTCCTTGATTTCGGTCATGAGCTTTCTGCCTTCCGCGAGGTAAAGCAGCCCTTCGATCTTTTCGAAATTCGCCGTGATGAGGTTCTTGTTCTTATCGATTTCCGCCCAGATCGCTGCCCGTTCTTCGGCCCCGGTCGCTAAAAGCAACCTGAACGTATTCGTCGCGTTCTGGAGAACCCAGCCGTTGGCGTCATAGGTCAATTGCGCTTTTTTCCAGTCCGAGGCGGCCATTTTTTCCGCCGTCCGGTTAAGACTACCGAGTTCGATTACGCCGATCGCGAAACCGCCCGTCATCAGGATCAAAACAGCGCCGAAACCCATGCCGAGCTTTGTACCGATCCTCATCATATCCTCCTGGATGTCACGACCGTTGATAACTAAACGTAATGACAATCCACTTTAATGCATAAGCGAAATAAATGCGAAAGACAGGCCGATATCCCATCAGCGGCGGCGCCGACGTGCTTTTCGGGGAGGAGCACGGCGAGGTGGTGATCCGGAATATTTCGAATCCCTACGAATCCTGGAGCGGAAGCGTCCAGGCGGCATTGGCGAAGGAGGATGGTCAAAGCGGCGCCCTCGAATGGATTCGTCAGAAAGGCAGGCTGTCGTGCCTCATCGACGATCTGACGGCATCCGAAAAGCCTATTTGGGATTTTCCCAGAACCTGGGAACAGATCTGTTCCGGGCATAATCCGGCGGATGAACTATATGGACCGAACAGCAAGCGTGACAAGGCCGGAGATTTTCGGATAATTCTGGCATCTCTCCAGGGGACTCCCAAGGCGAGGATAGCGCACGGCGTCAGAGTCTTCACCGACCGGCTGCGTTCGTGGGAGGAATTCCTTGAACTCGACTCGGGGACTGTCGAGTTGTGGTTCCTGTTAATGGATGCCGCCGAGGCGGCGACCGAGAAGGAATCGCACGCGGAACTGATGGTTCCCGCAAGCGTGACCAATGACGAGGATGACAGGGATGTCAACCTCAACGTCAAGAATCACTATTCGCCGATAGGGAATCTGGCGGGAGTGTTTATAGCCATATTGCCGAATCTCAATGTCGATCCGAATCCCTTCATCGAGGGCGGCTCGCTTTTCCGGATGCGAGCGAGGCTATTGGCTTGTACCGGTCCGGCCCGCAATATCGTCCAGTTTCGATTCTCTGAACAATTATCGTATTTGTTGCTCGCTGACCCGGCATGGACGAACGGGACCTTGATCGATCCGCTTCGCTCAGGGGCCACCGCCTTTCGCGATCTCTGGGTGGCTCTGTCGTATCGCCCGATTTTCAAGAATACCCTGGAAAGCATCGGAGATGCCATCATCGATCGTTGCAGTGATCCCCTGCTAAGCCGACAGGTGCGGGAGAATCTCGTATTGAGCGTGGTCGTTGAATGCCTCCGTGCCTATCATGAAAATCACCGTCAGCCGGCAATCAGCAAATCCCGCGTGGTTCAGATGCTCCGTTCTCTCGATGACGAGGCTCGCGCCAGGGCTGCGGAGGTCTTGGCGAGATTCATTCGGGAAGTATCGGATCACGAGTCCGGTCCGGATCTCACGATAAGCGCCGAATCCCTGGTCGACGCTTCCGTGATGCCGTTCCTTGCGGAACTCTGGCCGAAGGAACGCTCCCTGTCCACGCCGGAGGTGGCCAAAGCCTTGGCGGATTTGCCTGCGGCATCCCGCGGCCGTTTCGCCCATGCCGATCGGCCGGTGTTTCCGTATGAACTTGGGGAAGCGCTATCTCAGATCGATCCGAGCCTGGAGGATGATCCGCGCTTCCTGCGGCTTTCGATGTTGATGCATCGAGGATAGGCGCCCGGGTCCGTTCGATTCTCCAGTAAGTTCGACTGGACCATCGCCGGTATTACTTCTCCATCCTGAAATCTCCGGATTGTTCCGCTCCGGATTCGAATCGGTCGATGAAGGTTCCGGTGATATATCCTCCATCCATTATCCCATCCATCTCCAGGGTGTGCTTCAGTTTTTTTCTTTCAACTATTCCCGACACCCTTAAATTTACTTTATTGCCTTCGATGAGATAATCGCCCATCATCATGTTTCCATCTTTGTAGAGGAAGGCTTTTCCCCCGTCTTCAAACGAGATTCTTTGAATCACCGTCAAAGGAGAACCAGGCCCCTCGGTGATCGATATTACGCATGCATATTTTTTTCCCATAACCAGGTCGACTTGTTTTTCGACATCCGGTTCAAAAATCTTCTTCAAGTCCTTGGCAGGTACTCCGAACACGTATTTCCATCCGGATTGTTCACGGCTGAAAATATTCATACCTTCATTCATGGTCACCGAACCATCTTTCCACACTGATTCGGTCGTTCCATATTCGAAAGCAACATTTTCCACAATCACGATCCGTCTTACTTTGTGGTTGTATTCAACCGGTGGATTATTTGATACGACTTTGGCAATCACTTTATGAAATTCATCTTTTTTGAACACCGCCTGCTCCAAGATGAGCATGAAGTCATCATCGGAAGTGATTTTGTCGAAAATCGCAGGCCCTTCGCTTGTTGTCCACATCGGTGAAAACTGATCGATAATTGATCTGATTGACTTTTCATCGGCGGATTCAATTTGCGCGAACAAACGCAATACGCTGGTAGTCAAAATCAATAATAAGGACGCGGAACGAATCTTCATGGATTTCTCCTTTGCTTGCCCTTTGCGCTAATTCATATGATTTGTTATACCCCCCCCCATTGTTTCATATGAATATCCAATCCGTGATTCACCGTCTCAACCTGAATGGATCCTTCAATCATTATTATAGCTTATCCCTGCAAGTTTGGATCTGTTTTTAATTTTTCAATACGCTTGGTAGACCTCGATTAACGGAGTCTGACCCCGCGTCTCCGCAGCCAACCACTACCTCGCCATCCTTGACCACCGTGCCAAGGAAGTTGTGAAGGGCCGGGCCTGAGTAAGGTACATGGACGACATCCTCGCCTGCGCGGGGAGCCCGCGACGAACTGGAGCGGCTTTACGGGGACTGCGGCGGATGCTGCAATGGTGATCTGGCGCTGACCCTGAAACCGAGGATCATCGACCGGGTCGGGCGGGGAGCGCCCTTGCTGGATTTCCTGCCGCAAACTTCAGGGATAAACCTGACCCGGAAGAGCAAGTAACGGTTCCGCGCGCACGCTCCTTCCGCTGGATCTGTTCTTCGGGCGCAACTTCGGACGACAACCGTATGAATCGCGGCGGGAGCTGGACCCCGCAACGCTGATAGCTGGCACTATGTCTCCAAAAAAGCTCAGGGAGGTGATTTGGGTGATAAAAAATATTCTGTCATAGACACGTATTAGAATACGTATTATCTTCATCATTTGAAGAACTTGTCCTCGAGGGAGATTTTGAGGCTGCTTCTCGCCGATGGCTGGTCTATCAAGCATCAGGTCGAGTCCCATGTTCAGCTTGTTCATCCGACAAAGTCCGGGAAAGTAATGATTCCCCATCCAAAGAAAGACCTTGCACCGGGTACCGCGCTCAGTATCGCCAGATAAGCTGGTATTTAGTTGGAGGAATAAGATGCGTGCAGTCATATATCCTGCGTTTTTTCGCCATGTGGATACGGGGGGATACTCCGTGGATTTTCCCGATCTTCCCGGTTGCGCCACGGCCGGTACTACCATCGAAGATGCCGTTTCAGCCGCACGGGAGGCGCTTTCCCTTCACCTCTATGGAATGGCAGAGGACGGAGACCAAATCCCGGGCGCATCAGATCCCTCAAGCATCCCGGCAGAGGAAGGCGCCTTCATCACGATAATTGAAGGACGCCCCGATATGGTCGGCGATGCCATTAAAAACCGGTCGGTGAAGAAAACCCTCACCATCCCCTATTGGCTCAACGAAGAGGCTGAACGACACAAGGTCAATTTTTCCCAAGTGCTCCAGGAAGCCCTCCGGCAGCGGATTGGAGTCTGATCCCGCGCCGCCGCCAGCCGGCATCGTTCGCTGATTTTTGCGAAATATGTTATATTTTACTCATGCGTATTTCGTCATCCCAAATTGAGGCTGTGGTTCGCTTATGTACCACCCGGTTAGGTTACACTCCACGTGTATGGCTTTTCGGTTCACGTCTGCTCGACGATGCCAAAGGTGGCGATTTTGACCTTCTCATTGAGTTGAAAGAAAGACTTCCCTTGCTCCAGGAATTGCAGCTTCAGCATGCGCTGTCCTTGGCCCTGGAACGGAAGGTCGATCTGCTGGTGATCATCCAGGGGCAGGTTGCCGGACCTTGGCAGCGTCTGGCAAGAGCCCGGGGAGTTCAACTTAATGGTGCAGCCTAATCAGGAAGCCTTGGAAATCCTCCATGAAAAACGCGAAGCTTTGGATCGCCTTCGCCAAGGTCTGCTTTTTACCGAATCACGCCTGATGTGGCCCATGACCAATACGGAAAGCTGCGACGCAGAAACGCTGGAAAAGCTTTCCGCGTTCACCGAGCGTTTCGCAAAATTGCAGGATGTTCTGGCGGGCGCCATGCGTCATTCTATTATTTTGCAGGGCGAGAATCCTTTGACTTTCACCGATGTGCTTGCTGTCATGGAAAAACTGGGGATAGTCGAAGATCAACAAGAGTGGATCAATATCCGCTTGCTGCGAAATAAAGCAGCCCACGACTACACCACCGATGGTGAACGTCAGGCGGAATATTTTAACACCCTGCACGCCCAACTGCCTGCTCTGCTTGGGATGACCGAGAAATTCTTGGCTTGGTCTTCGGTGAAAACAGATCCTTTCTGATATCGTTCTGCGCACCGGGGATAATCCCCCAGTGGGGGTAGCGGAAGCCCCCGCAGTGCGCGGCCATCGTGAACGGTTGGCGCGACGCTCGCCAAGGCCTCCTGGTACCCGTCAACCGCCCGCGCGCGAGTAGGCTGAAGCGAGGGGGAGCCGCATTTGAAGGGGTAGGACATGGCGTGTCCTGTCGGGAAACACGTCTGAGAAATCGTTGCAGGGGGTGGCAGGGGAAAGCGCGGACGAACGTTTCCGGAGCCTACTGGCGAGGACCGAGTGAGTCCGTGCTTTCCCCTGCCAGGACCCCCGGTTGATTTCTCCCGCGTGTTTCCCGTTTCGGGATGAACGCGCTCCCCCTTCTACTTCTTCCCTATCGTTTCGAACCCGCAATACGGCACCAGCGCCTTGGGCAGCTTCACGGTGCCGTCCGCTTGCTGGAAGTTCTCCAGCACCGCGATGATGCCGCGGCTGATCGCGATGGCCGTTCCGTTGAGCATGTGGACGTACTTGTTCTTGCCGTCGTCGTCCTTGTACTTGATGTTCAGGCGGCGGGCCTGGAAGTCGGTGCAGTTGGAGGTGGAGGTGACTTCGCCCCATTCGCCGCCGTTGCGGCCGGGCATCCAGGCTTCCAGGTCCCACTTGCGGTAGGCGGGGGCGCCGAGGTCGCCGGTGCAGGTGTCCACCACGCGGAAGGGGATTTCCAGGCCGGCGAAGATTTCTTCTTCCACGGCGCGCAGTTCCTCGTGGAGTTTGCCGGAGTCCTCAGGGAGGCAGTAGGCGAACATTTCCAGCTTGGTGAACTGGTGGACGCGGTACAGGCCCTTGGAGAATTGGCCGGCGGCGCCGGCTTCGCGGCGGAAGCAGTGGGACAGGCCCGCCATGCGCAGGGGCAACTTGTCGCGGGATAGGATCTGGCCCGAGTAGTAGCCGCCGAGGGTGATCTCAGCGGTGCCCACGAGGCAGGAGGCTTCGCCCTCCACGGTGTAGACGTTGGATTCGGCGCCGCGGGGATTGAAGCCGATGCCTTCAAGGATCTCTTCCTTGGCGATGTCGGGGGTGATGAAGGGGGTGAAGCCGCGCTTGACCAGGATGTCCAGGGCGTAGCGCACCAGGCCGAGTTCCAGGAAGACGCCTTCGTTCTTCAGATAATAGAACTTGGTGCCGGAGACCTTGGTGCCCGCGTCGAAGTCGATGATGTCCAGGTCCTGGCCGAGCTGGACGTGGTCCTTCGGTTCAAAGCCGAACTTGGTTGGCGTGCCGACGCGCTTGACTTCCGGGTTCTCGGTGTCCAGCCTGCCGACGGGGGCTTCGGGGTGGGCCATATTGGGGATCCTGCGGCCCTCGGTGTCCAGCTCCTTCTCCACGGCGGCGAGCTCCGCCTCGGCGGTGGCGATGTCGTCCTTGAGCTTCTTCCCGTCCTCTATGAGCTTGGCGCGCGCGTCGGCTTCCAGCTTGGCCTTCATGGAAGAGGCGTTGGCGTTGCGTTGCTGCTGCAGGGACTGCAGGGCGCCGACGAGTTCGGCGCGGCGGTCGAAGAGGCGGACGACGGCGTCGGCGTCGGCCTTCATGTAGCGGTCGGCGATGTTCTTCTTGACCGCGGCGAGGTTTTCCTTGATGAATCGGTAGTCGAGCATGATGGGGAGTGTAGCGCGGGGCGCGGAGGAGCGGCAAGGGCTGGGCGGGCTGGCTGGCTGGCTGGCTGGCTCACACCCCCTGCTTCATGGCCCCGAGCGTCACCGCGGTGATGGGAAGGGCGAGCAGGAAGGTGGCCAGGTCGGCGACCGCCTGGCTGGCTTGGATTCCGGGAAGCCCGAAAATCCGCGACAGCAGCAGGAGCGCGGGCATGAAGGCGAGTCCCTGCCTGGACAGGGCCAGGAGTGACGCCCTCCAGGGTTGTCCTATGTACTGGAACATCATGTTGGACATGACGATGAAGGCGGTGAGGGGCATGGTGATGCACTGCGCCCTGAGCGTGAAGGCTCCGATCCGGACCACCTCCGGATCGTCGCGGAACAGGCGGACGAAGGCAGGGGCGAAGGTCCATGCGGTCGCGGCGAATACGAGAAGGCCGGCGGTCCCGACCTTCACCGAGAACCAGAAAGCCCGGAGCACCCGGTCGCGCCGGCCTGCGGTGTAGTTGAAGGCGGCGACCGGCTGGAAACCCTGGCCGAAGCCGATGAGCACCGAGCTCATGAAGAGCATAATCCGGGTCACTATGGTCATCCCCGCGATCGCCGTGTCTCCGTAGCCGCCGGCGGCGGCGTTCAGCATGACGGCGGCCAGGCTGGCGACGCCCTGCCGGAAGAAGGTGGGCATCCCCGACTTCAGGATCTCCCTGTGCATCTCCGGCTCCAGGGTAAAATTCGCCGGAACCAGGCGCAGCGCGCTGCGCCGCATCAGGTAGTGGGAAAGCAGGATGGCGAAGCTGATGAGCTGGCTCAGGACGGTGGCGATCGCGGCGCCCTTTATCCCCATGCCCAGCGTGAACATGAAAATGGGATCCAGGACGATGTTGATGACGGCACCGGTCGTGATGCCTATCATGCCCAGCACCGCGCTGCCTTCGGAACGCAGGCAAACGTTCATGACGAAGGATGCGGCCATGAACGGGGCGCCCAGCAGGATGAAACGCCCGTATTCCCGCGCGTAGGGCAGGATGGTTTCGGTGGAACCCATCGCCCGCATGAGCGGATCCAGGAAGAGTTCCCCGAATACCGTGATGAGCGCCCCGCACGCCGCCGCGGTGAAGAAGGCCGTGGATACGGTCCGGCTGGCCTGGTCCACTTCCTTGCGGCCCAGGAGCCGGGAGACGGGACTGCCGGCGCCGACCCCGAAGGTCATGCCCACCATCTGTATGAAGGACATGAGCGGGAATACTATTCCGACGGCGGCGGTCGCGCTGGTATCTATCCTGCCGACGTAATATGTGTCCGCCATGTTGTACAAGGCGGTCACCAGCATGCTCGCGATGGTGGGCAGGGCAAGGGCCGGGATGAGCCGGGAAACCGGCTCCGTCGTCATGCGCCGGAACCGTTCCTCAGGATCGTTGCGGATGGTCATGCGGATGCTCCCGGGGCCATGATAGCCGCACGGGAGAGCATCCGCAAGCGGAACTTACGGGAGAGCGATATCGGCGGTCGTCGCCTGCGCGCTGACCACGACGATGTCGCTGGCGACCTGGACGACGGAGCCGTCAGCCGGATCCACGAGCACGAGGTCGTAGCTGCCGGCATCCATGAAAGCGAGGGTGTAGGATCCGAGGCCGTCTGCATCCAGTCCGTCCTCGCCGACGATAACGCTGGTATACGCGTCGTCGAACTCGGGCGAGTCGACGGTGTCCGCGGGGTCCGCGAAGGTATCGGCGGCGATGTCCGCATCGGCTACCGAAGCGTACGCGTATACCGAATAGCCGGCGGGCGCCGTTCCCCTGATTTCTCCGGCTTCGTTCTCCACGATCGCCCTGAGCGTCGGCTTCATCTTGTAGCCCTGGCCGGCGGTGTAGACGAGCGATTTGCGCACGTCGAAGTCAACGACTATGGAAATAGTGCCGGAGAGCGGGATGTCGAAGGCGTTGACGATCTTCAGGCCGGTGCTGGAGGAGAGGGTGACGGGATGACGGGCGGCATCCGCCGCGTCGTCGGTTTCCACGAGCTCGATGGAGCCGACGCCGAAACGGATCTGGTTGATGCGGGTGCCGCCTGAGAGTTCCAGGGAACCGAGGGCGTCGCTCAAGCCTCCGGTAAGCGAAAGGAGCTCGTATTCCTTGGTCGCATCGATCGGCACTTCCGTCCAGCCGCTGCCGTCCTCGCCTGCCGCGCTGGATTCATTGATCTCCAGCGATGAAAACGTGACGTAGACTTCCTTGACGGAATCCGAGGCGACCGGCGCGTCGGTAATCGAGAAATCCACGACCGCCGTATCGGCGGCCGAATCCGAACAACCTGCCACCGAAAACGCGAAGAGCGAGAGGGCGGCGAGCGCGAGTAACGGTACGAATGCTTTCCTGGTCATGGTATGCCTCCTGAAAAAGATATGAAGGGATACTCCGCCTCAAGCGATCCGGTTGCGGCCGAAAAGAAAAATTGATATAGCCGGTCGATCGGTCTATATTGTTCCGCATGCCGCCGCCCGTTCCCGATGAAACCGAGCTTTCCAATATCCACCGGGTGCTCGCGGGCGACGCGTCGGCTTTCCGTTCCGTCGTCCTGAAATACGGCGACCGCGTGCTTTCCTTCTGCCGATCGCGTGCCGCGTCAGAGGAGGAAGCGGAAGATCTGGCCCAGGAAACCTTCCTGCGCGCTTTTCGTTCACTCGGATCGTACCGGCTCGGGACTTCCTTCGCCGCCTGGCTTTTCGCGATCGCGGCCAACCGGGTCCGGACCCGCTGGGCCCGCCTTTCCTTCGATAAAAGGAAGAAAGACCGTCTGAAAATCGAAGCCGGCGCCGCGCGGGCGAACGATCCCGAGGACGAGGCTCTCCGGAATCTCCAGGCGGAGGCGATCCGGTCGGCCGCGGCGGGCTTGCCGGCGGATTTGCGGAGCGCGGTCGAATTGTATTACTTCGCGGAGCTATCGGTCGCGGAATGCGCCGCGGTGCTGGGCGTCGGGGAAGAGGCGGTCAAGTCGCGCCTGTTCCGCGCACGGAAGAAATTGAGAATCGCTCTCGAATCGAGCAACCCGAACGGCTCGGAAGGGGTATAGTTATTTTATGGAATGCGTGACGGTTGCGGGTCTCGCGGACTCGTGGGAAAAGGGAGAGCTCCTCGATCGCCGGGAGCTGGAGGACGCGCGGACCCACGCCCTTTCCTGTCCCGCCTGCCGATCGCGCTTCGGTTCCCTGCTGGAGCTCGCATCCCGGGATTCCGTTGACTCCCGGGATGTCGGGGGCGCGGGGGGCGCGGGGGGCGAGCGCGCTACTTCGTCGCCGGCGGCGGAAGTGCTGGCCGACCGCGTGATGGCGAGACTCGGCGCCGATGCGATGCCCGATCGCAGGATTGTCCGCCGTTTCCGTCCCGGACTGCGGGTGTTGTCCGCCGCGGCCGCGGCGCTCGTGGTCATCGCGTCGGTTGGCATCCTGGTCGGGCGGGGCGGCGTGGACACGACCGTCGTGCGGTTCAGCCTGGAGGCGCCCGAAGCCAGTTCCGTACTGCTGGCCGGAAACTTTTCAGGATGGACTTCGGACGGCTTGAACCTGGAAAGAACCGGAAACGGATTATGGGAGATCGAAATCCGCCTCAAGCGCGGCCGTACGTATACGTACAACTTCCTCGTGGACGGCCAGTCCTGGGTAGTGGACCCATCGGCGGCCGATAGGATCGAGGACGATTTCGGCGGCGAAAGCGCGCTACTCAGGCTTTAGGGGGGAATATGGCTCGAATACGCCGATCGCGCATCATCGCGTTCGCTCTCGTCTTTTCCGCATCGGCCGCCGCGGCAATCGCCGGCGACGACTTTTTGCCATCCCCCCTGGCGTTCGCGATCGCGCGGGCGGAACTCGCGGCGGCGGGCGGCCCGGCGGAGGAGTCCAAGATACTCGCCTTCGCGCAGGGGGCCGAACGCAAGATGCGTTTCGGTTTAAGCGCCCAGGAAGCGCGGGCCGAATTGCGGCGCTTCCTTCGCCTTGAATCGGCGCGCGGCGCGAAGACCGCCAAACGGATGGATGCTGAATTGAAAAGGAGTGAACGGGGACATTCGGGGGCACGCGCGGTTTCGGCCGGGGTTCCCGGCGGAAAGTCCGGCACCTCCACTGACGGAAAGAACGGCGGGCCCGGAAAAGGACAAAACGTCGAATGAGAAGGCGGCCGACGGCCTTGGCCGTCCTGTCGGCGCTCCTCATATACTCGGCGGATGCGGGCGAGCTTGACCTATGGCTTTCCCGTTCCGCCGAGGCGCGGCCCTACGAAGCGATCGCGGGAAATTTGCGGGAAATCGTTGCCGGCGCCGCGGCCGACGGAGTCGCCGAACGCCTGTTGCTCGACCGGATCGTCGAAGGCGCCCGGAAAAAGGCCAGCGCCGACCGCCTGTTGCAAGCAGTGGAGGCGGAAGCGGACAGGCTCTCCTTTCTCGCAAGATCGCTGGCCGAGGGCTGGCCCGATACCAACGCGAAGCGCAGGGAGACGGTCCTGGCGGAACTTTCCCTCGCCCTCCGTTCCGGCGTCGACCGGGAGGAATGGGGAAGGGCGTCGCGCTCCGTCCTGGACGCGAAAGGCGCGCCCGAGCGGGCGGTCGCCATCGTCGATCTCCTCGCGTCGATCGATCCCGCCCGCCTGATCCCCGCGGAGGATCGGCTGGCTCTCGTCGGGGCGATCGCCGCTTCCCGATTCCGCACCGATTCCATCGATTCGCTTGTCGCCGTCTTCACGCGAGGCCGCGCGCGCGGCCTCTCACCGGCTCTTGTCGCACGCGCCATCGCGGAAGGGCTTGCGGCGGGGGGGAATCTGGCGAGCGTGGACCGTGTACTTGAAGGCTACAGGAGGGATCGATGATACGATCGAAATTCGGGCGGATATCCTTGGTCGCCGTCGCCATCCTGATCGGCGGCGCCGCGCGGGGGGAAGCGGAAACCGCCATCGCGGTCGGCGCGATGCTGGATTCCGCCGTGCCCGACGCCGTCGCCGCGACCGCGGGCGGGAGCCTGGAAGCGTCCAGGATTTCCGGCGCAATCGCGTACCGCGGAGACGCGGTAACGGAGATCGCCTTCGACCAATACGGCATCCGCGAGTATTCCGCTTCCCTCGGCGCCGGTTTCTCGGCCGCGAAGTCTTTCTTCGTCGCCGGCCTCTCCTTTGATGGCGAAGCCTCGGAGATCGAAGGTCTCCGCTCACTGTCCGCGGGCATCGCCGCTCCGTTCTCCTGGAACGGATTCGACGCGTCGCTGTCCTTCGTCCCGGATGCCAGTTTCGAGTTCCTGGACGATCCTTCGGCGACCTTCGCCGCGGAAGCTGCCGTATCCCTGCTCGCCGCGGATTTCGTCCTGAAGCCCGGCATCGCCGTTTCGGTGGAGACCTTCGATGCCGGCGGCCGGACCGTGGAGACGCGTCCTTCGCTCGGCGCGGTCTGGTATCCGGGATTGCCGCTTTCCGCCGATCTCTCGGTCTGGTGGCGCCGCGTCGAGGACGAGGCGGGCGCCGTCTCCGACGAGTATCCGGCTTCCCTGAGCGTCACCGCGGTACCGTTCGCTTGGCTTTCGGCATCCCTCCAGGGAGACGCGCTCATGGACGGAAGCGTCTTGCTCTCGTACGGAATCGCCGCCGCTTTTGAGTTTTCCCGCGAGAGCCCGGATGCCTGGAGCCTCAGTTTCCCGTTCGCCTTTTCCCTCGGCTGGTCGGCGGACGGGAACGGCGTTTACTCGACGAGCCTCTCGGCGGGCATGAGGTGGCGGCGCTAGCCGTAGACCTTCAGCTCGCCCGCCACGAAGGCCCGCGGCGCGGTTTCCCCTTCGACCAGCAGCATCAGCTCCCCGCCTTCCCCGATTCCGGCGAGAACGCCTTCCACGAGGTCGCCCGAGTCGGCGGCTCCCGCCTCGAAGCGGACCATTTCCCCTCTGCGGAAGAGGCGGCTTTCCAGCGACTGGCGCCAGGATGCGCCCGCGGCCGACCTGTCGTCGCGGAGGGCGGCGAGGCGGACCAGGAAGGCTCGCAGCAGGTCTTCCCGCGCGACGGAGGTCCCCGCCTCGCGGACCAGGGAAGTGGCTTTGGCTTCCAGTTCTACGGGGAAGCTGGCCTGCGACAGGTTGATTCCGACTCCGACGAAGACCGCCTTCCCGTCGCCTTCGCACAGCACTCCGCAGATCTTCCGCGCGCGGGACGGCGCGGTTCCTTCGGCAGCGCTGGTGACCGTGCCGGTGACCGTGCCGGTGGCCGCGCCGGTGACCATGCCGGTGGCCGCGCCAGCCACCAGGATGTCGTTCGGCCATTTGACGAGTACGCGGCCTCGCAGCGAGGGCGCAACGTCCTCCAGGGCGAGGGCGACGGCCAGGCCGACGCGGAGGGTCAGGGCGCGGGGGAGGGCGGCGATGGAAGGGTAGCGGAGGATGGTGGTGCACAGCAGACCCATTCCGGCTTCCGCGGTCCAGGTCCTGCCCGCGATCCGGCCCCGGCCGGCTATCTGGACGTCAGCGACGACGACGGTTCCGTCCGCGGCTCCGGCGGCGGCGAGGGCGCGCCCTTCGTCCATGGTGCTCCCGGTCCGTTCGACCAGATAGACCGGTCCCCCGAGCGCGTTCTCCAGCGGTATCGTAGTCATGCCAAGAACCTAACCGTGCCTGCGACGGCGGTCAACCGGCGGGCGACCTACGGCGACCGGTCGCCGCCGCAGGTTGCGCTCGCGCTCCGGCGGCGCGATACTCATAGCCATGACGACCATCGTTCCCCTGAAGCTCGGTTTCGTGAACGCGTTCCTCATCCGTGGCCGGACCCTGGCCCTCGTCGATTCCGGCTATCCGGGCATGGAAGGCGCCATCCTGCAGGCCATACGCAATGCGGGGGAAGATCCCGCGTCCCTGGCGCTCATCGTGGCCACCCACGGCCACGCCGACCATTACGGATCCGCGGCCGCGCTGCGGAAGATCACCAAGGCTCCGATAGCCTGCGGCGACCTGGATGCGGGAGAGATCGAACTGGGCGAGAACCGCCACCTGGATCCCGTCGGCCGATCGGGCCGTTTCGCCCGCTTCTTCTTCCGCTTCGCTGGCGGCCGCTACCGATCCTCCGCGACGGCTCCGGACATCCTGTTCTCCGGTCCGGCATCCATGGAACGCTGGGGCCTGGACGTCTCGGTGGTGCCGGTTCCCGGCCATACTCCGGGCTCCATCGCGGTCCTGCCCGGCGCTTCCACCGCGGAGCGCTGGGGGGAACTTCAAAAGGGAGGTTTGGGGCGATTGCCCTGGGCGATCGCCGGGGACCTCCTTTCCGGCCGTTTCCTCGCGCCGAGGGAGGTCCGCCTGCCCCTCTTCGCCTGGGACCTCCGTTCGATGGCTTCCAGCCTCCGTTCCCTCGCCCTCGCCGAGACGGTCTATGTGGGCCACGGGGGTCCGCTGCGCGGCGAAGCGCTGACAGCCCTCGCCGACCGTGCGGAGCGGGAAGCCGCGATCCGCGACGGAGGCCGTTGACGGGCGGCCCCCCGGCCCGCGTTCCCGCGGTCCGCGGCCCCGCGGCCCGCGGGCTTCCGCCGATAACGGCGGAGGAGCCGGCCATCCTCGTGCTTGGTTCCTTCCCGAGCGCCGCGTCTCTGGCCCGGCGCGAATACTACGGCTTCGAGCGGAACCAGTTCTGGCAGCTCGTCTCGATCGCGCTCGGAACCGTCGAGCCGCAAGGGTATCCTGAAAAACTGAAGCTTCTGGCCGATTCCGGTATCGCGGTATGGGACGTTATCGGGGAGTGCGTACGGGCGGGGAGCCTGGACCAGGCGATACGGAACGCGCGGCCCAATCCGATACCCGGTTTCGCGCTATCCTTCCCGCGCCTGCGCCGGATCGTGGTCAACGGTTCGGCCGCGGCCGCGTACTTCGTCCGTTTCTTCCGGACCGGTGCGCCCATCCCGCTCGCGGGGGAAGGCATCCTTGAATGGAAACCGGCCGCGGACGGAGGCATCCGGCGGACCGTGCAACTGGTCCGCGTGCCATCCTCCAGCCCGGTGCCCAGCCGCGCCTTTCGTCGCCTTGCGGACAAGGAAGCCGCCTGGCGGGTTGCCTTCGACCTCACGCTCTAGAAGAAGCGGCTCGCGGCGAAGCGGCTCACCGCGAAGCGGCCGAGTCCCGCGGCCTGGAACCAGAGCAGCGCGCAGATTCCTGCCTGCATGATCCGCCAGGTCCGCGGCCGGCTCAGGACGGGCGCGAGGATGCGCCCGAAGAGGCTCAGGCCGAAGAACCACAGAAGGGAGGCGCAGAGCGCGCCGCCGAGGAAGGACCAGCGCTCGTTGCCGGGGAAGCGGCTGCCGAGGCTGCCCATCAGCACGACGCCGTCCAGGTACACGTGGGGATTGAGCAGCGTGACGGCCATGGTCGCTGCCAGGGCCTTCCCGAGCCCTTCCTTCCCGGAGCTATCGGCGTCCGCGACCAGGGCTCCGTTTCCGAAGGCGGCGCGCAGCGAGCGCAGGCCGTACCAAGCCAGGAACAGGGCGCCGGCGGCCGACGCCAGCGCGAGCGCGGTGCGGTCGGAGGCGAAGGCCGCGCCGAGTCCGCCGACCCCGAGCGTCATGAGTACGACGTCGCTGAGGAAGCAGGCGAGGGGGATGGCGACCGGGTGATCGCCCCGCATCCCCCGGGTCAGCACGAAGACGTTCTGCGCCCCGATCGCGACTATGAGTCCAAGGCCCGTACCGAATCCCGTCAACCAGATCATCATCATCACAGGAAAGTAGCCGATCGGGTCTCATTTGTAAAATTAATAATTTTAAGTACTCATAAGATGTGCTAATGTATTGCATGCTCGATTTTCGTTCGCTGGAAGCCTTCGCGGCGGTGATCTCCGAAGGCGGTTTCGAAAAGGCGGGGACCGCGCTCGGCCTTACGCAATCGGCAGTTTCCCAGCGGGTGAGGCAGCTTGAGCAGTTCGCGGGCGCGGTCCTTGTCGTCCGGGAAAATCCGCCGCGCGCGAGCGCGAGCGGCGAGCATCTCCTGCGCCTGTACGCCCAGACCCGTTCCCTGGAAACCGAGGCTCTCGCCGGGGCCAGGGGAGCGCCTGCGACAGGCTTCGAGCAGATGACGATAGCGGTGAACGCCGACTCCCTCGCGGTCTGGTTCCTGGAGGCGACGCTTCCCTTCTGGCTTTCGCGGCCGGCGCTGTTCGACCTGCGCGTGGACGACCAGGAGCGGACGCTGCGCTTCCTGAAGTCGGGCGAGGCCTGCGCGTGCCTGAGCGCCCGTGGGGAAAGCGTCGTAGGCTGCATTTCCACGCGCCTTGGGGCCATGGAGTACCGGCTCTGCGCCGCCCCAGCATACGCCGCGCGGTTTTTTCCGGACGGCTTCACCGCCGGGTCCGCGGCTTCCGCTCCCGTGATCCACTACAACCGCGATGACGGCCTGCAGCGCATGGCCCTCCGCGCCTGCTTCGGAGCCGCCGCCCCCGAGCCCCCCGCGTACTACCTGCCTTCGACCGAACGCATTTTCGATACCGTGAAGGCGGGGATCGGCTACTGCATGATCCCGCGCGTGCAGGCCGAAGGCGCGCTGCGCGTCGGCGACCTCGTCGAGCTCTCTTCCGCCGCCCGCACCCGCGTCGACCTCTTCTGGCACCGCTGGTCCCTCGTCTCCGCTTCCCTCGATGAGCTCACCGGACTTCTCGTCCGCAAGGCGGGAGAATATCTGGAGGTGTAGGCCGACCCCCGCTCGCCACCGTCCTCCGTGCCGGCGCCGCCTTCGCGCCGTCCGCGCCTCGCCTCCGTCCGCCTAGCGTATCCGGAAAACCGCCTGCACGCCGACGCGGAGTTCGGTCTCTCCGGGGGAAACCGCGCTGGACGCGTCCGCGCTCCGCACCATGGCTTTCAGCTGGATCGAGGGGAGGGGACCGGGAAAGGCTATCCCGATATCGATAAGTGATTCCAGTTCGCCGAGCGTGACGCCCGTCGCCTCCGCGAGGATGCGCGCCTTCGCGATCACCGACTTTACCGCGGCCTGGCGCGCGGCTTCCTCGGCCGCGGCGCGGTCCTCCAGCACGAATTCGACTCCCCAGAGTTGGTTGGCTCCCGCCTCCACGGCGGCGTCGATGACGGGGCCGAGCGTATCCATGTCGCGTACGGCGACGGCCAAGCCGTTCGTCACCCGGTAGTAGCCCTGTTTTTCCGATTCTTCGATATCCGGCTGGTAGGGCTGTTCGAACTGGACCGAGAAATTGATGGTCGTCTCGTCCTTTTCCGCTACTCCGGCGTCCCGCAGGGCGGAGCGGATCGCGGCCATCAGGTCGCGGTTCTCAGAGAAGGCGTCCTTCACCGAGGGAGCGCGGGTCTCCGCACCTAGCCGCACAAGGGCCAAGTCTGGCCGCACGACGGAGACGCCCTCGGCGCTCACCGTTATGGTACGGGGACGGGCGCTTTCCGCCGAGGGCGCGGCGAAGGAAGGCGTGGCCACGGCCAGCGCGAACAGGACCAGCGTCAGCGTATTATAGGTATTCTTCATTTGATTCCGCCTTTGGTAGGATTATGCGGCATCCGGCCATGACCGTAAAGCGGGCCGGATACCGTCTTTGCCAGCACCGCGTTGCCTGCCCCTTGTTGCCCGCACGGTACGGCCGGCTCGGCTTGACAGGAGCATGCGTTGGGGCAAGACTGCTCCGAGCAGGAGCCCATCACGAAAACCTGGAAAAAAACCCTATATGCCGTCTGGTTGGGCGAAGTGCTCTCCATCGCCGGATTTTCTACATCAACGCCGATCATTCCCTTTTTTCTGGAGGACCTGGGGATCCGCGATCCGGGGCAGCTCAAATTATTCGTCGGACTTGTCCAGGCGATTCCCGCGATCAGCCTTGCCGTCATGGCTCCCATCTGGGGCAGCCTGGCGGACAACTACGGCCGGAAGCCCATGCTCCTGCGCGCCATGTTCGGCGGCGCCATCATCATGGTGCTCCAGGGCCTGTCCGTTTCTCCCTGGCAACTGCTGGCGCTCAGGACCCTCCAGGGTGCGATAACCGGAACCGTCGCCGCCGCCATGGTGTTCGTCGCTTCCGCCTCCCCCGAGGAGGAGCGGGGCTATTCCATGGGCCTGTTGCAGATGGCCATTTTTCTGGGAAGTTCCCTGGGACCGCTGTTCGGCGGCTACCTGTCGGACGCCTTCGGGCACCGCATGAATTTCTTCGCCACCGCCGGGCTCCTTTTCCTGGCGGGGGTGGTCGTCTCCCTGTTTGCCGTTGACGACTTCGTGCCTCCTGTGAACCGGAAATCGGTTTTTCGCAGCCTCGTTCCCGATTTCAGCCCCCTTGCGGGCAGCGGGTCGCTGGCCCTCTGGACGCTCCTGGCCGTCGTCGCGGCGGACCAGATCGCCGGAAGCATCCTCTCTCCGTTCCTGCCCCTGTTCATCAAGAGCCTCTCGACCACATCCGCCCATGTCGCCTCGGACACCGGTCTGGTGCTGGCCCTCGGAGCCGTCGCGGCTTCCGTGGCGGCGGTGCTCATCGGAAAGATCAGTTTCCGCCTGGGGTACCGGCGGACCCTGATCTTCTGCATGGGAGGGGCGGCCCTCTTTACTTTTCCCCAGGCCTTCGTCCGCACAACCACTCAATTGATCGTGCTGCGGATCATCAGCAATTTCTTCATCGGAGGCAACATGCCCTCGGTGAACGCCCTCATCGCGATGAGGACGCCGCAGGGCAAGCAGGGGAGCATCTACGGCCTGCGCAGTTCCATCGCATCCATAGGCGCGGGCGTGGGTCCTGTCATCGGGACGCTCGTCGCGCTGAGCTTCGGCTATCCCGCGGTATTCATCGCCACGGGCGTCGTGCTCGCCTTTTCCGGCATCGCGGTGCCGGCCTTCGTTTCCCTCCGGGAAGGACGGATCCATGAAGGACGGACCATGAAGGCTGATCCGGGGAACGGGCCATGAGGATCCTTTCGGTGCAGCGGATCTGGAACCGGGCGCCCCACAGCGCCTTCACCGATCTGGCGCGCTTCGGGGACCGCTGGTACTGCGCCTTCCGCGAAGGGCGGGCCCACGCCGGACAGGCTGGGAAGGTGCGCGTCATCGCCTCGGACGATGCGCGTATCTGGGAAAGCGTCCACCTTGCCGCCGTCCGCGGGACGGACCTGAGGGATCCGAAGCTGTCCGTCACGGGCGACGATCGGCTCATGCTCCTTATGGGCGGGACGCGGATCAGTAACGGGGAGCCGGTCGGCCGCCGTCCCCTGGCCGCCTTTTCGACCGACGGCCGTATCTGGTCCGCGCCGGAGCCCATCCTGTCCGAAGGCGACTGGCTCTGGCGCGCGGACTGGCGCGACGGCCGCGCCTTCGGCGTCTCGTACCGGCTGAAAAGCAAGCGCACCTGGGAACTGGATCTGTTCGAAACCGGGGACGGCCTGAACTACCGGAAGGTCTGCGTGATCCCGGTCCGGGGAAAACCGAACGAAACCACCGTGAGGCGGGACGCGGACGGACGCATGACGGCCTTGATCCGCCGGGAAGGCGGCGACAAAATGGGGCTCATCGGCACGAGCCGGGAACCCTACACGGATTGGGCCTTCCGTTCCGCCGGAAAGCGCCTGGGGGGGCCGAACTTCATCATCCTGCCGGACGGGAGCATGGCTGCCGGAACCCGCATCATCCGGAAGAACGGGAAAGGCGGACTCGTGGCCCGGATGGGGCTTGGCTTCCTTGAGTCCGGCGCCCCCGAGGCTCCCGGGCGCGGCGGCCGCGGCCGTGGCGAAGGCCGCCGTGGCGAAGGCGGCCGCGGCGAAGGCAGCCGTGTCGGCGGAGACGGTGGGCGCGGCGGCGGGCTCTCCATCAACCTGGAACTCCCGTCCGACGGCGACTGCTCGTATCCGGGACTGGTCTGGTTCCAAGACACGCTTTGGGTGAGCTACTATTCGTCCCACGAAGGGAAGGCTTCGATCTATCTGGCTTCCGTAGCGCTACGGGATTAGTGTCACGAAGCTTGTGGAAACGCGGAACCCTCTTCCTTGACCGCACGCCGGGCGGGGTGCTAGACTGAGTCCATAAGCCGGCGGAAGGCGGAGCCGTCCGCCCTCTCCGCCGGTCCCCGAAATCGGAATCCCGAAACATTCGACCCTGGAGCGTGCATTGTTCCTCAAGAGCCTTGATATTCTGGGTTTCAAATCCTTCGCAGACCGCACCCGCGTGGAATTCGCCGACGGCATCACCGCCCTGCTCGGGCCGAACGGCTGCGGGAAGTCGAACGTCGTGGACGCCATCAAATGGGTGCTCGGCGAGCAGGCATCCAAGTCCTTGCGGGCAGAGAAGATGGAGGACGTCATCTTCAACGGTACGGAGACGCGGAAGGCGCTCAACGTCGCGGAAGTGACCCTCACGCTGGCGAACGAGACGGGCCTCCTGCCCATCGACATGCCCGAAATCCAGATCAAGCGCCGCCTTTACCGCTCCGGTGAGAGCGAATACCTCATCAATTCGACCCCCGTCAAGCTCAAGGACGTGCGGGAGCTCTTCTGGGACACGGGCGTCGGCAAAGCCGCCTATTCGGTGATGGAGCAGGGCAAGATCGACCAGGTGCTGTCCTCCAAACCGGACGAACGGCGTTACCTCTTCGAGGAAGCCGCCGGCATCACGCGCTTCAAGGTGCGCGGCGCCGAGGCCGAGCGCAAGCTGGAGCGGACCGAAGAGAACATGAAACAGGTGGAGGGCATCCTCGGCGAGGTCAAGCGCTCCTACGATTCGCTCAAGGTTCAGGCCGACAAGACCCTGAAATACCGCGCGCTGCGCGAGGACATCTTCCAGAGCGAACTGGACATCCAGCTGCTCAGGCTCAAGCAGTTCAACAGCGAACGCGACAGGCGGGCCGAGGAGCTTACGTCCCGTACGGTGGAGCGCGACAAGATCCGCGGCGAGATCGATTCGATCAACCATTCGCTGGAAGAGAACATGGATGTCGTGAACTCCATGGAAGAGCAGCTGGTCGAGCGGCAGAAGCTGATTTACGGCCTGGCCGTGGAGAAGAACGCCAAGGAGAAGGAAGCCAAGCTCCTTGTGGAACAGCGCGCCGAGACCAAGGCGAAGATCGGACAGAACGAAGGCCGCGAGAAGGCCGTAAAGATAAAGATCGAAGAACTCCTGGAAGACGCCGAGGAACAGGAGGGCGTGGTCCGGGACCTGAAAAAGCGCCTTGAGGACATAGAGAAGAATATTTCTTCCTTCGAAGAGAACGTCGCCCTGGCCTCCGCGCGCATCGGGGACAACGACGCAGCCTCGCGCAGGGCCCAGGACGACATAGTACGCCTGGAAGCCGATCGGGCCCTGCTGGAAACGGAACTGGAATCGATCACCGACGACATCGTCGCCGAGCTGGACGCGGGGCTCAAGGAAGCCGGCTATTCCGCCCAGGACCGCCGCCGCGCCGAGGAGGATCTGGATACGGTCCTCTCCCGGCTGCGGACCCTGCTTTCCGGCCGCGAATCCCTGTTCCGCGACTTCGCCGACGCCGTCGCCCGCGCCCAGGCCGGCGGCGCCCTGCCGTCCGCCGCCGAGCTGCGCAAGATAGCGGACGGCGCCGTAGCCGCACTCGGCGAGGGCGCCCGCTACGCCGACGAGGCGCGCGTCCTCTTCGACTCCTACCGGAAGGCGAGCCCGTCCTTCCTGGACGATTTCCTGGCGCCCGAAGGCATCATCACCCGCAAGAGGACCTTGGACGCAAAGGTCCGCGCCTCCAAGGACGCGGTCGCCGAGCGGCGCGAACGCATCTCCGCCCTGCGGGCGGAGAACGACGGACTCGGCGTAAAGATCGACGAGTACCGCAAGACCCTGGAGGAACTCCGCGTCAACCGCGTGCGCATGGCCACCCAGGCCCAGGCGGCCGAAGAGCAGGCCCGCCTCATCCGGCGCGAGCTGGCCGGCCAGGAAGGCATGCTGAAGACCGTGCAGGACGAGCTCTTCCTTGAGCGCAAGCGCCTGGACGACATCGTCGAGCGCATCGAGGAAGCCGAATCCGACATCGCGGAGATCGAAGCGCGCGGGCGCAAGCTCAGCGCCGAACTGGAAAAGCTTGAAAAGGACATCAACGCGCGGAACGGCGACGTCGCGGGCAAGCAGGAGACCATCAAGAAGCGGATGGCCGAACTGGGCAGGGTCCAGCAAATCCTTGAGAAGCTGCACCTGGACCTCGTGACCACCGAAACCGAGATCCGCAACATCCAGGACAACTTCCGGGAGACCCATTCGCGCGACCTCATGGAGTTCGAGGAGCGGATGTTCACGATCGTCACGCCGACCGCCGAACTGCGCGACAAGCTCGCCGCCGCCCGCGCCTCCCTGAAGGAACTCGGTTCGGTCAATCTCATGGCCCCCGAGGAATTCGTGGAGGCCAAGGAGCGCTACGACTTCCTGAACGGCCAGCTGCAGGACCTGAAAAAAGCCAGGGACGACCTTGAGCGCATAACCGCGGAGATCCGCGCGGAATCCTCCGAACTCTTCATCGCCACGTACAACAAGATCAAGAAGAACTTCCACAACATGTTCCGTCGCCTCTTCGGCGGCGGCCGCGCCGAACTGCGCCTCACCGATCCCAACCACGTGCTGGAGTCGGGCATCGAGATCTACGCCCAGCCGCCGGGCAAGAAGCTGGAGAACATCACCCTGCTTTCCGGCGGCGAAAAATCCATGACGGCCGTCGGCCTCCTGTTCGCCACCTACATGGTCAAGCCTTCCCCCTTCTGCCTGCTGGACGAGATCGACGCCGCCCTGGACGAGGCCAACGTCCTCCGTTTCGTTCAGCTTCTGCGCGAATTCGGGAGCGCGAGCCAGTTCATCGTCATCACCCACAACAAGAAGACGGTCACCGGGGCACGTACCCTGCTCGGCGTGACCATGGAAGAGTCCGGGGTGACCAAGGTCATATCCGTCCGCCTGGAGGCCGAGGACGGCTCGGTTCCGGAAACCGTTCCGGAAGCCGAGTCCTACGAGGATGAGGAGGTCGAAGAGGAGCAGGGCATGGAACTCCCCATCGGCATCGACGATCCCCGCAAGGTTTCCGAGGAGACACTCCATCCCATCCGCTCCGCCCGCCGCGGCGCGGCCGCGCTTGCGGCGAGGATCGCGAGCGAAGGGGCAGAGGAATAGGGACCGAAAAGCGCGCGCGGGCTTGCCGCCAACCAAGTTGGCGTATATTATGATAAACGCCAATTCAATTGGCGTTTATCATAGAATGCTTGAGGGAAAGATGGCGAAATTATATATCGCCAGAGCCTTGGATCTGGCAAGCCTGATCGGTGAACGCTCGCTCTTTCTGTTCGGCCCCCGCCAGACGGGAAAATCGTCGTATATACGTGAAGAAATGAAAGATATTCCCGCGCTGATTTACAGCCTGCTGGACCGGAGCCTGCTGTTGCGCGTGCTGTCCAATCCGAGCCTGATCCGCGAAGAAATCGAATTCCGTAATTTGCGTGATTGCGTAGTGTGCATCGACGAAATCCAGAAATGTCCGGCCCTCCTGGACGAAGTCCAGTTGATGATCGAGGAACGCGGAATCCGCTTCCTCCTGACGGGGTCCAGCGCCCGGAAACTCAAAGCCGCTGGAACGAACCTTCTTGGCGGGCGGGCCCGCACGCGGAGCCTCCATCCGTTCACGTATTCTGAAGTTGCGGATAAGGGTTTCACGCTGGATCGCGCAATGGACAGCGGCATGCTGCCGCCGCATTACCTTTCATCATCCCCGGACGAGGATTTGGCCGCCTATGTGAATACGTATCTTTCCGAGGAAATCGCCGCCGAAGGATTGACTCGCAACCTGCCGGCGTTCGCCCGGTTCCTGCAGACCGCCGCAGCGAGCAACGCACGGATGATCAACTACACGAACATCGCGAACGACGCGCAGGTCGCCCGACAAACAGTCAGGCTTTGGTTCGACATACTGAAAGATACGCTGCTCGGTTTTGAACTCGAGGCGTTTACGGCAACGGTCAAGCGGAAAGCCATCGAAACAGCGAAGTTCTATTTTTTTGATTTGGGAGTAGTCCGCACCTTGAGGCGGCTCCCGCCCATCATTCCTGAAAGCGCCGATTTCGGGGAATTTTTCGAACATTTCATATTCCTGGAATTGCGTGCCTGGATTGACTACCGTCGTCCCCGCTCCACCCTCTCGTATTGGCGCTCACAATCCGGTGCCGAGGTCGATTTCATCATCGACGGCCTGGTCGCCGTGGAAGTCAAGTCCGCCGAAATCGCCCAGACGAAGCATTTGGCGGGCCTCCGTGCCCTGCGGGAGGAGAATATCTGCCGGCGTTTCATCCTCGTCTGTCGGGAAACCAGGCCGCGTTTGGTCGATGGCGTTGAAATTCTCCCTTGGAGGGATTTTCTCGAAATGCTTTGGCAGGATTCACTGGGCTGAAAACCGGTGATCGGTTTTGCCGTGATACAATCCTTCCATGAAATCCATACGTGATCAAGTTGCGGTAGTGACCGGCGGCGCGAGCGGAATCGGACGGTTGATGGCCCTCTCCTTCGCCGAGCTCGGAGCGAAGGTCGTGGCCTGGGATATCGACGAAGCGGCCCTCGGCAGGTTGGAAGCGGAAGCCAAAGGACGCGGCCTCTCCGTCCTCGGCATCAAGTGCGACGTCAGCGACAAAGAGGATGTTTACCGTCGGGCAGCCGAGACCGTCGCCGCGGCCGGTCCGGTCGACATCCTCGTGAACAACGCGGGCGTGGTATCGGGTTCGACCTTCCTCGATACGAGCGACGAGAAGCTCCGGCGGACGATCGACGTGAACGTCATGTCCGCATTCTGGACCGCCAAGGCCTTCCTCCCTTCGATGATCGAACGGAACCGCGGCCACCTGGTCACGATCTCCTCGGCCGCGGGCATCGTCGGCGTCACGGGCCTCGCCGACTATTCGGCCAGCAAGTTCGCGGCCTTCGGTTTTCATGAGGCCATACGCATGGAGCTCAGGCGGCTGAAGAGCGAAGTCAGGACGACCGTGGTCTGTCCCTTCTTCATCGACACCGGCATGTTCGAAGGCGTGAGCACACGCTTCCCCTTCCTGCTTCCGATCCTGAAAAGCGAGCGCGCCGCCGCCCGTATCGTAGGCGCCGTGCTCCGCAACCGGAAACGGCTGGTCATGCCCCCCTTCGTTTACAGCGTGTACCTGCTCCGCCTGCTCCCGGTCGGCCTGATGGACGCGGCCGCCGACTTCTTCGGCATCAGCCGTTCGATGGACGCCTTCAGGGGCCGCAAGCCTTGAGTCCGGCGACCTCGGAGTCCCGCGAGCCGGCGACCGGGGCGCTTATCGGCAACTTTCCGCTTTCCACCGCGGCGGAGGCCGCCGACCGCATCGCCGCCGCCCGTGCGGTCCAGAAAGACTGGGCGGCGCTCGCTTGGCGCGAACGTTCGGAATGGCTCGGCAAGATTGAGAAGTGGCTGGCCGGCCATGCCGACTCCCTCGCGGAACTCATCGGCAGGGACAACGGCAAGACGCGGATCGACGCTCTCGCGGCTGAAGTCCTCCCCGCCGCGATGGCTCTACGCTACTACCGGAGGCACGGGAAGCGGCTTCTGCGGTCTTCCCGCATCCGCGGCGGGAATATCCTCATGTTCAACAAGGTGAGCCGTCTTCGCGCCGTTCCCTACGGCGTCATCGGGATTATAACCCCCTGGAACTACCCCTTCTCCATCCCATTCTCCGAGGTCGTCATGGCCTTGCTGGCGGGGAATGCGGTCGTCCTGAAGGTGGCCACCGATACCCTCGCCGTGGGCGCCGCGCTGGAAGAGGCTTTCGCCGCCGCGGAACTGCCTTCGGGCCTTTTTTCGTACCTGAACATCCCAGGCAAGCAGGCGGGGAAAGCTTTTATCGAAGGCGGAGTGGACAAGCTCTTCTTCACGGGGTCCACGGCGGTCGGCAGGGAACTCGCCGCCCTGGCCGCCCCCCGCCTCCTGCCGCTCGTGCTGGAACTCGGCGGCGCCGACGCCGCCATCGTCCGGGCCGACGCCGATCTGGACCGGGCGGCGTCGGGGGTGGTCTGGGCCGGGTTGGGCAACGCGGGCCAGTCCTGCGGCGGCGTCCAGCGCGTGTTGGTTCACCGCTCCGTTTACGATGCCTTCCTGGAAAAGCTGTCCGCACGCGTCCGAGCCCTGCGCGTCGGCCCGCCGCTGGATTGGGACAGCGACGTCGGCTGCATGACTTCCGTCAAGCAGAAGCGGGCGGTGCGTGACCAGATAGAAGCCTGCCTGGCTTCCGGCGCGCGTATCGTCGCTCGGAGCGCCTCCGGGGACCTGGACTCGGATGACGCCTTCCTGCCGGCTATCGTCCTGGCAGATGCGGGTCCCGACGCGCCCATCCTGCGCGAGGAAGTGTTCGGTCCCGTGCTGGCCGTCCAGGCGGTCGACGACGACGAGCAGGCTCTCCGCATCGCCGCCGGAACGCCCTACGGCCTGACCGGATCCGTCTGGTCGCGCGACCGAAGCGCCGCCCGCGCCCTCGCCGCGCGCATGAACGCCGGCGCCGTCACGATCAACGACCACCTGATATCGCACGGCCTGGCGGAAACGCCCTGGGGCGGTTTCGGCGATTCCGGCTTCGGGCGCACCCACGGCGAAGCCGGATTCCGGGAGATGTTCCGGACCCAGGTGATCGTGGACGACATCCTGCCCTTCGCCGCCAAATCCATCTGGTGGCACCCGTATTCACGCAAGCTTTACGATGGGCTGCGCGCCCTGCTGGATGTACTGTACGCCCCCGGGATTACGCGGCGGCTGGCGGCGATTCCCCGCGTGCTCAGGATCTTCCTTCGCTATTGGGAACGCCCATGAGTGTCACGAAGATTAGGATATTGATTATTTGAATATATTATAGTTAATATATATTTCATAATATTGCCGGAGGAAAATTGATGGACAACCAGACCCTCGTCGTCCTTGCCGCGGCCGTCGCCCTTTTCTATGCCTGGCGCCTCTTCGGTCCGGGGCGGAAGGCATCTTCCAAGCTCGTCGCCGCCAAGTTGGAGGCGGGCGCTTCCGTCATTGACGTGCGGACCCCATCCGAATTCTGTTCGGGATCCTATCCGGGAGCCAAGAACATCCCCCTGGACAAGCTGAACTCCAAGCTGAAGTCGCTCGGCGCCAAGGACGATCCCCTCGTCGTGTATTGCGCTTCCGGTTCGCGGAGCGCGCAGGCGGCCAAAATCCTGAAAGCCGCCGGCTTCACCGATGTGCTGAACGGCGGACCCCTGCACTCGATGCCGATGCGCACCAACTGAAAAAGGCCGCCAGATGGCGGCCTCGGGTTCGATAGATCCTCGAACTTACAGTGCGGGGTAGGTGAAGTCCTCATCGCCTGTGTGGGTGATGGTGATCACTTCGGCGCCGGTGGCGTTGATCGTGACACGGCCGTTTCCGGTGTTCGTGACGGTCACGGTGCCCGTGGCGTTGCTGTTAATCGTCATCAGGCCGTTGCCGGTGTTGGTCGCGGTAAGGATTCCGCCGTCGTTGGCGATGTCGATGGTGCCGGTTCCGGTTTCGGTCACCGTGACCAGTCCGCCGTTGTTCTCGACCACGATGAAGCCGCCGCCTGCGACCACCGCCACGACGTTGGCCGCGGTGGTTCCGCTGATGGTGATCGGGGAGGCCGGTTCCGCGGGAAGCTCCTCAGGAATCACGACCGGGACTACAACGGATACTTCCGCGCTGACGCCGTCGGCCGCGATGACGGTGTTCACCATGGTGATAGCCGCGAACAGGGACAGCGCACGGCCGTTGAGCAGGGTCGCCGAAGCGTTGCCGGCGGTGGAGAAGGTCATACCGGCGCTGGCGATGATGGTTCCCGCCATGATTCCGCCGCCCGAGCCGTTGACGGTCGCCGCGCTGCCTACCTGCCAGTACACGTTGGAGGCCTGGGCGCCGTTGACGAGGATGACGCTGCGGGCTTCAAGGGGAGTTCCGACCGTCAGCG
>Ga0209727_1000049_pt1 | contig 154815 bp, 133 predicted proteins | sample RifGroC1_FD_183995 | JGI IMG/M metagenome (GOLD analysis project Ga0209727, IMG submission 183995) | Groundwater microbial communities from Rifle, Colorado, USA - Groundwater C1 (SPAdes) (version 2) | ecosystem: Environmental > Aquatic > Deep subsurface > Groundwater | place: Rifle, Colorado... | reverse complement strand
TCGCCTTGAGCACGCCCTCATCGTCCAACTCCCCCTGAAGCCTGCAACGCTGGATGACCCTCCGGCATTCGATCTCCATTAGCTCGCTCGATACCGTACGATCGCAGGCCAACGCTTGGCTGATGGTGATTTCGCCACGTAGCATATGCCTCAGGGCAAGGGACGAATCGAGATAGGCTACCATGATTCTGCCCTCTCCTCCTCAAGGAAGGATAAGGGATCGGTTGAAACGAGGGCCGGGAGTTCTTCGGCAATGTAGGTTTCAGTTGCCTCGCGGACGAACAGCGCCTCGTCCGCAAGCGGGTTGAAAGTTCCTATCAATTTGTTTGAGCTCTTGCCCACGATCTTGTGGCGTTTTCCCGGCTCGGCCTCAGAATCTCCGGACCGGCCTAATATAGTGATTGGTGGTAAAACCTTGGTCCTCACTGGTCGTACCGGCGGTGGATCCGGAGTTGAAGGACAGGCACCAAGCCTGAGTTTTGGTACTGTTTGTCTGGGAGGACGACCAGTACCAAGAGTAATTGAAACCGCCCAAGCTCTTGCCCCAGACATTGTACCAAAGGTAATTCAACTCGCTCCGGGACGGCATGAACCAGTCGTCATAGCCGTTGACCGAGTAGGCGTCGCAGGCCCCCGCCGCGTAGCCCGTGTCGGAACCCATCAGGGCGACCAGGCTCTGGGTGTTTGTGTAGCCCTGGCCGACATCGACCGTCAGTGTCGGCACTGCCGCGGTGTTGCTGAAGCCTGACCGGTAATAAGGCAGGGTGCTGGCTAGGTCGGCGGGAGCGGCTTCCAAGTACTGCCAACCATCGGAAGGCTCTAGCTTGTCGTAGAAGATGAGACCGCCGGCCGGTCCTGTAGTCAGAAGCTTGGTCCAGTAGGCGTAAAGCACTACGTCGCTAGCGGGCATCGCGAAGGTGGTGTTCAGGCTGTAACCCAAGAGGAAGTAAATGGTGCCCTTGCCGTTGGCCTGGCTGTTCCAGCCGGTGAAGCGGTAACCCGACTTGGTCAGGTAGGATGGGCTTGAATTAGTTACGTTGATTGTTTCGCCGCTGGTGTGAAGGTAGGAGTCGACGGGGACGTCACCGCTACCGCCGTTCAGGTCGTAGCTGACCTGGTAGTAGCTGGTGATGCAGGGAACGTAGCGCACTATGCTGTGTCCAGGGTCGCGGTAGAGGATGCTCCCGTCGGTCTGACGCGCGAAGCGTTGGGGAATCGCACCATCCCAACTCCAGCAGATATCGCTGGAGTACAGGCTGGTGTAACCATAGCCAGCAGCGGCTGGGAAGAGCTGAGTCTCGCTGCCCGTGGTCCGAGTAAAGATCCGGCCGTCGTGGATGCTTAGGGCCACAGTTGCCGGGGTATTTTCCAAGGCGTAGAATCCGTCCCAGAAAGCGGGAACGGCACTGGCCGCAGGCAGCCAGAGAGCGAAGAGGGCCAGGTCTGCTGTGCCGATAATAATGATGTCAGCTGGTTCATAGGTGTTGCCAAGACCGTTAGGCTGAGTGTTCCAGCCGTAGAAATTGTAGCCGCTCCGTACCATGTCGTCCGAGCCGGGCAGGACGACGCTAGTACCGGAGTCGTAGCGGTTGGGGTTGTTCGGCACGGTGCCACCGGTGGCTTCGTTGCCGTCGAAAAGTATCTGGAAGGTCGTCGGTGCTGTTATTGTCAAGGTATACGTACTGGTCGCCGTTGCATGGGTCGCCGTTGCCGCCTTGCTCGCCGTGATTGTCGTGGTTCCTGCAGCGACTAGCGTTACTGCGCCAGTGCTGGCATTTATGGTAGCAGTAGCCGGCGTTCCGCTTGAATACGTTATTGCTCCTGTTCCAACACCGCTTACCAAGTTTGTATATGCCCCGCTACCCAGCATTTTCGATACCGTCGCACCGTCGGCAAAGACGATAGTTGAGGGTGTCAGTGCAGTTACTGTCAAGGTATACGTACCGGTCACCGCTGCATGGGTCGCCGTTGCCGCCTTGCTCGCCGTGATTACCGTGGTTCCTGCAGCTACTAGCGTTATTGCGCCAGTACTGGCATTTATGGAAGCTGTACCTGGCGTTCCGCTTGAATATGTGATTGCTCCTGTTCCAACACCGCTTACCGTGTTTGAATATGCCCCGCTACCCAACATTTTCGATACCATCGCTCCGTCGGCAAAGACGATGGTTGAGGGTGTCAGTGCTGTTACTGTCAAGGTATACGTACCGGCCACCGCGGCATGGGTCGCCGTTGCCGCTTTGCTCGCCGTGATTACTGTAGTTCCTGCAGCTACTAGCGTTATTGCGCCAGTGCTGGCATTTATGGTAGCGGTCCCTGGCGTTCCGCTTGAATACGTTATTGCTCCAGTTCCAACACCGCTTACCGAGTTTGTATAGGCCCCGCTACCCAGCATTTTCGATACCGTCGCTCCGTCGGCAAAGACGATGGTTGAGGGTGTCAGTGCTGTTACTGTCAAAGTATACGTACCGGCCACCGCGGCATGGGTCGCAGTTGCCGCTTTGCTTGCAGTGATTACCGTGGTTCCTGCAGCTACTAGCGATATTGCACCAGTGCTGGCGTTTATGGTAGCGGTCCCTGGCGTTCCGCTTGAATACGTTATTGCTCCAGTTCCAACACCGCTTACCGAGTTTGTATATGCCCCGCTACCTAGCATTTTCGATACCGTCGCTCCGTCGGCAAAGACGATGGTTGAGGGTGTCAATGCTGTTACTGTTAAGGTATACGTACCGGTCACCGCTGCATGGGTCGCAGTTGCCGCTTTGCTTGCAGTGATTACCGTGGTTCCTGCAGCTACTAGCGTTATTGCACCAGTGCTGGCATTTATGGTAGCGGTCCCTGGCGTTCCGCTTGAATACGTTATTGCTCCTGTTCCAACACCGCTTACCGAGTTTGTATAGGCCCCGCTACCCAGCATTTTCGATACCGTCGCTCCGTCGGCAAAGACGATGGTTGAGGGTGTCAGTGCTGTTACTGTCAAGGTATACGTACCGGCCACCGCGGCATGGGTCGCAGTTGCCGCTTTGCTTGCAGTGATTACCGTGGTTCCTGCAGCTACCAGCGATACTGCACCAGTGCTGGCGTTTATTGTCGCTGTGGCTTCTGTGCCGCAGGTATAGGTAATCGTTCCATCACCAACACCACTCACGGCATTTGTGTATACGCCGCTGCCTAGCATCTTTGTTACCGTTGCTCCATCGGCAAAGATAATCGTTGACGCTATAGGGTTAGGTGTTGGCGATAGAGGATCAGGACAACCCATAAATAGAATGACCATCAGCGTCATGATAAGTTCATTAATTTTCCGCTTCATTTCTTTACTCCTGGGAATTTGTATTTATCAAATCAATCGCCTTTAGCGTTGATTGTCAGTTATTCTTCCTCTCAGCGCGCGCAGCGTCCATCGGACATTTGCATTGCCTTCTGTACAATTCCAATCTTACCTTGCTTTGTTTCTCCCCTCAAGATTGTAATCTTATAACATCAGTAATTTCAGCATGAAATTCTCAGATTGAACTAGATGTTAATACTTCATCGCTTAATCCAAGTTCCCTAAAGAGAGGGGCATTGATTGAGAGTTCCGTCTATGACCCGCGACAACAATACGGAACGCTCTTCCGTAGTGGCGAGCCGCGTCGGTCAAGGCCGATTCAGGGATGAAAGCATACGGATATGGCGGACTTGTTGCGTGAGCGGTTTTACGAAGGAGCAAATCCTGATCGCTTCGCATATCAAGCCTTGGAGGGTTTCGGATAACCGGGAACGTCTTGATGTGTACAATTTACTTCTGCTCGTTCCGACCTATGACCGCTCCCTCTTGAGGGTGTCACAAAATGGGGACCAAGCGACCTTGAGGTTTCTTGGCACGAATTCCGCGGTCTCCGACCTGCGACACCTCAGGAAAGCGCTGAAATGAAATGCTATGGTGACCTTGATGAATTAATGGTTGCATTCAAGAAGGCCAAAGCGAAGAGGGGATTCTAGTCGCTGAACGGGACTGAACATTTCCCCTCGACTGACCGCCCCCTCGACTGACCCCTCATTTGTCCCTCATACTCCCCTCATGGACACCGTAGCTCCCGGGACGCGGAGCCGGATGATGGCGGGCATACGGGGCGCGGATACCGGGCCGGAACGGCTGGTCCGGTCCGCGCTGTTCGCCCGCGGATTCCGCTACCGCATCAACTGTCCCGACCTGCCGGGAAAACCCGACATCAAGCTCACCCGGTACCGCGCGGTTATCCTCGTCCACGGCTGTTTCTGGCACGCGCATGCCTGCCGGCATTTCAGGTTGCCCGCGAGCAACGTACCTTTCTGGACGGTAAAGCTTGCGAAGAACAGGGAACGGGACCTGAGGAACGTGTCGGAGCTTCTGGCGGCCGGATGGCGGGTCTGCATCGTCTGGGAATGCCTTCTGAAGAGCGTCGCGTTCAGGACGGAGCCGGGCGCGATCGTGGACCTCCTCGCCGCCTGGGTCCGGGGGCAGGAGCCCTTCCTGGAGTTGTTCGACGCGGAGGCGGCCGTATCCGTATCCGAATCCGAATCACCCTCCCGCGGTTGCGTATATGATCGTCATGGGGACGTCGGCATCAACGGGGACGAAGCGGTATTTGCGGCGGAGCGGTCCGCACGATACATTGTGAAGTAGCGTCGATTTTCGGCGGGGCGTTGCCTGCGCGGCAGGGTCTGAGGCGAGGCACGGATCAGAAAGTTGCTTCCTGGAAGGGGAACGCCCGATATTTGTCGCTCTCTATTCGATTTTCGCCGCCGTAAATGACCATGCCGCACTCGGCGCGTGGGGACAGGGTCTGGAACCATCTGAGATTTTTAGCGAATTCCGGGTTCCAGGTGCTTGAAGCCTTGATCTCTACCGGTATCAGCTTCCTGTCGCGTTCAATGATGAGATCCACCTCCCGGCCGTTCTGATCCCGATAGAAGTAGAGCGCAGGAGCCTCTCCGCGGTTACTGGCTTGTTTTACCGCCTCCATTACGACAAGGTTTTCAAAGAGGTTGCCGAGAAGGGGATCCCGCGCGGCCGCTTCCGCCGTCCTGATTCCGAGCAGCGAGGACGCGAGGCCCACATCCGTAAAATAGAGCTTCGGAGTCTTGACGAGGCGTTTCCCGAAGTTCTCGAAGTAGGGCTTCAGCCGATAGACGATGAAGGAAGCTTCGAGTACGGAGAGCCATTCGGCGAGGGTCGTGGAGCTGACGCCGGTATCGGACGCCAGGGAGTTCAGGTTTATGAGTTGGCCGATCCGGCCGGCCAGCAATCCGAGGAAGCGTTCGAAGGCTGGCAGATTTTTGATGTTGAGCGAGTTGCGCAAGTCCCTTTCGATATAGGTCTGTATGTAATTGCGGTAGGCGCGCGTAGCCTCCTGCCGATCCGCATGGATGCGGGGGAAGAATCCCGATACGAGGAATTGATCGCGCTCAAGCTGGATCCCGGCTGCGGCCAGTTCCGATATCGTGAGGGGATAGAGCTCGGTCAGCGCGTTCCGTCCGGCGAGGGACTGCGCGATGGCGGAACGAAGTCCGAATTGGGAACTCCCCGTGAGGATGAAGTCCCCTTTGCGCCCGGATTCATCCACGATCACCTGAATCCATGAACAAAGTTGCGGGGTGCGCTGTATTTCATCAAGGATGAGGGGTGGAGGGTTGAGCCTGAAAAACGCTTTCGGATCATCCACGGCCATGATCCTGCTTTCAGGGTTCTCAAGGTTCACATATGAGTAGGCCGGAAAAGCCATTTTGGCCAGAGTCGTTTTTCCTGATTGTCGGGGTCCGAGGATAGTCAGAACCGGGTATTGGCCTGCCAGAGCGATCAATTCCGTGGCGAGAATTCGAGGAATCATTCTTAAATAATACCATGAATCAAGCTATATTCAAGTTAAACTTGAATATAGCTTGAAAGCACGGCCTCGCGCCCTCTCCCTACTTGTCGTGCATGACGGTGACGCCGGTCCACTTTCCCGGCGGAGGATGGGCGATGAAGCGCTCGCACTTTTCGGCCATGACCCTGGAGGGGCCGTCCTCCGGGTGGGAAAAGGCGACTTTCCTGAAGCTGGAAAGGGCCCGTTCAAAATTGCCCGCGAAGTACGGTTCCAATGCCTCTTGGTAGGCGCCCAGGAAAACGTCCGCATCGGCGGGCAGGTCGAGTTCGTCGATCAGTTCGTAGATTTCGCAGCTGACCAGCCGGCCTTTCACGGATACCTTGTCGATAAGGCGGCAGCGCTGGGCGTCGCCCAATTGCTTCCTGGTGTTCTCGCCGATCAGGATGGAGGTTCCGTACAGCTTGTTCAGGCTTTCCAGCCGGGACGCGAGGTTGACGGTATCGCCAATGGCGGTATAGGAAAGCCGTTCCTCAAAGCCGATGTTGCCGACCATCGCGTCGCCCGAATTGATGCCGATGCGGGTGCGCATGGGTTCGATGCCCATGGAGCGCCATTCGTCCCTGAGTTTCTCCAGGCCGCGGCGGCTTTCGATCGCGGCCCTGCAAGCCCGGACCGCGTGATCGGGACAGGGGCTCGGCGCGCCCCAGAAGGACATGACCGCGTCGCCGATGAACTTGTCCACGGTGGCGCCGCGGGATTGCAGGGCGCCGGTGAAGAACTTCAGGTAGGGGCCGAGCACTCGCGGAATAAGGTCTTTCCCGACCGCCTCCGAAACGCCGGTGAAGTTCTCAAGGTCGCTGAACATCACCGAAAGTTCGACGATATCAGTGCCGAGGGAGGCTTCCTGTTCGGTTCCGATCAACTGCACCACCACGTCGGACGGCACGTAGCGCTTGAAGGACCTCAGGCTCTTCTTCATGTTCCCGAGCGCGGCTTCCATCGCCCGGATTTCGATTATCCGGGAATCCGCGTCTACGTTGTTGTCCAGGTCCAGGGTCTTGATGCGCTTCATGTCTTCCGAAAGCCGGAGGAGCGGTTTGACGATGCGGCGCGACAGCAGCAGGGCCGCTCCGGCTCCCGCAAGGACGACCAGGACGGTCAGGCCGACTATCGTCCGGATCAGCGACCATTCGGCGTCCGCGATATCGGACGCGCCCATGTCTATGCCAAGGACGCCTTCAAGGGTCCCGTCCTTGCGGACGATAGGCGCGAAGGCCGACAGCCAAGTGCCCCATTGATCGGTGTTGAATTCCGTTTCGACCGATACCTTGTAGGGTACGATGAAAGCGCGTTCCAGGGAGTCGACGAGCTCGTCATAGGTGGAACCCAAGGGACTGAAGTCCTCCTCGGTTTCCCCTGAATCCAGAACGAAGGTAAGTTTCCCGTCCGGCGACTTCCGGAGGGTATACAGAAACGCTATCTTGGGGTCCTCCGCTCGGACTTCGGCGAACAGCTTCCGGTATTTTTCGTACGCGGGAGTCTGCATGTCGGCGGCCGTCACCAGGAGCGCGTGCTCCTCGGGATCGATGGCGGCGCTCATGGCGGCGGCGAGGGTGGAAAGCTTGGACCGCAGATCCTGCCGCATCCGCGCGCGCGCGCTCAGGGTGGCCACCGTACCCAGGGAAACGGCCGTAAAAACCACCGTCAGCATGATGTACGCACCCAGTCCCAGACGCAACGAGATTCCGGAGCGCCCGGAATGTCCTTCTTCCTCGCCGGTTCTTCGCATGGCCCGCATCGGAACCTAATTCAACCCGTAGCGATCGATCGCGGCGAGGAGGGAATCCTTCATGATCGGTTTCACCAGGTACGAATTGGCTCCGCAGCGGTAGCATGCGTTGATGTAGCTGTCCGGATCGTCGAGCGCGCTGGTCATCAAGATGACTGCGTCCGATCGGTCGAAGCGCCTCGGCTTGGAGTCGCGCTCCTTCAGTTTGCGGATTGCGGCGAGCATTTCGGCCGACCTGATTTGGCGGACCGCTTCGAATCCGTCCATCTGCGGCATCATGATGTCCATGCAAACCAGGTCGTAGGGTTTTTCTTCCAGAGCGCCCGCGAAGGCTTCCACCGCTTCCTGCCCGTTGTTGGCGATGTCGCAGGTCCCGAAGGGCTTGAGCATGGCCACCAGGGTCCTGCGCGAAAGGAAATCGTCCTCCACCACGAGGATGCTGAGGTCTCGCCGCGGTACGGCTTCCGTTTGGGGCTTCTGCGCGGCCTCCGCTTGGTGCTTCGGCGCCGCAGCCAGCGGCGCAGTCGGAGCAGCAGTCGGTGCCGCAGACAGCGGCTTGACCTTCTCCCGCGCTTCCATCTTCAACCGGGCGTTCTGCGGGGATTCGGTCCCCGCGGAAACGGCCTCGAGAGCGAGGAGCAGTTCTTCTATCCGAAGGGGCTCCGCCGTTCCCTCCAACTGTTCGGCGATGAGCATCCCGATGGAATCCAGGGATGCGAGGAGCAGGTCGATCGCCTGCTTGCTGGGCACTATGGAGCCGTTGCGCAGGCGCGCCATCAGGTTTTCGGCCGAGTGGGCGAGTTCTCCGACCCGCGTAAAACCAAGCATGAGCGCGTTGCCCTTGATGGTATGGAAAGCCCTGAACAAGCCGTTCAGGGCTTCCTCATCCCGCTGCCCTTCCAGCAGCAGGATGTAATCGGTCGCTTTCTGGATGTGCTCGGCGCATTCGGCGGCGAACGTATCCAGCACATCCTTCATCTCATCATCCATGCCTGTACCCCTATATCTGTTCAACTATAGCGCCGGACGGAGTTTATTCAAGCGAATATAAGGAACGAAGTCAGGAAAGACAGCCCAGGATTTCCGCCGCGTGTCCCTCCGGACTCACTTTGGGGAACGTTTTCATGATTATGCCGTCCGCGCCGACCACAAAGGTCGACCTGAGGATGCCTTCGTAGCTCTTTCCGTACATAGTCTTCTCGCCCCAGGCGCCGAACGCCCGGATCGCTTCCTTGTCCGGATCGGCCAACAGGATGAAGGGAAGGTCGAATTTTTTGACGAATTTGGCATGGGAAACGGATGAATCCGCGCTTATGCCGACAACGGAGACGCCCCTGGCGCGGAATTCGGCCCAGGAGTCGCGGATTCCGCAGGCTTCCTTCGTGCAGCCGGGGGTATCGTCCTTCGGATAGAAATAAACCACGAGCGGTTTGCCGGCGAAGTCCGCGGAACTCCGCTTCTTTCCTTCCTGGTCCTCCAGTTCGAACGCGGGAATCCGGTCTCCTTCCTTGAGCATGTGAGCCTCCTCGGTACATACTGACTTACAAGATATCCATAAGAACGGAGAGGAAGAAGGAAATGAACACTCAGGCGAAACCGGCCTCCGGTTGGGATACGATGGATGCGCAGGCGTTCATGCAACGGGAGAAGGCGATCTTCGATCCCTTCGCGACCCTCAGCAACGAATGGATGATCGTCGGCGCGGGCATCGCCTCCGATTGGAACGGCATGACGGCGTCCTGGGGTTCCGTCGGCCGTCTCTGGAATCGGGACGTCGCGGTCTGCTACGTCCGTCCTTCGCGCCATACCTTCAAATATATGGAGCGATCCGACCGGTTCACCCTGTCCTTCTTCGATCCGAGCTGGCGGTCGGCCCTGGATTACTTCGGCTCGCGCTCCGGCCGGGATCAGGACAAGGCTTCGGGCGCGGGCCTGGATCCAGTATGTTTCGCCGACGACGCCGTAACCTTCGCCCAGGCGCGCCTCTGCTTCGTCTGCCGAAAGATCTACGCTCAGGATATCCTGCCTGAACTTTTCCTGGATCCGTCCATCGCGGCGCACTACCCCAAAAAGGATTATCACCGTATGTACGTCGGCGAGATCCAGGAAGTCCGGGTCAAGAGGGAATAGCGCTTTTCGGCCCACCGCGATTGCGTCCTCCCTCCCGTCATGCTATGGTCGGGCCGGAGGGTATCCCATGCGTCTCGTCTGCCTCGACCTCGAAGGAGTCCTCGTCCCCGAAATCTGGATCGCGTTCGCCGAGGCCACCGGCATCCCCGAACTGCGCATCACCACCAGGGACGAACCCGATTACGACAAGCTCATGAAGTACCGCATCGAAATACTCGCGCGCAAGGGCCTGAAGCTCGCCGATATCCAGCGCGTGATCGGCGGAATGGATCCCTTGCCGGGCGCCGGCGGATTCATCGACGCGCTGCGCGCGCGGACCCAGTTCGTGATCCTTTCCGACACCTTCGAGCAATTCGCCAAGCCCCTCATGGCAAAGCTCGGCTATCCCACGCTTTTCTGCAACTCCCTCCTCGTAGACTCCGCTGGTTCGATCACGGGTTATGAACTACGGCAGAAGGACGGCAAGCGCAAGTCGGTGGAGGCCTTCAAAACCTTGAACTTCACCGTCTTCGCGGCCGGAGATTCATTCAACGATCTGGCCATGATCCGCGCCGCCGACTCAGGCTGCCTCTTCCGTCCTCCCGCCGCCATCAGGACCCAGTGCGAGGACCTGAGCTGTACGGACGACTACGCTTCCTTCCTCGCGCGCATCGACGAGTTCCTCGCCTCGTAGGAGGCAGGCCGACTTCCTTCCATCCGGGTAGTGAGCCTTATATCCGAGGCCTACGGAAATTCCGTCCCGCAGTCCTTGCCGATGAGCCGCAGCGTTTCGATAGCCTTCCCGGATAGCGCGATGCCTTCCCGTTCTGCCCGTTCCTCGGCTTCGGCTTCCTTGAGTCCGGCGTAATACACGCGCTCGGCGCCCGAGGCCTTGGGAGCGGTACGGAGGGCCTGCAACATGGCGTCCATGTCCCGGCGGAATTCGGCGGCGTCGCGGAAGAGGTCGATCCGCATGGCCGCGAAACAGTGGCTGACGCGGGCGGAGGATGCGTCGGTATCGCGTACCGCTTCCCCGAAGGCGGAGCCGGCGAGGGCGCCCGTCAGGATGTCCACCATCACCGCGAGCCCGTAGCCCTTGTGGCCGCCGAATTCTTCCGTATCCCCGCCGAGCGGCACGATGCCTCCCCCTTCCCGGGAGAGCATGTCGCGGAGAAGGGTCCGCGCGTCGCTCGCGCTCCGGCCGTCCCTGTCCACGGCCCAGCCGGGCGGCAGCGGCTTACCCGCGCGCTCGTAGACCTCGATCTTGCCGCGGGTGACGACGGTGGTAGACATATCCAGCACGAAGGGCTTCTCCCTGTCCGCGGGGGCGGCGAAGGCGAGGGGGTTGGTGCCGAACATGACCTGCCGGGCGAAGGTGGGGACTCCGAGCGCCGCGGTATTCGTCATGCTGAGGCCTATCATGTCCCGCTCCAGGGCCATCATCGCGTAGTGCCCTGCTATCCCGTAGTGGTTTGAATCCCGGACGCAGGCGAAGGCTATGCCGGAGGCGGCGGCCTTCTCGATCACCCGGCTCATGGCCCGCGAGCTGACGGGCGCTCCGAGCGCTCCGCGCGCGTCTACCAGAAGGGAGACGGGACTCTCGCGGACTATCGTTTCCCGCTCGGCGGCTTTCATAAGACCGCTGCGGAGGCCGGCCGTATAACGCCCGAGGCGCGCGGTACCGTGGGACGGTATGCCCCGCGCGTCGGCGGCGACGAGGACGCCCGCGGCGATGAGCGCGTCCTCCGCCGGCACGCCGAGGCTTTCGAATACCCGCGCGCAGAATCTTTCCAGCTCCCGTCTTCCGATCCTCGTGCCGTCCATGGCGCTATTTGCTGTTGATCGCTTGTTCGGAGAGTCCGTAACCTTCGGCGGCGTGGGTGGAAGCGGCCCCCATCGGTTCCACATGGACCACGATGTCGTAAACGCCTTCGACCCGTTCCTTGATCGCCCGTTCCACTTCCGCGGAAATAGCGTGGGCTTCCCTGACGCTGCGATCGCCGTCGACCTCGATGTCGAGGTCGATGTCCCACAAGCCCGCTATCCGCCTCATGCGGGCGCGGTGGGGATTGCCCGCGCCTTCAACCGTGCGGACGGCATCGAAAACCGCCTGGTAAGGACTCCGGTCGGAACTGCCGTCCATGAGTTCCATATTCGCTTCCAGGAAGACGGCGACGGAGGACCTGAGTACCCAGAGGCCGACGAGGAGGGCGACGACGGCATCGGCAGCGGGAAGATTTAAGCCGATCGAGATCGCGAGCCCGACGAGGACCCCCGTCGAGATGACCACGTCGTTTCGCATGTTCTGGCCGTTGGCGACGAGCATGGCCGACCCCGACTTCTTCCCGAACGCGAACTGGCTCCAGGCGAGCAGGAGTTTCCCGGCGATGGAGATTCCCGTCACGAACAGGGTCACCGGCGCGGGCACCTTCGGCGCGACCCCGTCGATGAGCTTGTGCGCCGCGCTCAGGATGAGCTGGCCGCCCGCGAAGAAGAGGATGAAGGCGAGGATCGTGGTCGCGACCGTCTCCGCCCGTCCGTGTCCCCAGGGATGTTCCTCGTCCGCGGGAGTGGAGATGATGCCGGCGACCACGAGGGACATGATGGCGATGACTACGTCCGTGGACGAATCGATACCGTCCCCGAGCACCGCGAGGCTGCCGGCGAGAATACCGACGACTATCTTGATGAGCGCGAGCGCCGCGTTGCCGAAGAGGGCGATGAAGGAGGCCGTTCGGATGAGTTTAACCCGCGCGGCCGCGCCTGAATTCCGCATTTCCATTCGGTCGAGTATTCTCCGCGGGATAGGGAACGTCAAGCGGGAAGCGTATCGAATCCGTGGAAGAGGGAAGATTGATTTTACAACCTTTTTCCGTGGATGATGGTAAAATGGAACGCAGGTAAATACTGGCGTCCTATCGGTTTCATTCGATGAGACCGGGGGTCGGACCGACGGAGGAACGCTATCGACATCGCTACCGCTTCGCTGAAGGAATCCAACGGCGTCCTGAACGCTCTGTACAACGGCGTCGCCTCGGCGATCTTCCTCGCCGACGGGGATGCGCGTATCGTTCAATTCAACGATGCTTTCCAGGCGCTTTTCCACAGGCAGGATGAACGCATCATCGGCGAACTCTGCGGCAACGCCATCGGTTGCGAGTTTGCCGTTGCCGAGGGGAAGGATTGCGGTGACGCCTCCAACTGCGATCGATGCCGGTTGCGCGCTGATATCCTGCATTCCTTCCAGGAAAATGATCCGGGACGCAAAGGCCATCTGGATCGCGAATTCCTGATCGACGGTCAGTTGCGGAGGAAGCGCCTGGTCTTCACGACGAAGCGGATGGAATGGAACGGCGTTCCCGCGGCGCTGGTCATCGTCGACGACGTGAGCGAGTTCGAGGCGGAACTCGTTTCCCGGAACGCCCTGATCCAGGGATTGAAACAGGATAAGGACGATCTGGCGCGCGATGTCCGCCACCGTGTCGGCAACAGCCTCCAGCTCATCCTTTCCTTGATAAATCTCGGAATTTCGAAGGAAAACCATGACGGGGGAGACTCCGTGCTGGACGCTTTCCGGGATCGCGTGGAGGCGATCGATCAGGTATACCGCTGTTGCGCCTGGGAAGAGTCCGGAGCGCTCGCGATACCTTCATCTTTCATCGCCGGCATCACGTCGGACCTGTACGCGTCCTACGGCGGACCGACCCTGGAGGGCGGAAAGGCGGAGCTCGTCGTCGACGTTCCATCGCTTCCATTGGAGTTGGCCATTCCCCTCGCCCTGATCGTCGAGGAACTGTTTTCGGCCATCATCGGCAGGAGTTCCCGTCGCGCGAAAGGCTCGCACAAGCTGATTTTCAGTACTTTGGAAGACGGAGGATACCTGCTGGAACTGAGCGGAAATTCCGGATTGGCGGACGCTTCCGGTATCCCCGCCTCGCCGCCCCATCTGGTCCGGGCCCTCGTCGATCAGCTGGGCGGAACCACGGAAACGAAAAACCGGAAAGGTTCGAGGCGCTTCAGGATACGATTCCCCGCGGCGAGAGCCGTCTAGCCCATCGCCTCATCTTTGCTATAATGATGGCAGGGGGACGCGCATGGGACTTCCGTTGACGAAAAGCGATAGCCGCTTCACTTATGCTGATTACCGCCTATGGCCCGAAACCGAGCGCTGGGAGCTCATCGACGGGATCGCGTGGAACATGTGCGCCGCTCCCAGTCGGGCCCACCAGGAATTGTCCGGCGAGCTTCACCTCTTGCTGAGATCATGGCTCAAAGGCAAGCCCTGCAGGGTGTATGACGCGCCCTTCGACGTCCTGCTGCCCGCAAATCCGGACGAGAGCGATGACGAGGTGGATACCGTGGTCCAGCCGGACCTTGTGGTCTACTGCGACCGGACCAAGCTGACCGATGCGGGGGCGCGGGGAGCGCCTGACCTTGTTGTGGAAATCATCTCGCCATGGACGATCAAGAAGGACCTTAACGACAAATTCCGCCTGTACGAACGCGTCGGCGTGAAGGAGTACTGGGTGCTGGACCCGGCCGGCCACGTGCAGGCGTATACCCTGGGCGCCAAGGGTCGATACGGTGATCCGGTGATCCTGGTCGGCGGGGGGACGCTCTCCTGCGCGGTTTTGGAGGGCTTCACTGTGGATATGGCCGCGCTCTTCGCCGAGGCGAAGGATTGACCCCGGATTAAGGGGCCTCGGTCGCGCGCATCCCCTTGTTCACGTCGGTAGCTCCCGATGGATTTTGGAATAGCTGTCCTTGTCCGTTTTATACGATATAATGATATGCGCGTTCCTGAAATGCGACCCGGAGGGTTATACGGTGAAAAGAATCCCGCACGTACTGGTTCTCGCGGTACTTATTCTCGGATCCTGCACCTTGTGGGACAAGGACGAGAGCGGCATCGATACGCCCAGCCATTCCGAGATCGTCCAGTTCCAGAGGATCTTCATGTCCAGCTACTATGCCGAACGCGGCGGTAGTCCCATAGGCGCCAGGGCGCTGACGCCTTTCCTGTCGGCGGATCGCGGCTCTTCTTCCAGGGCCACGGTGCCGGTCGGCCGATTGACGACCGCATCCTTCGGTTCCCTCGCGCCCGCGACCTTCGCGGATTACCCCGAACCCGGCCAGGCTACCAGCTTCACCGCGACGCTTGTCGACGGTACATCCGGACCTATCGCGGTATACGATATCGTCGCGACAACGACCTACCCCGCGACGGACATCAGGAATAATTATATCGAGGAGTACTATATCCTTGATCTCGGGAAGGGCGGAACGGAATTCTTTTCTCCGGATACTCCCGACGGCATCTGGACCGTCGACGACCAGATCATAAAACCGCTCGGGGCCTCTCCCTCCGACGGTTACGTTCAGGACCAGAAACACCGCATCCGGCAGATCCTCGCCTTCGACGACGGCACGACGCGGACCGAGACCATAGTGGATGCCACCGACTTCACGGCGCAGACGCCCCGATTCGATCCGACGTCCTTTTCGATCGAGGGTTCGTACGACCTTTCCCAGGCTTTCGTGCCCGCAGCAGTCGAAGGAACCGACGAATCCGTACTCTATTCTTCGGTTGTCATGTATCATGTGACTCCCTCGACTAATCCGAATTTCTGGTTCTGGCAAGGTTCAGTCAGCCAAGACATTCTGGGCGTCCGTTACTATACGGAAGCCGTCGATCCGCTCGCCGGTTCCGGCGGAACCTACACCACTTATACGGCAAGCTTCGAGAAGACGCTCTCCGATTACGTGACTTCGGGCGGCGATTTCGCCGGAACCGTCCAGGACGTGTTCATCGGTTCGCTCCATACCGCCCTCGCCGAATCGGTATTGAGGCAGGAAGTCGTTTATGGCCTTGCGGGCGACGGGTCGACCGCCGCTCCGTACGCGCCTTCCGGCACCGGTTCGATCACCACGAACATGAAGACCCGCGTCGTCAATATCGACGGTCTCAGGGATTTCTTTCTTACCCAGATGGATTCCGATGCGGTAAGTCTCGCGCTCGCTGACTCGACCATCTATACTCCGACTCCCGGCGCCGAGGAGATTCTTGCGGGCGATTCGTCGGCTTTGGTCTACCTGAAGGACCAGTATATTTCGAACGCGGGAACTCCGGGGTCTTTCACCGTATTGAAGACCAGCGAACCGGGCACCGGCGCGTTGGCCACGATCTATTCGTCCATCGAAGAAGGCTTCGCCGCAACTACTCCGTCGACCGAGGTTCCTCCATCCAATCTGCTTCCCGTTGCGACGGTACCGAATTTCAATGGCCAGCAATCAGTCGGCACCCTCATCGATCCAGTCGCGTCGGCGGTCACGAATACGATGAGCACGAAGGGTACGGTCGAAGCCTGGATCTACATGAATACGAAAACCAATACGCCGGGCATCGTGCACAAGGGCACCGAGATCGATTTTAGCGATGAAAGCTTCTCCCTGCAGGGGTGGGGTTCCACCGGGCAGATAGGCATCGTCCTGGACAAGAGCGCGAGTACGACCGCGTACGACATAGTCCTCAGCAAGAAGAACTTGAATGTCAACCAGTGGTACTACATCGTCGCCACTTGGGATGCGACCTTGGGAAATTCGAGCTATATCCGGTTATACATCAATGGCGATTTTACGAAGACCGGAAATTCGGGAAAGCCGAGCGTGACGGCGTACAACATGGATCCGGAGGCGGCCGTCATTATCGGTTCCCAGCTTCCGTCGATCTACAGCACCGCCTACGGATACTTCGGTTTCGACGGAAAGATCGTCGGCGCCAGCGTGAGCGCGACGCCTCTGACCAGCGACGAAGTTCTCGCGAACTACAGCGCCAGCAAGGACAATACCGTCGGTTGGTAGACGGACGAGCGCGGGATTCTTTATAACGGCTGCCCATCCGGGCAGCCGTATTTGATATTCGTTCGATGCAACAGCTATGCTGTTTTTCCGGCCTGACAACCCAACCAAAAATCCATGAAAATTTGACAATGCCGTCAAAAAGTGCCATCATGGACCGATGGGGAAGCACGAGAAAACTCTTGAATCGATGCGGCATCTTCCGAGGCCTTCGAATCTGAGATGGGCTGACATCGAGAGTCTTCTGATTCATCTGGGCGCTTCTATCCACGAGGGTAAAGGCTCCGCTGTCTCGGTCTCCTTGAACGGGAAGCGGGCGTATTTCCATCGACCCCACCCGGACGACAAGGCGGACAAGGGCGCTATAGAGTCAGCGCTCCGGCTTCTCAAGGAAACCGGTTCGATCGATTGAAAAGGAGAAACGCCATGTTTTCATATAAAGGTTTTATAGCCGAAGTCGATTACGATGATAACGCGGAAACGTTCTACGGATCCGTCGTCAACGCGAATACCATCATGTCGTTCCGCGGTACCGAGGTCGCCGAATTGAAGGCCTCTTTCGCGGACGTCGTGGATAGCTACCTCGGGGACTGCGAAAGGGATGGCATCGATCCGGAAAAGCCGTTCTCCGGAAAGATCACTGTCCGTCTCACGCCGGTGCTGCACCGGAAAGTCGCGATAAAGGCCGCCGCACGCAAGGAATCGATGAATCAATACTTGGAAGATCTTATCGCCCGCGATACGGCCGATATCGAGATGCGCGCACCTGGCCTGGGATGATCCACGTCCTGAGGGGATCGGAAAAGCTCAGGGGAAATCCATCCCTCTTCCCTATTCCTTGAGCGCTCCGCCGAGTGTGCCGCGGATTATCCAACGATGGCCGAGCAGGTAGAGGATCACCGTGGGCGCGGCGGAGATCAGGGCGGCCGCCGCGTAGCGGGGCATGCGGTCCACGCCGTAGGAATTGAGGAACTGGGCGACCCGGAGCTGCATGGTGAAGAGCTTCTGGTCGTTGATCATGATTAGCGACAGCATGTAATCGCTCCAGGCTCCGATGAACACGAGCAGGGCCGCCAGGACCGTCGCGGGCGCGGCTAGCGGCAGCATGATGCGGAAGAAGGTCGCCGCATGTCCGGCGCCGTCGATGCGCGCCGCTTCGGCTAGATCGTTCGGGAGGCTCCGGAAGAACGAGCGGTAGATCATCGTCCAGAAGGGGATGTTGAAGGCGGCCATGGGAAGGAAGAGGCCCTGCAGGGTATCGGAGAGCCCCGCCGCGATGCTCATCTTGTACAGCGGGATGAGCACCATCTGCGTCGGCACGAAGTAGCCGACGAGCACCGCGTAGAAAAGGAATTCCGTCGTCCTGCTCCGGTACTTGGCGAAGACGTAGCCCGCGAGTGCGGCGGGCGGCAGCGAGCAGAGTATCGAGCCGAGGCATACGATGAGCGTATTGCGGAAACCGCGTCCGAGCTGGACGACGTTCCATGCATCTACGAAATTCTTCGTATTGAAGGCCTTGGGCCAACCCCAGGGATCGTAGGCGTATTCCAGCTGGGTCTTGAAGACGAACATCCAAGGAAGCAGGAGCGGAACGAGGACGAAGAGGGCGAGGGTCACCAGCAGGACGGTCGCGAAGGATTCGGCCGCTCCATAGCGCATCCGCGTCTCGGAAGACATCATCGAGTTCTTCATTCCGGCTCCTTCGCACGCCAGGAGAACTGGGCGACGGTGAAAGCGAGGGAAAGGACGAAGATCACGACGCCTATCGCGGAGGCCTTGCCGTACTGCCAGTTCACGAAACCCTGCCGGTAGAGCGTGATGCCGAGGGTGACCGTCGCGTTGCCGGGTCCGCCCGAGGTCATGAGGTAGGGAAGGTCGAAGAGCTTGAGGCTGCCGACCACCGAAAGAACGGCGAGGATGCGCAGGGGGTAGGAGACGGCGGGCAGCACGATCCTGACGGCGTAGTTCCAGCCGGTCGCGCCGTCCAGTTCGGCGGCCTCCCGGATTTCACGGGGAATTTGCTCGATGCGGGCCATGAGGTAGACGATGGGGAAGCCCGTATAGGTCCAGGTGGCTACCGTGAAGACCGTCCAGAACGCGATGTCCGGATTTCCCAGGAAATCCACGCTCCGCAGCCAGTCGATGCCGAAGGCGGAGGCCACGCTCGCGATGATGCCGTTGGTCGGTCCGAAGACGAACTTGCCGAGCATCGCCGTAATGGCGGAAGGCAGGATGTTCGCAAGGTAATAGACCACGCGGAGCGGTCCGGTCGCCTTGTTCATGTAGAAAGTGAGGGAGAAAGCAACGGCGAAAGCCAGGGGCAGCTGGATGAGGACGCTCCAGAAGGCCCAGGAGAATACGTGGGAAAGGCCCGCCAGGAATTCCGGATCACCGAAAAGGCGGACGTAATTCTGGATGCCGATGAAGACCTCGCCACCGAGTCCCGAGCTGCGCATGAGGGAGAGGCGGAACGTCTCCACGATGGGGTAGTACATGAATGCGGCGAGGAAGGCGAACGCGGGGGCGATACAGAGGGCGACGAACGCGCCCCGCCTCCAATCCCGGATGCCCGGCTTCCTCGCCGCATAAGCGTCGGCGGTGCCTTTCAAACTTCGAAACCTCTCTCCATCGATTCATCCGAGCCAAGAAAGGACGCGGACGACGTCCGTCCGCGTCCTTTCTGGCAAGCCTTATTTTTTCGCGGGACCCATGGCCTCTTCAGCGAGTTTTTCGAACGAGGTCAAGGAAGCCTTGACGTCGGTCTGGGGGAGGAAGAAGGTCTGGATCGTATCGTTGAGCGGAGAGGTGACGTTCGGGGGCAGGTCCTGGTCCCACCAGAACTGGACCATCTTGGCCTTGCCGAAGATCGCGGCGCCCATCTCCGTCAGCTTGCTCGGCGCCTTGACTCCGGGGACGGAGCTGATGCGGCCGGGCTCGGCCGCGCCGGCTTCGGCGCTCATCGCGTATTTCAGGAAGCGGACCACCGCGGCTTTCTTGCCTTCGGCGAGCTTCGTGGCCACGAACCCGATGTCCGTCATGCCCATGACGTCGGTTTCCTTACCGATTCCCCCCGCCTGGACGGGGAAGGGATACAGGCCGATGGTCTGGTCGGTGAATTCCTTGCTGGAGAACTGGCCGCACATCCACGAACCGGTAACCTGCATGGCGGCCTTCCCGGTCGCCATGAGCTGCTGAGCGTCGCCGTAAGCTTCGCCGAGGGGCGTAGGACCGAAATAGCCCTTCTTCATCCAATCCTGGATCTTGGCCGCGGCTTTCGCGAAGGGATCGGCGTCGAAGCGGCCCGCGCGGGACTGGGCGGAACCGAAGGCGTCGCCGCCGAAGCGGTTGGTGAGATACATATAGGTCGCGAGGGGCGGCCACTTGTCCTTGGCCCCGCAGGCGAAGGGCTGGATATTCTTGGCAACGAAGACGTCGCAAGCTTTTTCGAGTTCGTCGATGGTCTTCGGCACCGCGAGGCCGTTCGCCTTGAACAGGCCTTCATTGACGTAAAGACCCGCGATGGCGAAGAAGGGCGCTACGCCGTAGGTTTTTCCCTTCCAGCTCATCGCGCCGCTCGCCGCCGCGCTGCCGGGTACGTCCTTGAGTTCGGCAGTCAGGTCCAGAAGACGATTCGCGTCGGCGTAGCCGCCCATGACGGAACCGCCCCAGCTCTGGAAAATGTCCGGTCCGGTGCCGGCCGCCATCGCGATCTTGGTCTTGTCGGCCAAGCCGGGGTCGCCCAAGGCGATATAATCCAGTTCGATGTCGGGATTCGCCGCCGCGAAATTTTTGACGAGGGCCGTCACGTAGGCATGGTCGGGTTCGCCGTCGCCCAGGTCGCGGCCCCATACGGTGAGCTTTACCTTGCCGCCCGCCGCGGCGCCCGCGTCCTTGCCGCCCGCGGCGTACAGGGATCCGATACCGAGAACGGCGAGAGCCGCCGCCACGATCAACGCTTTCTTCATGCGCAACCTCCTTGGTTTTCTCCGGCATCGAAAATCGCTCATGCGCCGGATACGGTACGATAATCCCGATCCCGGGGCCGCGACATCGGGCGAACGGCGCATTCGAGCATAGGTCGTTTTACCTAGGATATCCAGCGCCCGGAGTTCGCGCCGGACGATCAGAGTGGACCGTATTCGAACCAATCGAAATCGGCACGGTTGTCGGAGGCGAAGCCGTCGCCGGAGGCGAATATGTCGCCGGAGGCGAATATGTCGCCGGAGGCGAATATGTCGCCGGAGGCGAATATGCCGATCACGGTTCCGACGAAGCCGCCCGCCCTCTCGGTGCTGACGACGCTGCCGTCAACGCCCGATGCGAGGAGTTCGAGGTTTCCCGGAGTGGCGCCGAAGCGGAAACAGAGCTCACCTGAGCGCGACTCCACGGCGAGCACCGCGCGATCGCCCGGGAAGGGCCGTTCGGCGATCACGCGGTCCGCGCCCCCTTCGGCGACCACGAGGCGGATGACGGTACGGTCTGCGGTGCTGATGACGGTGCGCGACGGGGTGCGCGCTTGGGAGCGCCCTGCGGTGCGCGACGGGGAGAGCGACGGGGAGCGCGCCAGTTCCAGCCTGTACTGGAAGTCGTTGCTCTGCAGCAGGACGAGGCCGGCGGTCTCGTTATCGGCGGCGGGCACGAACTCGACGGAGGTCCGCGCCTGCCATTCACCATGACGCAGGCGCCGGCCGACGAAACTCGCGGCGGCGTTTTCCCGGAGCGTGGCCGGGAGCAGCTTGAGGCGCAGGAAGCCCGGCCGCTCGGAGAGGCTGTAGAATTCGCTCCGCGGCGTACGGAGGAAGATCCAGCGCGGATCGAGGGAAGGATCTTCGAAGTGCTCGCAGGCGCTTTCGGCGGGCAGGGAATCCGGCGGCAGCCGGGGCGCCGGATACGACGTCTCCACCCTGCCCGAACCCGGACTCGGGACGGGCCAACCGTCTTCCCAGACAACCGGCACGAGGAAGGTTTCCCTGCCGAGGACGGTGAAGTCCCCGCCGAAGCGGCGAGAAGCGAGCAGCGTCATCCACCAGTCCCCCGTGCCGTCTTCCACCAGGTCCCCGTGGCCGACGTTGACGATGGGCGCGCCGCTTCCCAGATGCCGATGGGTAAGGATGGGGTTCGATGGTTTTCCCTCCCAAGGGCCTGAGAGCGCGTCGCTGCGTGCCACCGATACGGCATGGTCCGCGCCGGTGCCGCCTTCGGCGATGAGCAGATAGTAGCGGCCGTCCTTCTTGTACAGGTGCGGGCCCTCGGGCCAGACGCAATCGCGCAGGGCGCCGCGCCAGATACCGCGCGCCTCGCCCGTAAGGCGCAGGGTCGCGAGGTCCAGTTCGCGCAGCCATATCTCCCAATTGCCGGGATAGCGCTCCCCTTCAGGAGCCGGCCGCGTGCCGCAATACCAGCAACGGCCATCTTCGTCGAAGAAAAGCGAAGGATCGATGCCCGGCGCATCCTCCAACCAGACCGGATCGGACCAAGGCCCCGCGGGGTCCTTCGCCGTGACGATGAAGTTGCCCCCCGCGTCGACGTTCGTGCAGGTCAGGTAGAAGGTGCCTTCATGGTGCCGGATGGTCGGGGCGAAAAGACCCCGCGAATGGCCCGCGCCGTCCAGGTTCAACTGCGAAGGCCTGTCGAGCGCGTGGCCTATAAGCTCCCAATGCACCAGGTCGCGGCTCCTGTGGACGGGGATCCCGGGAAAATATGCGAAGGTCGAATTGACGAGGTAGAAATCGCCTCCGACCCTGCAGATGGACGGATCGGGATAGAAGCCGCTCAGGATAGGATTCGCGTACGCGGCCTCTTCCGTCATCTGGGGAGCCAGAGGACGGCGGTGACGAGACGCGGGTACAGGCGCGATCCCAGGTCGGCGCCGGTCGAGGAGTCCACCTGGTCGGTGGCGGCCCAATCTGCGCTGCCGATCCGTTGCCAGCGCGCATGCACGGCATCCCGTTCGGTCCGCTCGCTCCGCATGCCGAGGATTTCCTCCGCGACGTACTGGTTGAGGAAGATCTTGGACATCCAGGTGTTCCGGCTCGTGGAGGATAGCTTCCAACCGCCGGATACCGCGTCCAGGCAGGCGCCGTCGACGAGAACCGCGTCCAGATGGCGCTTGAGCGCGAGGATGAAAGAACCGTAGGGACCGTCTCCGCGCAACGCGTCCTCCGCGCCGCAGAAGCGCGGATAGACGAGTCCTTCTATAGCAGGGATTATCCTGGATCGATTATCGCTTTCGAAGACCGCGGGGATGTAGCCTTCCGACTCGTTCGCCCGCCCCCTCACCGTGTCCGCCGCCAAGCCCGCCGCCTCGCGCGCGGAAGCGGCCTCCGACGATCCCGCGCCCGAAATGCGCGTGAAGAGCGCGTCCAGGCAAACGAAGGCGGCCCAGGCCTTTACCGCCAGATACAGGTTGTTCCGCGCTTGCCCCAGGCTCACGTCCAGGGAATCGTAGGTGGTGATCTCGGCGCCGCCCGCGCAGCGGTCCGAATCGGCGTCCATGACGCCGTCATCGTTGCGGTCGCGCGCGCGCAGGGAGGCGAGGCAGGAAGCGAGGGGGCTTGCGTTCGCACGGGCCCACTTCATGTCGTCCGTTTCGCTGACGTAAAGGCAGGCGGTGAGCACCCAGTTCACCGTCTCCTCATAACTCATATATGAGAAGCATTCCGAAAGGCGGGGCAGCTCGTAGGCGGAGGATCCCGGCTGCGAGAAGCAGTCGGCCACGCCTTGGTCGTGGGCGAAGGCTATGCCGAGGGAATCGGAGTAGGACGAACGCGAAAGGAAAAAGTCCAGTTCGTTGCGGACGGTCCACGGCGAATAGCGGAGTTCCCAGAAGGCCTGGTCCACGGTGAGGTCGAGGGTGTTCATCATCTGGTACTCGCCCTCGTTCACGACGAAGACGGCCTCGCCGCTCTCGGCCAAGAGCAATTCGGTGCTGGCGCAATAGCTGTGGGCGGCGTGAGCGATGAGGAACTTGCGGTCGTCGGAGATCGGCGCGGCGTCCAGCCCGGCGTCCAGTTCGGCGGCGCGGCCCAGGGCCGCCCCCGCTTCTTCGAGCGCGCTGTCCAGCACGTCCTCCAGGTCGCGGAAAAGGCTCGACTGGTAGGCGTGGGCGCGCAGGCCCGAGGTGGCCACGCCGTCCCGGAACGCGCCGATAGCAATGACGTACTCGCACCGTTCACCGGCCCCGACGCGGAAACGGAGCCCTCCCTCCGAGGACAGCCGGCGCAGCGGACGGTCTCCGTCGAAGGCCGCGTCGACCGAACGCCAGTCCATCACTTCCTGCATTCCTTCTTCGGGAAGGGCGGCGAAACCCCAGTCGGTCCCGTGGGCGAAGCCGAGCAGGGCGCCGTGGGTGGTGTCGGACAGCGGCCTCCTGACGCCCTGCATGCCGAAGAATCCGACGAGCGGCTCGATTCCCTTCGAATTGTCGAACGCGAGGGTGACGAAAATGGCTGGCCGTATCCGCGAACGCAGGAGGGCGGGATCCGACGCGGCAGGATCGGGTACCGCGCCGAAGAAGGAGGTCACGGTCATGGACAACAAGCCTGCGCGCCAGGTCTCTCCGCTGAAGGATACCGAGCGCTCTATCTCTTCCAGGGCGAAATAGGAAACGGAGGGAGGCGGCAGGGAAGGCCGGGCAGGCGCGGCCGGATCGGCGTAGGAAGCGGCGCCGGGGCCGATCTCGACGTTCGGGGAGAAGGGAAGGAGCCGGGGATCGGCGCGCCCGGCGCGGTACCCGACGTACAGGGCGCGTTCCGGCGGTCGTACGTTGCCGACGACGACGCCCGCGCCGCGGCCCAGGCGGCCGAGGGCCAAGGATGCGTAAGCGCCCCACATTCCGTGGAGCGAGTAATAGTCGATCTCGGGGACGCGGACGCTCATTCATTCCTCCATAGGCAGGATATGACGGAACGTCGCCGCATTGCATCGGACGCTCGGCTGATTCGCGTATCGGCCGTTTTACCTATGAGCGGGAGGGCGCTGGGTTCGCGCCCGGAGTCCGTGTCCGGAGTCCGCGCCCGGACCCCGCGCCCGGGGAATCAGGCTTTTTCGCCGCCGGTGGTCCATTCCACGGCGTACTTGCGCAGTTCCGCCGCCGTGCCCAGGTTCAGCTTCTCTTTCAGGTGTTCGCGGTAGGCGTTCACGGTCTTCACCGAAAGGACCAGTTTTCCCGCGATCTCGGCCGCGCCGCAGCCCCGACCGATGAGGCGGAATACTTCCAGTTCCCTGTCGGAGAGGCGTTCCACCGGATCGCCGGGACGACGACCGGCCGCGAGCCCCTCGAGCATGCGCTCCCCCAGCGACGCGCTCACCGCCAGGCGGCCCTCAAGTACCGTTTTAACCGCGTCCAGAAGGACCGCGGGCGCTTCATGCTTCATCACGTAGCCCCGGGCCCCCGCGGAAATCGAACGCTCTCCGTAAAGGCTTTCCTCGTGCATCGATACGACGAGGACGGCCACGGAGGGATATTCGGCCTTGATCGTCCGAACAAGATCCAGGCCGTTCTTGTCCTGTAGCGAAATGTCGACGATGGCGAGATCGGGCTTCGAGGCCCGAAGGAGGTCGATGGCTTCGGCGAGGGAACCGGCTTCCCCTACGGCTTCCAGATGCAGTTCCTGCACGATGAGGTCGGCCACGCCGTGGCGGTACAACGGATGATCGTCGACGACGATGAACCTTCGCTTCATGGACATGCGGTCACCTCGCTACGCGGCAGGATACCACGCTTCCCCGGTCTTTGGATCGGATGCGCAGCTCGCCGCCGATCACGCTCGCCCTGTATTTCATGATGCGCAGTCCCATGCCAAGCGTTCCCCTGCGTAGCGCGGGCGAAAGCTCGCCCATGCCGATACCGTCGTCCGCCACCTCCACCGTCACCGCCTCGCGGTCGATGCGGAGCGCGACGATTATTTCCGAAGCCTCCGCGTGGGAGACGGCATTGGACAGCGCCTCCTGCACGATGCGGTACAGCTGGAGCGCCTTGTCCGAATTCTTGATATGGAAGCCCGGCGTCACTTCCAGCGCGATGCCGGCTTTCGCCCTGGCGCGGGCGGAGCGTACGAGCTCGGCGACCGCCTCCACGAGGCCCTTGGCCTCCAGCTCGGCCGGATACAAGCCCCGCGCTATGCCCTTGGCCTCCGCCGCGGTACGGCTCGCCGCGCGGGCAATTTCTGCGGCCGATGCCGCCGCAGCGTCGGCTTGGGGAAAATCAGCGCGTCGGAGGCTTCCCTCCAGGATGGCCGCCATGAGGCCGATGCCAGCGATATTCTGGCAAAGGTCGTCGTGAATATCCCTGCCGATCCTCGCCATTATATCGTTGGAGACATCCAGCAGTTCCCGCTCGAGGGCGCCGCGGCGCTCCATCTCTTCCACCAGACGCTCGTTCGCAGCAGAGAGCTCCAGGGTCCGCGCCCGCACCTGGTGTTCGAGCCGGCGCTCCCGATCGCGCTCGGCCGCCATGAGAAGGGCGCCCTTGATCGCGCTCGACGCCTGATCGCGCAGCGCCTCGAACACGCGGCGGTCCGCGCCGTCCGCGGTACAGACGAAGTAACCAAGCCTCTCCTCGCCGAAACGCAACGGTTCGCAGACGTAGGCCTTCCACCTTTTTGGAAGCCCGCCGGGAAGGAGGTCCGCCGTACGGAATCTCAGGCCGTAGGGCGCCAGGATGCGATCGCTGTCTCCCTCCGAGGCCAAAAGGAGGCGAGCCCATTCCGGAGTCGCTCCCTTGGATTCGAAGAGGGCTAGCCAACAGGCTGAAATTCCGAGGGCCCTCGTTCCCCTCGCGACCTCGGAGAGAATATCCGGCAGGGCGAAGGACGAGACGAGGGACGCTTCTATCTCCCTGAGCACGGCGGCGCGGCGCTCGGCCGCGCGCCTCAGCGACGCCTGGGAGCGGGCTTCACCTTCGGCGATCACGAGGAGGGCGCGATCGCGGAGCACGGGATCCAGGCCGCGGGGCTGCGGGTCGACGAAGGCCGAACCGGGGCAGCCGCAGGATTCGCGGATGACGAAGGATACCGACGCCGTCCTCCCGGTCCCCCCGGCGAGCAGACCGAGGCCCCTGGCCACGCTGCGGACCGCCTCGCGGCCGAGCTCGCGCGCATCCTGGCGTACGGTCGTGAGCGGCGGGACGGTGAAGCGGCTGTCCTCGGTATCGTCGAAGCCGGTCACCGAGACGTCCCGGGGCACGTCGATCCCCGCCTCCGATAACGCGCGGAGCGCGCCCATGGCCATCAGGTCGTTGGCGGCGACCACGGCGTCGATACGCTTTCCGGCCGCGAGCCGTCTGACCGTCGCCGCCCGCGCGTCCTCTTCCTGGAAATCGCAGTATTCCACCGCGGGCGCGCAATCCGGGCCAAGGAGCGCCACGATGCGTTCGCGGAATTCCGCTTCGCGCGCCATCGACTCGCTGTGTCCTTCGGGGCCCGCCAGGAAGAGGAAGGAGCGCCGTCCGTGGACCTGCGCGAGGTGGTCCGCGACGGCGCTCATGCCGCCCTCGTTCGATATGAGGACGCTTTGGACGCCGGGGAATTCCACGCCGACCGAGACGACGGGTACGGATCCGAATCGGCCCAGGAAAGCGGAAAGTTCCTCCCGGCTCAGATAGGTTCCGATGACGTTCGCCATGATCGCGAGCGCGGAGACGCGGCTGTGCGCGGCCAGTTCGAAGGCGATATTGTCCAGCGCCTCGTAACCGACCGGACTGCCGACGCGCTGGCCGCCGAAGAAGACCAGGGCGGCGCCCAGCCGTTCCGCCTCCTCCACCGCTCCGCCCCAGACCGCGTACTGGTAAGGTTCGTCGAGGCGCGCGGCCAGGAACCCAATGGTCGGCGTCCGTTCGACCTTCGCGTCACTGTTCATGGCCGAGAGTATATGTCGATTTCGGCTTCCCGTCCTCCCGCGAAACGTAGGTTCCCGCCGCGAAAGGTCCGGTTCGCTGCCGCGGAACCGCCGCGAAACGTCCGTTGAAAAAACTTGCGTTCCTTCTGGACCCGTGTTAGCATGTATGTAACCGGTTACATTGGCGTCGGGCGTCGCCGCTAAGGATCGTGTCGGAAGGGAGGATCGCATGGGTTTGAACTACATCGGAAAGGACTATCCCCGTCCTGACGGGATCCAGAAAGCCCAGGGGAAATCCGTCTACCTGGACGACATCAACCTGCCGGATATGCTGTACGCGGCCATCCTGAGGCCCGAATACGCCCACGCTGAGATACTTTCTATAGATACCGACGAGGCCGCGCGGATGGATGGCGTGGTCGCGGTGGTGACCGGCAAGGATTGCGCGTTCAGCTACGGCGACAACATCAGGGACCTATTCCCGATGGCGGTGGACAAGGTCCGCCATATCGGGGAGCCCCTGGCGGCCGTGGTGGCGGAGACCCAGTACAAAGCGCAGGAAGCCCTGAAGAAGATCGTCGTCAAGTACAAGCCCCTGCCGGTCTACGTGGACGCCCTTGAGGCGATGAAGGAGGGTGCCGCCCTCATCCACGAAAAGAACGGCGAATACTGGCACCTTCCCTCCATACATCCGATCAAAGGAACCAATGTCGCGGGCCATTACGCGCTGAAGAAAGGCGACTTCGCGAAGGCGGAGGCGGAAGCCGACGTTTCGATCGAAGCGGAATTCGACTATCCCCTGGGTTCCAGTTCGGCCATCGAAACCCACGGCGCGATCGTCTGCTTCAACAACGACGGTACCATCGACTGCTGGTCCAGCTCCATCTGCCCCTTCCTCATCAGGGAAGACCTGGCGCGCACCTACGGGAAAACGATCGGCGACGTCCGCGTCCGGATTCCCGAGATCGGGGGCTGCTTCGGCTACAAGTCCGACGTTTTCATCGAACAGACGGTCGCCTGGATCGCCAGCCACGCGAAGGGCCGCCCGGTGAAATGGATGGCCACGAGGCAGGAAGATTTCACGAGCACCCTGCTCGGCCACGGCATCCGCACCAGGATGAAGATCGTCGCCCGGAAGGACGGCAAATTCCTGGGCCTCCAGGTCCGGTCCTACCATACCACCGGCGCCGCCGCCGATACCGGAATAAACATTTCCCACGCGGCGACCCACAATGCCACCGGCCCCTACGTGTTCGACAATTGCGACCTCCAGGGCTACTCGGTCTACACGAACACGCCGCCTGTAGGCGCGTACCGTGGCTACGGCCACCAGGAAGCCCAGTTCGCGACCGAACGGCTTGTGGACATGCTGGCCCGCAAGATGGGCATGGACCCCTTCAAGCTGCGCGAGATCAACTACCTGCTGCCGGGCACGGTGAATGCGCTGGGCGAGAAGATGTACGTAACGAACGGCGTCATCACCGATTGCGTCGCCAAGGTGAAGAAGGCGGTTTACGGCCACGACAAGCCGAAGGAAGACGCCGAGTTCTACTACGGCCGGGGTTTCGCGGCGCTGATGAAGTCTCCCAAGGGAGCGCCGCCCCAGACCAAGGGTTGCTACCTGAAGCTGAACAAGGACGGCGGAGCCACGGTGATCATGGGCGGAGCGGAGGTGGGGCAGGGCCTGCGGACCGTCGTGAAGCAGATCGCCGGAGAGGCGCTGAAGATGCCGCCGGAAAAGATAAACGTGTATTTCCAGATCGACACCCTGTATTCTCCCTACGAATGGCAGACGATCGGCAGCATGTTCACCACGATGGGCGGGCGGGCGATCATCCGCGCGGCGGAGAAGGTCATCGCCATCCTGAAAAAGAACGCCTCGCATGCCCTGCGCTGCGACGAGGATTTCATCGAATACGACGGCGGGTGGCTGTACGTGCGGAACGATCCGGACGTCCGGATCGCTGTGGCCGAGCTGGCCCATGGCTATATGCACCCCGACGGCATGACTGTCGGCGAGGTAGCCCAGGCGACAAGCGATGCCCGCCTTCCCAGGTATTCCGGCTTCGACGGGAACGGGCAGGGCAACGCCGGCGTCACCTACACCTTCGGCGCCCAGGGTTGCGAGATCCGTATCGAGAAGAAGACGGGGAAGGTCACCATCGACCATTTCGCCTCCTGCTTCGACGTCGGCCAGGTGGTCAGCCCCAATCAGATCAGGGGCCAGGTGGCCGGCGGCGTGCTGATGGCCATCGGCGCCTCGCTGTACGAGGAGCTGAAATTCGACAAGGACGGGAAGATCCTCAATCCCCATTACGGCAAGTACCGTATGCCCAAGGCGAGCGAGGCGCCGCTCAGGTCGACCATCGAATTCGCGGAAAACCCCGATGCGATCGGTCCCTTCGGCGCGCGCGCTCTCGGCGAGCATCCGGTCATCGGCGTGGCGCCCGCCATCCTTAACGCCATCCAGGACGCGATCGGCACGGACTTCCTCCGGATTCCGGTCGTCCCGGAACAGATCATGCAGGCGATCGGAAAACCGGAGGGGAAGAAATGAGCGGCAGGATCAACTTCAAGCTGAACGGAAAGAACGTTTCTGTCGAACTTGACCGTGAAAAGAAGCTGCTGGACATCCTCAGGGAGGATCTGCGCATCACCGGCGTCAAGCGCGGCTGCGACACCGGCGTCTGCGGCGCCTGCACGGTGGTGGTGGACGGGAAGGCGGTGAAGAGCTGCGTGTTCCCGGGCAAGAACCTGGAAGGGACCGAGGTCGTCACGATCGAAGCGCTGAGCGTCGATTCGGTGCATCCCATCCAGCAGGCGCTTATCGATGCGGGCGCGGTGCAGTGCGGCTTCTGCACGCCGGGCTTCGTCATGGAGCTGTACGCCCTGTTCCGGAGCAAGCCGGACGCCGACGACGCGGAAATCATGAAGGCGCTGGACCGGCACCTGTGCCGCTGCACGGGATACGAGACGATCATCGCCGGCGCGAAGGCGGCGCGGGAACTGATGAAGGAAAGGGCCGCGATAATACTCTAGAATAAGTCTTGGACTTATATGACGAGGCTATGATAAGGGGGCGGATGATGAAGAAGATTCTGCTGGCAGTGCTGCTTTCGGGTATCGTCGTTTCTATCGGCTTCGCGGGCGGTAAGGCGGAGGAGAAGGGCAAGGCCGAATTCCAGATGGCGGCCATTTTCCAGACCTCGATCGAGGAACCCTGGGACGGAGCCATCCATGTGGCCTGCCTCAAGGTGGCGAAGGAATTGGGAATCAAGTACGAGTTCGCCGAGGGAGTCGCCGCCGCCGACTACGAGAAGGTGGTCAGGGAATATTCCGACCGCGGCTTCAATTTCATCATCGGCGACGCTTTCCTCGCCGGGGAAGAGCCTTCCCGCCGGGTCGCCAAGGATTATCCCAAGATCGCCTACGCCTTCGGCTCGGAATTCAAGCCCCAGGCTCCGAACTATTCCGTTTTCGACAACTGGATCCACGAACCGGCCTACCTGAGCGGCATCATCGCGGGAACCATGACCAAGAGCAACGTGCTCGGCGTCGTCGCCGCGATCCCGATTCCGGAAGTGAACCGCTTGGTCAACGCCTTCAAGGCGGGTGCCCTTTCCGTGAATCCCAAGGCCAAGGTCAAGCTCGCCTTCATCGGAAGCTGGTTCGATCCGGCCAAGGCCAAGGAAGCGACGGTCGCGATGATCGAAAGCAAGGCGGACTACATCTTCGCCGAACGTTTCGGAGTGTTCGAGGCCGCCAAGGAAGCGGGCGTGTACGCTTTCGGCAACATGAGCGACCAGAATGCGCTCGCCCCCGACGTGGTCGTCACGAGCTGCGTCTGGGACATGTACCCGGTCATCAAGAACAGCGTGGACATGATCCAGAAGGGTGCCTGGAAGGACCAGGACCTCAAGAACCTGTCCATGATGGCCTCCGGCGGCGCCATACTGGCCCCGTACCACGGCTTCGAGGACAAGCTCCCGGCTGCCCTTAAGACGAAGGTCGCCGACCTGACGAAGTCGATCATGAACGGGACCTTCACCGTTCCCGTCGACGAATCCAAGCCCGTTTCGGACTGATCCCGAGCTTCGGAAAAGCCGGCTTGTTTCGACAACGCCGGCTTTTTTTATACCTTGCCGATAAAGGTGGGTGAGATCCTGGACAACCAGCCGGCGATCGAAATGCGGAACATCACGAAGCGCTTCGTGGATGTGCTCGCCAGCGACCACGTGAACCTATCGCTGTACCCGAAGGAAGTCGTCGCCCTGCTCGGGGAGAACGGGGCGGGCAAGACCACGCTGATGAACATCCTGTTCGGGTACTATCAGTACGACGAGGGCGACATCTTCGTGCACGGGAAGAAGGTCTCCTTCTCCACGCCCAAGGACGCGATCGCCGCCGGCATCGCGATGATCCACCAGCACTTCACGCTGGTGCCCACCCAGACGGTGTTGGAGAACGTGATCATCGGCGTAGAGGGCGGCTTCTTCCTGAACCTGGGCAGGGCGAAAAAAAAGTTGCTGGAAATAGAGAAACGCTTCGGGCTCAACCTGGACCCCGACGCCATCGTTTCCTCGCTTTCGATAGGTAAAAAACAGAAACTCGAAATCCTGAAGGCCCTGTACCGGGACGCCGAGATCCTGATTATGGACGAGCCGACGGCCGTGCTTTCTCCGACGGAAACCCAGGAGCTGTTCGGCACGCTCAGGACCCTCGTGGACAGGGGCAAGTCCATCATCTTCATTTCCCACAAGCTGAACGAAGTCATGGAGATCTCCGACCGCGTCGTGGTCCTGCGCGCCGGTGCCAACGTGGCCGAGCGTGAGACCTCCGGGACGACGATTCCCGAGCTCGCGACCCTCATGGTGGGCCGGGAGCTGCTGGAACGGCTGGACCACGGAAAGGTCGCGGCCGGCGCCACGGTCCTGGATATCAAGGGCCTGACGGTGAAGGATGAGGCGGGCCTGGACGCCGTGGACGGCCTGGACCTGGAGGTCAGGGGCGGAGAGATCATCGGTCTGGCGGGCGTATCCGGGAACGGGCAGACCGAGCTGTCCGAAGCCCTGTTCGGCCTCCTGCGACCCGAAAGCGGCGAAATCGTGATCCTGGGCGCGAAGGTTCCCGCCGGCAAGCCGGCCGAAGCCATCAGGGCCGGAATGGCCAGGATTCCGGAGGACCGGATTTCCACGGGCCTGTTCATGGATCTTTCGGTCAAGGACAACATGATCCTGAAAAACCATACGGAAGCGCCGATTTCCCGCCGCGGCCTGATAAACATGAAGGCGATACGCGCCTTCGCCGCCGACGGGATCGCACGGTTCCAGATCAAGACCGACGGCATGGAGGCGCCCTCCAAGAGCCTGTCCGGCGGCAACTTGCAGAAGATCATCCTGGCCAGGGAACTGGCCGGAGACCCGAAAGTCATCATCGCCTGCCAATGCACGCGGGGGCTGGACGTCGGGGCCATGGAATACGTCCACCAGACCCTCCTCAGGGAAAAGGAGAAGGGCGCAGCCGTGCTCCTCATCTCCGACGACCTGGACGAAATATTCCTGCTGAGCGACCGGATAGCCGTCATCTACGAAGGAAGGATAATGGGCATGACGGACATCGCCGAGGCGAACCGCGAGCGCATCGGGCTATGGATGAGCGGAGTCGCGTCATGATGAGCATGAACATCGTAAAGCGCGAGCCGCTGCCGTCCTGGGTGAAGGTCCTCATCCCCTTCGCCGCGGTCCTGGCCACCCTGGCGCTCGCGGCCATCCCCATCCTCGCCGCCGGAGGGAATCTGTGGAAGGCGTACGGGAGCCTGTTCTTCGGCGCCCTCGGTAACCGTTTCAACCTGCTGGAGACCTTCGTCAAGGCGAGCCCCCTGATCCTGACCGGTCTGGCCGTGGCTTTCGCGTTCAGGGCCCGGTTCTGGAACATAGGCGCCGAAGGCCAGCTATACGCGGGCGCCGTCGCCGCGACCGTCATCGGCGTCTACGGGACCTGGCTGCCGCCTTCACTGAAGATTCCCGCGATCATGGTCGCGGGTTTCCTGGCCGGCGGCCTGTGGGCGACCATCCCCGCCTTCCTGAAGACCCGGTTCAAGGTGGACGACGTCGTGACCACCCTTCTGCTCAATTACGTGATGCTCCACTTCGTGGGCACCCTGCTTTTCGGCCCCCTGCAGGAACCCGGCTCCTCCTGGCCGCGCTCCCCGCAGATCATGAAGGACGCGTTCTATCCGGTGCTGATCGCCAAATCCAGGTTCCATATCGGCATCATCGTCTCTTTCGTCTCCGTGCTGGCGGTCTGGTTCATCAACGACAAGACCGTGTTCGGCTACCAGTCCAAGTGCGTCGGGGTGAATATCCTCGCGGCCAGGTACGGCGGGATCAACGCCGGCATGGTGATCCTGAAGACCGCCCTGATATCCGGAGGACTCGCGGGGCTGGCCGGGGTCGGGGAGGTCTGCGCCATCCAGTACAACCTGATAATGGACCTGTCTCCGGGCTACGGGCAGACGGGCGTGGTCATCGCCATGCTGGGCAACCTCCATCCCCTGGGCGTCGCCCTCTCGGCGTTCTTTTTCAGCGTCATCGGGGTTGGAGCGCAGACGATGAGCAGGATGGCCGGGGTTCCAGTGTACATCACCGGAGTCATGGAGGGCATCGCCCTCATGGTGATGCTCGTCTTCCTCCTCTTGACCGAGTACAGGATCAAGTGGAGTAAATCATGATCGAAGAAATCCTTTCCGTTCCCTTCCTGACGGGTTTGCTGAGCGCGACGCTCCGGATGTCCACGCCGATCATCCTGGCGACCCTCGGCGAGATCATCATAGAGCGGTCGGGCGTACTGAACCTCGGCATCGAGGGCACCATGCTCTTCGGCGCGGTGGTCGGCTTCCTGACTACGCTTTCCACCGGCAATATCTGGCTCGGCGTGTTCATGGCCGCCTTCGCGGGCGTCCTGTTGTCCATGCTGATGGCCCTGCTGGCCGTCTACCTCGGGGTGAGCCAACATGTGGCGGGCCTCGGAATCACGGTGTTCGCGAGCGGACTTTCCATGTTCGTCTACCGGCTCACCGTCGGCTCGCCCACCGTTCCGCCGACCATCCGGCCCTTCGTCCCGGTACCGATCCCTTTCCTGTCGGACATCCCCTTGATAGGGACCAGCTTCTTCAACCAGCACCTGCTCACCTATTTCACCTGGATCCTCATTCCGCTGGTGTCGGTATTCCTCTTCAGGACCCGTCCGGGACTGCGCGTCAGGACCGTCGGGCAGAATCCCTTCGCCGCGGATACCGTCGGGGTGAACGTCAACCTGACCAGGACGGCGTGCCTGGCGGTAGGCGGCGCCTTCTTCGGTGTGGCCGGTTCCTTCATGACGCTGGCCCACCAGAACATGTTCCTGAAAGACGTAATCGGCGGACGGGGCTGGGTCGCCATCGCGATGACGATCTTCGGGAACTGGAATCCGGTCATAGGCACGGCCGGCGCGCTGATCTTCGGCTTCCTGGACGCGCTCCAGCTCCGCCTCCAATCCCTCGGCGTGCGCCTGCCCTTCCACCTCTTCCTCATGATTCCCTACCTGATCACCGTCGTGGCCCTCGTGGGCGTTTCCCGCAAGGCGACCGTTCCCGCGGGACTCCTGCGGCCATACCGACGGGAAGAGAAGGGAGGCTAGCTTCCATGGTTTCGTTTTCGCATCGCCGGCAAAACAGGAGGAACAGATGACCTACGATATTCTGATCAGGAACGCCGTTACGAGGACTTCTTCCGGCAAGCGCGTGGATGTGGCGATCGCGGGCGGCAGGATCGCCAGGATCGCGCCGGACATCAAGGAAGGCGCCGCGGAGGTCTTCGACGCCGCCGGCAGCCTCGTAAGCGAGTCCTTCGTCAACGGCCACCTGCACCTGGACAAGGTGTATACCCTGGAGAAGGTCGGAATGGCCGCCCTTTCGTCCTACACGAGCGGTTCCATGGGCGGCGCGATGACCGCCATAGAGCAGGCGTCCAAGGTCAAGGAAGGCTACGACGAGAAGTGGATCATCCAGAATGTCCGCAAGGCCTTGGACCTCGCGGTGAAGTTCGGCAACACGCACATCCGGGCGTTCACCGACGTGGACACCAAGGCGAAGCTGGAGGGCGTGAAGGCCCTCATCAAGGCGCGCGAGGAATACAAGGACCGGGTGACCGTGCAGATCGTCGCCTTCCCCCAGGACGGCATCGCGCGCGATCCGGGCGCGGAGGGTTGGGTGCGCAAGGCGCTGGAGCTGGGCGCGGACGTGGTCGGCGGCATCCCGTGGATCGAATATACCGAGGAGGACATGCAGGACCACGTGGACCGCATGTTCGCGCTCGCGGTGGAGTTCGGCAAGGACGTCTCCATGCTCCTGGACGACGCGGGCGACGCGGGCCTGCGGACCGTGGAGATGCTGGCAAAGAAGACGATCAAGGAAGGTTGGGAAGGCCGGGTCACCGTGCAGCACGCGCGGGCGATGTCCCTGTATCCCGAGCCCTACTACCGGAAGATAGAGCATCTGTTGAAGGTCGCGCGGATTGGCCTGGTGAGCGATCCGCAGACCGGACCCCTGTACGCCCGGGTGAAGGACCTTTACGCGGCCGGCGTCTCCGTGGCGCTCGGACAGGACGACATCGCCGACGCCTACTATCCCTTCGGCCGGAACAACATGCTGGAGATCGCGTTCCTGGCGGCCCACCTCATGTGGATGACGACCTTCGACGACATGAAGATCCTGTACGACCTGGTAACGACCAATGCGGCCAAGGCCCTCGGCATCGCCGATTTCGCGTTGGCGGAAGGGAATCCTGCCAACCTCGTGGTCGTCGACGCGGCCAGCGAATGGGAAGCCATCTGGAACCACGAAGCCCCGAAGCTCGTGGTCAAGGCCGGCAGGAACATCACGGCGAAGAGGGCTTGAGCGGATCCGGAAACGGTGGACAGCGGGCCGTCCCGGCGATAGTATGATCGCCTGAAGGCGGTGGATATGGCGACGATACGGGAAGTCGCGAAAACGGCCGGCGTTTCGATAGCCACCGTTTCACGGGTGTTCAACCACCCGGAAACGGTGGCGAGCGAAACCAGGGAGCATATCGACCGCATCATCGCGGAACTCGGCTTCTCGCCGAACGGCACGGCAAGAAGCCTGGCCTTGAACAAGACCTCCATCGTCGCACTTATCATCCCCGACATCCTGAATCCCGTGTTTCCGGAAATAGCCAAAGGCGTGGAGGACGTGGTGCATCGCCGCGGCTACAGCCTCCTGCTCTGCAATACGGAGTCGGACGCGGTCAAGGAAAATGAATACCTGGCGGCCTTCCTGGGGCGCCGGGTGGACGGCATCATCATCGCCGAAGGTCTTCTGGACCGCAAAGGCGAGGAGCAGGTGCTGGGAAAGGGGATCGCGCTGGTCCACATCGGGAGGAAGCGGAACGATACCTGGGCCAGTTCGGTCTATACCGACTTCGAACTGGGCGGTTTCATGGCGACGCGGCACCTGATCGAACAGGGATTCAAACGGATCGGCATCATCGCCGGGCCGGAGGGGCAGGCGGAGCAGCTGGACAAGCTGCGGGGCTACGAGCGGGCCTTGTCGGAGGCCGGGCTTCCCCTGGATCCCGATCTCGTCTCCCCGGGGGACTGCGAGATCGAGGGCGGATATCTCGGGGCCAAGAAGCTGCTCAACGCTGCCTCCCCGCCCCGGGCGATCTTCGCCTGCAACGACCTCATGGCCATAGGCGCGATGGACGCGATCAAGACGGCGGGGCTCCGCATCCCCAACGACGTGGCCCTGGTCGGATTCGACAACATCAGGATGTCCGCGCTGGTGGATCCCAAACTCACCACCATATCCTATCCCGCGCACCGAATAGGCACCATCGCCGCCCGGCTTCTCTTCGACATGATCGAAACCGGAACGGAACTGTCCGAACGCGAAGAGATTTATATCCAGCCCGAACTGAAGGTCCGCAGGTCCTGCGGCCACAGCGGACGCCTGCAGGAAATGTTCAACTGACCGAAGATCGTCCGGAGGAGTAAGCGCTTGGATCTTTCCGTCGATTACGTGGGCCTTAAGCTGAAGAATCCCCTCATCGCCGCCGCCGGCCCCCTGACACGGAACGGCGCGATGATGAAGAAGGCTCTGGACGCGGGCTTCGCCGCCGTGGTGACCGAGACCATCGTGACCGAAGTGCGCAGGAACGTCCGGCCCCGGCTGGTCAACGGCGCCGCGGGCATGGGGAACATCGGCCTGTACAGCGACTTCACCCTGGAGGAGTGGGAAAGCGAGATCGCCCAGGTCAAGGAAGCCGGCGGCATCGTGATCGCCAACATCCTGGCCCATACCCCCTCCGAAATGTCCTATATCGCCCGGGTCGTGGAGAAATACGGTGCCGACGCCATAGAATTGGGGGTGGCCGCTCCCCACGGGGAGGGACTGGAGGTCCTTTCCTCGGATCCGGACCGCATGTACGGCCTGGCCGCGGCGACGGTGGACGCGGTGGAGCTTCCGGTCATCGTGAAGATGTCCCCGAACGTGACGAACCTTTCCAAGCTCGCCTTGGCGGTGGAGCGTTCGGGGGCTTCGGCCATCAGCGCCATCGATACCGTCCGCTCCATCATCGGGGTCGACCTGGAGACCGGGCGGGCCCTGCTGCCCACCTACGGCGGTTATTCGGGCGCCGCGGTCCGTCCCATCGGGCTCGCCGCGGTGGCCACCATCGCCCAGACCGTGGACATCCAGGTGAGCGGAATAGGCGGCGTGGAGAACTACCACGACGCCTTGGAATACATCATGCTCGGCGCGAGCACGGTGCAGCTTCTGACGGCCATCGTCCTGCACGGCTATTCCGTGGTTCCCTCCATCCTGGAAGGCATGAAGCGCTGGATGGCCAGGCAGGGTCACGAAAGCCTTTCCGGGATCCGGGGCAAGGCCCTCGCGTCCCTGTATTCCTTCGAGGAGCTGCGCATGGAGCCCTACACCGCGAGGGTGACCGCCCATTGCGCGGCACAGCACTGCGACGCCTGCGTGACGGGCTGCATGTACGAGGCGGTCGTGAAGGACGAGGGCATCTATTCGGTGGACAAGGCCAGGTGCGCCGGTTGCGGCCTGTGCGTCAGCCTCTGCCCGGAAAAATGCTTCATGCTGGAGTGGGGACCGTGAACGTCCCTTCGTCTCCGGAAGAACGGAAAATCGGGAAGCGCGGTTGGAGCATCAATTTCAAATTCATGATGCTCATCCTCCTGGCCACCGTCTGTTTCCTCGCGGCCATCTACCTGATCAGCTTCGGTATGCTGCGCGATTTTTCCCTGCAGACCTCCGAGGACGTGGCCCTGACCATCCTGGACGGCACTGACAGCCGGATCCGCAACCTCTTCGAGGACTACGAGGCTCTGGCGCGGGGTCTCGCCTCCACCCGCGCGGTGAAGACGGCCGATCCCGGGCAGATGCGGGACCTCTTCGTTTCGACCGTGATGGCCTGGAAGCGCTACTTGCGGGCCATCTACCTGGGAACGGCGGACGGCAGGATGTACGAATGGGGGCACGGCAAGGAATTCACGGACAATACGCCAAGCTTCCCGCCCGGTTACGATCCGCGGGCGCGGCCTTGGTACGCTTCCGCCCTCAAGGCCGAAGGTTTCGGCATTTCACCTCCGTACCAGTTCGCGAGCGTGGACGCGCTGGGCATAACCTGCGTGCTCCAGGTGAAGGACGACGAGGGGAATTTCATCGGCGTAATCGGAATGGACATACTGCTGGAGAACCTGCAGCTTATCCTGGATGACCTGGAAATTCCCAAGAATGGCAGGGCGATCATCCTCGGCGAAGGCGGAGAGGTAATAGCGGGAGGGCTGGAAGGCGCCCACGGAAAGCAGCTTCCCCTGAAGCGCTTCGAGTTGCCGGATCTGGCCGCGCGTCTGAGCGCGGATACGGGCAGATTCACGATGAATATCGAAGGGCAGGAGACGCTGTTCTATTTCAGGAAAAGCCGGCCGGCCGGCTGGTTCCTTCTGGTCGGAATCCCCTACGATTCGATCATGCTCCCCGTGCGGGAACTCCTCGCCCTGATCACCGTCATGGAAGCCCTGCTGATGGGCATGCTGATGATGGCCCTGAGCGTCATTTCGAACGGCCTCATTTCCTCGCCCCTGCACAGCATCGTGTCCGTGATCAACCGGATAGAAGGCGGGGAGCGGACCGCCCGGGTCAGGATCAGTTCAAGCGACGAGTTCGCCCTTCTGGGACGGGAGCTGAACAAGCTGGTGGATACCGTAGAGGAATATTCCTCCTCGCTGGAGTCAAAGGTGAAGGAGAGGACGGAGAAGCTGCGCGCGCTACAGAAGGAGAATACGCGCCTTCGCGTAACGGAGGAGCGGAAGCGCATCTACCGCGACATGCACGATTCGCTCGGGGCCAAGCTGACGAACATCTTCTTCTGCAACAGCGTCGCCCGCAGCGCGGCGGAACTGGAACCCGGGAAACTGACCGAGCTCTTCGACGGCATAGAGACGAACTGCCTGGACGCGGTGCGGAACCTGAAGGAGATCATCGGCGGGATGCGCGAAGGGGTTCCGGAGGGCGGCGACTACCTCGTCAACCTGGCGGCGGGGATCCGGAGGAGACTGAGCCACAACCGAATCCGTTTCGGCTGCCGGGTCAATCCCCGCGGCCTGGATGAAGCCCTTGACGCCGAGTCCAAACGCGAACTCACGAAGATATTCGACGAACTGGTCAGCAACGCGCTTAAGCATTCCGGGGCGGACCGGGTGAGCCTCTCCTTCGTGCAGGAGGGCGACCGGCTCCGCGCCCGCTTCAGGGATAACGGATCGGGCTTTGATCCGCGGGCGGCCCTCGCCCGGGGCTCGGGACTCACCAATATCGATTTCCGCATCGTCCGCCTGGGCGGCGAGCTGGAGATCCGCTCGGGTCCGGGAAAAGGAACGGAATTCCTCATCAGGATTCCCATGGAACGCGCGCGGGCAGAGGAAGAAGCATGAACCGGGACAGCGACGCGCGCCAGATCAGGATCCTGATCGTGGAGGACCAGAAGGAGGTCCGGGAAGGATTGCGTTACCTCCTCGGCCTGGACCGGCGCATCGTCGTGGTCAAGACCTTCGACCGGGCGGAAGGCCTGCTGGAGTATCTGCCCGGCCTGGCCGCGCCCGACCTCGTCCTCATGGACATCGGCCTCCCCGGAATGAGCGGCATAGAGGCGACGCGGGCGCTGCGGAAACTGTACCCCCAGATCAACATCATCATCCTGACGGTGTTCGAGGACGAGGAGAAACTGCTCGCCTCGATACGCGCCGGTGCGAACGGGTACATCCTGAAGAACACCAAGCCCGAGGTACTCCTTGAACAGATCATCAGCGCCGTCACCGACGGCTCTCCGATCAGCCCGCGCGTAGCCCGCCGCCTGCTGGACGAAATCAAACGGGAAGGCGGCACCGAGGAACGGGAAACCTACGGTCTGACGGCTCGGGAAAAGCAGATCCTGTCGGACGTCGTGGACGGCCTGACCTGCCGGGAAATAGCCGAAAAACTGAATATCGCGGCCTCCACCGCAAAAAAGCACATCCTCCATATCTACCGGAAACTCGACGTCAGCACCAAGGCGGACTTCGTGCGGAAGGCCATACGGGAAAAACTGGTCTGATCCATACGCGCTCGTGTACGCATACACCCTTTGGCGTACGTCCGGACGCCTTCCGGTCCGAACCGGCAGGGAAATACATCCTCCGGATCATATCGCCTTCAAGAATTCGACCTTACCATCAATAAAGAAGCGCCATTCGAGGCACTTCTTTATTCCCCTTATGGAGGTTCGAATGTCTACCCAATCACCCGGAAAGAAGGGAGCGCTCGATTGGTACTTCAAGACCAATCTGCTCTCGCGGATCCTGATCGGCCTTGTCCTGGGCGCGATCGCCGGCATCGTCCTGGGCTTCTTCCCCGACGCGATCAAACCCTTCGTCGACAATACCAAATTCTTCGGCGACCTCTTCGTCCGCCTGCTGAAGATGATCGTCCTGCCGGTCATCCTGTTCTCCCTGATCGCCGGCGCGGCGAGCATCGCGCCTTCCCGGCTCGGTCGGGTGGGCGTCAAGATCATGGCCTTCTACTTGTTCACCTCCGCCCTTGCCGTAACGATCGGCTTGGTATTCGCCAACATCTTCAAACCCGGCCTGGGCATGAACATCATCGGCGACGCGGCGATCAAGGGCAAGGAAGCGGCCGCTCCGACCCTGGTGCAGACCCTGCTGAACATCGTGCCGACCAATATCTTCGAGTCCTTCACCAAAGGCGACGTCCTGCCGGTCATCTTCTTCGCGGTGGTCTTCGGCCTCGCCATCTCCTTCGTCAAGGATTCCAAAATCCCGACGGTCGCGAAGGGAGCCGAGGCGCTCTTCGACGTCTGCAACGCCGCCGCCGAATCCATGTACAAGATCGTCACGGGGATCATGCAGTACGCGCCGATCGGCGTGTTCGTGCTGATCTCCTCCGTGTTCGCCCAGCAGGGCGCCAAGGCCCTCGGCCCCCTCCTCATGGTGACCCTCGTCGTCTACCTGGGACTCATCGTCCACCTGGTCGGTGTATACGGCGGTTTCCTGGCCGTCTTCAAACTCGGCTTCGTCAAGTTCCTGAAGGGCGCCAACGAGGCGATGATCACCGCCTTCGTAACTCGTTCCTCCGGCGGCACGCTACCTGTAACCATGCGCGTTTCCGAGGAGAACCTGGGCATTCCCCGGGCGATTTCCTCCTTCACCCTTCCCCTGGGCGCTACGATCAACATGGACGGCACGGCGATCTACCTGGGCGTATGCGCCATGTTCATCGGTTTCGCGACCGGCCATCCGCTGAGCCTCAACCAGCAGATGATAGTGGTCGTCACGGCGACCCTGGCCTCCATCGGCACGGCGGGCGTCCCCGGCGCCGGTGCGATCATGTTGCTCATGGTCCTGGAATCCGTCGGACTGAAGGTCGAGGCCGGCACCGCGGTCGCCGCCGCCTACGCGATGATCCTGGGCATCGACGCCCTCCTGGACATGGGCCGTACCAGCCTGAATGTCACGGGCGACATCGCCGGCTCGGCCATCGTCGCGAAGACTGAAAAGGAACTCGATCTGGCCAAGTGGAGCTGATTTCCGCAGCGATTTTCGGCGGGGAGGAGGCGGACCGCCCCCTCCCCGCCGTTTTCTACAGAGACTCCAAGAATGGACGATAAAGCGATAGTAATCGGAGGCGGCGTCGGTCCCATGGCCGGTGTCGCCCTCCATGCCCTGATCATCGAAAACACGCTTACTGACGGGAAGGATCAGGGCCACTTCGACGTCCAACACTTTTCCCGCTCCGCGGACATTCCCGACCGTACCGCCTTCCTGACGGGGAGCGATGCGCGCAATCCTGCCGAAGGCATGGCGCGCACCTTCCGTTGCGCCTGGGCCGCCCTCTCGGCCTGCGGGAAGCAGGGAGTGGGGGCGGTGCCGTGCAACACCTTCCATGCTCCCGCGATATTCGACCCCTTCCTCCGCATCCTGGAACGCGAAGGCATCAGGATCCCGGTCCTGCACCTGCTGGACGAGACGATGCGCTTCATCGACGAGGCTTATCCGGGCTTGAGACGGATAGGAGTCCTGTCTACGAGCGGAACGAGGAAAACCGGAATCTACCGCGACTTGCTGGCCGCGAATGGACGGGAGCTGGTCGAACTGCCGGAAGAACGGCAGGCCGACCTGCAGGACGCGATCTACAACCCCGAATGGGGCGCGAAGGCCGTATGCCCGGTAAGCGCACGCTCCCGCGAACTCATGGCGGAACTTACGGGCCTGCTCGCCGCATGCGGAGCGGAAGCCGTCATCCTCGGCTGTACTGAACTTCCCCTCGGCCTTCCCGGAAAGAGCCTGAACGGCATCCTGCTCATAAATCCGGTATTGGCGCTCGCGCGGGCACTTGTCAGGGAAGCCGACCCGTGTAAACTGAAAGCACTGTGAACCCCAAGGAGACGATCATGAACAGTCTGAACGATATCGCCGCACGGAGCATCCTCTCTCTGGAGAAGCTCGTGCGCATCGAAGAATATATCGTGAACACGGGCTATATGAGTTCGGAAAAGGTACGCCGGGAGATGGAATGGTTCATCATCGAACTCGGCATCGACGAGTATTATTTCCGCACCACCTCAGAGATCGATATAGCCCGTCACTTGATCTCCCTGAGCGCTTCGGAGCTCATCACCCAACACGGCGGAGGCGGGTCGGCCGTCCAGCTCATCGGCGAGCGCGAGGACCAGGCCGTGTATATCGTGGAGGATGTTCCTGAAAAAACGCTGGAGATAGAGGAACGGATCGAAAAGAACTATCCGGACTTCCATCTTGAATGCTACCTGACGCGGCAGGTTTCCCGGAGCCGTCCCTTCCGCTTCTATATCCTGACCAAGCCCGTCCATGTTCCGGTGGACAAGAAGGGCGCAAGCCTGACCTTCGAACAGGCCTGCAGCGCGGATTTCCTCTCCCGAGCCGTTCCGGAGACGGTCGCGCGGTACCGAGATACCTGGGAGAAGATGGATGCCTTGGAAGCTCCGTGCATAACGGTTTCGTATAAGCCGGAAACCGACGAAACGCGGATCATGATCGGCATCAAGGGCAAGGATCAGCGGCGGGTGCTTTCCACCTTCGCCCACCTGGTGGTGCGCTACGGACTATTCATCCGGCGCAAATACGTCGAGCTCTTCGCCGATGAGAAGAAAATAACCAGCCTGTATTTCTCCAAAGTTCCGGATAGCGTGGTGGACGACCTGAAGCGCGGGATCAACATGTCGCTGATGCTTCCGGAGAGTCCGGTGGCTTCCCTTTTTTCGGAAGGCGCCCTTTCCCCCCAGGCGGCGATGTACGCGATCTCGGCCGGCGCGTTCACCCACCAGTTCCTGTCCCTGCTTTCCGACGACTACCAGATCCTGCAGCGCGCGTTGAAGGATCAGCCCGAAGCGCGCGGCATCGTGGACAATCTGAAGCTGCTACTGGTCAAATTCACCTATTCCACGTCGCGCATCGCCGCTACGATCGCGAAGCAGCCGAAAATCGTTGAACTGCTTTTCAACCACTTCGAACTCCGCTTCAAGGGCGGAGACCCGGCCTTGTGCGATGCGGAGGAAGCGGGGATCAGGGCGACGATCGAAAGGGAGGTGAAGTACGGAAAGGATCGCACGATCCTGGAATATTTCCTCGTATTCAACAAGGCGATCCTGAAGACCAATTTCTACAAGCAGGAAAAAGCCTGCATCGCGTTCCGGCTTGATCCAGGTATCGTCAATCCGGTGGATTTCCCGGATAGGTTGTTCGGATTGTTCTTCCTGGTCGGTCATGACTTCCAGGGTTTCCATATGCGCTTCCGCGATATCGCCCGGGGCGGCATCCGCATCGTCAGGTCGAGGTCGATCGACCTGTACGCGCAGAATATCGATACTATATTGACCGAAAACTACAACCTCGCCCTCACCCAGCAAAGGAAGAACAAGGACATTCCGGAGGGCGGCGCGAAAGGGACCATCCTTCTCAACCTGAACAGCCAGGGAGTCGCCGAACGGGCCTTCAAGGATTATGTGGACGGCCTGCTGGACCTGCTGATCGAAACCGACGCGGAGGGGAAGGTCCAGGTGAAGGAAATCCTCTTCCTGGGTCCCGACGAGGGAAGCGCGGGCCTCATGGACTGGGCCGCCCTCCATGCCCGATCGCGGGGCTACCCCTTCTGGAAGGCGTTCAGCACCGGGAAGGCGCCGGAGATCGGCGGAATTCCCCATGACCTTTACGGCATGACCACCCTGGGCGTTCACGAATACGTGCTCGGCGTATTGGAGAAGCACGGCCTGAAGGAAGAGGACGTGACCAAGATCCAGACGGGCGGACCGGACGGAGACCTGGGCAGCAACGAGATCCTTATCTCAAAGGATCGGACCATCGCGATAGTCGACGGCAGCGGCGTGGTTTACGACCCCAAGGGCTTGAACCGGAAGGAACTCGTCCGCCTGGCGCGGAAGCGGGTCACCGTCAACGAGTTTGAAAAGAAGCTGCTTTCCGGGGAAGGCTTCTTCGTTTCGGTCAACGACCGGGATATCGTGCTTCCGGACGGGCAGCCGGTCAAAAACGGGGAAGAATTCAGGAATGCCTTCCACCTGGGGAAATACGCCGTCGCCGATCTTTTCGTTCCGTGCGGGGGACGGCCTGGCGCGGTCAATATCGGCAACTGGAAATCCCTGTTGGACGACCGGGGACGGCCGAAATTCAGGTTCATCGTTGAAGGCGCCAACCTCTTCATCACGGAGGACGCGCGGTTCAGGCTGGAAGAGCAGGGCATCGTCCTGCTGAAGGACGCCTCTACCAACAAGGGCGGGGTGACGTCCTCATCCTTCGAGGTGTTCGCCTCCCTGGCCCTGAACGACGAAGAGTACGACGCGCATCTGCGCGCGCCGGGAGAAAAAGTGACGCCGTTCCGGAAAGCCTACGTGGACGGGATCATCGCGACCATCCGCGCGTATGCCCGATCGGAGTTCGAACTGATGTGGCGGGAGCGGACGGAAAGCGGTCAGACGCTGACCGCGCTCTCCAACGCCGTCAGCGGAAAGATAAACCAGATCACCGACGCGATCCGGGAATCGTCCCTCGCCGATGACCTTACGATACGGGAAAAGATTTTGATGGAGTATGCCCCCCGCCAGTTGGTCGACCTGCTCGGCCTTCCGGTCATCCTGGAGCGTGTGCCCGTCGCCTACCTCAAGGCGATCACGGCCACCAAGATGGCCACCGATTTCGTGTACGGCCGCGGACTGCGCGCCAACGAGGTGGACTTCGCCGATTTTGTGGAAAGCCTGAAGAAGGGGGGCTGCTGATAGGCGATGGAATCCGGAAGCGACCGGCCGCCGCGCCGCCGCATTGCCGCGCCGCCGCACCGCCGCGCCGCAGCTTCCGGATTCCCGTCACGGACAATTCCGCAGGATCTCCGCCCACTTGGCCGACGCGGCGGCATTGGCGAGGCCCTTCGCGGCGAAGGGGTAACGCTCCCAGGCCTTGTGCGGCGTTTCCACGCGTATCGCACAGCCCTCGGACTTCGCGCGGAGCACAGCGACGACCTCCGCGAAACGGGGATCGGCGACCGCCTTCGGATAGCTCGAGAGTACGTAAGCGAAGTAAAGGATGTTGTAGCGCAGGAATGGAAATTCGATCGAAGCGAAGCGGTTCCCGATACCGAAGGCGCAAGGCCCGAGGGGTTTTTTGGTGACCCAGTGGCCGAGCAGGAATTCGACGGCTCGTTCCAGCCGGACCAGGTCGTCCGTGCCGTTCGCGCGGAAACGGAAGGCGTCCAGCACGAACAGGGTAGTACCCGGATTGCTCGCATCGGTTTCCGGCGACTTTCCGAGCCTGACCGTCTTGCAACGCCAACCGCCATCCTCCTCCTGGGTCGAGAGGAACTTGGCGTACGCGGCGTGGATCCTGTCGTCCTCCACCCCGAGTTTCCGGAGGCCGGCCGCAATCCGGGCGTTGAGGCAGGGTAGCTCGCCGCCCTTCGGCGTATAGCGGAATCCTCCGCGGCCGTCGGAGCGTTCCAGCGCGAAGGTTGCGGCCTTCTCCACGATAGGATGATCCGTCGCGCTTACGCCGAGGTCGCCCAGGACGTTGATGACATCGATGGTCGAAAATCCCGCGGGCGCATGCATATCCCCGTCGGCCCTGCTCCAGTACGGGCCGCCGTTGAGTCCGCTTTTGGAGAGGACGTCGAGTACGGCTGCTTCGACCGATGCTTCCATCGAATTACCCGCCGAAGGCGCCGTTCCGCTTCTCATCGCTTCCAGTCCTCTTCGAGAATGCCGTATGACAGGCAGTCGTGCCACAGCGGATTTCCGTCGGCGTCCGTACGGAAAAAGGCATGCTTCCTGAAGTGGCCCTCGCGTTTCAGCCCGATCCGTTCAAGGGTCCGCCAGGATGCCTCGTTGCGCGGATCGCAGTTGGCGACGACGCGGTGCGCCCCGAGTACGGAGAAGCCGTAGCCGACCAGGGCGCGCGCGGACTCGGAGCAGTAGCCGCGCCGATGGTAGGCGGGGTTGAAGATGTAGCCCAATTCCCAGGTCAGGAACTTGGTCGGGTTCAGGCGCTGGAAGTACAGGTGGCCGACCATCTTCCCCGTCTCCTTCAGCTCCACCGCGAAGAAGTTGCCGGTCGTCGCCCTCTCGGCCGCGACCTCCCCCGCCGTCGCGCGGTCGATGGGCTTCCCCGGCTCAAAGGCGTAGATCTCCGGCAACGAGAGGAATTCGAACAAGTCATCCCCGTCCTCGGCCCGGAATTTTCGGACCAGGAGCCGCGCGGTTTCGATCAACGCGGGAACCTCCCCCGCCCTCGTGGCCAGCACATCGTCGCTCGCCAAATCCTTCATCGAGCCAGTATGCGCCATCATTCGGAATTCTTGAAGAGCGGGGAGACGATGCCTGGTCCCTTGAGGCTGGATTCTTTATCGGCTTTTAACCGAACTGTATGCTGTTTTTGTATTCCCGAACGGGAATGATTGGTTTCGGGGCAGAATAATTTACCGATCGGTAATAACTATAGAGAATTTTGCTTGATATTCCCGATCGGTAATGCGATTCTGTATCCATGGATCATCCAATTCATGAGGTGGCCGATTTCGGGGTCCTGATCAGGAATCGCCGCAAAGTCCAAGGCTATACCCAAGCCCGGCTCGCCGCCCTCTGCGGGACAGGTGTCCGTTTCATATCCGATCTGGAAAACGGCAAAGAGACGGTGGAATTCGGCAAGGCGTTCGTCGTCGCCCAAAACCTCGGCATCGACCTTGTCGCGCGGGTCCGGGGCGGTGAGGAATGAGGCTCAGGGTCGAGCAGTTCGGGGCGCTTGTCGGTTGGCTTGAGTCGACGGCGGACCGGGGCGTGATATTCCGCTACGAAGCCGCGTATTGCGATCGTCCCGGAGCGACTCCGCTTTCACTGTCTTTGCCGCTTCGTGAGAAAGAATTCTCCCAGGCGGCGGCGATGCCCTTCTTCGCGGGCCTCCTCCCTGACGGCGATCTCCGGCGGCGGATCGCGGACTGGCTCCATGTCTCTGAAAGCTCTTCACTCCGGCTCCTCGATGCCTTGGGGGGCGAGTGCGCCGGCACGGTGAGCCTCATCAATGACAAGGACGAAGGGGATGCGGACCGCGCGGCTCCAGGCTATGAGGAAATCACCGATGAGGCTTTTGCGGGCATGATTCGCGACGCTGAGCGCATCCCCCTGCTCACGCCGCGAAACGGAGCCCGCCTCTCCCTCGCGGGAGCCCAGGACAAGCTTCCCCTCCTGCGTCGTGACGGACGTTGGTACCGTCCGCTTGGCGGCGCGCCTTCCAGCCACATTCTCAAGCCGGCTTCGGCGGCTTTCCCGGGTATCGTCGCGAACGAGTATGCCTGCCTCAAGCTTGCGGAAGCCCTCGGCCTCCCGGTGCCGAAGGCGGAGATCGCCGAAATCGGGCGGCCCGTGCTTATTCTTGAGCGCTTTGATCGTATCGAAGAAGGGGCGGGGAGACTCGTGCGGCTCCATCAGGAGGATTCCTGCCAGGCTCTCGGCATCATGCCTGACCGGAAGTACCAGGCTGACGGGGGCCCGGGCTTCACCGACATCGCCGCCCTCATACGCCGCGCGTGCAGCGCGCCGCTCGCTGATATGGAGGGATTGGTCGGCATCGCCCTCTTCAACCTCATGGCGGGGAACTGCGACGCCCATGGAAAAAATTTCTCCCTTCTTCGCCGTGGGGGCAGGTTGGGGCTGGCGCCTTTCTACGACCTTGTCGCTACGACCTTCTGGCCGGAGCTGGATACCAAGCTCTCCATGAGGGTCGGGCGGGAGTACCGCCTTGAAATGATCGGGCAGGCTGACCTCGACGACTTCGCGGCGGACCTCGGCGTCAAGCCGCTTGTTGTGCGGGAACGGCGGGACGCTATGATAAAAGCCGCGATCGCGGGTTGGGATACCGTTGTCGCCCTTCCCGAGCTTGCCGGGGAGCGTGAACTCTTATCCCGGATACGCGCGGGCTGGGAACAGCGGGCGCGGCGTCTGTCGGGGAGGGGATGATCCGCGTTGTCTCCTCGGATCGCGCTGCCCTCGGACTTCGCGCGGAGCGCGGCGACGACCTCCGCGAAACGGGGATCGGCGACCGCCTTCGGATAGCTCGAGAGTACGTAAGCGAAGTAAAGGATGTTGTAGCGCAGGAAGGGAAATTCGATCGAAGCGAAGCGGCTCCCGATACCGAAGGCGCAAGGCCCGAGGGGTTTTTTGGTGACCCAGTGGCCGAGCAGGAATTCGACGGCTCGTTCCAGCCGGACCATGTCGTCCGTGCCGTTCGCGCGGAAACGGAAGGCGTCCAGCACGAACAGGGTAGTACCCGGATTGCTCGCATCGGTTTCCGGCGACTTTCCGAGCCTGACCGTCTTGCAACGCCAACCGCCATCCTCCTCCTGGGTCGAGAGGAATTTGGCGTACGCGGCGTGGATCCTGTCGTCCTCCACCCCGAGTTTCCGGAGGCCGGCCGCAATCCGGGCGCTGAGGCAGGGTAGCTCGCCGCCCTTCGGCGTATAGCGGAATCCTCCGCGTCCGTCGGAGCGTTCCAGCACGAAGGTTGCGGCCTTCTCCACGATTGGATGATCCGTTGCGCGTACGCCGAGATCGCCCAGGACGGCTGCTTCGACCGATGCTTCCATCGCGATACCCTCCGAAGGCGTCATTCTGCCTTTATCGCGTCCAATCCTCTTCGAGGACCCCGTACGAAAGGCAGTCGCGCCACAGGGGTTTCCCGTTGGCGTTCGCACGGAAGAAGGCGTGCTTCCTGAAGTGGCCCTCGCGTTTCAGCCCGATCCGTTCCAGAGTCCGCCAGGACGCCTCGTTGCGCGGATCACAGTTGGCGACGACGCGGTGCGCCCCGAGCGCGGAGAAGCCGTAGCCGACAAGGGTATGCGCGGACTCGGAGCAGTAGCCGCGCCGATGGTAGGCGGGGTTGAAGATGTAGCCCAATTCCCAGGTCAGAAACTTGGTCGGGTTCAGGCGCTGGAAGTACAGGTGGCCGACCATTTTCCCCGTCTCCTTCAGCTCCACCGCGAAGAAGTTGCCGGTCGTCGCCCTCTCGGCCGCGACCTCCCCCGCCGTCGCACGGTCGATCGGCTCCCCCGGCTCAAAGGTGTAGATCTCCGGTAGCGAGAGGAATTCGAACAAGTCATCCCCGTCCTCGGCCCGGAATTTACGGACCAGGAGCCGCGCGGTTTCGATCAACGCTTGGATATCTCCGTTTTGGTGAACCGGAGCTCTTCCTTGAGCCGTTCGCTGATCCATAGTTTGATGAGGGCTTGCCGGCTGACTCCGATCACCTTGGACTGCATATCCAGGCTTTTTATGACCCATGCCGGAAAGTCGACATTTACCCGTTGGGTTTCCAATCCCGGCCGGGAGATGCTATCGGGATCAATAAATTCGGAGATATTCTCGCCTTCGTCGAACTTTCGATCGAACTCAGCGGTCGTCATTGCCGGAGTAGATGTCTTCTTCATAATCGCGTGCCCTCCGCACCGAGATTATCCGGACGACCTTGTTCCTCCAAGTGTAGATCGCACACCAGAGTTTTCCGGAATATTCGGCGATGATTCCATAGCGCTTCTCATTCACGAATTGAGTTTCAAACTCAACACGCCGAGGATCGTCCCACAAGCCTTGAGCTTCAATAAAATCGATACCGTGTTTCAACTTGTTCGAAACGTTTTTTGACGGATCGAATTCAACTTTCATTATGGTATAAATATTATACCATTATCCCTGAGAATGCCAATAGTCAATGATACTGTGCATTGATAAATTCTCCAGGAACGGAACCAGCGAAAGGATCCGGGGACTGTCCGTGCCTGGCTAGCAAAACTCCGGCGATTCCGCCCGGCATTCCCGGTCCGGGTTGGCCCGTTTGCGATCGCGTGTCCACCAAGAAAGGAGGGGACTCATCGATCGCTTGAAGCACCGGGAGCTGCACCCGCACCTTCAATACGCTGCGGTGAAATGCGCGCGGATATGCGCGCCGCTTTCAAGCTCGTCCACGAGCGCAGCCGCGTAATCCTCGTAACTGATGCGGCTGACGCCGGCGGCGTCCTTGATCTGCGCGTTGCCGCCTACGCGGTACTTGCCAGTACGCTCCCCCGCCTCGATGGTCATGGCGGGGCTGAAGTAGGTCCAGGCGATCCCGGATTCCTTGAGCATGTCGAGGGTGTCCACGTGGGACTGGAGGTAAGGCATCCATTCCGGCGGGAAAAGACCAAGGTCGAAAAGGCGCTCGCCTTTCTCGTTCAGCGTAGTGGATGCGCCGCCGACCACGATGAAGCGGCCGACGCCGTATTCGGCGACCGCGCGCGCCAGAGCCTTGTTGGCATCGAAAAAAGGCCGCGGTTCGGCGAACGAGGGCGAGAGGGCGGCCACGAGAGCGTCCGCGCCGCGCAGGATGTCCGCGAAGCCCTCGGGCTTGAACGCGTCTCCCCTGACGACGCGGAGTCCGGTCCGCGGCGCCAACTTGGCGGTATCCCGGACGACGGCCGTCACCGTGAAGCCGCGCGCCAGGGCTTCCGCCAGTATCCGCGATCCGATATTTCCGGTCGCTCCGATCAAAACGATGTTCTTCATATCAGCCTCCAAGTTGTATTCATCATGGTTACAACCACGGTAGTAACTTCCCGTTCCTTCAGATATTCTTGCCGCCGCATATTATTTTCCTGCCCGCGCGTGCGCGATGACCCCCGCGAGCACGTCGGCGACGGTCCGTTTTTCCAGCACCGCCTCCATGGCCGCCTGCGCCTCCCCCAGGACCTCGCCGAGCGCGACGTTGATGTTGGCTCCCACCGGACAGGCGGGATTCGGCTGATCGTGGAGCGAAAAAAGCCCGGGTGGCTCAACCGCTTCCACCGCCCGGTATACGTCCAATAACCTCACGGCCGCGAGGGGTTTGGTCACAGAGGCGCCGCCCGTCCCCGCCCGCACCTCGATGAGCGAGGCGCGTTTGAGAAGTCCGGATAGCTTCCGTATCACCACCGGGTTCGTGTTGACGCTGCCCGCCATGAGCTCGGAAGTGCACAAGTTTCCGCGCCTCTCGCATTCGTCCATGAGTATGAGCATATGCACCGCTACGGCGAAACGGCTTGCTATTCGCATCGTTGTAACCATTATAAATACAACGAGCGATACCGTCAAGAAAAAAGGCTGCTACGGATATTATTTTTCGGCGGCGGGGTTTTCGGCGGCGGGCTTTTCGGCGGCGGGCTTTTCGGTGAGGACGCGCGTGATGGAGTAGGGATCCGCCTCGAGCAGGGGGATGCGCAGGCCGGCAGAAACCAAAGAGCGGCGATGTGACGCAACGCGTCCGCTTGCTTGGGGCTTGACGAGATGGGAGAGAGCTTGTACTTATCTAAAGACTTTAATAAAGTAACAACATGAAGAAGAATTCCCCGTCGGGCGCCAATGCGCTGGTGATCAAAGACCTCAACACCCGTCTCGTCCGGCAAGCGTTGAAGAATGCCCGAGTGTCCACCGTGCGTGATCTGGCCGGAATGACCGGGCTGTCGACGGTCACGGTGGCCGGCATCGTTCAAGCCCTGGTAGCAGGCGGTGCCGCCCGGGAAGGCGAGTTGGTGCCGTCCAACGGCGGGCGGCCGTCCCGCCTTTACCGGTTCGATGAACAGCAGGCGTCGGTGTTGGTGTTGTTCACCCGGGAGATCGAAGGCCGGGACACGGCCTGCCTGAGGGTGGCCGATCTTTACGGGCAGATCGTCGCGAGCGAGAATCACCCCCTGGAAGCGGGATCGCTCGAAGCATTCGAACCGTTCATCGACCGGATGTTGGTTCGCTTTCCTTCTATCAGTGCTTTGGGTTTCGGGCTTCCCGGAATCGAATACGGGGGAACCATTGTCGCCCTCGACTACCACAAGCTGGTCGGAGCGCCCATTATCGACCATTTCCAAAGCCGCTACGGGATCCCCGTGGTCTTTGAAAACGACGTGAACGCCGCGGTCCTGGGCCGGGGAAGGCAGGAGGGGGCTGCGACCTCCGAAGCCTATCTCTACTTCCCGCGAAAATACCCGCCAGGTTCCGGAATTCGCATTGAAGGACGACTGCTCAAAGGCAGCCGCCATTTCGCGGGCGAGGTCGGTTTTCTCCCCTTGGGAATTGCCTGGGGAGACCCGAACCTGACCGAGTCCATCGAGGCTTCTTCCTCCGCCGCGGCTCAAGTCATCGTCTCATTGGCGGCAGTCCTCGACCCCGAATCGGTGGTTCTGTTCGGCGAATTTCTCACCCCGACCCATCTGGCGGAGATCCGAATCCGATGCCGAAGTCTGATGCCGGAGGAATCGTTGCCGCAAATCTCCCTGACGGAAGATTTTACCCAAGATTTTCAGGATGGCTTGGTGGGTCTGACATTGGAGCTTCTTGATCTGTAGGAGGAGATAGGCCATGGCCACGTCGCTGCTCGTTCTGATCTACATCGCGTTCATCAGTCTTGGACTGCCCGATGCCCTATTGGGGGCCGGATGGCCGGTCATGCAGCCCGAACTCGGTGTCCCTTATGGATTCGCGGGTCTGGTATCGATGACCATTTCGGGGGGCACCATCCTCTCTGCCGTGTTCAGCAGCCGGGTTCTGAAAAAGCACGGTACCGGTCGGGTCACGGCTTTCAGCGTCACACTGACCGCCATGGCTCTGTTCTCTTTCGCGGCGACCCCGTCGTTCTGGTGGCTACTGGTCGCTGCCGTACCTCTGGGCCTGGGGGGCGGTGCCGTCGACTCGGGTCTCAACGCCTATGTCGCCGAACATTATGAATCAAGGCATATGAGCTGGCTCCATAGTTCCTGGGGCGTGGGCGCGCTGACGGGCCCATTGGCGCTGTCGGCCATGCTGGCCCAAGGAACGACCTGGCGAAAAGGGTACCTGGCCATCGCCATCTTTCAGGTGGCGCTGGTCCTTGCGCTCATCGCCGCGGTGCCCCTGTGGGATAAAGTCAGGGCACGGATCCGCGCCGACCGGCCCCCTGCGGACGTTCCTCATCAACCTCTTTTTTTTCCATTGAAAATCAGGGGGGTGAAGCTTGCCTTGGCCGCGTTCTTCTTCTATTGCGGTATCGAATCCACCATGGGCCTCTGGGGCGGTAGCTTCCTGTTCAAAACCAAAGGCCTCGGCGCCGCTTCGGTTGCCACTTGGGTCTCCCTGTTTTATGCCAGCATCACTGTGGGCCGATTCCTGACAGGATTCGTGACTTACCGTGTTCCGAACAAAGTCCTGATCCGTTGGGGCGGCATGGTGATTCTGGCCGGCGTCGTTTTGATGTTGGTTCCCTTCGCTCTCCCGTTCACCTTGACCGGTTTCCTGCTGGTCGGCTTCGGTTGCGCCCCCCTGTTTCCCTGCATGCTCCACGAAACCCCGAACCGGTTCGGAGCCGGCCATTCCCAGGCGGTGATGGGTTTCCAGATGGCCGTAGCCTACATGGGCGCCACTTTCCTGCCGCCTCTGTTCGGGTTCATCGCCAGCGCCACGACTCTTGCCCTTCTGCCGGTATTCCTGGCGGGCTACATCGTCCTTTTGATCCTTAGCTCCGAACTCCTGAGGAAGAAGCTGGGCCACTCATGAAAATAGAACACGTCGCCCTATGGGCCCGAGATTTGGAATCCCTCAAGGACTTTTATGTCCGCTGGTTCGGGGCCAGTGCCGGCGATCGGCATGAGAACGCCGCCCACGGATTCCGCTCGTACTTTCTTGCCTTTGAATCGGGTCCGCGGCTTGAACTTATGCAAATGCCCGGCATTCTGGTACGGGGAGCCCGCGAAGGTCGCCAGAGTCTTGGTTTGGTGCATTTCGCCGTACAAGTGGCCGACCGCTCGGCCGTAATCGAACTGACCGAAAGGCTGCGTCTGGGAGGTGTCCGGGTTGCGTCCGAACCCCACCTGACTGGTGACGGCTACTTCGAGTCATGCGTCTTCGACCCGGAAAATAACCGTGTCGAGATCACCGCCTGATCCGCGGCTTCGATGGGCCGGGAGTCTGGCGTTTCCGCATACGAACCCGAAACCGCCTCCCCTGCGGCAGAGGGCGTCGAGATTATCGGTGGGAATGTGCGTGATGGGAAAAGGGACCTACCCCTAACAGGGGGATGCGTTTGCGCCTGAATTCGGAGCGGTTTTCCTTGAACCAGGAGCCGTGGCGGCCTGTCACTTCCTTCAGGGAGTGCGTATCGTGTATCCACCTTTTATTCGCGTAGAGGGTCTGCATATGGCACGGAAGCACAAACAGGCTGTCCGGCGGAGAGGAGGTCACGGTATACCCGGTGCGGAATCATCTGGGAATGTGCAAGCCTTCGAGCCTGGCGTTCTATTCAGTAGAAGAGTGAGGTTCCGTTGCTCCCCGTGTTGTCTTGATCGGACCAAGGATTGTATGTGCGCGATGTGCTACTAGTCACTGCGGCGGTGTAATGCCGGAACACGAGGGTACCTTCACCATCTGAACCCCAGACGGTGTCACCAGTGTTTATGGTATGACTGCCGTCATTGTCCAGTACAACGGTCCATCCCCATTGGTTGATCCGGTTGATGGTCAAAACCAGAGTAAGGGCCCCGTTGGCATCTGCGGTCCCGAAGATGGGGGTACCGGTTGTATATATCGCGTTTGTCCAATCCTCACTGGTAGCTGCATTGGCCGCATAATAGGGCTGGATGACGACGGCTTGGTTTTCGCCGGCTTGGCCGATGGTGAAGGTGATCACATTGAGCGGTTGGGCCATTACCGGGGCAATCAGTGGGGAATCATAGCCATTTGCTGTCGGCTGGACCGAGTACTTGTAGGTTTTGGTCTCATCAGGACCGGTCTGGGTCAGGGTGGTTACCGTGGTATTGACGCTGGTGGAAGACGTAGTCGGGGTAGAGCCGTCAACGTTGTACCATACAGTGTACCCGGAAGCGGTGGCAACCGCGTCCCAGGTGAGGGTCATCGATCTGCCGCCGGGGGTCGCGACCAGATTCTTGGCCATGTCCAAATCAGGGTTCGAAGCAGTTGGGCTGGCGCACGGTATAATTCTCCTCGAAGAGATAAAGCTGAAGAAAAGTTGGCACGGATAATTACTGATATCAACTCAACCGATTCGGTAATCTACACGAAGCAGGGGACCAAGACAAAGGATCTGCATTTTGACATTGCAGTTCTTGAGGGAAGCTGGACCGGGAGAAAAACCCAAAGAAGCAACCTGTGTGAAACCAGCCCACACCGAACGTTTTTCGCGGAGGTGCCCGCTTTTAACCCCAACGCAGCCAAGATCACCGGCCTTATTTATGGTTGCCGGGTTGAAGACATCTAAGCCCCAATTCTTCAGAAGGCCCGGTACCTCGACAAGCTCATCGACGAACTGGCGAGGGGTAAGTGCATGAAGAAGGTTCAATTCGTAACCCTTGACGCCGAAGATTCCCGTTTCCTGTTTTCAAATTACGGCAACGATACCACTGTGGCCGTATCCAGGCCTTCACCGCGCAGGACCTGCAGGATGCTCTAGCCGCGATAAACACTACCAACGAAGGCGTGCCCGATATCAAAGAAACGGCGTGCGTCTTCGCGAGTCTCCTGCGGAAATTACAGAAATCGCTTGCTACTGAATTAGAAGTGTGCTACTGTTTGTGTAGCGCGCTACAAATACAGAAGCAAAGGGAGTACTTATGCCGGTAATCACCATTGACATGCACAAAACAGGAACGGCGGAAAAAACCGCCCTGATCCGTAATTTAACCGCGGCAGCCGCGGATGCCACCAAAATTCCTCCGCAATCCTTCATCGTCCTGATAAATGAGATGGACGATGTGAATATCGGTTTGGGAGGCGTTCCTTTGGACGAGGTGAAACGCAACCGAAAGTAAGTCAAGGCAGGCCCGTTTCCTTTTTGAAGACGACAGGATGCGGGCCGTCTTTTCAATCCGCCTGACTTTGAGTATATTTTCCCGGCTTAGTAGCATGCCGCATCTTCGGCCGGGAGCTCCAATGTCCATTCCTAAACCCGGATCACGTGTCCGAGGCTCGACCAGCGGGTCACCGATCAATGCCCTTCTGGATTTGTTGGGAAGGCGTTGGGCATTGGGTATACTCTGGAACCTAGGTGACGGCGCCGCCACATTCCGCGATCTCCAGCAACGCTGCGGAAACATATCTCCTTCCATCCTTTGCAGCCGTTTGAAAGATCTTAGGGATGCCGATATCGTAGAGCGAACGCTGGACGGGTATGCCCTGACTGAGCGAGGGCAGGCTCTCCACGCGATCGTCGTGCCTCTCGGCGCTTGGTCGGCCGTATGGTCTGAAGAAATATTTCAATATAGTAAGCCGGGTATGAAAGAAAAGATGCTCGCCAAAGCGGAGGGCGTCCGCGAATTGGACGCCATTACCGATATTGCCTCACCACCGAGAGAAATCGATGAAACGTAAGGTACTGATTCCCGCTGATCCCTTGAGAACGATAACGAAAATATCGATTTAGACATCGAAGTAAATCAGACTTTTTCTTCAAAACCGGGACTCCCTATGAACTCCGGTTACGGAGAACGAAAGAATAATTCGTTCTATTCGGATCTATTAAGAGAATACTGTTTATCGTATAAGTACCGAGAATTCCGGCTATCCGCTTGCCGCGGTAACCGTTTCGGGAGTCCTATTTTCGTACTTGGTTTTTTCCGCTGCCCAGATGCCGGTTGAGACAGCGAGACCGATTATCAGAAGCAGAATCGCCGCTATCGGTATGAAACCCGGAGCCGTCCATTTGCGTACGAGCCGGGCGCGAAATACGCAAGCGATCGCGGCGATCAATGCGCAGCCGAAGGTCGCTCCCGGCGCGAAGGTGCAGATTGACTTGTACCCGAGAATGTTCGGCCAGGACGCGCCGGGATTCGGAACGAGGGTGAGCGCCGCGCCGAGCGCCGCGAAAGCGCTCAGCGCGAGCAGGGCCGGATACGCCGGCCCGTAGGCTTTTATATTCAGGCGCGCACCCCGGCCAAGAATCCGTGGAATTTATGGAAACCGCCTCCGAGCGCCATCATCGGGCAGGCGACGGCGGTTTGGATGCCGAGCGTCTTGCAGCGCTCTAGAGTAGCCTCGTCAACCGACATCATCGATTGGAAAAGCGCCCGTTTGACGCCCTTGGCCGCCAATTTGTCGATAAGAGAAGCCGTGACGTCTTTCCTTGTCAGCACGTAGGCGAATTCCGGTCGCGCGGGAACCTCGTCGAGATTCGCGAATACGGGCACCGAAAAACCCGAAGGATCCGGGTTCACGGGGAAAATATTCGTTCCCCGTTTCGCGTACGCTTCGTAAACGGCTTTGCAGAAGGGTTCGTGCTTGCGGGAATACCCCACGAAAAGCACCTCGTTCGCCTCAAAAAATGAGCGCGAAATCCTCTTTCCCATAATAACCTCCCCGTCCCGCGCGACGACGAATCGCTCGCAAGCGGAACGCGATGTGGAGAATGTAAATCCGCGCGCCCTCTACGTCAAGGGAAAGATGCCCCGTCTCCGCCGCGCTGTACGGGAAACGGTAGGCGATAGCAAGAGACTTGCGGGGGGAAGAGAAGGGGGATCCCTTCTCTCCCCGCCCGCGCCCCCTCACTCATCCCCCGGAGATTTTATGCGATCGGAAACGCGCTTCCGCACGTGCCAGGGGTATGGGAGCTACCGATCCTTCGGTGGACTTTTGGCGCAGCTTCCAGCAGTTTGAGCTGGGTGAGATTGTAGCGGAAGGTCTACGAAGCCGATCCATTCATCTGTCCGAAATGACCTATCGATCATTTTTTGTTCCCCTCTGGGCTTGTCTCTTCACACGGGGCTAGTCCCCCAATATCTCCGCAAGGTAAGTTGCGAATGTAAGTCTATCCTTTTCGTTTTCCAACGAGAGCCCGCATCTGACAAAAAAAAGGTCCGGTCGTAAAAAGGCTTCGTGAATTGATCCTATAACGGACCAAACGGCGATATTTTCTTTTTCGGAGTTTTCATGATCGAGGATGCGTACAAGTATGTCTTTCAGCCCCGTCCAGGAGAGATCAGCATTGTCGCCCGATTCCGGATACGTTAAATCATTCAGGATGGATGCGCGCGATAATTTCCGGTGTTCCATAAGGTAGTCTAAAATACCCACTATTACTCTTTTCAGTCGCTCCACCGGAGTCATTTTTTTATTCGGACGCAGCGCTTCGGGAGAATATACTGAAATGACATTTTTATTGATATGTGCGCGGACGGCTTCTCGAATCAGGCGCTCTCTTGAACCGAAGTAGTAGTTAATCAAACCTAAACTGGCGCCCGCCGCCGATGCGATTTCCCGAATACTCGGTTCACCGGAAGGTTTGTTTTCAATAAGCTGGATAGTCGATTCAATAATTCTTGTTTTTTGGTCAGAATTCATAAATTGATAATACCTAGTACTTGAACAGTGTTCAAGTCTACGTTATATTGAACACTGTTCAATACCAAATGGTTTTGACAGAGGATGCATGCATGAAATACCCGAGACATCTTACCGCTCCATTGATTGTACTGGCCGGTATTATTCAGGCGCTGTTTTCTGGATGTACGACAATGCCTTCCCGGGCCGAACGTATCGCGCTTGAGCAGTTCCGGCAAACAGATGGGGCAAAACGGCTGGCATTATGGCCGGTCCCCTATAAAGAACGGCTCATTCCCACGCGTTTTGGGACGACCTATGCGATCGAAAGCGGACGCGCGGACGGACAGGTGATGCTTCTTGTCCACGCGATGGGATTCAACGCGATGACTTGGGCTCCAAACATTGATAGTTTGGGAAAGGACTATCGCGTAATAGCGCTGGATACAATTGGAGACCAGGGGAAAAGCGTTGTCCGGCGGGACTATCCGAAAACCGGCGCGGAATATGCCGATTGGATGGTTGATATCATCGATTCGCTTGGCGAAGAGAAAGTCGTTCTTGTCGGATGCTCGATGGGAGGATGGATAGCCCTTAATACCGCCGTCGAATATCCCTCGCGCGTTTCCGCGCTTGTGCTCAATTCGCCTGCGGCGGGGCTTCCGGTGAAAACAACCTGGATGAAATATCTGAACGATATAATATTTACTTCATCTGTAGAAAAACACCGCAAAGCCGCCCGGTTTCTTCTGGGAAATGGACGGGCAACCAGAGATTGGGTAGAGTATATGGTAGAAGTCGTCGCCGACACCGGCGGTGCGAAAATGGGAATTCCTTCAGACATAAAAGCAGAAAAACTCGCTCTTCTTGATATGCCGATATTGTTGTTGGTGGGAACAGATGAAGTTATCTATGAAAACAAGCAGGCTGTTTTCGAAACAGGGCGATCACTGTTACCTTCCGTTCACTGCGAATGGATACCCGATGCAGGACATATGGGGCATTATGATAATCCCGATTTTGTCAATTCTATCGTGGAGGAATTTCTTGCAGGCAAGCTTGTCCGAGAGTAGCGGCGGCAAGCCATTTTTTTCAATCGTCCCGTTCGGTGATATTAATTTGCTGAGGCCGAAAAAGAATAGGTGCTCTCCTGGAGCGACGGGCTTTCACTTTTTCTTTGTAGACCCTGTTCCGGCTATCCGCTTGCCGCTGTAACCGTTTCGGGAGTCCTATTTTCGTACTTGGCTTTTTCCGTTGCCCAGATGCCGGTTGAGGCAGCGAGTCCGATTATCAGAAGCAGAATCGCCGCTATCGGTATGAAACCCGGAGCCGTCCATTTGCACACGAGCGGGACCGGATACGCCGGCCCGTAGTCTTTTATATTTAAGCGCGTACCCCGGCCAAGAAACCGTGGAATTAATGGAAACTCCCTCCGAGTGCCGTCATCGGAGAGGCGACGGCGGTTTGGATGCCTAGCGGCTTACAGCGCTCGAGAGTAACCTCGTCGACCAACATCATCGATTTGAAAAGCACCCGTTTGACGCCTTTGGCGGCCATTCTGTCGATAAGAGTCGCCGTGACGTTTTTCCTAGTAAGCAGGTAGGCGAATTCCGGCCGCGCGGGAACCTCGTCGAGATTCGCGAAACCGGGCACCGAAAAACCTGAAGGATCCGGTTCATGGGGAAAATATTCGTTCCCCGTTCCGTGCGATGACGAATCGCCCGCAAGCGGAACGCGATGCGGAACGCTTTGCGGAGAAGGAAAGTCCGCGCTCCCTATACGTTAAGAGATAGACGTCCCGTCTACGCCGAAGCGATCGACGGGCGGCGGCGGCCTCCGCGATCCTATGTGCAGAGTATCGTTCCTTCGCAGTTGATCCCATGCCCTCCCCGTATTTCTTTCCGCACAACCGGGCTTGATGTACGCCACCGAACCCCTCATCGATTCCGCCATTCAGGCTTGGGCGAAAAAGGGATCCGCGGTTGCCATCACGGTCCCGGCATACTTGAAAAATTATTCGGTTTGTATCATCAGGGGCGAGAAATGCGCCAAAGATTTCGCAACGGGTCTTGGTATCAAAGCTGATTCTGTCAGCATGAATACTATGGATCGGTACCTTTCTCGTGCCTACATCGAAGTGGGCATCCTGAGTTCCGATTTTGTCACGCCGGACTTATTCCGGAATTTAATGCCATCCTGAAGGCCATGAGAGCGGACGGGCGTTCCCGGGAGTTATTATTCGACATTTAGGAATCCGTACTCCCCCCGGATATGCGCGTCGATTCGGAGCAGAACTGGCGATTCGCCCATGAAGAGTTGAAGAAATCACTTTACGGCGACAGAGCCTTTCTACCGCCAGTTGACGGGTGTCTTCAACGAACTGACCGTCGGAAGAATTCCTGATCGGACGAGTTCCCCTATATCTTCAGGCAACTGCCCGTAGCTTTCCCTCGGGCGATGGGTGTCGGGGATGATGCCCACCCACGCGTTCCGCCCGCTGTTTTTGGCCGCATAAAGGCATTGGTCGGCCATGGCCACGATTTGTTCCCAGGTGAACGCGCTAGTGTTCCACGAGAGCGTCGGGTAGACCGAGAACCCCACCGAGCAGGTGAGACGAATGGTCGTCTTTTCGTCGATGCGGAAGGGATAAGCTTCGACCGAGGCGCGGATGCGTTCGGCGACGACCCCCGAATCCGCCCGTGCCATCTGCCGGGCCACAACCAGGAATTCCTCGCCTCCCACCCTGGCCACCATGTCGGAGTTTCGGGCCGCTTTCCGCAGGACCTCCCCCATCTGCTGGAGCACGAGATCGCCGGCCTGATGGCCAAACCGGTCGTTCACCTCCTTGAAATGGTCCACATCGATCATGGCGAAGAGAATGTCGACATTCAGCAGGATCCGGTCCACGTTGGTATCGGAGAGGTTCCTGTAGGCCCTCTCGGCCAAAGCCACATCCTCGGGCAGCTGGTTCGTCACAAACCGACGGTTCCACAAAAGGGTCAGAGGATCCTTGAAGCTCATTTCTTGAAGGGCCGCATTGGCCTCAGCCAGTCTGCTGTTAGTGTCCGCCAGTTCTTCGGCCAGCCGGCGATAATCCGCCTCGCTCTTTCTGAGGGCTTCCTGGGTCGCCTTTTGCTCCGTAGTATCCCGGGAAATGCCCAGGGTCCCCACGATTTTTCCTTCCCTGTTTTTGAGGGGCGCCTTGGAAGTCGAACACCAGGTGATTCTTCCGTCGGGCCAGGTTTCCATTTCTTCCAGGTTCAGCTTCGGCACCCCGGTCCGGATGATCTCCTGCTCGTCTTGGAAGGCCGCACCGGCGTGGTCGCTGGAGAAGAAGTCATGGTCGGTTTTCCCGAGAATCTCCCCCAGGCTTTTCCGCCCGAAAAGCTGTACGTAGGAGGGGTTCCCGTAAACGATACGGCTCTGGAGGTCCTTGAAATAAATTCGATCAAGAAAGTGTCCCATCAGAGAATGGAAGAATTCGTTTTCCTGGACCAACTTCGCCAAGTGTTCCTGGTCAGGCATTTCGGCGGCGTCGCTGCTCAATGGAACACTCTCCTTTTGGGGCACCCGGCGCAAGCGCGATTCGGATTTATCAAGAGCAGCCTAACCGATAGGAATTATCCTCTCGGGCTTTATGCGATGATTTACCGTCAACGCCGGGCTTGATTGACTGTAGTACTCGGGAGTTTTACCGTCAAGATAAGAATTTCAGGAGATTCAGCGTAACCTGTGCATAGAACTCAGCCACTTTCTTGTGTAAAAATCTTTTGGGGAACCAGTATCCTGTTCCGCATAAACGTCTGTTTTAGGTTCTCATATTGGAACCATTGCCGGTTCTGGCGGCGGACGGGCGGTACCGGGAGTTATTATTCGACAATCAGGAATCCGTCCTTCCACCGGCGGTGAGCGTCGGATAATCGAAAACCGTGCCGTCCTTTATCAGGGACGAGACGAGGGCCGATAGTCTGGCGTTCCCGCATACGGACTCGAAACCGCCTTCCCTGCGGCAGAGGGCGTCGAGTTTTTCGGTGAGGACGCGCGTGATGGGAAAGGGATCCGAAGCGAGCAGGGGGATGCGCTTGCGCCTGAGCGCGGAGCGGTTTTCCTTGAGCCAGGAGCCGTAGCGGCCCGTCGCTTCCTTCAGGGGTCGCGTATCCACACTTTTATTCGCGTAGAGAGACTGCATGTGGCTCAGAAGCACGAAAAGACTGTCAGGCGGGGAGAGGAGTTCCCGGTATACCCGGTGCGGAATCATCTGGGGGATGCGCAGGACTTTGAGCCTGGAGTTCCATTTTTTCCCTTTCGGGGCGGTATAGGAGGCCAGGGGCATTCCCGACTGCCGGTTTTCGCGATAGACGTCTGCATAAAGGGGCGCGAGTTCGGGGAAATTCTCTTCCACGAGCGAAAGGAAGAGGTCTTTTTGCCGGCCGGGGCGCAGGGTGAGTCCGCCGGGATAGATGAAGTCGGCTACGCCCGAGGCGAAAAGGTCTTCGGTGTTCGCTTCCGTGTCGCTGATCCCGGGGCACAGGGGCATCGCGAGTATCCCCGAGAAGAACCCCGCTTCCTTTGCCTTCCGCACCGCCGCGAGGCGCGCTTCCGGCGGTGACGCGCGAGGCTCCAGGATGCGGGCAACGGCCGGGTCAATCGCGGTCACCGTGAAAATGACCAAGGCTTTCGGAAACTGCGCAAGCAGGTCGAAATCGCGGAGGATTAGGTCGTTTTTCGTGAGGATGATGATGGGGAGGCGCGCGGGGATGAGCGCCTCGATGGTGCGCCGCGTGAGACGGAGTTCGCGCTCGATGGGCTGGTACACGTCGGTGACCCCCGAGCCGATGCAGACCGCCCCGTATTCGCGCGCCGCGGTCCCGAGGGCCACGTCGGACGCGACGAGTTCGGGAAGGTTGCCCCGCACGCAGATGTCCGTTTCGAAGTCGCCATCCACATAGTACTTTTCCGCCCGCCCGTCGCAATACCGGCAGCCGTGCGCGCAACCTCGGTAGGGGGCCTGCGCGCGGTACAGGGATATGAGGAAGGGCTCGGGGAACATTCCCTTGGTGAGACCCGTTTTCGCTTCGATCGTCCGGACCGGCATGGAACCGATAGTAACCGATCAACGGTTTCTTTTCAGGCGACTCGGCCGTCGGTACTGAGGAGGGAAGGCTCACTGCCCGTTGATAATGTTGCCGTTTTGCCATACAATTCGGCAACATGATTGCCAGGGAGCTTGTTCCGCCAGCCCGATCGTTTTTTCTGTTCGGTCCTCGCCAGACCGGGAAAAGCACCCTTCTGAATAGTCTGGACCTTGGGCGATCGTGGTCCATCAACCTGCTCCAGAATGATACCTATTATCGTTTTTTGCGCGATCCGGCCCAATTCCGCCGGGAAGCCGAGGCGAAGATCATTTCCGGTATCGACTGGATCATCCTCGACGAAGTCCAACGCATCCCCGCCCTGTTAAGCGAAGTCCATGCGCTGATGGAATCGAGCCATGCGCGGTTCATACTTTCCGGTTCCAGCGCCCGCAAACTGAAAAGGGGTAGTGCCGATCTCTTGGGGGGAAGGGCGCTTTGGAGATCCCTGCACCCCTTCACCGTGAAGGAACTTGGCGAGCGGTTCGATCTTGAGCGAGCCCTTCAGTGGGGAACCCTGCCGCCGCTGTTGGACCTGGGCAACGCGGACGCATACGAAACGCTGGAAGCTTATACCGAATTGTACCTTCGTGAAGAAATACAAATGGAAGGATTGGTCCGCAACCTGGGAGGGTTTACCCGCTTCCTCGATTATGCCGCTGCGTACTGTGGCGAAATCCTTAATTTCAGTTCCATCGCCAAAGAAACCAGGTTACCGGTCAGAACCGTCCAATCGTATTTCGAAGTCATGGAGGATACCCTCATCGCTCTTCGGCTTCCGGCATGGACGAAAAGCCCCCTGAAACGGCTTGTCAGACATCCGAAATACTATCTTTTCGACAATGGCCTGACAAACGCGCTCACGCATCGTCTTCGCGGTCCGCTTGATTCATCGGTCAGAGGCCGTTTGTTCGAGCAATTTTTCATCCAGGAAACCATGCGCCGCCTGGATTACCGGCGTGCCGATGCTTCCATGCATTATTGGCGAACGAATAATGGCGCGGAAGTGGACCTCCTGATCGAGGAGCGGGGGCGACTCACGATGGCGGTCGAATTTAAAAGCCGTCCGACTCTGGGCGGAGCGGACTTGAGCGGTCTCCGGTCCTTCCACGAAGATAATCCCGAGGTTCCCTGCTATCTCGTCTGTACGGCCCCCGAACCCTTCAAGCTGGATTTCGCTGAAGTCCTTCCGTGGCGGAACTATCTGGAATTGCTGGACAATGAGCAGTTGCCGTGAAGGATTCGATTCGGCTGTGGTAGAGGCAGGAGGCCAGGCGAAGGGCCGCCTCTACTCCTTCCCCTCCAAGCTTGACAGGTGCATCAAAATGCACATATACTCGGATCATGGCAGGCTGCGATGGGTCGAGGGCGACCGAGGCGGAGATCGAAGACATCGTATCGAGCGATTTCTTCAAGCTCATGTCCGAGCCCGTCCGCCTCCGCCTGCTCGCCTTCCTGGCGGCCAAGGGTCCGAGCGATGTCGGGACGGTCGCGGCCGCCTTCCCCCAGGACCGTTCGGTGATTTCCCGCCACCTCGCGCAGCTGGCCGACGGAGACCTGGTGACCGCTTCAAAAAGGGGACGGAACATAGTGTACGAATTCGACGGCCGGGCCCTGCTGCGCGATCTGGAGGCCACGACGGAGCGGATCCGCGCGCTGATCGACGCCAACTGTCCCGATAGCTGCGATGAGGGCGCGGGCCGAAGCTAGTGGATTGAAGCTAGTGATTTTTTTTATTCGAAATAGTGCATATATGCACACTAATGCAAGGAGTAAACGATGAATGCGGAATTGTTCTATTTCACCGGAACGGGGAATACCCTGTACCTGGCCAAGGAGCTGGGCTCGCGCCTCGGCGGGGCAAAGTTGACTTCGATCGCGGGACTCCCGGGGGAGGGGCGGATATCCACGGAAGCGGAGGTCGTCGGGATACTTTTCCCGATCTACTTCCTCAACCTGCCCCGGATAGTCCGCGCCTTCATCGCCAGGCTGGACTCACCGCGGACAGAATACGCCTTCGCGCTGGATACCTGCGGGCAGCGGGACGGCGGCGCGCTGAGCATCGTCCGGGGTCTGGCGGCGCGCGGCGGCCGGCGGCTGGACGCGGGCTTCCGCGTGATACTGCCGGACAACAGCATCGTGTTCCCCACCCGGCCGGAGCTGCACGCGCCGATGTTCGAGGCCGCGGCCGGCGAACTGGACCGGATCGCGGCGCGGATCGCGGCGCGGGAACCCGGCTTCGACCCGAATCCCGGAACGGCGGGCTCGCTGGTCGGCTATGCGATGAAGGGCTTCTGCGAGGGCATCCTCGGCTTCAAGGACCTCCGCTTCGATATGGAGCTCTGCACCGGTTGCGGCGTCTGCGCCGAGGCCTGTCCGGTTTCCAACATCGCGATGGAGGGATCTTCCCCCCGCAGGGAGAGCGCGGAAAAGTGCGAGTCCTGCTTCGCCTGCGTCCATCGCTGCCCCGCCAAGGCGATCCGGTTCAGGCGCCAGTCGGCGCAGGAGGATTACCAGTACCGGAACCCGCGCGTGCCCTTCGCAGAGCTCAAGTACCGCGGATCCGGCCGCGCGGAAGCTTGACCGGAAGGCAGTCCGGATGGATGATGGGTTGTAGGGGAGGGCGGCGGGATGGTACCGGAGAACGGGCAGGAACTGTACCACGAGATTTTCGGCTCGATACTCGACCGCCGGGAGATGACGCCCTACCTCCTGCGAGGCTGCGACGGCTATGCGACGGCGCTGTGCCGCGCCTCCAGGATGATGGCGAACCGCGGTTTCGACTCGATCGGGGGCGAACTCCTCCCGGGAGAGAAGGAACGCGCCCATGAGTACGTCATCCACGCGACCCGTTACTTCGCTTCGAGCCTCTTCCCTTTCGTCGAGTCCCAACTGCGCGCCCTGGCCGCGCTGGACTCGGAGCTCCGGCCTGCCTACGAAGCGGCTCTCGTCTCGATCTCCGCCATCCGCGGTATCCTGGCCGACCCGGAATACGCGGCCCTGGTCGCCGAGGATCCCCGGCACCTGTTCCTCCTCGTGTCCTCCGGCAAATACCCGGACCTTTTCCGGGGGAAGCCGGGGAAGGAGGTCGAAGCGACGAGCGGCCGACGGGCAGCGGCCTGCGCGACGTTGAAGATGTGCAGGCTCATCAAGGCGGTGGAGGAGGACAGCCAGGACATCAACGACTTCGCCCGGCTCGGCCTCTTCCTGGAAGCGCGGGGGCGGAGCCTGGCGGACCTCTTCGACTATGATTGGGAGAATCCCGAGTCCATACCCGACGACGAGTGCGCCCAGCGCGCCTTCGTCAAGCTGTCGGCTTTCTTCCACAAGCTCAAGGAATCGATCGCCTATGATCCCGGCCGCTCGTGCCTCGTCTTCGACAGCGGGGACGGAGTCCGCGTCGACGTCGCCGAGCTGAAAGCCCGCCTGAAGAGTCCGGAGAGCATGTTCGCCAAGCTCGGCAAGGATACCTCCGAAGAAATCCAGCATATCCGCGACGTGCTGGCCGTGACCTTCCTGCTGCGCGAAAGGGAGGACGCGCTCGCCCTCTTCCACGCTCTGCAGAAGCGGGGCGTCATCCTCCAGGAGAACGTCGTGTCCGCCTCCATCACGCAGACGCTTTTCGATAACCCGCACGATATGGAGGAGGCGACGCTGCGCCTCATGCGCGCCCTCGCGCGCGGAGCCCTGTCCGACATCGAACCGGACAGGGAGGAAGCGGCCGCGAACGCCGCGGACTTCTTCCGGGCCCTGGACATCAACGCGGTCCGGAATCCGCACAGCGCGGACCAGCACCGGAAATTCCAGTGCAAGATCAACTTTTCGCTGCCGGTGCACCGCGACGCGAGCACGCGGCGCATCCTCGTACCGGGGACTGCCGCCTACTCCTACCGCGACCGCATCGACGTCGCCACCGAGCGCCACACCCTGCCCGTCGAACTGCGGATCTCCGACGTCCGCAGTTGGGAGCTGTCCGAGAAGCGCGGAGAGGCCCACCACGACGCCTACAAATTCCGCCAGCTGACGGCACTCATGAACCGCCTCTTCGATCCCCTGTTCCGCTTCCCCCCCGAGGAATTCGGGCGCCTCCGCGCGGACCAGGCCAGGCTCTTCGTTTAGGGAGATGAGCCGGGGTCCGGGCAGCGCCGGCCATGAGCCGTGCGGAAGAACGATCCCGCTTATCCCTCGTACGCCTTTTTGAGCTCAGCGATGTCGAATTTCTTCATTTTCAGGAACGCCTCGGTCACCCGGGCCGATTTCGCCGGATCCTTGTCGCCCATCATTTCGTTCATGATCGTCGGCACGATCTGCCATGAAAGTCCGTATCTGTCTTTCAGCCAGCCGCACTGCTCGGCCTCCGGGACGGCGGAAAGGCGGTCCCAGAAATGGTCGATCTCTTCTTGGGTGTCGCAGTACACCATGAGGGAAACCGCCTCGTTGAAGGTGAAGCCGTGTTCGTACGCGCTGTCCATGACCGAGTAATCGTTGCCGTCCAGGGTGAACTCCCCGTGCGAAATCCCGTCCGCCGCGTCCGGTTCAAGTCCCGGTCCATAGCGGGTGATCTCCCCGACCTTGGAATCGCTGAAAATCGACGTGTAGAACTGCATCGCCTCCTCGGCCTTTCCGCAATTTTCGCCGGTGAACATGAGGGTCGGTGTAATTTTCCGGCGGACTTTCCGGGCGCCTGAGTACATCAGCTGCCATGAAAGTCCGTACTTGTCTTCCAGCCATCCGTACTTCTCGCTGAACGGGTACGCGGCCAGTTCCATGAGGGCCTTGCCGCCTTCGGACAACTTGCCCCACAGCCTCTCGACTTCTTCCTTCGTTTCGCAGGCCACCAGGAACGACGCGGCCGGCGTGAATTTGAAGTAGGGTCCGGCCGAGATCATCATGAACTCCTGGCCCTCAAGCTCGATAGTCAATATCTCGACCGATCCGGAAGGTGTGTTGTCGATCGTTGTCCTGCTCTTAATGGACGAGTTCTTGAACGTCTTCGTGTAGAAGTCGGCAGCCTCGCCCGCTTCCTTGTCGTACCACAGATGGGGAACCATCCTGCGCATATTGGGTCTCCTTGTGCATCGATTCTAGAATGTACCGGTTTCCAGCTTGCCCGCCCGGCGATACACGCTGATGACCGTTCCTTTCTCCGTCGTTCGGGAATCCACCAGCTTGAGCGTGACAGGGACGGTCCCCGATCCGAAAAGCCTTTTCCCCGAGCCCAGCAGCACGGGAAAAGTGAATATCCTGTATTCGTCGATGAGGTCGGCCTCTATCAGGGTTTGCGCAAGGCCGCAGCTTCCGTGGACCTGGATTTCGCGTGGAAAACGTTCCTTGAGCCGGGGCACTTCGTGCCTCGCGTCCCGTATGAGGGATGTTCCTTCCCAGTCGAATGCGCTCCTGGAATGGGAGGCGACGAATTTCGGGAGCGAATTGAGGGCCGTCGCGACCGGATCCTTCGGATCGGTGACCTTCGGCCAATAGTCGGCGAAAATGTCGTAGGTTCTTCGGCCGAGAAGGAAGGCATCCGCTTTGGAGAATATCTCGACGATGGCGGTTCCCATGCCCTCGTCGGCATGGGGGACCAGCCAGCCGCCGTAGCGGAAACCCCCGCGCCTGTCTTCATCGGGCCCCCCCGGCGCCTGCATGACGCCGTCGAGGGTGAGGAAGGTCGTGATCGTGAGTTCCGCCATTGTTTACCTCCAGACGGCTACGATGCCGCTGAAAACGGCGTAGGTGAGTAGGAAAAGTCCGTTGTTGATCACGAGGACGACGGTCTTGCGTCCCTCCCAGAGCGTGTTCATGCTGTGCGTCAAGGCGAATACGACCCAGAGCACGACGCCGATAAGGAAGCCCTGGGCGAAGCTGGTCGCGCCCATGCTATGAACGACTACCTGAAGGCCGTATGAAAGGATGAAGGACGCGACCGCGCCGTTCAGGAAAAGGAAGGGCATTGCCTTTTTTTCCTCCTCGGTCATTTCGGTCTTGCCGTAGAACCCGAGCGCCGTCGCCCAGGGTTTCATGAAGAGCACCGGCGAATACCAAAGCCAGCTCAGGAAAAAGTTGACGACGCCGATCGCGACGAGAGGGAGAATGGATACCGTGAAATCAAGCATGGTAGTCTCCTTGTCATCCAAATATCTTAAAGTTGATCGTATTTGTCAAATATTAGGGCAGGTTGCCGGGCTGGATGTTCTTCTCTTTACTCTCCGTCCGTCGTCTTCGCCTCTAGCCCCATGAAGCGGCCGTAGTCGGCGTCGGCTTCCTTGGCGCCGCTCAGTTCCTCCCCCGAAAGGGGAGTGAAGGGGAGAGACCGACCTTCACCCGTTTCCTGAGAATGGTCCGTTTCCAGGTGCCGCGGACGATCCCGTCGATCACGATGGTCGGCGAAAACACGCCGTTCCCCCCGGGGCAGATCCGCCCGGCGTAGGCCGGATCGAGCGCCGCGTCGCGGTTTTTGAAGCCCAGGATGAACTCGTCGTGGCCGGGAAGGAGATGTATCCGTGGCGAAGGGGAATCAGGCCGGGGCTTTCCGGGTCCGGGCTCCCACCAGTATTCGGTGCCTTCGATGAGCGCTTCCATGGAGGCCCGGAACAGCAGATGGTAGCCCCGGCCGCCGGCCGCGAACGCCGGGGATCGCCCGGCAGACGATGCCGTCCAAATGGGATTCGATGGATTTCCCGTAATGCAATTATTGACTTGCCCCGTCAGGTAAGCGAAATTTCCGGTAGATGGAGAACCTGCCATGGACTTCGACAAAAAGGAAAACGGTCCGAACCTGATATCCGTCTTGACTTGTCCCGAATGCGGGTTCGCTCGGAAAGAACTTATGCCGGTCGATTCATGCCTGATCAATTACGTATGTCGCGGATGCGGAAAATCGCTCAAACCAAAGGCCGGAGACTGCTGCGTCTTCTGCTCTTACGGCTCGGTGAGATGCCCTTCCATGCAGGATGGATGAACGGCGTATGAAGATTTTGCGCTGATGCAGTGAAGCCCGCAATACCCGGCCGGAGATATCTTATTATTAAAGCGTGGATGATCTTCATAGGGGGTTGATATGAAGCGATACGCGCTAATCGGCATTACGACAGTCATGCTGATTGTCGGGATTGCGGCCGCCTGCGCCCAGACGCCCGGTTTTCAGGGAAGTTCGCCTGAAGTGGAAGGCTATTTGAACCGTATAAGGTCCGAACAGTCTCTCGGCGGAGATGATAGGATAAATCCCGACAAGGTCTCGAAGCCGCTTCTTGCGGAACTCGGAGACGCCGTCATGGACCTTATGTTCTCCACCAAAGCCCAACACGAATTCATGGATATCATGATGGGCGGGGAAGGATCGGAGTCGCTCGATTCGATCCACCGCTGGATAGCGTACCGTTTCCTTGCGGGCGGATATTCGCCGAGGGGTTACGGCATGATGGGAATGATGGGGCCCGGCATGATGGGCATGTGGGGCGGTTCCTGGGGAATGATGGGCAATCCCGATCTCCCTTATTCCTCGATTCCTTTCAGGTCGCCTGAGGATGTCGCCAAAGATCGTTACGCGAACGGGGAGATATCAAGGGAGCAATACCTTCAGATGATCGAGGACCTGAAAAAGACCGGGAACGCCGGAACGCGATAAACTACGGCATGATTCTGGGCGGCGTTGCTGATGGAAATGAGAAAAATGGCCGTGCCGCTGATTGATCTACCCTACGGCGATATTCGGAGTAATCCCCCTCCTCGTCCCGCTGAATGCGAAAATCATCATCGCGCACGGGGAGGGGAATAGGCATCTGAAGACAAGTATTCCCCGGTCCATGGAATCAATTTTCGCCCGGAGGATTAGGTTCGGTCCCTTCGCGGATTTTCGCCACGGTTTCGCGCAATTCTCGATTCAATAGGAGGCTCGTGAGCCCGTCTCCCAGTCGTCTCGCAATCTCCTGGAACAGCCTATTCTCCTCGGGCGTCCAAATCCGGGGATGCGAACATTGGTGCATGCCGATGATCCATGGCTTGCCCGATTTGGGATAGACGGGAACGAAAATTTGCGATTGGACCCCGAATATTTTTGCCGTGGATATCGGACGGTCAGTTCCGGCCGTATAGGTCACGGGACCCGCTGATTCGAGCGCCTCCCTCATGTTTTCGGCTTGCTCGGGAGACATCGGCACATCCGCGTTCAGTACTTTGGCCCCCGGGTATTCGGGTTTGGTGACTTCCATCGGAACTCTGAACGAAGCCGCCTCCGGATCGCAGGGGTAGAGAAGCCACGCCCTGTCGCTATCGAAGACTCCTATCATGGTTTCCAGGACCCTGCCCATCATGGTATCGAGATCGGTCGAGCCCTGGATCGCGACGTTGACTCTGTCCAGGCTTTCGAGGAAGCGCAAATGCGCCGTCCGATCTTCTTCGGCCCGTTTGCGCTCAATTTCGCTTTCGATGAATTCGAGTGCAAAGGAGATGTCCATCGCCATTTCTTCGAGAAGACGGATATCGGTATCGTCCGAAAATTCGGTTTCCACCGGATAAATGTTGAATGTCCCCCAGAAATTTCCGAAAACAGTCAGGGGAAATGACAAAGCCGAAATCCGCCCGTCCTCCGCGCCGACCGACGCGACGATTTCAACTTTTCCCGTCCGCGTATCCGCCTTGCCGATCCATGCCATCCGGAATTCGCCTGTTTTCACTGCTATCCTGCACGCTTCTTCCAGCAAGGCTCCCTGTTCGTGAATCCTGACTATTGCCTGGTTTATGTCGCTCAAAACCGCGTAGATGCGGTTTTGCCTGAGAATTTGTTCCTCGGCCCGCTTGCGGTCGGTGATATCCCGTGAGATTCCCAAAACCCCTATGAAGTCGCCGTTTCCGCCGTACATGGGCGTCTTGACGGTCTCGAGCAGGGCTTTGCGGCCGTCGCTCGCGAAGGTTACCCATTCTTCGTTCACGGTGGGTTTGCCCGAGACCATGGCCATCCTGTCGTGCTCCCGGAAGAAATCCGCCAGCTCCTTTCCCACTAGATCGTAATCCGTCTTTCCGATTATTTCCGCCTCGTTCGCGCCGGCGAAAAGTTCGAACACATGGTTGCAGGTCAAATAGACGCCGTCCGCGTCCTTGAGCCAGATCAAGTCGGGGATTGTTTTCAGGAGGGTTTTCTGGAGAATTTCGCTTTTCCTCGTCCTCTCATGCGCCTCGAAAAGGTCGAATCCCATTTCTATTGAAGACCCGAGCACGAAATTTCCTGAATTCTTGATCACGTATCCGTACCGCGTTATTCCCCTGACCCGTGCCACCATTTCCCGTTCGGAGTGGGAGGTGAGAAAAACGATAGGTATGTTTTTTCTTTCGAGTATTCGTTTCGCGGCCGCGGTTCCGTCCATTCCCCCGCCCAGATCGATATCCATCAGGATCAGGTTTATGATTTGATCCCCGCATGCCGATTCAATCGCCTCTTCGCCGGAAAAAGCGGTCACAACCTCGTAGCCGAATCCCCTGATCACCATTGCGGTGGCCATCGTGATAATGGCCTCGTCCTCGACGAGCAAAATCGTTTTTGATTCCCGTTCCGGCATCCTGCGCTCCGATCTGGCTTATAACCCGTCTCGTTGCTGAAAGTATTCCCCTTCGCGCCGCTCTTTGCAAGATTTTGCCCGCGACGGCGGGGGAGGCGGCTGCGGCGGCCGCCTCCCCCGCCGCCCGGCTCGCCCCATCACCCCACCGGAATCTGTATCTCCGTCACGAACTTCTTGGGGTCGCGCGGGAAGATCATGCCCGGTCCCTTGAGGTATAGCTCGCGGGTCGGGAGCAGGGATTTCAGGCCGCGCGAGGAGATGGCGTCGAAGAGCTGCCGGTACGAGTCGCCGATAGTATCGTAGGGGCCGTAGTGCAATAGGGAAATGACCCTCGTTTCGGGGATCGTCCTGCAGACGATGCCGTTCAGGTCGACCTCCTTCCGGACGACTACCGCCGCTTCGATGTCCGCGTCGTCCTCGTGGTAGTCGGCGTTATGGTAGAACGCCATCGCGGGCCCGGCGGTATAGCGTCCCGCTTTCTTGAAGAGGGTCGCGAAATATTGGCCGATTCCGTCGTAACGTCCCGTGTATCGGATGGAGCAGACCGTGGTCCGCGCGATGAGCTTGTCCTTGATTTCCCGATCCAGTTTCATCTCTGTTTCCTTTCCCGTTTCCAGGTAGAACGTGAGTCGGTCCTGCACGTCGCCCATGCGCGCCAGTTCCTGCCGGACCGCCTCCAGGCGTTTTTTCAGATAAGCTCCGAGGTCTTCGTCGTCCGTGCATTCCGAGAGGATTTCCTTCAATTCGCGGTGGGAGAACCCGACGTCGCGCAGAAGCTTGACCGCCTGCGCCCTGCGCCAGGATTCCTCGCCGTAGTACCGGTAGCCGTTGTCGCCGTCGGTCCTCTCCGGCACGATGATGCCTTCCTCGTGGTACATCCGGAGGGTCTTCACCGTCAGCCGCGTGGAAGCGGAAAATTCCCCGATCGTCAGCATCCCTCACGCCTCCCCGCGTATCCTTTTGAGTTCAGTATAGAACCGGAATTCCTTCCGGTAGAGGTCGTCCGCGAGAATTCGCAGGCGTTCCCAAGCTTCCAAGCGCCCTCCCTTGTCCATCTTTTTGACGAGCGGGGCAAGGGCGCGGAATTCGGCGGACAGCGCGTGCCAGGCGGCGATGGACTCTTCCAGAGGCGGCAGCGCGCGGGAGAGCCCTGCGTATTCGCTTTCGGCCGTCGCCTGGAGGAGGAAGTCCCGATACAGCATCCGGAAAGAGGCGCCGCCCGTCCCGAAATCTTCGATGTTGCCGGCCATATATTCAAGGACGGCCGGCAGGAGAAATACCTGTTTGCTGTAGGTTTCGATCTCAGCCAGATCCTTGCCGTAGTTCTCCAGGGCAGCGAGCGAGCCGCCTTCGTAATTCCCGATCACCAGGTCAAGGGAGTGGGCTGCGAGCGCATTCCAGTCCGTACTGTATCCCTGCGGGGCTTCTTCGATCCAATAGTATTCGCCGTGGGGAGGGTATACCTTCGTGCCGGAAGTCCTGGCCTTGTGCAGATCTTTCAGCGCGATTTCCCGCAAAACGGTCTGGCCGGTATCGCTCACCAGGGCGATTCCCTTGGTCCGATCGATTCCGAAGAGAGTGACGAGGTGCCAGCCGAAGGACATGTAGGCCGAACCGTACTTGCCGCCGTAAAGGTAGGGCAGGAAGCGCATGTCCACCCTCAGCACGACGGGGATCCCCCTTTCCAGGAGCGAATCGATTTCCGCCCAGCCGGCATCCGGCGCGCGGTCGACACCCTGCGCCGACAGGTGCCACCGGATACCCGCCGCTTTGAAGAATTGTTCGCGCATGTCGGCGTTGCGCGCGCCGATGAAGGGAAAGGTTCCCCTTTGCAGGGTGAAGGAAAGCGCCCCGCCCGCGCCCGCGATCATGCTCTCGTTCACCGGATAACCAAGGTACAGGAGCGCGTTCATCATCGCCGAGCTTTCGCAGTGTCCGCCGGGAACCGCCTTCGCCCCCGGCAGGATCGCGCTTCCCGATTTCTCGGCGAGCTTCCAGGGTTCGGCGCATCCGGTCAGGGCCAGAACGGCGCAGGTCAAACAAAATCGTACATTCATGTAGTGCCTCCTGCCATGAGTAAAAACCCTGCCCAAGGGGCGGAGTCAAGAAAATTGTTCGAAAATTCGATACGCCAAAACTCCCCTCCATCCGCGTCCACTCCGCAGCCGCCTACCGGGACCTGCCGTCTCTCCGGGCGCTTCGGAAAGGACCGTAGAGGCATCTTTCAAAAAAAGAAACTCTTGACACACATTCATATATGAATCATATTCATATATGAATATAGTTCATAGAGGAGAATGATGAAAGCGGAGAAGAGCCTTGACCGACGTGCCAGAATTCAGGCCGAAGCCGAGCGGATATTCTCCCGGATCGGTTTTACGGCCACCAGCATGCAATCCATAGCCCAAGCCAGCGGCTTGGCAGTCGGCACTTTGTACAACTACTTTCCGTCCAAAACGAGTTTATTGTTTTCAATGATCAGCGACCATTTACCCGCATTGGAAAATAAACTTGCCGAAATAGCGAAGCGCTCCCACAAAACCAAAGCGCGGGAGCGACTGATGGCGGCCTTTGAAATTTACCTTTCCAGTTTTTGTACAATCGATCGCCAAATCTGGCGCGATGTTCTGATTGCGGCTTTGGGTGGTTCAAAAGAGATCCTTGATCACATTCGGACTATCGATCAACCTTTCATCGATCTACTGATCAAGTTGATCGGTCGGGCCAGGACCGATGTGGCCTACCAAGCTTTGCGGGGGTTTTTGATCGACTACCTTACTGACCCTGTCGCTGATATGACTCGCCTGCAAACACGTATTGAACTTCTTTGCAGCATGTTGGCTGAAAAAAATCCGGATTGAAAATTCAAGAATAAAACCACAGGAGTTTCTTATGAACTACAAAATCCCGGGAACGCTGAGTATTGCCTTGGCCTTTATGGCAATCGGCATCGCTTGTTTTCAATTGCTTGAGCATTCATTGCTGATTGGGTTGCTTTATATATTCGCAACTCCCCTCCTGTTTTTGAATACATTATTCCGGTATTGCCGAAAATGCCCGCATGCCGTGGACGGAACATGTCGGCATATAGTTTTTGGCAAAATAGTCTATTTTCTTTTTAAGTCGATACAGCCATCACCATATAAAGTATGGGAATCATTGAGCGTAGCGGTATCGATCGGATCGGTTTTCATTTTTCCGCAATACTGGTTGATCAAAAATCCTTTTCGTTTTGTTTTGTTTTGGGTAATCATGCTTTCGTCGATTACGACCATCCGCTTCATGGTTTGTCCAAGTTGCCGCAATGTTTACTGCCGATTCTGTCAGAAATCTCCTGGAAACGCCACGGGGAATTAGCGTCATTTTTTTGGGACAAATCCTTTGGCGATGTAGCGGTAAAAGCCCTTTGAATATGTGAGGGTGAATGCGCGATTGATTCCAGGGATGCCGCGTATCCATCGGAACACGGTCCAATCGAGGGGGCCGATGCATACGGCATGCGCCAAAATCAGGATGACGATGTCGATCGCGATAAACGACGCGGCTCCGATAGCCGGGGCCAGAATCGCGGCAAGATCGGGCCGGACAAAAGCGTTGAAAGCGCCGATGCCCGTCGTCGCCAGGCTGACGATCAGCGTCAGCTGGACTGCGCCATACAGGATCGAGACATTGATTGCCCGCTTGGGGCAGACGTTGATGCATCGGCCGCAATCCTCGCAAGTGAGCTTCCATGATGGTCTTGAGTCCTTGCCTTTGCCCATCGTGATCGTGCCGACTGGACAGGTTTTCTCGCAAAGCCCGCAGCCGGTGCAGTCGGAATCGGCGAAATAGAGTTTCCCCAAAAATCTTCTCCCAAAGATACCGAACAGAAAGGCGAGGCCATTTCCCAGGAACGCGAAAGGAACGGAAACCTCGTATCGTTCGCGTCTGAGGTCGATGAGCTTTTCCGCGAAAGCCAATGCCATCTCATCGCCTTTTTCCGCCTTCAGCTCGGCTTCTTCGCCGCTTTTCGGACCCAGGCCGACCTGCACCCAATTCTCGGCGTAGCCTGCCCTGGCGGTAAGTCCGACATCAAAGCCGCGACGCGCGAGGATACGGGCCGCCGCCGCGGGCGCGGGGCCGCAGCCTCCGCCGTCAACGGCGATCACCGCCGCGCGCAATCCGCCTGCCGGCCGTTTCCCGGAGGGAAGTCGTCTGAGGAAGCGTTTCACCATGACCGGCGGATTCCATGCCAGCGTGGGAAAAGCTATGATGAGGCGGTCGAATGAGCCGAGGTCGCGCGGAGCTTGGACGCCGGGAGCGATGCGGAGCGATTCGACCTTCTGGCCCGCCTTCTCAAGCTCCTTCACGATCAATGCGACCGCACGGGACGTATTTCCGGTAGCGCTGAAATAGCAGATCAAGTTCCTCATATCGCTTCTCCCCATCCATTCATCGCGCAAGCGCGCGCAGCAAGAAATCGACGCAGCGTTCCAGGGCGCTGCGCATATCCTTTTCGTCCAGAAATATCCCGTCGACAAGGAGTCCCATGATGGTAAAGTTGAATGTCTCGCAGAAAGCGTGGACGAGTCCTTCGGAGCATCCTTCGGGGAGCCGCAGTTCGGCGTATTCCGCCAGCCGCAACGCGAACGCGGAATCGAGGGCTTTGAATCGTCCGATATCTTCGGCGCGAAGGATTTTGGGCGGAGAGATATAAATCTGGCCCCAGAAACGATACGCGTCGGAACGCGCAATTTTCAAGGCGAAGTCCTGGGTCAGCGCTAGTATTCCCTCCCTCAGATCATTAATCTTTCCGGCCTCCGAAAAGACCGCGTCCAGAGTGGATTCCCAATCCGACGAAGCCTGGGCTAACGAGACGCGGAAGATCGCTTCCTTGCTTTCGTAATGCGCGTAGAGGGAAGCGGTCTTGATGCCGACCCGCAAGGCGATGCCCTTGAGCGTCGTAGCCGCAAAACCCCGATCCGCGAATTCCTCGATGGCCACCATCAGAATTCGTTCTTTTGTCGTTGTCTTGATCACAGTCGACCTCGGCCTAACTAACGTTAGTTAGGATAGTATCATTCATTACACAAATTCGTCAATTCCGGGCTTTGCCGATGGATATCCGGTTTCACGAACCCGCCCGAGGGGCGAAGAAAAAATATTCGGAAATTCCATACACCAAAAATCCCCTCCGCCCGTCGATATAGATGAGTGAAATGAATGATATGAGTAAAGAACGGGAACCGGGAGAAAGCGAAGAACTCTGGCGTCTCTCGTCTGCTTACCGTAGCGAGAAGCCGCGCTTCATGGCGCGCCTGCGGGCCGCAGGGCGTAGCCTGGAGGAGGCGGAAGACCTGGTGCACGACGTGTACGCGGAGACGCTGGAGCGTCTGCCCCTGGTCGCGGAGATCCGCAACCTTCCCGCATGGATCAACTCGCTGTTCGCGCGGCGCGTGATCGATGCGTGGAGGCGCGACCGCTTCCGCTCGGCCGCGGGCGAGGTCGACGTCGCCGAGGAGACCCTGCGGGAGATCATCGCGGGCGCGGGCCTGGATCCACAGGACGCCTTTGTCAGGGATAGCCTCGTCGACGCCCTGAACGACGCGCTGCGCGCCTTGCCCGCGACCCAGCGCCGCGTGGTGGAGGCCCAGGTCTTCGGAGGCCTGAGCTTCAGGGCGATCGCGGAGTCGACCGGAGAAAGCATCGATACGCTGACGGCGCGCAAGCGCTACGCGGTAGCCAAGCTGGCGCGGGCCTTGCGGCACTGGATAGAGGATTGAGGGGAGATGTCCCCTGGGAGGATGGAATGACGGAAAGAACGCGCGACGACGAATGCAGCCCGAACGCATGGTGGGAGGATCGGAGCCTTGCGCAGAAGATCCTTATAGGAATCGGATTCGGGATACTGGGTATCGGCCTGATATTCCTTTTCGGCTTCGCGGTTATGCTGCTCTGGAATTGGCTCATGCCGGATATCTTCGGCTTAATGAGGATCGGCTACTGGCAGGCTTGGGGACTCCTGGCCCTGTCCTCCATCCTGTTCAAGGGGATGGGCTCCGGAGGCGGGAACGGCGGCGGCCGCGGCGACCGGAAGCGCCGAAGGCAGCTGCGCCGGTATATGTCGGAGGATTGCGCCGCCGCGGGGAAGGAGACGGGAATGGAGACAGGCGATGGGGTGGGCGCAGGGGCGGGTGAGGGGGCTGGCGATGGGAAATGAAATGAACGGGTCTTCCCCGCATCAAACCGCCCAGGCGGCGCGGGTCTGGTACGTGCTGCTTACCGCGTTCAGCGTATTCGGCATCCTGGTCGCCGACGCGCGGTTCTACGTGCCCGGGGACGCGGCGGCGACTGTCGCCCGCATCCTGGCCGAAGAGGGATTGTACCGACTTGGCATCGCGAGCGTACTGGCCGGCCAAGCGTGCCAGATCTTCCTGGGGCTCGTGCTCTACAGGCTCTTCAAGCCGGTGAACAAGGATCGGGCGCGGACCCTGCTCGCGCTGGTAATCGCCATGGTTCCGATCGCCTTCCTCAACATGCTGAACAAATTCGTTCCCTTGATTCTCATGGGGAATTCCGCGTTCGCGCAGGCCTTCGATCCTTCCCAACTGCAGGCGCTCTCGATGCTGTCCCTGGAACTGCAGAAAGTCGGCACGCTCGTCGCCGGAGTATTCTGGGGCCTGTGGCTCATCCCGCTCGGACTGCTCGTCCTGAAATCGGGCTACTTCCCCCGAATTCTCGGTGTCCTGCTCCTGGTCGCTTGCGCGGGCTACCTTGCCGACAGCTTCGTCGCCTTCACGCTCCCGGCATTCAGCGGGACGATCGCCCCGATCGCGCATGCGCTCGCGGCGCTCGGCGAGATGCCCTTCGCGCTCTGGATGATCTTCAGGGGCGCCAAGGATCCAGCTTGAGCGCCGAGGGGTAGACCGCGGAGACCGTCCCTGATTGCCCCGGGAATGGACTGAAGCCGCCCGACCGGATCGCTCCCGCGGTGGCATACCCGTATCTCTTACTGGGATTGTTTCCCTTCCAAAGCTGTCGTTCCGACTCGACCGAAGAGGGCAAAGGCGATGGTGCACGCGCCGAGGAGGAGGAAAGTCCACGAGAGGGAGCGATCCGCTAAGAGACCGACGAGGGGGTATAAGGCCATGATCAACGCACGTTCGAGCATGGAGATGCCGGAGAGGACGGTTGCGCGGTTGGAGCTTTCGATTTCGGCGTTCATAAGGTCGGAAAGGAAGGGAGAGCGCAGGTGTTTTAGGCCTGCGATGAGGAAGACGGCGGGGAGCGCGACGGCGACCGAGCGGTTGACGGATAGCGCGAGGTACAGGATGCCGGGGAGTAGGGACGAGAAGAAAATGAGGCGCTTGAGGGAGAACGCCTTTTCGATGCGGGCGGCGTTCAGAAGGAGGACGGTCGAGAACAGGTTGAAGCCTGCGCCGACGAAGCCGTTGACGCCGACCGCGAAGCCGGCTTCGCGGACGAGGGGCTGATAGAACCAATAGATGAAAAAGGTCGCCGCGGAAATCAGGATGTAGTTGACGGAGAACGCGCGCATGCGCTTGCGGCCGAGTATGAAGCGGACGCCGTCTAATCCCGCGCGCAGGAAGGAGCCGGAGGAGCGTTCCCGGGCGGGCTCGGTGATGAAGAGGGCAGTGCCGGCGGACAGCAGGAAGGCGGCGCCGGTGGCGATGAAGACCCAGCTGAGGCTCTCCGGATAGGCGACGATCGACGAACCGGCGAAGAGGGAACCGAGGGGGAAGCCGACGACGAGGCCGGCGGTTTCCATGGCCGCGAAGGTCGATAGGCGGCGCGCGCCTTCGGATTCTTTGCCGTGCGCCTTGAGAGTGTCGTAGAGCAGGGCTTTGTCCGCCCCGGAAAAAAGGGAGAAGCCGATCGCGCACAGGAATTCGGCAAGCATAAAAAGCGGATATGCGCGCGTCAGGCCGAAAAGGATGAAGGCGGCCGAGGCGAAAAGCCCGCCTGCGGCGAGGGATGTTTTACGGCCGAAGCGGTCTGCGACGATACCGGTGGGTATCTCCAGGACGAAGACGGAAAAGACGAAAAAAGCTTCCAGAGAGAACATCCGCGCATAGTCGAGACCGGCCCGGTCCCGGAAAAACGGGACGGCGACAGCTCCGAAGAATTGGACGCTTTTCAAAAAATTGAAAGCGTAGAGCATGCGCAGATTTTTATGTAGATAATTCCCGGTCGTTTCCATTCAAGCGTTCCCCCGCGACGCGTACGTGATTCTACCTCATGGAGAAATGGGGAATAAGCCGGGTTCGGCGAAAAACGAAGTATCGTCGGAAACCGTATCCGCGGTCTGAAAGCATTATTTGAGTGCCCAAAATAGTAAATTCCTATAGAATATCAGTCAAATGACTGATGACCGCCGCGGCTTTGCCGGTGCAGACTGATGCCGAACAGCGCGTAGTCGACTGAGGCTGGCCCCAGCCGGCCCCAGACGGCCCCAGCCGGCTGGGGCCGCTGGCGCCCGGGAGCGAGGAAGATATGAACGAAGCTTTCACGGTACTCGATCCGGATTTCAAGCTGAGTCCCTTCACGGGCATGGGCAAGAAGCATTATATCGAGTGCGCCAAGTATCTTTTGGAACGGGCATTCAGCCATGTCGCCTCGGCGGATTCGCCCTTCGCCTTCCCTATCGTTCCGGGAAAGACTTATCCGCAAGCGGATTCGCCGGCTTGGCGTTTCCGTTCCCTGGAATTCGAGTCCCTGGAGCGGACCCTGACCCTGGCAGCGCCTTTGATGCACGCGGAGCCGGATATCACGATCCGAGGCATCAAGTTGCGCGACTACTATTGCGGGCAACTCTACAAGATGTTCACGCCCGGCCATGCCCAATCCCTGCCGCTTCCGGAGGAACTGCCGGACGCCACCTACCAATTCACCTGCGAATTCGGCGGTCTCTTCAAAACCTTGTTGCTGTTGCCGGACGTGATTTGGCCGTATTTCAGCCAAAAGCAGAAGGACGAGATGGCGGTTTGCATTTCCAAATGGGCTCACCACCGGACCACCCAGAACAATTGGCGCATATTCAACCTGGTGGCCCTGTCCTTCCTGAAGAAACAGGGTTACGCCATCGATGATGAACTGCTCAAAAGTCACCTCTTATGGGTCGTCTCCTACCATTCAGGCGACGGCTGGTACCTGGAACAGACCTACAACTACTATACCATCAGCCTTTTTATCGTCTACGGCACGATTTGGGCCAGGACCTTCGGCGACGAGCATTATCCGGAAATCGCGGCCACCATCGAGCGCTCCGCCCGGAAAATGATGGAAACCTATCCCTATTTCTTCGCCCGCGACGGTTACATCAATATGTGGGCCCGTTCCATCTGTTACCGGACTTGGGTATCAGGCGGATTCCCCGTATCCTTCCTGCTGAAGGACGGCTCGCCGCTGGATCCGGGCTGGGCGCGGCGACTCTGCTCGGGCTCCATCCTCCAATTCGTGACGCGTGAGGATTTTTACCACAACGATATTCCCGCCCTCGGCTTCTACGGCCACAAGGAATACATGGTCCAGGACTATTCCTGTCCCGGCAGCCCCTTCCTCATGTTCCTGCCCTTCATCTGCCTGGCCCTGCCGGACGATTCGCCCTTCTGGACCGCCCAGGAAACCGAAGGCGAATGGCGGAGCCTTGGCGACTCTTCCAAGCTGTCGGTGCTGGAGAAACCCGGTCTGGTCCTGGTCAACCACGGCCTGACCGGCGCGTCGGAAATCATTCCCGGCAAGACCTACTACGACGATCCCAACTATTCCAAGTTGGTATACAACACCCATTTCCCCTGGGAGGACCATGATCCTGAAGGCGGTACCGCCATGGAGTACGCCTTCCGCAGCCTCGATCCCCGCGACCTGCGCGGCGACGACATCAACTTCTACCTGACCGGCAAAAAGATCGGAAACGACGCCGCAGCCAACGCCGACTTCGGCATTTCGCGGAGCATGGTTTTTAACGGCTATCGCGACGGCGTCCTGTACCGCCAAGCCATCATGCGCAAGCCGCCCAACAACGGCGTAGGCTATATCGTCGACCTGGCGGAAGCCGTTCTGCCCGGCGGAGTGATCCGTGTCGACCGTTCCCGCCTTGCCTTCGAGCATGAGTTGACTCTGGGCCATTTCGGCCTGCCGCACCTGGACGGCGTAGCGGCGAAGGTCCGGCATTTCGCAGATGGCAGACGGAAGATCATTACAGCGGCTATCGCCGGGAGGCGCGTCGCGCTCATCGCCTACTCAGGCTGGGACGGACTGGAAGCGCGGGTGCATCGGAACCGCAACGCGGAAGCCGACGAGAGTACGGTGGCATACGCCTTCAAGCGTCGGACCGCCAAGAATCCGGCCATGGAGCTGATGATCACCATCCTCCTCCATCGCCGGGACGATGGCGATTGGACGGAGGCGGAGCTCGATCCCGTTTTGTCGTTCGAAATCCAGGACATTACCTCCGCCTATTCGGCGCTCGGCGCCCGCCTGGCCTTGCGCGACGGCCGTCGCCTTATCGTCGATTTCGCCGATATCGACGGGAACCGCGGCTGCTGAGGATTCATGACGACCTTGTTCGTCCTTTTTTCAAACCTTCTCATCCCCCTGGTTTCGGGCTTGTTCTTTCTTTTCTATTTCATCTATTTCGTGTTTACCCATCCGTCGCGGGCAACTTCGTACCGGCTGTTCGTCATTTTCCTGATCGGCTTCAGCCTCTTTTTGTTCGGTCGGCCGCTGCAGCTCCTGCTCGGTCCCCATCCCCTGCCGCTCATCATCGTCAATATCCGTGTTTTCATCCTCTGTTCGGTGTTGGCGCCGGTGATCATCCTGACCGCCCGGACTTACAACAAGCGGATCTCGCGTCGCGGAGCGATCGGGATATGTCTGGCCTGCCTTCCCTTGGGCTTGACCTATGTCGTCTTCAACAGCCTGGGAACCCGCGGTAGCTACCTGCTGTTCGAAGCCGCCGGCCTCGTCGGCTACGACAACTTGACGCCATCCCGCCTTGCGCCCTTCTACGGCCGGGAGGTTACCATCGGCGTCCAAGCGGTGACCGGATTCCTGCTGCTCTTTTTTTCTTGTATCCGTCTGGCGCAATCCATTCGGGAAGCTCCGCCTCGATCATGGCCGGGCGATAAAGTCTTCCTCATCAACGCCGGTATCGTGATTTTCGCCTTATCCTTTATCTTGGGTTCCCTCGCCAAACAATGGTGGGTATATTACGTCGCCTCCGTCGCGACCGCCCTGCTCTGCGGCGGCAGCGTATTGATAGACATCAAGGCGATACACAACTATTACGAAAAATTGGTGCCCTTCATAAAGGAAGAGATAGTCAACAACGTCACTTTCAGCGAATTTTCAAAAATCAAGCTGATCGAAATGTTGAAATGTCTTGGAAAGAAAACCGACCTCAATACCTTCGTGGCAATCAAAATCAAGGAAGCCGCGCGCGATATCCGCGGTGATTTCTCGACGATCGAGGGCGTCATCGGTATCGTCAACCGGCGGCTGGAAACCGCCTTAAGCGACGACAGCTGCCTGATCCTGCCCATCTCCGACGACAGCGTCGGCATCGTCCTGCGGCTGCCGCGCGAAAAGGAATCGCGGAAACAGGCCGATATTTTGGGCGCCTTCGATGATATCCGGGACGAAGTCTCCAAGACCTATCGTCGCGGCTTGGCGGTCGGCATCGGCCGGAGTTATGACCGGATCGAGGATCTCCGGATCTCCTATCAGGAAGCCTTGAACGCCCGGGAATACGCCGAACAATTGGGCGATTGCGGCATCGTCCATGTCGACAATATCAACGAACCCGACCGGCATCGCAACAATTATCCGGTCCGCGAGAAGGAAGCGCTGCTGGCGTTGATCCGGTCCGGGGACACCGGCAATTGTCGGAGCGCCTTGGCCGTTTTTTTCGCGAAATTCCGCCGCTATATCGCCGATGAGCCGGAAGTATTGCGGATCCGGCTCCACGAACTCATCTGCTCTTTCGTCGATTCGGCGATTCTGGGCGGCGGCGACGAGAAGATCCTGAACGCATTGATCGTCAAGTACATCGATAATATCGCCCTGATTACCGATCCTCTCCTGGCCGAGCGTTACCTGGCCCAGGTTGTGGACGAGATCGCCGGCAGCGTCGTCAACGCCTACCGGACGCGGTCCAAAGTTCTTATCGAAAGCGCGAAAAAATATATGGAAGCGAATTATCGGTCGCAACTGAGCTATAGGGACGTAGCCAGCGAAATCTACATCAGCCCGTCGTATTTCCTCAGCCTGTTCAAGCGGGAGACGGGTACGACCTTCGTCGATTACCTGACCACGCTCCGGATCGAGAAAGCCAAATCCCTGCTGCTGACGACGGAAGCGAGCATCACCCAGATCGCCTTTGATGTCGGCTTCAACAATTCCAACTATTTCAGCAACACCTTCCGGAAGGCCGTCGGACTGTCCGCGAAGGAATACCGGAAACCGCGCTGACATAGTCCCGCGTCCCCATAAACGTAATATCCGATAGATAGACCGTAACTTTTTATAGGCGCGTTCGGTTGACCCGTTATACCACTCAATAGGAACCTTCGGGATTCCAAGCATGTCAATGTTCAAAGGAGAGGGGTATGAAACGAATCCGATTCTTGACGGCGGCTATCGTCGTCGCGATGGCGCTTCCGGCCGCGGTTTCAGCTGAAGGCCAAGGCGAGAAAGCCGCTTCAGCCGGGAAGATCACCGTCACCTTCGCGGGCACCGAAGCCGCCACCACCACGCAGAGCAGGATGATGCAAGCGGTCGCGGACGCCCTGAACGCCGACGGCCGATTCGACGCGCAGGTTCTGGTTGCCGGAGCGCTTTCCAACGATACCAATGCCTTGGTGACCCAGGCGAAATTGGGCGTTCCGCTCGTCGTGCCCTCCGATCCCGGCCGCCTTGCCAGCCAATTCAACATCCCGGATTTGAATATCCTGATGGCGCCCTATGTCTTGACCGATCCGGCCGTCCTCAAGAACCTGCCCGATACCGAGTTATTCAAGACCTGGTCCAAGCAGCTGGAGACCCAGGGCATCGTCCTCATCGCCGACATGTATAACGGGTTCCGCAATTTCTACACCACCACGCCGGTGAAGACCGTCAAGGATCTGTCGGGACTGCGGATCCGCGGTTTCGGCAACGACATAGGCAACGGACTGGCACGATACTTCGGCTTCGCGAATTTCGCCATCGCCTTCGGCGAAGTCTTCCCCGCCATCCAGCAGAAGACCCTCGACGGCACCGAGGTCCAGGTTTCTGCCGCCGCGGGCAACGCTTTCTGGGACGTCACCAAATACGTCGCCATGACGAAGCATTATATGCTCCAGACCGCCTTCGTTTGCTCCACGCGTCTCCTGAGCGGCATGCCCTCCGACGCCAGAGCTTTTTTCCTGGCGACCATCCGCGAGAAGGCTCTTGAGTTCGGCGCCAAAGCCCAAGCGGACGAAGCCGGCCTATACGACCAGTTCAGGGCGAAGGGGGTGACCATCACCGATGTCGACATCAAGGAATTCCAGGCCGCCATCGCCCCGCTTTATACCAACAACGATCTGAAGTTCTCCCCGGGGCTCAAGGACAGTCTGTTCAAGCAGCTCGGTTTATAAGGGTCCGGATGACGAAGGGGCGGGCCGCGTCGCGGCCTGCCCCTTCGTTTCGGTCAATGCGCATCCGCGAGGGAGAAATCGTGAAAAAAATCTACCGCTGGTTTTGCAGGGCCGAGGAAACGGCTTGCGGCGTCGGTTTCGTATTCCTGATCGCCTTCGTCTTTTTGTCCGCCATCCTGCGCTTATTCAAGTTCTCCCTGTCCTGGAGCATCGATATGGCGATGCTGCTCCTGGCTTGGACCGCCTTCCTGGGCGCCGACGTCGCCTGGCGCAGCGGGCAGATCGCCGGAGTGGACATCCTGACGCGCAGGTTGCCCGCAAGGCTGCAAAGGGTCGTCGAACTCGTCGTCGATGTCATCATCCTGGCCGTATTGGTCATTATGGTCGTTTTCGGCATCAGGCTGGCGTGGACCGAACGGGTCGCTACCTACCAATCCATGCGAATCCCCTATTCGCTGGTGACCATGAGCCTCGTCGTCGCGGCTTCGTCCATGATCTTCTCCACCATTCAGAAGATCCGGCGAATCGTTCTTGTCTTAAACGGCAGGGGCTCGGCTGGCGGTCCGGCCGGCTCGTCCGGAAACAATGAGGATAGGTAAATGGTCCTTCTGCTTTTATGCTTCATCGTCTTTCTCGCGATGGGAATGCCGATCGCCTTCGTCATCGGTATCTCGGGCTTCGCGTTCTTCATGTCGCAGCCGATGCTGCCCTTCGAAAGCGCTGTCCAAATGGTCGTGCTGCAGAGCCAATCCTTCGCCTTCCTCGCTGTGCCGTTCTTCATTTTCGCCGGGAACCTGATGAACGTGTCCGGCATCACCGATCGCTTGCTCAGCCTGGCGCGGCTGCTGACCCGGCGTATGTACGGAGGAACAGCCCAAGTCAGCGTCGTGATGAGCACGCTGATGGGCGGCGTCTCCGGTTCAGCCACCGCCGACGCCGTGATGGAAACACGGATACTCGGTCCGGAGATGATACGTCTGGGCTACAAGAAGGGATATATCTGCGCGGTCAACTGCACGACCGCGCTGATCACGGCGACGATTCCGCCTAGCCTCGGCTTCATCATCTTCGGCTTTGTCGGAGAAGTCTCCATCGGCCGGCTGTTCGCCGGCGGCATCATCCCCGGCATCCTGATGATGTTTTTTTTGATGGCGACCACCACCATCACCAGCCGGGTCAACAAGTACGATCCGCCGCAGGCCGAGGCTCCGAAGCTGACTTTCCGGGAAATCGGGGAGCACCTCAAGGAGTCCATCTGGGCCCTGCTCTTCCCGATCATCCTAATCGTCGGTATCCGCTTCGGCATATTCACGCCTTCGGAATCCGGCGCCTTCGCCGTCGTCTACGCCATCCTCATCGGAAAATTCGTCTATAAGGAACTCAGCTGGGAAAAATTCAGGGCGGCTTTGGTTATGAGTTTCAAGGACAACGGCGCCATCATGTTGATCATCGCCATGTCGGGTGCCTTCAGCTACGCCATCACCTGGGTGAGGTTGCCGATCGCCTTGAGCGGCTTCATCTTCGGCATCACAAGCAACCCCCAAGCCCTGGTCCTCATCATGCTCGGCTTCCTTTTCGTCACCGGCATGTTCGTGGACAGCAACGTGATTTTTTTGCTTCTCACGCCGATATTCCTGCCGATGGTAAAAAGCCTTGGGTTCGATCCTGTCCATTTCGGCGTACTGATGGCCACCGTCGTCACCTTGGGCGTCATGACGCCGCCCATCGGCGCCGCCATGTATACGGTATGCGGCATCATCGATTGCCCCCCGGAGGAGTATACCAAGGAGTCGATACCCTTTATGGCGGCCATCCTTCTTGAACTGGCGATACTGGTGTTCTTCCCCGACGTCGTAACCTTCATTCCCAATTTGATTTTCGGAAAATAGGACGGATCGGCTTTATGCCGGATCGCCATGCCATGTTCACCATGGCATGGCGGTCTCGGGGTTCGGCCTGGTTCCGGCTCGGGATGGATTATTGAATCTGGAGGCGCTGACCCCGACCCCGATCCCGACCCCGACCCCGACCCTAAACCCACAGACCCGGCTTGCGTTGTTCTTGGCGATGGTGTACATCAGCGTATCGGTCGGATCGCTCGGCGTTGTCCCGGGGTACCGGAAACCCCGCGGATTTTGAGAAAACGCCGGCGTGCGTCCGCGCGTCCGCGTGCACCTGCGTCCGCGCGCGCATCCGCGCGGGGTGCGCGCGCACCTTACGTTTAAGAGGGCCACGAGGTTTTCTACGTCCGAGCAGTCGGAGACGGCCGCCGTGATTGCCGAAAAGTGAGGAAAGCTTGGTCCTGGCAGTTTTGAATCGTTTTCTCCATTGGATGGTCATCGGAGTGATCAGTCCAATTCTGGTTCTGATGATTATCTCAAAAGGCATAAGTCTCGGGTCCGTCGGATACATCATGGCGATGTTGTCCGCCTTCGTTGTGATTTTTGAGATTCCAAGCGGGATTCTTTCTGATCGATTTGGACGAAAGGCAGTTTATCTCATTTCCTTGCTTTTTTTTCTCGTTTCCTTCTCCATTATTCTGATTGGCCAGGGTCTGCTGGCGATCGGGATCGGATTCTGCCTGTTCGGACTTGGCAGGGCATTTTCTTCAGGGTCCATCGAATCGGATTTCATCGACCTTTACTTGGCGGATCACGGGAAAGACAACCTCCACAAGATAATTTTGGGCATGAATATAGGCGAAACTATCGGGTTGGCTCTGGGTGCCCTGCTCGGCGGTTTCATGCCCTCCCTGTGGAGTGCCCTATTCCCCGGTGACAACATCTACAACGGGAATATCTTCATTCAGATCGTACTTGTAATCGTTTTGTTCATTCTGACCGGCTTTGCCCACACGGAAAGGTCAGCCGTAAAGCATGAGAGCCTTGGGTCGTTCCTCCACGATTCCATCTCGTTGATCAAGGCGAACAAAGTAATAAAGTTATTGCTCGCGGGAATACTTGTGTGGGGATTCTCCTTTAATGCGATTGAAATCTACTGGCAGCCGCAACTCAAAGACATACTGGGTTCCGAAAAACAAACTTGGCTGTTCGGGGCGCTGAATAGCGGATATTTCCTGATGTCCGTTATCGGTGCCCTGGCGGTCGGTTCATTCATTTCTCTGACCAAGCTGTCCCAATTCTCCGCCATCGGAATCCTGAAAATCGCGCTGGGCGTAACGATCGTCGTTCTTGCTTTTCAAGGTCGGTTCATCGGGTTCTCTATCTTGTTTCTGCTTGTCATGGGATTCAACGGTATGCTTGGCGTTCCCGAAAGCACTGTTTTTAACATTGAGATACCGGCGGACAAACGGTCTTCCCTCCTTTCGCTCTCATCGTTGGCAATGCAGGTCGGCGGAATCGTGGCCTCCGTCTTTTTCAGTTTGGTCATCGCACGCACGACGATAGCGATAGTTTGGGCAGTGGCAGGCACTGCGTTCGGATTCTCATCTATCCTTTACTTTCATTTGGATCGACACGCCAAAGGACGGCTTTCCCGATAGAAATAGTTTTTCAACCGGAAAATTCTCCGGTCCTGTTCTCTTTTCCAATAAGCCCCCGTATTCGCTTTCAGCGCGGGACGATCGCCTGGATCGCGCATGCGCTCGCGGCCCCCGGAGGGCCGGCAATTTGAGTAATGCAGGACTTGGGGGACCTGGAATACGGGGTTGGGTTTCATGGATTCGCCGCGGGATGATGACCTCAATATTTCCGGCTCCGGCGGGCTTTCAGCTTGCCGTCCGCCTTCCATGTATTCCTGATGCGCGTGCCGAGCTTGCGGTCGATCCAGCTCTCGTGTTCCTTGCCCAGCACCGATCCCGCCGCGTTTACCGCGGCCAGGGCGAGCCAGGCGGTGAGGACGAGGGGGACGGTGATGGACGGGAGTCCGTCGACCCTGCCGAGGAAAGGCGCGAGTATCGGTAACGTCCAGCCGGCCGCCTGGCGGACGAAAAGGCGGAGGAATCCTGCCTTCCTGCCGTTCCGCCGGAGCAGGGCGCAGAACGTGAGCCGTTTGCCCAGGCTCCGCCCCCCGTCGATGGACGGCAGGATCACGAGCCAGAAAGCTATTCCGGCTCCGACGCAAAGGTCGAAAGGAAGGAGTCCCGGCCGGACGAGATCGCCGGCCAGGGAGACGGAGAGCGAGCCGGCGAGCACGGCGATGCCGTCGAAAACCAGCGAGGTTCCCCGGCGGAAGACGCCTATCCACGGAGTATCGGGTCTCTTGAGCCGGTAGAGGTCGGGCAGGATACGGAAACGGACGAAAAGGACTGTGACAAAGGCGCCGATGAAGGCCCCGGCCGTATTCAGTATCAGGTCGCCGAGGTCGAAGAGGCGGTAGGGGCCGGGATAAATCCAGAAGAGGCCCGTGAGCTGGCAGAGTTCGAAGAGGAAGGAAAGCAGGAAACCCGATAGTCCCGCGAGGAAGACAGGAATCCTGAATAGGTAGACGAGAAAGAACGCGAAGGGCATGAGGAGGAGGACGTTGAATGCGGCCTGGAAGATGGCGAGCGTCCTGAGCATGCCCGGCGGGACGCTCCGTATGTATTCGACGAAGCCGAGCGGATTCAGCTGAGGCTTCCGGACGGATGCGTAACTGGCGTTCCAGTCGGACTTCGCGCTGTCGGGAGGCAGGTCGGGGAGGGGAAGGATAACCAGGAATGCCGCCGCGATGAGGTAGAAGACGAAGGAATAGCCGAGGAAGGCCCGCCATGGATGCACATGGCCGTGGCGGCGGTAATGCCATACGGCGAAGGGCAGGGCGATCGCGGCTGCCGCGAAGGGGAAGGCCCGCGCGGCGCTGCCGAGGGGTTCCGCGAAAGGGCCCATGACCCGGGACAAATCCATGGGTTCAGTGTATCTCGGGGGACGGTATCGCCGCCATGGGCGACGATGCATGGATATGGTAACCTGTGTGCCCGGAGGTCCAAATGTCCGTTCAGGCATTCGAATCGCGTTTCTCCATCCGCGGCTTCGACTGCGGCTACGGCGGCCCCCTGCGCATCCTTGCCTTGGCTGACCTGCTCCAGGAAGCGGCCTATGCGCACGCCGAGGAACTGAGGTTCGGGAAGGATTCCATGGGCGAATCCGGACGAACCTGGATGATGTCCCGCGCTGATCTGCGCGTGTATCGCTCCCCGCGCGAGGGCGAAACCGTGACCGTCCGGACCTGGCCGGCGTCCACCGAACGTCTTTTCGCCCTTCGCGATTTCCAGATGGAGGACGAGCGCGGTGCCCTGCTGGCCGCCGCTTCCTACGCCTATCTTATAATCGATATCGCCGCGCGCCGTCCGTTGCGGCCCGAAGGCATCCTGCCGCCCGAGCTGAGGGCCGACCGGCCCCGAGCCCTGGCCGAACCGCGCTACGCGGCCGAACGGCCGGAAGCCGCCTGGACCGAAGCCTTCGCCGAGACCGCCGGAATGCGGCACCTGGACCACAACGGCCATGTTAACAATGCCCACCTCATCGCCTGGCTCTGCGACGCGCCGCCCTCCGCTTGCCGCGGAACCGGTCTGCCTGCCGAATTGCATGTGGAATTCGCCCAGGAGGTGCTGCCGGGAGCAGTCCTGACCGTGTCATGGGCCCCCCTGCCGCCGTGCGACGGACTAGTCCGGTACGCGGCGGAATTGCGTCGCGGCGATGAAATCTGCGCGCGGGCCGATATGGCGTGGGGCTGAACCCGCCGCGGATGAAGCTCTGTCCCCTGGGAGTCTGACGGCAAGCGGCGACAACGCGGCGTCTTGCGGATTGTCGCGGTAATTGCGATGATGCCCGATCATGGATGCTCCTAAAAGGCGTGGTCGACCTCCGAAAGCGAAAACCGAAAGCTCCGATGTTGTCGTCCCGGTTACCGGCGGCGAAAAACGCGAAAAAAGCGCGGGACCGGAAGAGAAAACGGAATTCGTGTTCAAGCTGACGATAGCGGGTGCCGCGAGTTGCCTTGCATTGACCGATCGAAAAGGACGCCCGGCTTTTCCCGACTATCGGCGTTTTTCCGGAACGCTCCGGGAGGCCTTGCGGGCTTACGCGGCCGAACGCGAACGCCGCGGGACAAGGGTCATTTTCGATTACGATGAAATCGACGGCGAGGACGCGCTGGTTGAGCCGCCATCCCGCTTGATGGACTTGGCCGCCGCTTCTGGGTTGTTGCGCATCGACGGAGGCGCAAAAGTCGATGCCGCTGAAGGGGAGTTCCGGCTGACCGGCGTCGTCTCCGATCTGAAAGGGTCAAGCGTGAGCGTCCGGACCGGCGTCACCGCCGAGGACGGCGAAACGACGATCGGCGAGGTGCGTCCTATAACGCCGAATCGCCTGCTCATCGGTTCGACCCTATACCGGACGGACGATCTCGGACCGATGTGGGCGGAAGCCGCGTCGCTCCACGGGCAGATCAAGCGAGTGGATTTGGCGATTTTCCTTTCCATCGCTTTCTCACGTTTCCCTTCTCCGATCATCCGTTACGAGCCCTACACGGTCAAAAGCGGCCGGCCGCGCGTCGCCGGAACCGGCTTGGTCTTCAAGGAAATAGACGACTACGGATATCTTCACGTGGTGCCCGTCGCATGCCTCGCGGGCTATCCGCCGGGATTTTTCGAGATCCAGGACATCGTCAAGGTCGTCGAATTCGACGACGAGGAAAAACTGATCATCGTTTCGGAAGTCGTTTTCCCCGTGTTCGCCGACTACACCTTCAGGCAGTTGCTTTCCGCTTACGGGAAGGAGGCCAAGCAGGCCGTCTACGAGGAGGCCGGAAGATTCATCATCGAACCGAAGTTCGCGGAACGCTTCATGGCGGAACGCATGGGCGATATGGTCGCGAACTTCTCCCTTTTCGAGTCCAAGCTGCTTTCCCGGTACAAACTGCGCGCCGTGCGGCCGAAACTTCGCCTTTCCATGGGCTCGGGCATCGACTACTTGGCGGGCAAGGCGGAAGTCGTCGTGGGCGACCAGTCCTTCTCTTACGGACGTTTTCTGGCCGAATACCGAAAAGACGGGTACGTGACACTCGCGGACGGCACGCATGCGTATCCGGAAGCGCGCGAGGTTGAACGTTTCGAAAGACTGATCTTCAAAGTTTCGAAAAACGACGAAGTCGAGATTTCGTTTTTCGATTTTCCCGCGCTCGCCCGCGACGCCGAGCTGCAAGGGGACGGAGAGGCATGGAAGCGGGCGGAATCCTTCTACCGCGGATTCGCCGATATTCCGAAACGCGCCCTCGAATGTCCGCTGCCGGGAGACGATCGGCTCAGGCCCTACCAGGAATACGGGGTCAAATGGCTTGATCACCTGCGCGAACACTCGTTCGGTGGCTGCCTTGCAGATGAAATGGGCTTGGGCAAAACGGTGCAGGTCATTTCCCTGCTCAAGCGGGTCTACGCGGAAGGATTGTCCGAGCCGACCCTGATCGTGATGCCGCGTTCCCTCCTGTTCAACTGGATGGCGGAACTCGAGCGTTTCGCGCCCGAGCTGGACCGGCTTATCCATTACGGAACCAAGCGGGAAGCGGATGCGATCAGGAACGGCGAAGCCCGGATCATCCTGACCAGCTACGCCACGCTGCGCAACGACATTTCCGATTTCGAGACGATAGGATTCGGTTATCTCGTGTTGGACGAATCCCAATCGATTAAAAACAACGAGACGAAAACGAGCGAAGCCGTGCTGAGGTTGAAGGCCCGCAATCGGCTCGCTTTGAGCGGAACGCCGGTCGAGAATAATCTCGGGGAACTCTACAGTCTGTTCCGGTTCCTCAATCCCGGCTTTTTCGGCACGAGCGCTCAATTTTCGCGGACCTACCTGCATCCGATCCAGGAGCGCCAGGACGAGGAGGCGCTGCGCGATCTCAAGGCGCGTATTTACCCCTTCCTTCTTCGGCGGCTGAAAAGGGACGTGCTTTCGGAGCTTCCGCCGAAAACCGAACAGACCTCGTTCATCGAGCTTGATCCGGCCCACCTGGCCGTCTACCACCGGCGCCGCGTGGAATTGCGTGCGCGAATCGCGGAATCGATGGCCCGCGACGGCGTCGGGAAAAGCGCGTTCATGATACTTCAGGCCCTGACCGAGCTTCGCCGTCTGGCCGGCGTTCCCGAATCCGACGGCGAATACGGCGGAATTTCGGCCAAGCGCGAATACTTGCGGGAAACGGTAACGGAGATCGCCGAGAGCGGGCATAAGTGTCTGGTTTTCACCAACTATCTGGCTTCCGTTGAATTGGTATCCGAGGATTTGACCGCAGCCGGCGTGCAAACCCTTGTGATGACCGGCGCGACGAGCGACAGGCAGACGCTCGTGAACCGGTTCCAGACCGATCCGGATATAAAAGCCTTCGTGATGACCTTGAAGACAGGCGGCGTCGGACTCAATCTTACCGCCGCGGATTACGTGTTCATTTTCGATCCATGGTGGAACCGCGCGGTAGAAACGCAGGCGATCGATCGTACGCACCGTATCGGCCAGACGAATCCTGTCTTCTGCTATCGGATGATCGCCAAGGATACCGTGGAGGAAAAGATGCTCGAGCTTCAGGAACGCAAGGTCGGCTTGGTGTCTTCCCTCCTGTCGGCCGACGAAAACGCGATCAAGGCATTGGACGAGAACGATATCGAATATTTGTTGGGGTAAGCGATGGCGAAAAGCAAAGATCTATTCGGGAAGGAAATTCCGGAAGTTCCGTCGGCGAAAATACTGGGTCCTGGGGGCCGCCGGATAGCCGAGCAGCTCGACGACTACAAACTCGATGAGCTGAAATTATTTTACTTCGCGATGACGGGAAATCCGGTAGAACCGAAGATGCGCAAAAACGAGCTTTGCATTATTATCGCTTCATTGCTGTCATTCGAAAACCAGGTCGCATTCGACTCGTTTTACAAGTCCTTGCCCCCCGTGGCGCAGGAAGCGATAGCCGTCGGGGCGTTTTTCCAATTCGTTACGGTCTCCGCCCTAGAGAAGAAGTACCGACATCCGCTACTGAGCGAGAAGAGCACGTTCGGAAATTACACCGAGTTCGTGCTGAACAAACGATTGCGGCTTGATTTGTTTTTGATCGCGGACGGGGATTCGCTGTATCTTCCGTCGATATTCCGCCAAGCGTTCGCCCCCTGGTTGCCGAAGCCCGACGGGTACGATCCCGCTCCCGTCGACGCGCCGGAGGGAACCGTTTGGTCCAACGTCGATTTCATCAGGGAAGCCGGCTTGCTTATGGCGCGGACGGCTTCGGCCGCGCTCGGAAAAGGGGACTTGTCCGAGGCGGCGCGGAAGGGATTAAAAAAAACCGATATCAAGAAACTGCGCCCGCATTGCGGCTTGCCCGAGTTTCCCCTCGCCGGAAAACTCGGACTCGATTCGATCGACCTGTTCGTGCGCTTGGCCGCCTGCGTCGATTTATTGCGGAAGACGGACGGCAAGGACGGTGACGAGTACGTTAAAGCCGCCGTAACCTCGTTCCTGAATCCCCCGGCGAAAAAAAATTCATGGCGTCAATTGGACGGCGCGTATCTCGAATATCTGGTTTTTCTCGATCATTTGTCCCGGCGGCAGGGATTCAGGATTGAAGCGCTTAACGGACTCCCACCCTCGCGCAAGACGCTCGCCGGAATTTTCGCGGAAATCGGGCCGGGCCGCGCATGGTATCGGATCGAAAGCCTTTATAATTCCCGTTTCCTGCGAGGAGAGCCGTTCAATTTTCTGGAACCGTATTACGAAGATCAAGGTCTGCTCATCAAATGCGATTCGATCCAGGTGGACAAATATAGAATTGAAGCGGACGAATACGATAGGAGCCTGCCGATGAGCGGGCGCATACGGGAAGCGGCGTTGGGACTGCCCTTGCTCAAGGCGTATTGTTACGCTCTTTCCCTGTTGGGCGTGGTCGAAATAGTAGAAGCGGAACCGGAATTGAAATTGGAAAGGGACGGAAAGCGCCTGCCGATATCCCCCTACGATCCGGCGGCGTTCGTGCGCGTCACGGATTTCGGCGCCTGGTGCCTTGGCCTGAGCAAAGAGAAACCGGCGGCCGCCGCAAGATCCTTCGAGGCGATAGCCGACAAGGAACTGCTCCTGGTGACCTTCAAGGGGAAGTCCATCGAACGGCGATTGTTCCTTGAATCGATCGGGGAAAAACTGGGCGAAGAGCGCTATCGGGTGACCGAGGCTTCATTCATCCGCGGCTGCGAGCGCTTGAGCGACATCAAACAGCGGGTGGCCGACTTCAAGAAATTGATTGAAGCCGAGCCGTCTCCCCGCTGGACGGAATATTTCGCTTCCGTGTTGTCCCGGGCTGAACTATTCGCAAAGCCTATCCCCGCGCTCTTGTTTCCGTTGCCTAAAGACCCCGCGCTGGCCAAGGCCGTCGTTTCCGACCCGAGCCTGCGACCCTTCATCATACGCGCGGAGGGCAGCGGGATCGTCGTCCGTTCCGCGGACCACCGCAAATTCATGAAGGCCCTAAGCGCGGCGGGGTTTTTCAACGAAAATTGATGCGGCTATTGTTCAGTCATCCACGAAGGCGCGGCATTGTATGGAAAAAATATCCTGGCTGGATTCGTGGCGCATTTCTTTATTCGGGAACGAGGCGTCGAATATCGCAGCCTCGTCATGGTCGCAGCTGAATACCTCGCTATAGAAAAACCTCAGGTCGGTACCGACCAATTTTTCGGAATCCAATATGAGCGCCAATTGAGCGTAAGGGAATCGACCGGCTCCATTCGAAATACCGTAGTCTTTGGAATTCCTGAAACCATGCCTGCAGTAATTGCGGGGGTCGCCGAGGATGATGATCGCGGGGTATCCGTCTTCTTTGGCCTTTTCTATGCCTTTTCGGATCAATGCGGATCCTATACCCATCCTCTGAAAGTCCGGCGATACGCATACAGGACCGAAGGTGAGCGTCCCCAATCGATCGCCGCGTCCGTTTTGGATATATGATTTGGTGAACATGATGCAGCCGATGATTTTTTTTCCTGCGACCGCGACAAAGTCCATTTCGGGAATGAAATCGGGGTGGCTGCGCATTTTATGCACCAGGAAATGTTCGTCGCAGCCGGGAACGTACAGGTTCCAGAACGCTTCCCTGGTCAGTTCTTCCACTTCCCGATAATCGGATACGGTTTCATTGCGTAATGTGTATTTTATGGGGCTTCCGTTGCCGTCGCCGGCACCGTCTCCGCCACCGTCTCCGGCTGATCGATCGTCCATGAAATGCGCTCCTGTTACAATATTACCGAATTCCCCGGATTCCCGAGTTGAATATTCGGGCAAGGCGATGATGACAAAATCTAATCCTTTCCCCTTAGTTCTTTTCCGTAATATTTGGAAACCTTATTCATTTCATAACCAAGGTTTTCATAAAAGACATGAGCCTTTGATCTATGAATTTGCGAACTCAATTTCAGGATAAATATGCCTTCTGATTTTGCCACGCCTTCTATTTCAAGCATAATCGATTTTCCGATTCCCTTGTTCCGGCTCGTTTCGGATACCAATAGCTGAGCGACTTCATAATATGGCTCGAATCCGATATGATAACTTCTCGTAATTTGCGCGTACCCCAAATATTCGTTTTTTTCTTCAGCTATAATGATTTTGTTGATATCATCATCAATCGTATTCAATGATTGTTCGAATGCCTGCCGGTTGAATGTATGATTTCGATCCCAATCAATGAACAAATCGTAAAACGCATCCCGGTTCAGCTCCGGTGCCTTGATAATTTTTATATCCATTTTCCCCTCCTCCGGAAATTCTGCGAACCTAAGGATACGTAGAGTCAATTCCGGGTGTGCTGTTCTTCATTCTATAAAATTGCAGCCAGATTGCTGTAGTCGTTCGCTATTCCCAATTCTTCAAGATAGAGGGAAATCATGCCTCTGTGATGGGTCTCGTGATTGAACATATGGAGGATCAACCCTCCGAAATTCCTTCGGTATTCATTCCCGTGCGAATCCAGGTAAATAAGGTCTTTATCCAGATCTTCCGTCTTCACCTCATCGGCGAACCGGGAGATCCGGCTATCGAGCGCGTTCCGCATGGCGATGAAGTCTTTGACCGAATCGGCGACCGTTTCGTCGAACTTTATGTTTCTTTCGAATATAGGATTTTCGATGAAGCCGAACTTCCTTAACCCGGAAAACCTTTTGAGCCAATTGAAATCTCCGATATAGACGTGATTGCACATCGATTTTAGGGAATTGAAAAAACCTCTGAATTCTTTCTTCCATTGCTCATCCGATAGCGTTGTGAAAAAGGCGTTCATGCTGCCGTTGGCGGTGGCGTTATATTCCGCGAGTAATTTGATCGTCTGCGTATCCATTTGGTTTCCCCTTGTGCGGGAGCACTATAATCCAACGGCAATGAGGGATCAATGGGGAATTGCGAGATCAACAGGGAGGAGCGGGACCATACTGACCTTTCCGTACTTCTCCCTAGAGCGGTTCGGTTCGCCTGTTCGCACTGGAGCTTGTAAACGATTCGCGGACTTCGCCATCGCTTATGGTGAAGTTTTCCCCGCCATCTGGCGCTTTTTCGGAACTCCGAAGGCGTAAAAGTCGTATTTTCAAACCGCGATGGTATACTTTACCTCGGTTGTTTATGATTTAACGCACAGGAGGCGCTTATGGCCAACGGTGGATCGGGGCGACGGATCGCGGTTCCGGCGGGAATCGGGGTAGTTATTGTCTTGGCGTTGGGGGCGATATTCTTTTGGCCGAAACGGCCGATACTGCTCGGTTTTGCCGGCCAACTTACGGGAAAACAACAAGAATTGGGGGTCCAGGAACGTAACGGCGTTCAATTGGCTGTGGACGACGTCAATTCGGGCGGGGGCATCAACGGCCGCCCGATAAAGCTGTTGATTCGCGATGATCAGGGAAGTCCGGACGCAGCGAAAGCGGTGGACAAGGAATTAATAGATGCGGGTGTAGTGGCCATCATCGGTCACCCGACCACCGCGCAATCGATAGCCGGTTTGACGGTAACCAATCCGGCGCGGGTGGTTATGATCAGCCCGACGGTCTCAAGCCCGGCGCTCAGCGGTCAGGATGATTGGTTTTTCCGTGTTTACCCCTCATTCCGGGAAAGTTCGCAGGCCTTCGCCGACTATATTCTGAAAAAAGGCGGAATTACCCGTTTGGCGCTCGTCCTCGATACCGACAACGGCGGATATACAAGGACTTACGCCAAAACATTCCAGGATCGGTATACGGCCGGACAAGGGGAAATCAGTTCGGAACTGTCTTTTTCCTCAAAGGAGCAATCCGATTTTTCGGAAATGATCGATACGCTGCGAAAAAGCCGCGCGGAAGGACTGCTAATCATCGCCTCCGACGTCGATACCGCTTTGATCGCGCAGCGGGCACGGATTACCGGATGGACGGTGCCGTTATTCACCTCGGCCTGGGCCCAGACTGAAACCTTGCTGAATAACGGCGGGCGAGCCATCGAGGGCATGAGGATTGAACAATCATACGCGTTGTCCAGCCAGGAAACGCGTTTCCTGGAATTCCGAAAGCGTTTTGAGCAGCGTTTCGGCGTCCAACCTTCATTCGGCGCGGCGTTCGGTTATGAAGCCGCCGAGGTATTGGTGGCCGCGTTGAGGCAAACGGGCGGAAAGCCGGCCGGATTAAAGGAAGCGTTGCTCCGCGTCCAGGGATTTCAAGGTTTGATGGATTCTTTTTCGATCGATTCCTTCGGAGACGTAAAGCGCCCGTTCTATTTGAGCGAAATTAGAGAGGGAATATTCGTGCCGATCGCCAAGCTTGATTTAGAACCGGACGGGTTGTGAGATTCATGGCTGAAAAGAACCTCCGATCCCTCGACTATGTTCTGCCGCGTTTGATTTTTATCCGCTTCTATATTCCGATGCTGGTGTTGGGAAGCTTGTCCGTGGCTTCCATGTTTTTCCTGAGCACGAGCTATCTGGCGAGTCACCAATCCCAAGTCACTCGCGGTCTGGCGCAGGCCGTGGAGTATCATGTCGACCAAGCCGAAAGAATACTTGACGCATTGGCTCAATCGATCGGCCGAGTGGATCCGGAGGTGGCGTCGGTTTTCATCAAAAGCACTTGGTCAGCCTATGGCTATTTTGAGACTTTATACTATTTGGATAGGGAGAACCGGGTTTCCGTACTGATGCCCGACGATAGACGTCTGTCGGGCCTGGATTTATCCAATGTGCCGGTTATCCGGGATCTTGAAAAAAACGCGATTCGGGCGATTTCCCGGCCGTATATTTCCGTTCGGACGGGAGAGCCGACTGTCCTGGTCGTCCGGGCAATACCGGAAGGCGGACGTCTGGTAGGCGAACTGCGGCTTGGTTTGTTCCAGATGGAAATCGATAATGCAAAAACCCAGTCAAAGATCGACTTCCTGTTATTAGCGGATCAGCAGGGTACCTTGTTGGCGCATCCCGATATCGAACAGGTTCGGCAGCAAGTCAATATCAGCCAATTGGATATCCTGAAAAAAGAGCGGCGGGGGCGGCTGACCTGGTACGAATATGATGGCGTCCGATATATCGGCAGCGCCCGCTGGATAGAAAAAACCGGATGGGTAGTTATCGATCAGATCTCGGTGAAAGATTTTTCCGGATCCTATGTGATGATCCTGTTTTTGATTTTATCCGTTTCATTCATTATTTGGTTTTTGCTTTGGTGGGTATTGAGGCGCCTTCTGCGTCGCCAGGTCGTCCGCCCATTGGAGGCTTTGGGGAATTGGGCTACGGAATTGGCGACCGGCCGTTTCGATCTGGAGGAAAAGAAAGATTTGCCCGCTACCCATCTCCAGGAATTGGATCGCCTGTCGTCCGACTTCAACATAATGCGTTTATCCCTCCTTGAACGCGATGAAGCATTGAAAGAAGCGCATGCCGGACTGGAACAAAAAGTCGAGCAGCGAACCGCGGAGCTTGGCAACAAGACCCACGAAGTGGAGGTCGCGTATCATCAACTTCGGGAAGCGCAGTTTCGGATCATTCAACAGGAGAAAATGGCTTCGGTCGGACAATTGGCCGCCGGAGTGGCCCATGAAATAAATAATCCGCTGGCGTTCATGATAAGCAACATCAATTATCTGCACACGGCTTTCGGCGCATTGGCGAAAGGCCAACCGCAAGAGACCGAGGTCAATGAGATATTCAAGGAAACCTTGATCGGCGCTACCCGCATCAAAACCATCATCAGCGAATTGATGACCTTTTCGCGCTCTTCCAACGAAAACGAATCGGTGAACGTCAATCAAAGCCTGAAGAATATCCTGAACATCATTCACAACCAGATTAGGCATCGTATCGTCATTAAAACCGATCTGGGCGATGTCCCTCCCCTGGACGCGAATCCCAGCCAGCTAAATCAAGTGTTCATGAACCTTCTGTTGAACGCCATGCAGGCGATCCCCGAAACGGGAGAAATTTTCATTTCCACCTGGGTTGAGACCGGCCAAGTCCATGTCCGCTTCGCGGATACGGGAATCGGTATCGCTCCGGAAAATCTCGGACGCATTTTCGAACCTTTCTTTTCCACCAAGGTCGTAGGACAAGGCCAGGGCTTGGGGCTCAGCGTCGCTTACGAAATCATCAAGAATCACGGCGGAAGCATCGATGTTCAGAGCGAACCGGGACAGGGGGCCACCTTCACGATACGAATCCCGTTGACGGAAGAGGGGCGATCGGCTCCCGAAAAGGGCGAATGATTTCCGGCCGCGGCCGCCGCGGCCTCGGCCGCCTCGGCCGCCTCGGATCTTTGCTTCGCGGGCGGCACGGCCTGTAGCTTAATGCCTTGTTCGCCGCGGTTCCTTTGTCCAATACCCTCGGATCATGGGAGAGGGCGATAGCGTGGAACCCCGCGCATCTCCGGAACGCGACTATTTAACCTGAAGGGACAACCGGGGCCGGGCCGGATAGCTGATCCAGCTTTGCGGGCCGTCCGGGTGGGGAATAGTATTGGCGAAGCGCAGCGGGATAGTCTGGTCATCCGGCATGGGGCCGCCCCTGGTGACATCGAAATGCAGATGGGGAAGACCCGGGCTGCCCGAGGACCCGCTATAGCCGACCGGGTCTCCGGCCTTGATGCGCTGTCCGTCCTTTACCAGCGAACCCAGATGAGTCAGATGGATATAGCGGCTAAACGTATCATCGCCGTGAGCCACGATGATAAAATTGGCCTTGTCGACAGATCCTATATCCTGATCAGTATAGCCGACCTGAATCGCCAATACTACGCCCCCGCGGGAAGCGGTCAGCAACGTCCCGATCGGCATCGCGAAATCGACCGCATAGAAAAACGGCCGTGCAAGATGGCTCGAACGGTTATCGTACCCCTGGACGCAGGTATAAGCCGTACCAACCGGAAAAGGAAGGTAATATAATTCGGCCTCGCTGTCCGCCTCACTTTCCGCTACGCGATCGGCCTCGCGGTCCGACGCGCTGTCCGATATGCTGTCGGATGCGCCGAGGCCAAGGCGCGTCCCGCTTTCGGACCGGGAATCCCGGCTTGTCTGTTTATCCGCTGCTGGCCGGCAGGACGAGGCTGCAAACAGCAGTACGCAACTCAACCAAAGCGCTTTTCCCGCGATTCCGGTATGGCGCCGCATCAAAGTGGGCCCTCAATTTCAGTATTTGCCGGCAGAACCGATTCCGGCGTATATACGAAGCGATCCTTCATTCTTGGCCTCGTTCAGGCAAGATGATAGCCTGATTGTATCACATCTACCGCGGGCGAGGTATCGCTGCCTTGCCGAATCATGCGGAGTCCGAACGAAAGCCGGAATGACGCCCCCTCAATTCCTCCTCACCGTCCGCAGGAAAATGCGCCGGTCCATGTCCGGAACCGCCTGCAGGAGCAGTGCCCAGGCCGCGGCGGAAGCCGCGATACCGGCGCAGAGGAAGCCCGAACCCGGCGGCAGACCAGGCAGGAGGAGCTGGACGAGGGGGAACACGAGGCCGTTCGCGATGAAGAAGACGGCGGTCGCGACGAGGGACCTTTCGTACAGTTCAAAGTAGTACAGGAAATTCAGCAGGGTCATCAGGGTGAACTGGGCGAAGGCTCCGCAGAGGGCGACGAGGTAGACCAGCCGGCGGGCGCCGTCCGGTTCCCGCGCGAGCACGAGGAGCATGGCCAGAAAGGTGAAGGTCAGCTGGAAGAGCGTCTGGTCGTGGAGCTCGCGCCGGAGATCGGTGCCCAGGCGTTCCTTGGCCTCGAAAATGTGGGCGAGCGTTTCGTGGGTAAGACTGTTCAGGAAGCGCCGGATGGAAGCGTAGATCTCCGTTTCCGAGTATATGACAAAATAGACGAGCCCGGGGATGATGGATAAGCCGGCGACGTAGACGGGGACGTCATAGGCTTCGTAGAGCCTGAAGGGGGTTCCCGCCACCGCGCTTCCCCGGAGCGCCCAGAAAACGAATTTGTCGGACCATTGGCCGAGGTAGAAGAGGAAGCCGGAGAGTATGAGGGCCCGGTAGCGGCGCGCGTAGTCCATCGCGAATTTCCAGCCGCCGCTGATCGCCGCGGGCGTATACCGCGAAAAGCTGAGCGCAAGGAGGCCCGCGGCGGTGAAGGCGTGCCCGGTAGCGTAGCCGAACAGGGCGCCCGCGGGGCCCCAGCGCCCGCCCCAGGCCGCCACCAGGAATACGGATGCGGCCATGCCCGCCGCGAAGATGGCCAGGATGGCGATGTAGCGCCTCAGAAGGGAAACGAAGAGCATCACGATCCACATGACGTTTACGGTGGCGAAAAGGAAGACGCAGGCGATACGATAGGCAAGGGCGCCGCCGCCGAGATCGAGGGGAGCGACGGCCATGGCGGTTCCCCCCAGCGCGACCGAAAGGGCCGCGGCGGCAAGGGCGAAGCGGACGAGCCAGGCGGACGCTTCGGCGTGACGGTCCTCCCAGATGAGGTCGGCGACGATGCGGGTGAAGTGGTGGTGAAGTCCCGAAAATAGGCTTATGGATACGGCGTAGGAATAAATGACGGCGACCTGGAAAAGGTCGGCCGAGGAGGCGAGCGAGCGGGAGAAGATGGATCGTATGAAGAAGAAGGACAGGATGGTCATGAGCCAGGGCCCCGCGACGATGAGGATGCCGGACAGCGCCGCGCCGAGGGAGCGGGACAGGCCGCCCTTGCCTATCACCCTGCGGAGTTCGAAGCCTATGCCCGCCATCTTCTCTTCCCCGCCTCCGGGCGCGCCATGCGCCGGTACAACTTTTCGTACGAAGAGAGCATGTCCTTCTTGTCGTAGCGGCTGATGGCCTTTTCCCGGTTCGCCCGGTTGATCTCAGCCATCTCCTCCGGATGCCCGCGTATCCAGATGACGCATTCGGCCAGCTTGGCGGCGTCTTTGGAGGGGGCCAGGAAGCGTTCGTCGTAGTCCACCATCTCCGGAGCGTTGCCGACCTTGGTGGTGACCGAGGGGACTCCGGCCGCCCAACCTTCCATGATGACCAGGGGCTGGGCTTCCCGGATGCTCGTCAGCAGCATGAGGTCCAGGAAGGAATAGTACTCCAGCACGTTCTGCCGTCCGGTGAAATGGAAGCGGTCGGAGATGCGCAGGCTTTCCGTAAGTGCGACGCATTCTTCGTAATACCCTTCGTCCTCGTCGGTCGGGCCGATGGCGTGGAACTCCGCGTCGGAGTAACGGTCCAGGACGATCTTGGCGACGGCGATGAAGGTCTTGATGTCCTTGATGGGCACGATGCGGCCGACGAGTCCGACGTGGAAGCCGGGGCGGGGAGCGCGGACCACCGACGCGAAACGCCCGATGTCGATGCCGTTCGGGATGACGACGCATTTGTCGGCGGCCGCGCCGAGTTCCAGCTGCTTCTGCCGATTTTCCTCGAAGAGCGCCGTGATGCTGTCCGCTTCGCGGTAACAGATGCCGCTGATGCGGTTGTAGGCCTTGATCCACATGTCCCTCTGGTAACCCCGGATGTACTGGGACTTCCGGATTTCGATCTCGCGCTCCTTGTGGTACAGGCCGTGCTCGGTCAGGAGGAAGGGCTTGTTCCGGCGGACGCTGGCCGCGAGCGCGGCGAGCCCGGCGAAGCCGGTGGAGATGGCGTGGTAGAGGTCGGCCTCGGGAGGGTTCGCCCTGAGCGCGTCGAAGAGCATCGCGTGGGCCGATTGCCAGGCCCAGAAATAATCCGAGAAGGGGTAGGCCGGATTCCGCTCCTCGTTCATGCGTTGCATCAGTTTCCAGTAGCGGCTTTCCACGACCGCGTCCTCGGTGAGGTCGTAGCCCTCGGGGATGCGGGAGATCATTTCCCGGATGTTGGGCATCGCGCCGGAAAACATGCGCGCATGTGCCGCCAATATCGCGCCGACCGCGGGCCTCCCTTCATTGTGGCTCCGCCGCCCGCTTTCCCTGTCGCCGAGCACGAGATCGCGGTGCTCCGTGATGTTCGGCGGGAGGACGTAGCGGAGCTTCTGGTTCTTCTGGGGAGAAATGGTGAAAAGGACGAAGTCGATGCCGTCCAGGCCGGAGATGATGTCCTGCACCCAGGCGCTGACGCCGCCGGTGATGAAGGGGTAGGAGCCTTCCAGGATTAGGCAGATGCGCGGTTTTTCATTCATTGCAGGGTCTTCCACCGGACCAGAAAGAACGGAGAGCTTCGTATTCCCCGTCCGCCCCGGTTTCCGCTGCGACCGCTGCATCGGCAGCGGCCGCGGCATCGGCTGCGACCGCGACCGCTGCATCGGCTGCGACCGCGGCCGCGGTCCCGAAGGCGCAGGCTACCCCGCGGAAATCACGCCGCGCGAAGCGTTCCTTGGCCGCGAGCAGCCGCAGCTTCCTGTCCGCCGGATGGGCCGCGACCGCTTCCGTCAGGCAGGTCTTCGCTTCGTCTATCCTGTGGAGGTCGATGAGTATCCCGATCTCAAGGGCCTCGTCGCGCTCGTCGGAGCCTTCGCCCCTGTCCCGGGATGAACGGAGCGCGGCCAGGGCTTCGGAGAGATAGAAATTCTTCAGGACGGGGCGGGCGAAGCAGATCATGCCCAGTTCCCGCAATTCGCGGGCCAGGTCTTTCGAGCCGGCTGCCCTGAGCTTCTGGATACGCTTGGATCGCCGTTGTTCCACCGCGTTGATGCTCTCCGCGGCGAAAAGTGCCAGTTCCTTGTCCGGATTGCGTATCAGGCGCTCGAAAATGGTCATCAGCAGGAGGGTCGTCTCCAGGTCCAGGTCTTCCTTGCTGAGCAGGCGTTCCACTTCGCCCAGATCCCAGGGTTCCTCGAAGACCGGGTGGATATTCACCGCTTTCCAGATGAAGACCGATTCGTCCACTATCCCCTCAGATAGAGCCGCCAGCGCCTGCGCCTGGGTCCTGGGGATGAAGCGGGTTTTCCGCGAAAGCAGCTGCTTCAGGCCTTCCATTCCGGCGCCTTCCTACAGCCGTTGTATGGAAAGCAGGTGCTCGGCCGTTTCGATCATCGCGTCGGCGCCTCCGGCCGCCCCTTCCGAGGAGGCGAAGCCGACGATGATCTCCAACGGCGTGAATTCCCCATCCGTCGCGGGAGAGAACGAAGAGCATAGCGTGAGGATGTCCAAACAGAAGAAGGATGCGCCGTCCTTGTCCAAACCGTCCAGGAGAAGGGCGATCTGGTTGTCGTTCTTGAAATGGTAGGATCGGAATTTTACTCCCTTGGATTTTTCGAGGATATCCTTGAGGGCGAATAATTGCTTCTTGAGTTTGGTGCGGGAATGCCGGCCGAGTTCCTCCTCGAAATTGGCCATCTCGACGACGATGAGGGTCAGGGAACCCGATTCCATCGCGAAGCGTCCGAGCTCCTTGGTCAACGTGTTGTACAGGATGGAGAACTCGGGGTATCCGGTGTCCTCGTCAACCTCCTGGAGGGCATGCATGGATTCGTACTCCATGATGGCGCGCAGGTAGGGTTCGGAGAGGCCGAGCAGGATGGCGAGCACGCTTTCCGTATACAGGGAGTAACGTTCGAAGGGGAGATCTTCGATGTTGAGCACGCCCCATACCTTGTCATTGATGATGATGGGCATCGTGATGATGTTCCGGTCGGTGTCGTAGCGGTCGAATTCGGAACCGTCCAGGACCATGCGCGCGGAAAAGGGTTTCTTGTTGCGCAGCACGTATCCTTCTATCGTCAGCTCGGGATCAAGGGCCGCGGATCGTTCCGCTCCGTCGCTCCAGCCCCGGACGGCCGCCGGAACGAGTTTCCCGCTATCGCTTGAGGGTATCCAGACGGAAGACGAACTCGTCTCGGTGAACAGTTCGACGGTCTCCAGGACCGCGGCGAGGGCTCGCTCGAGGTTCAGGGATGCAAGCTTGCGGACCTGGTTGTGCAGCAGGGTGATGGAATCCTTCTGGCCCGAGACGCGGTTCTCCAGCACGCGGTTCACCCTTTCCAGCGCCTTGACCTTGCGGTCCAGGGCGGCGGTGCGCCGTACGGCGAGCCGGAAACGGCCGAGCATCCTGTCGCGGAACTGGTCGGTACGGCGGCGGGCGAAGGCGAGGAGGAAGAGGGCCGGAACGGTCGCGGCGGCGCCGAAGAGCAGGCGATCGGCCGCCATGACGAGCCAGGAGGCGTCAAGGACCCCCGCGAGGGCGGGCGCGGCAAGGAAGCCGGCCGCCGCTGCCATGAAGGTTTCCGCGAGTCCCCAGCCGAAGCCGTAGAAGGCGGCGAAAAGGGGGCCCGCAGCCAGAACGGGAGCTCCGCGTAGCGCGAGGAAGCCGGGATCGGATCCCAGAAACAGGCTCGCCGCCGCGGGCGCGATCGCGAGGAGGAAGGATTCCGTTAGGATTCGAAGCGTTTTCCGTTGTATCATATCCATGCGCTATATTGAAAAGATCGGTTTTTCCGGTTGAAACCATAGGGGATACTTCATGCCGCGTTCCGTAGGCGCCTTTTGCGCCGCTTTCCTTCTCGCCATGTCGATCCATGCCCAGGGAGGTCCTAAGACGACCCCCGTCTTTCCCGCCTCCTCGGCCGGCCTCGTTTATATCGAAGGCGAGGACGCCCTTTCCACCAATTTCGCCCGCGAGCCGACCCTGGACTACAGTTCCTCGGGTCTGCGGATCCTCCAGCTCAACCGGGAACCCCAGGCCGCGGGCGTCCCCTTTTTCGCCGAATTCAGCGTCTACGTGGAGGAGGAGGGTTCATGGTCCCTCTGGATAGGAGGTACCCCGCCGGGGCCCCGCAGCGAGCTCACCCCTTCCTACGCTTCACCCTTCGCCGTCCGGATAGACGGCGGAGAGCCGCGCGCCTTGTACCGCGAGGACGTGGCCGTCGTTGAAACCTATTCGCTGAACAACTATTGGTTCGTCGCGGAGAAGCCCTTCGAGCTCTCCAAGGGAGCCCACAGCCTGAGAATCGAGGTCTCCGAAAAGCGCAGGTACGACACGCGTTATTTCTTTTCTATCGACGCCCTCTTCCTGCTGGAATCGGCATCGCCGATACGGGCGGCGGCGCCGGTGCAGGCGGCGGCGCCCGACCGTTCGGCGTTGCCCGCGCGTTTTCCCCGCGACCTCTCGGACCGTTCCATCGACAATCCCTACTCTTCCATCGCCGAATACGAAACGCGCATCCAAGCCGAGCCGATGGAAAAGAAGTGGTACCTGCAGCTCGCCCTCGTGTACGGCATCCTCGGGGATCACGGCAACGCGATCAAGATCCTGTCCAGGGGCCGCCTCGTCGCGGGCGACGATCCCCGCTTCTCCCTCATGGCGGCCAAAAACCGGATCTGGAGCGGGGAGGCGGACGAGGGGCTGCGACTGTACCGGGAATACCTGGCCGGGGGCGGAGGGGACTCGGCCGTCTGGGCGGAGGCCGCCAAGGTCAGCGCCTGGCTCGCGAAATACGCCGATTCCCTGGCCCTGTACCGCGACGCGCTCGCGCGCTATCCGGAGGACCTCAACCTGCAGGTGAACAACGGCCTGACTTTCCTCTGGGCGGGCAAGGTGGCCGAGGGCGAAACGGCGCTCGTGGCGGCGGAAAAGAAGGCCTTTGGGGATGCGGCGGGCGTCAAGACGCTCGCGTCCATCTTCAAGGTCAACGGGTATCCGGACAAGCAGCGGGCCACCCTGGACAAGGGGATCGAACGCTTCAGGGACGAATTGGAGCTGTACCTGCTGGCGATGAAGGCGGCCCATGAGGGCGACGACGCAGCTCAGGCGGCGAAGATCGAAGCGCGCGTCAGGGAGCGCTTCGCGCCTTCGGCCGAACTCGACCTCGCGCTGGAATCGCTCAGGCTGGGCGCGACCCGCAAGAAGGAAGCGCTGGACCGTTACGCCGAACGCCTCGCGGCGGCTCCCGACGATCTGGAACTCCGGCGCGAACTCGTCCGCGCCTATTACTGGAACGGGCGCCTGAATGACGCGGTCGCGGAGGGCGGCAACATCATCGTCAACAAGCTGTACCGTCTGGTCCTGGAACTGGAGCGGGACCTCGCCGAGACCTGGCGCCTGCTCGATTTCCTCGCGGTCTCCCGTGCGCGTACCGCGGCGCAGGAGCGGCTGGCCAAGGAAACGGCCTCAGGGCTCCGGAAGGCCCACGACGAGTGGAAGAAGGCCGAAGGCGAAGCCCGCAAGCTTCCCGCCGCCGCGGATCAGGCGCGGAAGGACCGCGTCGCCTCCGATCTTTCCGCCGCGGAAGACCGGCTGGCGACTTCCCTGGCCTCGGCCGGACCGTTGCGGATAAGCGTCGAACGCTCGCTCGCGGAAGTCGATTCGCTCATCGGGGCCGCGGGAACGGAAGCTTCCGCGGAGGCGGCCGACGCGGCCATACTGGCCACGCTCGGCAAGTGGAGCTGGATGCGGGAGGCCGACCTGGCCCAGCTGTCCGCCCTGGCGGCGCGGGGGGACGAGCTTCCCTCCGCGATCCTGGACCGCATCGACCTCATCGAACGCAAGCCCGATCTGGCGGCGTCGCGGGAGGCTCCGCGCGCCATGGCCGACGGAAGCGCCGCGGCCGAGCCGCTGGAGGCGCGCAAGCGGGCGCTGGTCCAGGCCCGCCTCTGGCTGACCGGCAAGGGAGCCGGGGAAGAACTGTCGGCGCCCTGGTATTTCGGGCATGGCCCCTCGCTCGCGGCCTTCATCCCGGCCTCCATCGCGGCATCGGGGACTGTGCCGGGAACCGATGCGCCGGACGGCGGGGCTGAAGCCTCGGGCGCGGAACGACCCCTTTTCTCCGAATTCGCCCCCGCCTCCGCGCTGGAAACGGCGGCGGCCCTGGAAAAAAGCGCAGCATCCGTACCCGCGTCCCTGGCGAAAATACGCGACGCGGCGAGCGCCCTCCATCGCCGGGCGTCCGCGCGATTGCGCGTCCGCATGTACCAGCACGATACGGAATCCACGGATGAGCGGCGCGAACTCGCCGAGGCCTACCTCCGGCTCGACCTGCCCCGCGATGCCCGGGACCAGCTCGCGCGGGTGCTCCTGGTGGTGCCGGGGGACGTGCACGCGGCCTTCACCCTCGGCCGGGCCCAGGAGATCGCGGGCGACTGGTCCGGCGCGATGGACAGTTACCGGAAAGTCTATTCGATCGATCCCCGCTTCGAGAACATCGCCGGATCCTACAACAGGCTCGCGCGGTCCCACGCTTCCCGGTTTAACTCCGCCGCCGCCGCCTTCGTGGACGGCTCCAGGACGACGACGACGGCGCGGATGGAATACGCGGCGGGCGGCACGAGCCTCATGGGGTTCAGCGCGTCCTACGCCATCGACGACATCCGCGTACATAGCGCGATACCGCCGTCGATTCCCGCCGCCGTCGACCTGCATTCCGTGGACCTGTCCCTGAACCTGAGCCTTCCCCGCCTGGACCTCACCGTCTCGGCCGTCGCCGGCGGGACGGCCAAGAACAAGCTCTGGAGCGAAAGCTCCTCCTGGGATGAAGCGATAGAAATTTCCGACGTCCCCGGTTTCCTCGTGGTCGCGCCCAAGTTGGGAGGACTCCTGGACTGGCGGAAAGGCCCTTTCGCGCTCAACGCGGCGTATTCCTTCGACCAGCTGAAAGACAGTTTCCTTCCCGGGCGCGATTCCTGGTACGAACAGGCGGGCGAGGCCACTTTCTCCACCTACTTCGCCTTTCCGTCCCCGTCCATCCTCCAGAGCGCGGGCACTCGGTTCTACGGAAGGCTGGCCAGGGTCTCCGCACCTTTCGCGGAAGGGACGAACCTTCTCAGGACCGCGCTCGCCGAGCTCAGCTTCGGCTTCCTGCTCTCTTCTTCGCCCTGGACCACCCTCACGCTCGGCGCCAACGCGATACTGGAAGATTCCGCGGAACCGGGCTCCAGCGACTATTACGCCCCCGACGCCGTGTTATCCGGCAAGGGCGGTTTCCAGGTCTCGACCTGGATCGGCGCAGGAAAGGGCTGGGTCGCGGGGCTTTCGGGGCGGCTGTGGGGCGGGCTCTGGTCGGACGCGTCCGCTCAATGGCCGACCCTGGAGTCGTCGGTCCGCGCGGAATTGTCCAAGGGAGATCTGGTCCTGTACGTAGAGACCGCGTTCTCGCGGACGGGCGACGCCGCTACGGTTTCGTATTGGTCGGCGCAGATGCGGCTCGGCGCGACCATCGCGGTGCCGAGCTACATCATCCCTTGATGAGGTTCTGGCATTCCAGGTAAAGGGGATCCTTTTCCAGGACGGCGCGGTATTCCGTCTGCCAAGCTTCAAGCGCGGCTTCGTCCATGCCGAGGTACTCGAGCGAGGGCGCCAGCAGGGAAAAGGGTTTCGGAGCCTCGGCGTGGATGAACCAGTTGGACGCGATGAAGTCCGCGACCGAACAGAGCACGACCACGACCTTGTGGTTGGAGGTGATGTTGTCGTTGCCGTGCTCGCGGGCGACGTCCGGATAGACTTCCGGGAAATTCCAGGAGGAGAGCACCTCGTTGCCGATCTCTTTGTGGTCGGTTCCGTAGGCTTCCCGTTCGAGCGAACCGATCCTCCGCCCTTCCCTGATGGCGCGGGCGAGGATGCCTTCGTACCGGTCCGGTCCGTCCAGGAAGAGGGCGACCTGCCCTATGTTGTGCAGGAGACCCGCGACGAAGGCTTCCTCCGCGATCGCCGGATTCCGCGTCCGCGCGGCGAGGGATTTTGAAAGGAAGGCGCTCGCGAGGGAATGGCGCCAGAAGACGGCGTAGAACGGGGAATCCCAATTGCTCTTGAAGAGGCTGGATCCGGTCACGAGAATCACGAGGTTCTTTATCGTGTTGACGCCGAGCATCGTGATGGCCGTCTGAAGCTTGGCGACCTTGTTCTGCCGGGCGTAAAGGGCCGAGTTCGCGATGCGGAGAATCTTTGCGGTGAGGCCCGGATCGGGGCGGATCACTTCTTCCAAAGCGCTGAAGCTGAAATCCTGCTTCTCCAGCATCGCAAGGACTTTCGCCGCGATGCTTGGGTTGACTTGGAGATTATGGATGTGCCGCGCGTAACTGCCCATGATTTATTGCGACCTTAGGGCAAAGAGGGGTGAAAGTCAATCATGGCGCGGGCGGCGCGGATCCGCGGTATCAAAAGAATCGAGTTTTCGCTATGTTCAATGAATGGAATCCACTCCCGACCCCGCGCAACGGACGGCCTTCCTGGGCCGTGACGCGATTTTTCCGCTCCTTCTGAAAATGGGCATACCGGCCGCCGTCGGCATGCTGGTGAACGCGCTGTACAACGTGGTCGACACCATCTTCGTCGGCCACGGCGTCGGCCCCCTGGCCATCGCCGCCCTGTCCATCGTGTTCCCGATCCAGATGATCGTCTCGGCTCTCGCGCAGGCAATCGGCGTCGGCTCCGCCTCCATCGTCTCACGCAGGCTCGGCGAGAAACGGGAGGGGGAGGCCGCCGCTACCATAGGCACCGCCTACGCGGCCGTCTTTCTGCTCACCGGCGTGCTCGTCGTCCTGCTTTTCGTCTTCATGCGGCCGGTCCTGGCTTTCTTCGGCGCGAGCGAGGGCATCATGCCCTATGCGCTGGAATACCTGCAGGTGGTGACGCCCGGTTTTTTCTTCTTCGCCTCATCCATGGCCGCCAACAGCCTGGTGCGCGCGGAAGGCAACGCCCGGGCTTCCATGACCGGCATGCTGATCGGCGCCCTGCTGAATTGCGTCCTTGACCCCCTGTTCATCTTCGGTTTCGGATTGGGCGTCAAGGGCGCGGCGATAGCGACCGTGATCAGCCAGCTGGTGTCGTGCGCCTACCTCTTTTCGCTGTACGCGATGAAGAAGACCCACGTGCCGCTTTCGCGATCGCATTTCAGGATACGCCTCGATCTGCTGCGTGAGAGCGCGCTGCTCGGCACTCCCGCTTTCATTCAAGCGTCCGGCATGAGCCTTCTGGTGCTCGTCATAAATACGACTCTCGGCTCCTACGGCGGAGATCAGGCGATCTCGGTCTACGGAATGATCAACCGCCTTGCGATGCTCGTGATCTTCCCCATCCTCGGCATGGCGCAGGGCTTCCAGCCCATTGTCGGCTACAATTACGGCGCCCGCCGCTACGACCGGGTGCGCCAGGCGATACGCGTCGCGATCATGACGGTCACGGGGATCGCCGCCGTATTCTACGCGGCGATCATGCTCTTCCCGAAGGCGAGCATGGGCATGTTCTCCTCCGATCCCGCCCTCGTCGCGGCGGCAGCGCGGGTGCTCAGGATCGTCGCGCTCTTCATTCCCTTGGCCGCCGTCCAGATCATCGGTTCCATCTACTTCCAGGCCGTCGGCAAGAAACCCCAGGCCCTGTTCCTCGGCCTATCCCGGCAATTCCTGATCCTCATCCCCCTCGTCCTCATCCTACCGCGGTTCATGGGACTGGAGGGGGTATGGAGGGCTTTCCCGCTGGCCGACCTGCTGTCCACCCTCGTCACGGTCAGCTTCCTGATGCGCGAGCTGAGGCATCTGGATGAGCGCCACGCGGGGAGCGACCCGCATCCCGTCGCGGGGGGCAGCGGATCCTAGATCGCCGAGCCGGGGAAGTCGAAGGCTATCTTTTTCTGGACCAGGGACGCCTGCGCCAAGGCTTCACGCAGGAGGGCCTGTTCCCGCGGCCTGAAGGCCTTTAACGGCAGCTTCGGAGCCGCCGCCTGTCGCTCCGCGCGCATGCCCATGAGCGTCTCGTAGGAGTCCAGGCAATCCGCCGCCAAGGCCGCGCCGAACGAGCCCCGGCGCGCCAGTTCCTCGTAGCGGCGCCAGGTGTTCGTCTCCGCGATGCCGTCGCGCAGGGCGTACAGCCGGGCGTACAGGGCGAATTGGGCCGCCGTCTCCTTCAGGTCGATCTCCGCCTCGCCGCCCTGGAAGAAAGCGGTCGTCTGGGGAAAGGCCGTTTTCCGGCGCAGGGCGTCCCGCGCGAGCTGGGTGATGAAGGCCGGGGTCTCCTCCAGCGCGCGGGCGACCGAGACCCTCAACGCGTCCGCTACGGCGACGTCCCCGCATGCCGCGCGGAAATCGAAGCTCATGTTGAGCGCCAGCATCTCCTCCGGATCCGGCGCGGCGATCCAGGCGCCGAATTTACGTTCCCATTCAGCGAGCGTCCCGCACCAGGCCGCGTTTTTGGCCATGACTCCTCCCGGGCAATAGGGAACGCCCGTTTCTAGCAGGCCATCGCAGATACGCGTGCCGAGCCTCAGGAACCAGGCTCGCTCCGCTTCCGCGGCTGCTTCCACAGCCGCATCCGCGGCCGCATCCGCGGCCGCATCCGCGGCCGCATCCGCGGCCGCATCCGCATCTTCGGCCTCCTCGCTGGCCGGAACATCCCTGCGTGCCGGAAGGTAGACGATCGCGTTGTCCTGGTCCGAAGAGGGCAGGCTTTCCGAACGGCCGAGGGAACCCAGGGCGAGAAAGGCGTACGGCGAAGGGGATGGTCCCAATTCGTCCAGGGCGAAAGCCGCGACGCGGGCGACGATCGCGTCGCCGATGGAAGAGACGAAACCGGAAACGACGCGCGAACGCATCCCGCCGGAAATGGACAGACGCGCCCGAGCGCCCGTCCGGGCCCTGAGCCGACCCAATTCGGCCAGATCCCGGGCAAGCGGGACCGCGCCGAGCAGGGAACCGAAGGAATCCGCCCTCATGCGGACGAGATCCTCGTTTCCGACCAGAGCCGTCACGCGGTCGTTCCCGTCGCGCACTGCGACATGGGTCGTATCCTTTTCCCGCATCAGCCGGAGCGCGTCGGCCCAGGTGGCTCCTTCGGCCGCGGAGACGATGGGCGCGGTCATCGCCAGGCTCGCTGCAGTATCGGGCCCGCGGCCTTCCGCGATGATCCGCGAGCAAAGATCCGCATCGGTGAGGATGCCGATGTCCTGGCCGGCCGGACTCCTGACGACGAGGGCTCCTCCTCCGCTACGGACCATCCCCTCCGCGGCGCTCCGCGCGGACGCCTCCATCGCGATGCGGGGAACGCGCTCGCCGTCGGTCGGGATGCGTTCGTCGAGGCAGCGGGAGGAAGCCTCGAGACACAGGAACTCATCTTTCAGCGCAGCCAGCTCGTCCGAGTCCGCGGCCGGCTCTTCGATTATGGCCGAGAAACTGCGGCTCCCCTGGCTTTCGGCGTCATCGACGGCTGCGGTGACCAGCGCCCGCCTTAAGTCCGGGCTCCCTCCATCCGTCGTCCCGCGCAGCAGGACGGCTTTCCGGACGACCCTCCCCGCGGAGACGAGCTCCGTATAGAAGCTTTCCCAGTCGGCCGCTTCCGCGAAGAGGCTCCCGAATCCCGCGCGTTCCGCGCCCGCATGATCGGGGCCTGCGTGATGCGCGCCCGCGTGATGTGCGCCTGCGCTATCCGGGGCCGAGGCGCCGTCCAGACCCAGAAGCCGCCGGGCCACCGCATCGGCGGCCACCAAGGACGCGCGGCGGTTAAGGCGGGCGCGGAAGTAACCCATGCGGAGCAGTTCCGCAAGACCCGCGTTCATTCCGGTCGCGGCGCCCGCCGCTTCCGGAGCATCGGCGATTCGCGCGTCCTTCACCGCCAGCACGGTCCCCTTTTTTCCGACAAGGGAAAAAGAGGATGCGTTGACGACCACGTCCACCAGATCGCCGGAACGGCGCCTGAACAGGCAGGCGAGCGGCGGCTCGTCCGCTTTTCCCGGCAATGACGCCAGGAACTCCATCGCCTCCTCCTCTTCGCCCGGGTAGGGGACGAGGAATTCGGCTATCTTCAGCAGGACCACTTCGGCCTCGGCATAGCCGCTCAGCCGGAGGAATGGCGCGTTCGCGAAGGTGCAGGCTCCGTCGACGACGATCACCATCCCCTCGCTGGAAGCCTCCACGAGGGCCCGGTACCGTTCCTTGGATTCCCGCATCGCGAAATCGGCGGCCCGTTTCTTTTTTTCGAGACTCAGGCTCTGCAGGGCGATGAACACGAGCAGGAGCATCAGGATGAGCGCGATCAGCACGGAAAGCCAGACCATGCGGCCGGTGAGCGCGCGGATTTCGTCCTGGACATCATCCAGGTAGATGCCTGTCCCGATGATCCAGCCCCAGGGGTCGAAGCGCTTCACGAAGGAAAGCTTCGGGACTATCCGTTTGGCGTCGTCCTTCCATTGCCACAGGTATTCGACATAGCCCTGGTCCTCCTCGCGCACCGCCCGCTTGAATTCCCAGAAGACCCGAAGCCCGTTGTCGTCCTGGAAATCGGACACGTCCTTGCCTTCAAGGTCCTTCCGGTACGGATGCATCAGCATGCGGGGCACGGAATCGGTTATCCAGAAGTAGTCCTTGCCTTCGCGTCCGTAGCGGATGTCCCGGATATGGGCGATCGCGTTCGCCTGCGCTTCCGCGCGATCGGTACGTCCGGACGATTCGTCCGCCGCGTATTCGGCGATCAGGCTGACCGCTTCGGTCGTCAGTTCGCGGATCATTTCCTTCTTGCGCTCAAGGAGGATCCGCTCAAAGTAGGGAATGGAGACGGCGAAGATCGCCACGACGAAGAGGCCGAGGGCGAGCAAGGAGGCGGCGATTATGCGGACACTGAATTTCCCCAGCCTGAAGCCGGTTTTAACCTGCGCCGGGTCTTTTCGCCGGAGCGCTGCCCCTGGAGCCCCGGCCGCCTCGGCTGCCGGAGCCGCAGCCGCAGCCTCGGTCGCCTGAGCCGTGGCCGCCGAGGCAGCGGCCACTGCGGGCTCCCCGGATCTGCGCAGCAGCCTGGCGCGGAAGGCCAGCCACTCGGACTCTTCGGACTCGATGACTATCCGATGGGAAGGATCGTCCGGGACGTGGAAATCGGTACCCATGGAAACGCAGAGTCCCCGGGTCTCCGCCAGGGACCGGAGGGAGTTCCGTTCGGCTTCGGAATAGGGACTGTAGACGGCTTCGAGCCCGTCCAGACCCTGGGCCGAGAGCTCGTCGACCAAGGCCGCCAGGTCCCCGGACGCGAAGACGATGTTAAGGGGATGCGCCAATACCGCGATGCCGCCGCAACGGTGGATAAGGGCGATCGCCGCTTCCGTCGCAAGCTTTCCCGCGTGCGGACGAATCCCGAGGCGGCGCACGTAATCCATGAAGCCCTGCAGCTCCGCTTCCGCCCGGTCACCGATCACGGACAGCGCCGTCAGCAGCTCGGGCGATTCCGGATCGATGCCGTACGCGAGCACATGGATCTCGCCGTAGGAACAGAAGGTCGTCAATTCTACGGCGTCCACGAATGCGACTCCGCGGAGGGAAAGGGCGTCGCGGAATCGCGCGGCGCCCTCCACCGTATCGTGATCGGTCAGGGCCGCGACGACGGCCCCCTCGTCGGCCAGCAGGCCGGCGAGGGCTTCAGGCGTCAGGACGCCGTCGCTTAGGTTCGAATGGCAATGCAGGTTCAGCCTGATCCTGCCATTCATCGCCGTATTCCGCTTACGCCTTCACTGCCTTCGCCTGCGTCCCCTTCGAAAGGAGGGAAACGACCACCAGGGTCGCGAAGCTCAGCGGGATGGAGATGATGCCCGGGTTGTTCAGGGGGACGGGCGCGGTCGACGGATCCATTCCGTACAGGGCGTACAGGGTCGGCGAGAAGAGGATGAGGCCGACGGACGAGACGATTCCTATCGTGATGGAGGCGGTGATGCCCTGCGAGGTCGTCCGCTTCCAGAACAGCATCATCACGATGGACGGCAGGTTCGCCGATGCGGCGACCGCGAAGGCCAGGCCGACCAGGAAGGTAACGTTCACGCCCTTGAAGATGATCCCCAGGCCGATGGCGATGAAACCGACCACGAAAGCCGTCGCCTTGCCGACCATGACCTTCTGCTTGTCGTTCTTGATGACCTTGCCGTAGCGGTCCAGCAGGTCATGGGCGACCGCTCCGGAAGCCGCGATGATGAGGCCGCTCACCGTTCCCAGCACCGTCGCGAAGGCGATGGCTGAAATCATGGAGAACAGGAAGGTGCCGAAGCTGCGGGCCAGGAGGGGGGCCGCCATGTTGCTGTCGGTCAGGTTCACCACGCCGCCGGTCATCGCGCCGAGTCCCATGAAGAGGGTGAGGATATAGAAAAGTCCGATAGCCGCGATGGCCACGATCGTGGACTTGCGCGCGGCGGCCGGATTGGGAACGGTGTAGTAGCGGATCAGGATGTGGGGCAGGGCGGCGGTACCCAGGAAGAGCGCGATCATGAGCGACACGAAGTCGATGCGCTCAAGGGGGGTGCCCTCAAGACTGAATTTGAGTCCCGGCCGGAGGATCTTGTTGCCCGGGGTGTGGATCTGGTAATAGACCGTGACCTTGTCGGCGCCGTCGGAGAATTTGGCTTCCTTCCAGCGGACGACCGAGCTGTCCGGATCGCCGATCAGCGACAGGAATTTGAAGGGCCCGATGCTTCCCGTATTCGCCGCCTCGCCCGTTTTGCCGTCGATTTTTTCCAGGTTGCCGACCAGCGCCAGCTGGTTCTTCTTGGAGGCAGGAGCTCCGTTGATCATGGTCGTTCCGCTGGCCCCGGTGACCGACCATTGGGTCTGGACCAGTTCGAATTTCCCGTCCTTCGAAACGAGTTTCCACCAGGACTGCTCGCCGCCCTTCGCCAGTTTCGCGAATTCGGCTCCGCCCGCTTTCTTGCGTTCCACGACCTGGTATTGCGCATCATCCACGGCCAGGGAGCCGCCGGACTCGGTGGCGGCCATGGCGCGGTATTCCGGGAAGGGGACGCGTCCGCCCTGGTCGGGAGTCGTCGAAAGTCCGCGGAGGAACAGGGCGACCACGAGGACCGTCGAGAAGATCAGCAGCAGGCTGCCTTTCAGGAACTGGACGTAGGTGGTGGATGTCATGCCGGCGGTGGCTACGATGGTGATGACGATGACGCCCACCAGGATGACGCCGACGTAATGCGGCAGTCCGAGCAGCGGGGTCACCAGGGTACCCGCTCCCACCATCTGCGGGATCAGGTAGCAGACCGACACCACGAGGGTGCTGATCGCAGCGAGCAGCTTGATGCCGCGGGAATCGAAATTGGCGTCAAGCGCGTCGGTGAAGGTGTACTTGCCCAGGCGCTTCATGGGTTCGGCCACGATGAAGAGGGCGACGATCCAGCCGGCCAGATACCCTATCGAATAGAGGAAGCCGTCGTAGCCCGCGGTCGCGATCATGCCGCAGATGCCGAGGAAGGAGGCCGCCGAAAGGTAATCGCCGGCGAACGCGATACCGTTCACGCCCCAATGGATACTGCCGCCGGCAGCGTAATAGCCGCTGGCGGACTTGGCCTTGCCGGCGAAGTAGAAGGAAACGCCCAGCACGAAGGCGACGAAAAGGACGAAGAGGACGACGGGCAGAATTTCGTTCATGTCAAACTTCCTCGCTCTTGGCCAGCTCGGCTTCCCGCTTGCTGCAGGCTCTATTATAGATCAGCGCGAGGATCAGCGCGATGATGATTAGCGCGAAGCCGTACACCACCGCCAGATTGAGTCCCGCGATTACGATCAATTCCATCATTACCGGCTTAAGCAGATTGATGACGATGAAGCCCGCGTAGAACAACGCGTACGCAACGAACATTTTCCATCCCAGCGTCCGCTTGTACGCGAAGGCTGGATCCTTGCCGCTCTGCGCGGCTGGTTCATGCAACATGATGGCACCCCCTCAGACAGATCGACATACAATAGATTAGTGTCAAGGGCATGGATAGGAGGGGGCGCGTAAAAGGTTGAGCGTTCCGGATGATTCCACAATCTTCGTGACACCGGAAAATGGTTGCGTGAATCCGGATCTCATGCTATAGTTGTTTTGGGAACGTTCCCAAAACTATGAAGCAGAAGATCAATATCCATGAAGTCGCCCGCATCGCGGGGGTTTCAAAAAGCACCGTTTCCCGCGTCATCTCCGACAAAGGGGGCTCCGTCAGCCCGAAAGCCGCGGCCGCGGTCAACGAGGCCATCGCCCGGCTCGGCTATACCCGGAATACCTTCGCCGCGGGGCTGCGGAACGCGCGTTCCTACCTCGCCCTGGTCGTAGTGCCCGACATCGCCAACCCGTTCTGGTCCGAGATCGTACGCGCGGTGCAGGACCGGCTGGAAGGGGAGGGGTATTCGGTCGTGGTGGGGAACACCGACTGGAGCGAGGATCGCGAACTGGCCTACCTGAAGCTGTTCGGGACGGGGCGTTTCGACGGCCTGATCATCAACAGCGTGACGGACGACGTGGACCTCATCCTGGAGGCGGGCATTCCGGCCGTCCTCATCGGAGAGAGGAGCGAGACCGCGCAGATCGACACGGTCGGAACGGCGACCCACCAGGCCGCGACCTTGGCCCTGCAATACCTGTACGACCAGGGGCACCGCCGCATCGCGGTCGTCACGAGCGAAACCGGCAGCGAGCGTTTCCTCTCCCGGCGCTATACCGCCTACAAGGATTTCATCCAGGCGAAGGGACTGGAACTGGATCCCGAATTGGTGTTCACCGCCCACCTGTCGGCCGAGGGCGGCGAAAGACTGACGCGAGAACTCCTTTCCTTGCCCGGATGGAAGGACCGCATCGATGCCGTTTTCTGCGGCAACGACATCCTGGCGATCTCCATACAGAATTCCCTGCGCGCGGCAGGGGTCGTTCCGGGCAAGGACCTGTCCATCATAGGGATGGACGACATTCCCGCCGCCGCCCTGACCTGGCCGGCCCTCACCACCATCCGCAAGCCCCGGGCCGAAATGGGCCGGATGGCGGCCGAGCTTTTGATGAAGAAGATCGGAGATCCCTCGCGGACTCCGGAAAAGCATCTCTATCCGGGAACGCTCGTCATCCGCGACAGCGTCGCCCACCTGAGGAGTTGATCCATGCTTTCGAGAGAAGAGCTCCTGGCCGACCGGAAATTGTACGTTTCCAAGGCGCGCGGCTGCCTGGCGGGCCTCGGCGTCGGGGACGCGATGGGAGACACCGGCCGCAACCAGGAATACCGCGCCAGGTACGGCGTGATCACCAACATGTACTCCGATGCCAAGAGCACAGACGACACCGAATTCGGCATCCTGACCGCCTGCTGCCTCATCGAAAGCAAGGGGAAACCCTCCCTGTCCGACGTCCGCGACGCCTGGAAGAAATACATCCTGGACAGGGGAGGCGCCAAGAAGCGCGCGGGGCGCCCCCTTTACGGCGCGATCGAGAATCTCGGCCGCGGCATGATGCCGCCCGATTCCGGAAAGTACAACGTGATGAATACCGACGACGGCGCGGCCATGCGGATAAGTCCGGTGGGCATCTTCCGGGCCGGCGATCCGGAGGGAGCGGCCGCCCTCGCCGCAATCGACGCCTGCATCAGCCACGACGCGGACGGCATCTGGGCGGCCCAGGCCGTCGCGGCGAGCGTCGCCGTGGCCATGGCGAACGGTTCGGTCGCGGAAATCATGGAGGCGGGGAGGAAGGTCCTGCCCGCGGGTTCCTGGATGGCGCGCGCAATGGATATCGCGATGCGAATCTGCGATGAAAAGCCGGATATCGAAGTCGCCTTCGAAGACCTCCATACCAGGCTCTGGACGCCCGAGCACGCGACGGCCGCCGAGGCCATCCCGCAGGTCTACGCGATTTTCAGGCTCACCGGCGGCGATTTCAGGCGGGGCCTGCTCTGGAGCGCGAATTTCGGCCGGGACGCCGACACCATCAGCGGCTTGGTCTGCTCCCTGTCCGGTGCCCTCCACGGGATAGAGGCGATTCCCCCGAGCTGGGTGGAGCAGATCCGGCACGCTTCCGGCGTTTGCCTGGATTTCAGCAAGGACAAGGACCTGCTGGAACTCGCAGACCAACTCGTCGACCTTTCCCGGGGAGCTTGAAGCGATGAAAGACCGGACGGCCGCCCTGCGCGCGATGCTCAGTCCCCGCTCGGTAGTCCACGTGGGCGCGTCCGAGGCGGGCCTGTATCCCGCGGGCATATTCCGGAGCCTGGCGGCGTCCGGGATCGAAGTCTTCCCCGTCAATCCGAACCGTCAGGCGGTGTTCGGACACGATTGCTTCAGGTCAGTCCGCGAGCTTCCGAAAGTACCCGATCTTGCGATGATAACCGTCGACCGCGCCCATGTCCGCCCGGTACTCTCCGATTGCGTGGAGGCCGGAATCCCGGCGGCCGTCGTCATAAGTTCGGGCTTCGCGGAGGCCGGGCAGGAAGGCTCGGCGTTCCAGAAAGAGCTGGAAGCGTTCTCCGGCAAGATCCTCATCCTCGGTCCGAACTGCGCGGGATTCGCCAATCTTTCCGCCGGCATCGTCGCAACGCGTTTCGCCGGCAGCTGCTGCGTCGGCGGCATTTCCTTCGTCTCGCAGAGCGGCGCGCTCATGATGGCCCTGCACGGTTCCTTCGCCGCACGCGGCGCTGGCCTGCGCTATCTCGTATCGGTCGGCAACCAGGTGGACGTCGGCGCTGAGGAACTGCTGGCTTTTTTCGCCTCCGATCCCGGCACGACAGTGGCGGCCGCCTTCCTGGAGAGCGTCAAGGACGGACGGGCCTTCATCAGCGCCCTCGCCCTCAACCATGCCGCAGGCAAACCCGTCGTCCTCGTGAAGGCCGGCCGGACGGCGGTCGGTAGCGCCCTCGCCGCGACGCACACCGCCGCCGCCGCCGGTGAGGCGAAGGTCTTCGAAGCCGTGTGCCGGCAATACGGGGCCATCCTGGTCGACGATATCGACGACCTCGTTTCCACGGCCCTGCTCGCCGACCGTTGCGGCGCGCGCCTCAGCCGCCGCACGGCCTGGATCACGCAGTCGGGCGGTCTGGGCTCCCTCTTGGGCGACCGTGCCGCCAAGGCCGGCCTTCCTCCTCCGCCCTTCTCCGATGGGCTCCGCTCCCGGCTGCGGGAGCTGGAGCTGGTTCCCGCATGGCAGCCCATCCTGAATCCGGTGGACGTAAGGGGGGAGGCCATGCGCGGAGCGGCCATACGCGACGTCTTGCTTCCCTTCATGCAGGCCGACGAGATCGACTGCGTCGGCCTCCTGTTCGCCAAGAGTCCGTACAGGCCGATAGAGGCGGAAACGGCGCGGACCATCATCGCCGTGCGGGACGAGGCGCCTGCCGGGTCGGGAAAACCCGTGATCGTGGTCTGGGTGGGAAATACGTCCGAATCCTACGTCGACGATCCGCAGGCGACGTCCGCGGTCGTCCTACTGGTCCGGGCAGGCATCCCCGTCTTTTTTCAGGCCGGCGACGCCATAGGCGCGGTCGCGCGCCTGGCGCTTTGGAACGAAGCAAGGAGGGGCGACCATGCTGGGCTGGCTTGAATCCCGGGACCTGCTCGCATCCTATGGCATCCCTTTGGCCCCCGGGGTCCTTGCCGCCGACGCCGAAGCCGCCGCGGCGGCCGCCGTCGTCGCAGGCAGCGGTGCCGCCAGCCTCAGCGCTACCGGCCCATCTGCCGCCGGCTCCCGCACTTCCGGAACCTGCGCCGTGAAACTGATTTCCGCCCTGCATACGCACAAATCGGACGAGGGCTTCGTCGCCCTCGGCCTTAAAGGCGGCGAGGCGGTCGCCGCCGCCTGCCGTTCCATGCTCGACAGGCTGCCGGCGGACGAAAAGTTCGAAGGTTTCCTCGTACAGCCGATGATCCGCTTCGATCGGGAACTGATCCTGGGCGCCCACGTTGATCCCCAGTTCGGGCCCCTGGTGGCCTTCGGGCCGGGCGGGATCCTCGTGGAGCTGCTCGGCGGCGTCGATTTCCTGGCGGTGCCCTTCAGCCGCGGCCAGGCGCTCGCCTTCCTCGGGCGCAACGCGGCCGCGCCCCTGCTGGCCGCGCACCGGGGTTCGCCGGCCGTCGATATCCAAGCCCTGGCGTCCGCACTCCTGGCGATGGGCGCCCTGATTGGGGAGAACGGGGACCGGGTCTCCTCCGTGGACATCAATCCGCTGGTATCCGAAACGGAAAGCGGCGAGCTCTTCGCCCTGGACTTCAGGGCGGAAGGAATACGACCATGACCATGGAAACCGCCATTTCGTCGGGAACGGACGAGGGCGTCGCGCTGTCCGGTTTCGCCATCACCGACCTCATGCAGAACGCTTCCTTCGCCGAATGCGTGTTCCTCCTGCTTTCGGGCCGCAAACCGAGCCCCGCGCAGGCGAAGCTCACGGACGCCATCCTGGTCGGCTGCGCGGACCACGGGATCAACGCGCCCTCCACCCATGTCGCCCGTGCCAGCGCGAGCTGCGGCGTGCCCCTGGCCACCGCCGTCGGCGCCGGCATCGCGAGCATCGGGACCAACCACGGCGGCGCGGGGGAAGCCTGCGCGCGGCTGCTCCAGCAGGGGGTCCATCAGGGGGTCCTGTCCGGCCACGCCGATCCCGCCGCGATAGCCGATAGACTGCTGGACCAATTTTTCGGGGTCGGAGCCGAGGGCGCCGCCGGGGCCGGGGCCCATTTCCCCGGTTTCGGCCACCGCGTCTACAAGGAAGCTGATCCGCGCGCCGTGCGTCTCCTCCGGATGGCGGAGGAGCTCGGCCTCTCGGGGGAACACGTCGCGCTCGCGAAGGCGCTGGAAAGGCGGCTTGAGGAACGGAAGGGGAAGCGCCTTGTGCTCAACGTTGACGGCGCCCAGGCCGCGCTTCTGTCGGATCTGGGCCTCGGCTGGAACCGGGTGCAGGCCTTCTTCATCGTCGGTCGCAGCCTCGGCCTCTGCGCCCAGGTAATCGAGGAAATAGAAAGCGGGAAACCGCTCGCCTACGTGAAGGCGGCTCCCGTCCAGGAGCGTTACGTCGGCCCGGGCGACCGGGACTGGAGGCTGGGATGAGCACTACGAAGTTGGGCCGCTATTTCCCTTTGTACCTGATGCTGCTCCCGGCGATGGTCTATCTCGCCGTATTCGCCTACGTACCCATGTGGGGCGCGCGCCTGGCCTTCATGGACTTCTCCTTCGTCGGCGAACATACCTGGGTCGGCCTGAAGCATTTCAGGACCCTGTTCAGTTCCACCGCCTTCGGCTCGGTGATCGCCAATACCCTGGTCATCTCCGCGATGAAGATCTTCATCAACTTTCCGATGCCGATCATCCTGGCCCTCATGCTGGCGGAGGTCCGTTCCCGACGCTTCGCCCGGGCCGTCCAGTCCGTGATCTACCTTCCCCATTTCCTGTCCTGGGTGGTCATCGCCGGTATCTTTCTGGATCTGCTCTCCCTGGAGCAGGGCGCCGTCAACCGCATCGTCGTCTTCCTGGGCGGCCGGCCCTTCCCCTTCCTGACGCAGGGGGACAGCCTCCGCTGGGTGTTCGTGTTCTCGGAGATGTGGCGCAGCATAGGTTGGGATTCCCTGCTCTTCGTCGCGGCGATCATCCGCATCGACCCGGACGTTTTCGAGGCGGCGGTCGTGGACGGGGCGGGTACCTTCCGCAAGATCTTCTCCATCACGCTGCCCGCGATCATGCCGACGATGATCACCGTCTTCATCCTGAACCTCGGCTTCTTCATGAACGCCGGCTTCGACCAGGTCTTCAACATGATGAACGACGCCGTGCTTTCCAAGGTCGACATCCTGGACACCTACGTCTACCGCCTGGGCCTGCAGGGCGGGGAATTCTCCTACGCCACCGCAGCCGGCCTCTTCAAGGGGGCGATCGGCCTCCTCCTCATCTTCGGAACCCATTACGGTTCCAAGCGCCTGACGGGCAAGGGGGTATGGTGATGCGAACCCTGCGCAAGTCCCCTCTGGTGCGTCGCTCCGCCCCCGGCACCGTCATCAACCATGGCCTCCTCTTGCTGCTCGCCTTCCTGACCTTCTTTCCGCTGTACAACATCGTCGTCGTGTCGCTGACGGGGCCGGCCAAGATCGCCGCCGCCAACGGCCTGTCGGTGATTCCGCACGATTTTTCCTTCGCGACTTACCTGACCCTGATCCAAGTCCCCAAGGTCATGCGGGGGCTCTTCAACGCCCTGTACATCACCGCGGCGGGCGTGCTCGTCAACATGACCCTCACCTGCCTGGCGGCCTACGCGCTCTCCCGACCGCGCCTACCCGGAAAAGGCCTGTTCATGGTCTTCATCATCGTCACGATGATTTTCGAAGGCGGCCTTATCCCCGATTTCCTGCTGATGAAGGACCTGCGGCTGCTGAACAAATACTGGTCGGTGATCCTGTACAAGGCCGTCAACGCGTACTACCTGATCATCATGATCCGCTTCTTCGAAGAAGTCCCGATTTCCCTGATCGAAGCCGGAAAGATGGACGGGGTCACCGAGACGCGGACCCTGTTCAGCATAGTCCTGCCGGTCAGCAAGGCCGGCGTCGCGACGGTCTCGCTCTTCTACTGCGTGTTCCACTGGAACGAATATTTCCGCGCGATGATCTATCTGACCAACCCCGACAAGTGGCCGCTGCAGGTGGTCCTGCGCGAACTGATCGTCTCCGGCGACAAGGCGGCCTTCATCGGGGCGCTCAATTACCTGAAGTACGAGGTCGGCGCCGCCCAGGTGGATATGAAGGCCCTGAAAGCGGGCGTCATCATTCTCGCGATCCTGCCCATCCTGCTCCTGTATCCCATCCTGCTCAGGTATTTCTCCAAGGGCGCTCTTTCGGGAGCGGTCAAGGAATGATTCTCAAGGAGGTCATCATGAAGAAAGCGTCTGTATTCGTGATCGCGCTGCTCGCGATCCTCGTCCCGGTATTCGTGTCCGCGGAAGGCGCGGCGGAGGCCAAGGGCGCGGTTCCGGAGATCAGGATCATATCCAAGGATTTCTATCCGACGGATCCTGACAACCTGGCCCATATCGCCAACATCCAGACCGCCTTCAAGGCGAAGACCGGCCTGGACGTCAAGCTCACCCTGCTCAACGCCCCCGAGGGCAGCTACCCGGAGAAGCTCAACCTGATGCTGCTTTCCGGCGACGTGCCTGACATCATTTACTTCCAGGGCGGCGACGAGACCATCTCCAACCAGGGCATGCTCGCCGATCTGCGACCCTACGCCGAGAAGTCGGAATGGTTCAAGAAAGCCATGCTCCCCTTCAACGTGAAGCGCCTGGCCAACTACCCCTACATCGTCTGGCTGGCACCCCCGCGGCTGAATACCCCCGCCATCAGGAGCGACTGGTTCGCCAAGTGGGGCGGCAAGGTCCCGAACACGGTCGATGACTATTACGCGATGCTGAAGGCCTTCGTTGCCAGCGATTACGACGGGAACGGCAAGATCGATTCCATCGGCCTCACCGACACGGGGAACACGAACCGGCTGGATTTCCTGTTCAACCACGCGTTCGGCCTCACCACGACCTGGCTCAAGGACGGATCCGGCAAGTACGTGTACAGCAAGGCAAGCGAGTTCGAGAAGAACAAGCTCGCCTTCTACCAGAAGCTGTACAAAGAGGGCATCCTGGACAAGGACTACATCACGACCAAGTGGGACGGGATGGAGGATAAGCTGTACACCGCCAAGATAGGCATGGTAGTCGGCACCCCGGGGCTCGTCACCGACATCTACGAGACCAAGATGGCCAAGGCCGGAAAGGGCGACGAGTACCTGGTGATCTGTCCGCCTGCCAAAGGCATCGCCCAGGGCTTCACCGTGGACGTTTCCAAGGAAGCGCGCGGCTACGCTATCTCCGCCGCCTCCAAGAACAAGGACCTCGCCTGGAAGATCCTGGACTTCATGGCTTCCGATGAGGGACAGACCCTGGACCGCCTCGGCATCGAGGGCATCCACCACGTGAAGAAGGACGGCAAGGTGGCGCTCACCGAGAAATTCGGCAGCTGGTACCCGCGCTTCAGCGAGGTCGTCGGCTGGAAGGGCCCGGTCGACGTGCTCGGCAAGGGCGGAAAGGAATCCCTGGCCATGGCGGTCAAGTACGCCACAGTCGAGGACATCAACTTCGTGATTCCGAAGGACCTCGCCCCCGCCTGGGACGCCTGCAACAACGTCTACAAGGAGTGGTCCTTCAAGTTCATCTCCGGCGAATACGGCATGGACAAATTCGCCGATTTCACCAAGGCCTGGTACGCCGCCGGCGGCGACAAGGTCACCGAATACGCGAACAAGACCCTGAAATAGATTTTTCGACGGCATTCTATACCTTTTATGTTGCGCCGGGGGGGTGAAGCCCCCGGCGCATTCCCAACGACCATCCATACGGAGTCTCAATGGCCATCCCCCGGAATTATCTGGAAAAACTGTACTCGGGCGTCCTCGGCAAATGCATCGGCATCAGGATAGGTGCGCCGGTCGAGCCTACCATCTGGACCTACGACAGGATACGGAAGACCTACGGCGAGATCAGGTCCTACATCAAGGATTTCAAGAACTTCGCCGCAGACGACGACTTCAACGGTCCCGCCTTCTTCATCCGCGCCCTCGTGGATTCCGGCAAGGGCGGCGGCATCGGCGCCGGGGACATCGCCGCCGAAGACATCGGAAAGGCCTGGCTCAACTATACCCGCGAGGAAAAGGGCTTTTACTGGTGGGGCGGCTACGGCCGAAGCACCGAGCACACCGCCTGGCTCAACCTCGCTTCCGGCATGAAGGCCCCCGAGTCGGGTTCCATCGCGACGAACGGGGCTGCGATAGCCGAGCAGATCGGCGGCCAGATTTTCGTGGATACCTGGGGCCTGGTCTTCCCCGCCGACATCGGGAGGGCCGCGCATTACGGCGGCTTGGCCGCCAGCGTCTCCCACGACGGGAACGGGATGTACGGCGGGCGCTTCATCGCCGCCGCCATCTCCAAGGCCTTCGTGACTTCCGATGTCCGGGAAATAATCGAAGCGGCCCTTTCGACCATACCCGCGGATTCCGAGTACGCCCGGGTGGTGAAGGCCGTCATCGCCTTCCACCGCGCCGCGCCGCAGGATTGGCGGGCCTGTATGGATTTCCTGATTTTCGACTTCGGCTACGACCGCTACCCGGGCGTCTGCCACATCATCCCCAACGCGGGCGTCTGCATCCTGTCCCTGCTTTACGGGGCGGGAGACCTGTCGCGGACCGTGGAGATCGCGACCATGTGCGGCTGGGACACCGACTGCAACGCGGGAAACGTCGGCACCATCGTCGGCGTAGCCGGCGGGCTGGAAGGTGTGGCCGAACGCTACCGGGCTCCGATGAACGATTTCTTCGCCTGCTCCAGCATCGCCGGTTCCCTGAACATCGTGGACCTGCCCACCTTCGCCAAGCAGATGGCCCTCCTCGGCCTCCGCTTCAACCCGGCGACCGGCGCCGAATCCGCGGCCGAGGCCGCGGCCTCGGCCGGGTCCGAAAAGGCGGAGCGCTCGCGGCTTCAGGCCAGTCTGGAAGCGACCACGGGCTACCGCGAGCTGCATTTCGATTTCGCCCTTCCCGGTTCCACCCACGGATTCAGGAGCGATTCCAACGCCCTGATCCTCAAGCACGTACGACTGGAAGAGACCGATGCCGCCGGCACCGGCGGCGCCCTGGAAGTCCTTGTCGACCGTCTGGTCCGGGACACGGGCGCGGGCGTCTTCTACAAACCCTTTTATCGAAGGGAAGATTTCGACGACGAACGCTACTCCCCGGCCTTCTCCCCCCTGGCGCATTCCGGCCAGACCATGAGGATGCGCGTCCGCTGCGAACGCTGGAGCGGCTCGCGCCTGGCGGTGATTCCCTACGCGCGCGAGACGTTCAAAAAGCGGAACCTGTTGGGGCGGGACTTCGAACTGAAGGAAGGCGTCTGGACCGACATCGAATTCGTCCTCCCCGACAGCGAAGGCGCCTCCCTGGACGAGATCGGCCTGAAGATCGAAGTCCTCTCGGGCGAAAAATACCTCGGGAAGCTACTCGTGAAGGATTTCTCGGTGACGGGTAAGGCGAAATACGCCGTGGACTTCTCAAAGCAGCGGGCGGAATTCGCGACCGTAACGCCGGGCGCCGCCAACCGCGGTTTCTGGAATCTGGAAGGCGCCTCGCTCCTGGGCATGAGCGTGGGCCGCGCCGAATTCTACCTCGGCAATTATTATACGCGCGATATCAGGTTCTCCACGACGATCACGCCTCTTGCTGGCGAAGGCCACGGCGTGCTGTTCAGGTCCAAAGGCGCGATGATGGGCTATGCCGTCGCATTCAGCGCGCCCGGTAAAATCGCCTTCTTCAAAAACGACTACGGTCTGATTCTGGTCCAGGAAAAAGCCTTCGACTGGAAGATCGGCAGGACGTACGAATTCGCCGTTGAGGTTGTCGGGACGCGCCTGAAGGCGGAGGTGGACGGCGTCGGGATCTTCGATATCAAGGACGATTCCTTCGGAAACGGCATGGTCGGCTTCTGCCGGACCGGGAGGGGCCGCTGCCTGTACGGTAAGTTGGAGGCGGAGGAATTGTCGGAGGGGAGGTGAGGGATAGGCTCCCGGAGCGGGCTCGCACCCATCGCTCCGGGGAACCCGGCCGATAGGGACTTTCCCCGGCCCGCGTTTCGGCCGATAAATAGGAATGGAAGATTTCTCGATCTGGAATCCGGTCGAAATAGGGACAGGCACCTGCGCGTCGTGGAATTTGGGCCGGCTTCGGCTCTGGACGGAGCGGTACGAACAGGAATGGCATCTGCTTCCGATTTACGGCGAGGCGGAGGAGGGTGCCGAGCCGGGTTTCGCCATCCGCGGAAAGGAAGAAAAGCCGCCCTCCGCCGACTGGCGGCATTACCTGCTCCGGGACGGCCCCTGGGCGACTCCCCTTCCCGTGATGATGGACAGGCCCCTCATCGTGCGGCCGGACAGGGCCCTGGTCCTGCTTCCCGGGGAACAGGCGAGATTCTTCATTTCCCTGCCGGTATGGTTTCGCCTCCTTATCGGGAAAACGGTCGTTCCGGAATCCGGACGGAGGCTGCAGGAATTTCCCGTCATACCGATGGCCAACGCGTGGTTCGGCGATCCCGTCTCCGGAGAATTGTGCTATTTCATCGCCGCGCGCCTGTACCCCGAATTCGAACAGATACCCTACTCATCCGTCCACGCCGTATGCCCGCTCTGGATAAGCAACGAATCGGACAAGGATCTGTCCTTTGACAGGATCTGTCTTCATACGGAATTCCTGAACATCTATCGCGGGACGCGCCGTTTCTGGACCAACGAAGTGAGCGTCCTTTTCAAGGGGTCCGATCAGGAAACCCGGTTGCAGCCGTCCAAGTCCGCGCCGACGCTCGACGGAGCGGCCGTGCTGGTTTCCGGATCGCGAAAGTTGATCGAGCTCTGGCATTTCAAGAAGACGTTCGACTTGTTGAAGCAATTCACGGGATTCTAGGAGAGAGCCGATGCAATTCATCTACGAATGGTTCCAGCGCATTCCCGCTTCCGTCGGCCGCAAGGGAATCTTCATCGGCTTGACCCTCGCCGCGGGTATCCTCCTCATCCGGATAGCCCTGTCGGTCATCTCCGCGACCGCCCTCAAAAAAGCTTCGATACACAACCGGCTTCTGGTCCGTAATATCATCGTCTACATCGGGACGATAATCCTTTTCCTGATCATTCTCGGCGAACTCGGAGTCAACCTGTCGGCCTTCCTGGGCGCGGCGGGCATCATCGGCATCGCGATCGGCTTCGCGTCCCAGACCAGCGTATCGAACATCATCAGCGGGCTTTTCCTTTTGGGGGAGAAGCCGTTCGCCGTAGGGGACGTGATAAAAGTGGGGGACAAAACGGGGATCATCATCACCATCGACCTCATGTCCATCAAGATCCGCACCTTCGACAATCTGTACATACGGCTTCCGAACGAAAAAGTCCTGAACACGGAAGTCGTGAACGTGACCCGGTTTCCGATACGCCGGCTCGATATCGCGATAGCGGTCGCCTACAAGGAAGACGTCGGAAGGGTCAAGGACCTGCTCGCCGACATCGCGAGGACTGATCCCTACGCGCTGAGCGAACCGGAACCCCTGGTCCTCATCCAAAATTTCGGCGCCTCCGGGATCGAATTCCTTCTGGGCGTCTGGTTCATGAAATCGGATTTCGTGCTTCTGAAGAATTCCCTGCTGCAGAGAATCAAGGAGCGTCTTGACGCGGAAGGAATCGAGATTCCCTTCCCGCACAATGCCCTTTATACGGGTCTGGCTACCAAGCCGTTCCCGATAACGATCGTCGGTATGGACCAGGCCGCGAACCCGCACGGCGGGTGAAGCGGATGGACGACGCGATCATTTTTATCTACGGACTCGCCTTCTTCACGCTAGGCATCGTCGCATGGGCGAATCGCGCTCGCGCGTCCACGGACGATCCGATCGTCAGAGCCCGACCCTTCCTGGTGCTTTTCGCGGTGATCCACGGCATCGCGGAATGGGTCGAGCTCCCGATTTTTTCTTTCCCGTTAGGAGCCGGCGCAGCGGGCGCCCTTCTCATGCATTCGGCTTCCTTCATGTTCCTCGGCTTGTTCGGTCTGGCGGTACTCGTTCCGGGACGCCGGATGAGACCCCTTTTCTTGATTCCTCCGGTTGCCTTCATCGCATGGCTGACTTTTTCGTACGTACCCGGACTCTTCGGCGATGGGTTGCGGAACGCCTCGATTATCGGCCGGTTGTTTCTCAGCTTCCCTTCAGCCCTCGTGAGTTCCGTCGCGTTGTTCAGGAAATCCCGTCTGGTTCCGCCGATCGCGCCACCGGCCATCAAGAGGGGGATCAACGGTCTCGCCTTGACTTTCGCTTTATATGCGGTATTTTCAGGCCTGATCGTGGATTCGGCTCTCTTTTTCGCATACACGGGGTTCAGGATCGAAATCGCTCGGTCAGCCTGCGCGGTCGTTTCCGCCATCCTCTACGGCTTCGTGAACCATTTACTGGAATGGGAGGCTCAGAACCAACAGCGGGAAGCCGACAGCCGCGCGAGTTCGGCTGAGGAGCGTCGAAGCCTCGCGGACGAATTGCACGATACGGTGATTCAGGAGATGTTCGCGGTCGGATTGGAAATCGAGACCGCCGGCAGGAGATCGAAAGACCCTGAAGCGAGGTCCGCTTTTCTCCACGCGAAAGCCAGGCTCAACAAAATAATCGGGGAAATCCGGAATTTCCTTTCGGATTCGGCCGCGGAAATACCCGATCTTGATGAATTCGGCAAACTGGTGGAAAAGCCGTTGGATGAGGCTCGCGCCTTGCCGGATGTTACGGCCGAATTCGAACTGGTACCGGACGGGCTGCAATATGCGCGATTGACCCCCCGCGAGCTCTTCCACCTCCTCCGGATCGTCCAGGAAGCCGTCCGCAATTCGGTCAGGCACTCCTGTCTTCTCTCCGTCAAAGTCCGCTTGTTTCCGGTTTCCCGCGGGGCGGTTCTCGAAATCGTCGACCGCTGCCGCCCGGGCATCCCGGGCAGGGATGCCGAAGACCTCGACTCGTCCGGTCGTTCAGGCTATGGTCTTGTTTCGATGGAACATCGGGCGCGTTCGATCGGAGCCGAAATGACCTGGACAAGGAGCGAGGAGGGATCGCGTTTGAGGATAGATATACCCTGGAAGCGGTCCGATGCCTGAGCGTATCCGGACCGTCCTCCTCGTCGACGATCATGCGATCGTCCGGCAAGGATTGAAGTCGTTGATCGAATATTCCAGAACCTTCCGTGTCGCGGGGGAGGCCGCCACCGCGGGCGCGGCCGTTTCCCTTGCGGCCGCCCTCCGTCCCGACCTCGCCTTGCTCGACGCCCGCCTGCCGGACGGGGACGGGATCACCCTGTGCGGACAGCTTAAGAGCGCGAATCCGGGTCTCCTGGTCATCATCCTGACTGCTTATCAAACGCCTTTTCTTGTAGAGTCCGCGCTGCGTGAAGGCGCCGACGGAATCATCCTGAAGACCATCGATGGCGAGGGGATACTGGACGCGATCCGCGCCGTGTTCCTCGGAAAATGCGTCGTCGATCCAGCGCTCGTATCATCCTTCGCTGAAGGCATCCGGGGCAAGTCCCGTGATCTCCGCGGAAACGAATCGGAGAATCGCCTGCTCGGGCTCCTCCGCCGGGGATTGACGAACAAGGAGATTGCCCATGAGCTCGGGATCAAGGAAAAAACGGTCCGGAACAGGCTGAGCGCCCTGTACCGCAAGCTCGGGGTCGGCAATCGGACGGAAGCCGCTCTGCTGGATGTCGGGACATTTGTCCCGACAAATCGGGACAAATAACAACTATGACGATTGGAAATTAAAAGTTAAAATAATATCGATATAATTCTGTTGCCGACAAACCGAGCGAATATATCGAAGGAGCATTGATGAGCGTCAAACGAGGAATATTGGTGATTTTTGCATTGGCCGTGGGCGTGGCGGCGGTATATGCCCAGCCCGTGAAGGCAGGAACATATACGGGATACGCATGGAGGGGAGAGAACAAGGGTATTCTGTTCAAGGATGCCACCGGCTATATCGTCTGCAAATTGACGCTGGACGAGAACGGAATCATCAAGGCGGCCAGGTACAACGTGCTCACGATGCACGGTGACCGCTGGGTGGAAAGATCCAACCCCGCATCCATGGTGACTATCGATTATTCGGTTGATCCGACTCCGGCTATGGTCGGAGCCAAGAAAGCGGACGGATCCTCTATGTTCAAGATCCTGACGACCGACAAGATGGGTTTCTATGCAGCAGGCATAAGCGAATCCGGAGTCGGCGCGCTCACCATCGTGGACGCGGTGCTCCGCTACCAATTCGAATTCAAATTTCCGGCCGGTTTCGATTACTCCAAGGAATTCGGAACGCTGACCATCGGCGGCATGGCTGTCCCGACGACCGCCACCGAAGACGGTCTGGTAGTGGTATCGGACTGGTCAAAGTTCGGCGGCAAGACCTTGCTTTCCGTCCACAGGGACAACCATGTCATAAAGGACTTCGGCGTTTTCAAGGGCCTATCCGATAAATCTTCCGTCAGGGAATATCTGGAAAGGATCGGCGTCAAATTCGATTTTTTGGGTAAGCCGCTTCCCGTCGCCCCGCTGTGGGGATTCCATTCCAACGGCGGATGGTACGGAAATTATGTCGCGATCGCGAAATCGCTGATCGGCACGGATGCGACGAAAAAGAAATCCCTCGTCGATTGGTCCGTTCCGCGCTGGGGGAAGGGTATCAACGCGAAAAATTTCTTCGGTGTGGATACGGTAACCGGCGCGACCAAGACCGTCCAGGATTCCGTGGATACGATCAGCGGCGCGACCGTCCGGATGTCCCGGGAGAGCGAAGCATACCAGCGCGCGCTCGTGGACGCGGGCCTCCTGGCCGATAAAGACGTCATCATAGGCAGATACTGATAACCGGTCCGGCCCTCACGCTTCAGCGCCCTCACGCCCCAGCGGCGTGAGGACCGCGCCTTCCTCTTTCTGCCTGCTACCTGCTACCTGCTACCTGCTACCTGATGCGCACCCGCGATTCCGGAGCTTCCATCAACAATCCCTATATATAACATCTTCGACTTTGACAGCACGGAACAGGCCCCGATACTTGAATCATGGCCGTTCCCGTCTTTCGGCGGCTGCACCAAAACGGTCTGCGGGGTCGCCGAAGCGCGGCGCCTCCGATTTCCGGAATCAGGAGGCAACCCAATGGCATTGATCATCACCGGCATCGTCCTGATGCTCGTCGCGGTCGGTCTGTATTTCGGCTCGCGATCCCAGAAAAGGAAGCTCGGGGAATTCAAGGCGACAGAGACCTCGACCGCCACGGCCCTGGCCGACATGGCGGCTTCGGTGGCCAAGGAGATCGGTCCCGGATCCTTCAACCAGATAGCGGAGGTCAAGGGCACGATCGAATGCGGAAGCCCCCTCGTATCGGAACTCAGCCAGACCCCCTGCGTCCGTTATTCGATGAGCGTGACGAGGGAATACGAGGAGACCTACTGGGAAACCGACGACAAGGGCAACCGCAGCCAGAAGACGCGGCGCGGTTCCGAATCCGTCGCCAACAATACCAGAAGCGTGCCCTTCCTCGTACGCGATTCTACCGGGACGATCGCGGTGGACGGCGAAGGCGCCTCGTACGTGGACGAAAAGGTATTTTCGCAGTTCAGGCCGGGGGAGTCCTCGGGGCAAAACCTTGTCTTCGGGCGGTTCAGCTTCAATCCCGCCAGCTTCGCCGCCTTGGCCGGCGGCAGGCGCACGCTGGGCTACCGTTTCGAGGAAAGCGCCGTCCCGGTCGGTCGGGACGTGTACGTGCTCGGCGAGGCGGTCGACAGCGAAGGTCGCCTCAGGGTGCGGAAGCCTGAAAAGAAGGGCGCCTCGTTCATCGTGAGCCTGAAGAGCGAAGAACAGATGGCCGCGGGAGCGCAGTCGTCGGCCAAGGGCCTCGCGATCGCCTCCGTCGTAGCCGCGGTCGCCGGAATCGCGGTCCTGGTATTCGGTATATTCAAAGCGGTCGTCTGAGCCTGAGCGCCGGCGCCGCGCCGGACGGTGGCCGCCGGGCACGCAACTTGCGGGCACGCAACTTGCGTGCCGCATCCCGAACAGGTATCCTGAACCATGCGAAAGGATGCGGGGAAGGGAATATGGGCGCGGGTTTCGCGCCTGAGCCTGAGTCAACGAATATTCTTCATAGTCGTCGCCCTTTCCGTCATTTCCGCCGCGGCCGAAACCTTTTTCGTGCAACGCTTTTTTCATCGCTACGTGGTCGAGTCCAGTTCGGCCAAGGTGATGGCGGTCGCGCAGCAGGCAGCCGCGGACCGTGATATCATCGCCGGTTTCGGCGCGGACGATCCTCCGGCGGCGATCCAGCCCTTGGCGGAACGTTACCGCCTGATCTCGGGCACCAGCTACGTCGTGGTGTTCAACATGGATTCGGTCCGTTATTCCCACCCGCTGACCGACCGTCTCGGCCAGCGCTTCGTCGGCGGAGACGAGCTGGCTTCTCTTGAGGGGAAAACGTATATCTCCCAGGCCTTGGGCACGCTGGGCCTGTCCATCAGGGCCTTCGTCCCGATCCGGGATGGCGGAGGCCTTCAGATCGGCGCCGTATCGGTGGGCATCCTGCTCCAGGATCTGGATCGGGAGACCCGGCGGATCGGCACCATCCTGTTCACGGCCGCAGCGTTCAGTCTGGTCCTGGGCCTCCTCGGCGCCATCCTGCTGTCGCGGAACATAAAAAAAACCATCTTCGGCTTGGAACCATACGAGATAGCGACCCTGCTGGAAGAACGCAACGTCATCATTTCCTCGATAAAGGAGGGCATCGTCGCCATTGACCGGGACGGGCGCATCATCCTGATTAACGAAAACGCCAAGCGCATCCTGGACATAGAAGGGCCGATACAGGGACGTCCCGTGACCGAGGTGATACCCAACACCAGGCTGCCGGAGGTCGTCCGTGGCGGGGAGCCCCATCTGGACGAAGAACAGCTGCTCAACGGGAAGGTTGTGCTGGTGAACCGCATTCCTTTGGTTTCGCGATCGCGGATCATCGGCGCGGTGGCCACGTTCCGGGATCTGAGCGAAGTCCGCGCCTTGGCGGAGGAGTTGACCGAAGTCAGGGGCTATATCGATGCCCTGCGCGCGCAGCACCATGAATACCTGAACAAACTGCATGTCATATCGGGACTCCTGCAACTGGGGAAATACGACGACGCGGTGCATTTCATCGTCCGGACCGTTAAAGTGCAACAACACGTCTTCGATACCATACGCACCAGGATCTTCGTTCCGGATATCGCCGCCCTGATACTCGCCAAAATCAATGAGGCGCAGGAGGCCAATATCGACGTCGGCCTGAGCGAAAAGGCCTATCTGCCGCCCCTGCGGCCGGAATCGGTTCCTTTTATAGTGACAATTCTGGGCAACCTGATGCAGAATGCGATCGAATCCCTGCGTTCCTGCTCCCGGCTCGAAAAAAGGGTCGTGGTTGATTTTGCTCTTTCGGGGGACGAATTGATCATAGGCGTGCGCGACAACGGCGACGGAATTCCGCCGGAAATCAGGGAGCGCGTTTTCGAGCGGGGCGTGACTTCCAAACCGCTCGGCGCCAACATGGGAATCGGCCTCAGCCTGGTTCGGATGCATACGACCATGCTCGGCGGCACTATCGAATTGATCGAGGATGACGGGGTGAACGCCGTCGTCCGATTGGACAGGCGCGCCGTGCTCGATGGGGATAGTCGATGATGGATACGATCCGGGTCATGGTGGTGGAGGACGACTTCATGGTGGCGGATATCCACCGTCAGGTCACCGAACAAGTCGATCTCTTCAAGGTGGTCAAGGTCGCGCTGAACGGAAAGGACGCGTTGGCCGCCCTGGCCGGCGGAGGAATCGATCTGGTGATCCTGGACGTCTACCTGCCCGACATCATGGGAATGGACATCCTGAAGGAAGCGCGCAACCGGGAATACCCGGTCGACTTTATTTTGGTCACCGCCGCCCAGGATACCCGCACGGTGGAACTTTCCATGCGTTACGGCATAGTCGACTACCTCATCAAGCCCTTCGGTTTCGATAGGTTCAAGGCCGCGCTCGCCGAATACCGCCGACGCAGGACTCTCCCATCCTCCGGGCCCGTCGACCAAGTCCGGCTGGATACCTTGCTTGAGCGTAAAGCGCCCGTGACTTCGGCCAAGAGCCTGCCGAAGGGAATCTCGGCCTTGACCCTGGCCAAGGTGACCGCCTTCCTTGAAAAAGTCCCGGGCGAGATCCTCGCCGCCGGTCTGATGGAGCCTCTGTCCCTCTCCCGGGTCACCGCCCGCAGGTACCTGGAATACCTTGCGGAGACGGGAACCCTGAAGAGGGAGATACGGTACCAGAAAGTCGGCCGCCCCCTGGTGTTCTATTCGCGGGGCGGCACCGCTTAGCCGCGCGCCCGGGACGGCCGATCGCGCTTAGCCGCGGACTTGGGCTATCGCCCAGTCCAGCGCTTCCTGGAGCATGGATTCGGGCGGGGACTTGATGTGGCCTAGCTTCATTAAATCTTCCGTGGCGCTCCGGGCTTCCTTGATGTCGGCCAGCGCGCGCGCGTGGACCTCGTCCCAGGAGAGGGGAGTGCGCGCCACGCCTTCCTTGACGGCCTGGACGGCGACGTCCGCCGCCTCAATGGCGAACACTTCCGTTTCGTCCATCTTGGCGATGATGTCGTCCGGATTGATGCCCCGCTTCTCCGCGAAGTCGGCGATGGAATGGGCGCAGCGTATGGCCATGCCGTCGGTGATCTTGCGGGCGCGCACCAGCAGGGCTCCCTTCAGGAGTCCCGGGAAACAGATGGAGTTGTTGACCTGGTTGGGGAAGTCGCCGCGGCCGGTCGCCACGATGAACGCGCCTTCTTCTTTTGCCGCATGGGGCCAGATTTCCGGCACCGGATTGGCGCAGGCGAAGACGATGGACTTGGGCGCCATGGACCGCACCCACTCCCGCTTGACCGTATCCGGTCCTGGAGTGGAGAGGGCGATGAGCACGTCGGCGCCCTTCAGGGCCGCCGCTTCATCGGCGTAGCGCGACGGATTGGTCTTCTGGCACAATTCCCATTTGCGGTAGTTGCGGGAATCTTTTTCGATATCCTGCCGTCCCGCGTGCAGGGATCCCTTGGAATCGAAGAGTGTCATCTTGGCCGGATCGCCCCCGTCGGCCAGGATGAGGCGGGCAATGGTGGTATTGGACGCACCCGCCCCCAGCAGCACGATGCGGACGTCGCCTATTTTTTTGCCCGCGAGCTTCAGCGCGTTGACGAGGCCCGCCAGAGTGACGGTGGCCGTCCCTTGCGCGTCGTCGTGCCACACGGGAATGTCGCAGGCTTCCCGCAGGTCGTCCAGGACCTTGAAGCAGTTGGGTTGGCTGATGTCCTCCAGGTTGATCGCCCCGAAGGACGGCTGGACCATCTTCACGAAGTCGATGATCCTCTGTGGATCGTGCTTGCCGTCGGGACCCCGGGAATCGATGCACAGGGCCGTCGCGTCCACGCCGCCCAGGTACTTCATCAGGAAGGCCTTGCCCTCCATGACGCCCAGGCCGCCGGGGGGCGTGCAGTCGCCGTCCCCGAGCACCCGGGTGGAATCGGAGACCACCGCAACCAGGTTTCCCCGGTTGGACAGGGAGAAAGAGGTTTCGTTGTCGTCCCGGATGTTGGTGGACACCTTGGAAACGCCCGGCGTGTACCAGACGTTGAACCAGTTGAAGCCCCAGAGGCCGCACTTGGGGAGGGTCTGCATCTTTCCGCCGTAGAAGATGTGGGCTTTTTCCGAAAGCCTTTTCAGAAGCAGGGTCTGGGCTTTGGCCCGCTCGTCCGCGGAGAAGTCGGCGGGGAAGGCCGCGCCCAGGTCCTTCAGGCTCATGTCGATTTTCATAGTCGCTCCGTCAATGCAAGAGGTTGGGAAGGAACATGATGATCTGGGGAATGTAGGTCAGGATCATGAGATCCACCAACAACACCAGCAGATAGGGCATGACGCGCCGGATGAGCTGTTCGATCGGGATCTTCGTGATCGCGCTGGCGACGAAGAGGTCCAGACCGACCGGCGGCGTGATGCAGCCAATGGCAAGGTTGACGACCATCAGTACGCCGAAGAATACCGGATTGATCCCCAGGCCAAGGGCGATTGGTAGCACGATTGGTCCTAGGATGACGATGGCCGCCGACGCGTTGACCATGGTGCCCGCGATCAGGAACAGGACGTTGACGATGAGCAGGAAAAGCGCGGGAGGCATGGTGGCCGACATGACCGCCTGCGCGAGTTGTTGGGGGATGCGCAGGTTGGTGAGCATCCAGCCGAAGACGCTGGAGGCGCCGACGATGAACATGATGATCACCGTGCTGATGACCGCCTTGAAGATGAGCTCAGGCAGGTCCTTGACCTTCAATTCCTTGTAGACGAACAGGCCCACGACGAGCCCGTACACCGCCGCGACCGCGGCCGCCTCGGTGGGAGTGAAGATGCCCCCGTAGATTCCGCCGATGATGATAACCGGGGTGAGCAAGGCGAAGAAGGAATCCTTGAACGCCACGGCGACGCTCTTGACGGTGAATTTCCCCTCGCCCTTCCAGCCGTTCTTCCTGGAGATGAAGTAGGCGACGAGCATCATGGAAAGGCCCATCAGGATGCCCGGGGCGAAGCCGCCCACGAAAAGATCGCCTATCGAGACTCCCGCGATGACGCCGTACACGACCATGGTGATGGAGGGCGGTATCACGATGCCGACGGTGCCCGCGGCCGCGACGGTGGCCGCGGCGAAGTCCCGCTTGTAGCCCTTCTTTTCCATTTCGTCGATCATGGTGGAGCCGATGGCCGCGGTGGTGGCCGCCGAGGATCCAGAGATGGCGGCGAAGAACATGCCCGCCACGCAGACCACCTGGGCCAGGCCGCCCCAGAGCGAACCGACCATGGACTGCGCGAAACTGACCAGACGCTTGGTTACCCCGCCCGCCGACATGAAGGATCCGGCCAGCATGAAGAAGGGCACCGCCATGAAGGAAAAGGAGTCGATCCCTGTAGTCAGGATCTGCGGAATCATCACCAGGGGCGAATGCAGGTTCGTGACGACCACCCAGGCGACCGACAGGCAAAGCGAGAAGGCCACCGGCACGCCGATGAGGGTCAGGAGCAGGAAAATTCCGATGAATATGAATCCCATTTCACGCCCCCTTCGCCGCTGAAGCGTCGCCGCGGCCCAGCAACCTGCGCGCGAATAGGACCGTATCCTGAAGAGTGTACAGGATCATGAGGACGGAGCTGACCGGTATGACGGCATATACGATTCCCATTGGAACCCCCAGGCCCGGGGAGGTCTGGAACATCATCATGGTGGTCATCTTGTAGCCGTTGACCAGCAGGATGAGCATGAAGGCGTAACTGCACAATTTGACGATAAATTCCAGGACGAGGCCGGGGACGGAGCCCTTGAGCATGTTGGGCAGGAATTCCACCGCCAGATGGCCGTTCTCGCCCATGATGAGGGCCGAGCCGAGAAATACCGACCAGACGAAGAGGAAACGCGAAAGCTCCTCCGCCCAATCGAAGGTGAAGCTGAAAACGTAGCGCGACACGACGGAAAAAAACGTGATAGCCAACATGATCGACATGGCCGTGACCGAGAATCCGTACAGGACGGTCCGCAGTCCCTTGAGAAGTCTGTTCATCCTCCGCTCCTTGCTTATTCGCATGCGCACGAAGGCCGGCCGCCCCTCGGGACGGCCGGCCCGGATGCGGCCCTTATTTCTTGCGGAGCGCGTCGATCTTGGCCAGGTTGTCCCTGCCCACGCTGTCGGCGAACATTTCGATGACCGGGGCGGTGATGGTCTGGAAGGGTTTGCGGTCCACTTCGGTCACCTTCATCTTTCCGGTGGCTATGATTTTGGCCCACAAGTCATCGTCTTCCTGGGTGGACAGTTGCCGCTGCCAGACTATGGCTTCCTTGGCCGAGTCGGCGATGACGGTCCGGACGGATTCGGGCAGGCCGTTCCACTTGGCCAGGGATACCAGTACCGGTTCCGGGGCATAGGCATGGGCGGTCTTGGACGCGTACTTCTGCACTTCGTAGTAGCGCTGGGTGAAGATATGGGCGGAGGGATTTTCCTGGCCGTCCACGGTTCCGTTCTGCATCGCGGAATAAAGCTCGCCCATGCCCATCGGGGTGGGGGAAGCGCCCATGGCCTTCATCATTTCGATGAAGATCTTGCTGGTCTGGACGCGGATCTTCAGGCCCTTCATGTCGTCGGGGGTCTTGATCTCGCGGGTGTTGTTGGTCATGTGCCGGATTCCGTTTTCCATGTATCCGAGCAGTTTGATGCCCTTGGGTTCCAGGGCTTTTCCGATGTCCATGCCCACGGTGTCCAGGCTCCTGAAGGCATGGTCGCGATCGTCGAAGAGGAAGGGCAGGTCGAAGATGCCCATCTGCGGCTGGAACTGCGTAAGGGCGGCGGTGCCTACCAGCGCCATGTCGATGGTGCCGTACACGAGGCCTTCGATAAGCGTCTTCTGATCGCCCAATTGCGAAGAATGGAAGACCTGGATCTCGACCTTTCCGCCGGTCTTGGCCTTGACCAGTTCGGCCCACTTTTCGGCGCCCTTGGCGTAGGGATGGCTGGGATCGGCGATATGGCCCAGCTTCAGCACCATAGCCGGGTATTCGGTCACCGCGCCGCCCGAAGCGGCCGGTTTCCCCGCATCCTTCTGTCCTTCCGCAAACGCCGGCATGATAAGCGCGGCAACCAACAGTCCGTAAAAAAGCGTTCGTTTCATACTGTCCTCCAAAAAGTGGAATTTCAACTCATCTTCCTACGGGGTAGCGCCGCGGCATAGTTAGGGAGCGTTTTGGTGCTTTTGTTCATTTTGTTCACGGAACTTGCCTGCCGCCTCCCGAACGGGTATCGTGAACCATGCGGTACGGATTGGGCATCGACGCGGGCGGAACCTATACCGACGGCGTCATCATCGACTTCGCGACACAGAAGGTCCTGGCGAAAAACAAAGCCCTTACCACCCGCTTCGATCTGGGCGTCGGCATAGAGGAGACGATGGACGGCCTGCCGGAGGACCTGCTGCAGGCGGTGTCCCTGGTTTCGCTGAGCACCACCCTGGCGACCAACGCCATCGTGGAGGGCACGGGAAATCTGGTCGGCGCCATACTCCTGGGTTTCGACGAATATGACCTGGCCAAGATCGCCCATAGGCCGGTCCGGGTTGTCGGCGGCCGGACGGACATCATGGGGGAGGAGCTGGAACCCTTGGACGAAGGCGCCCTTCGCCTGGCCGTCCGCGAACTAGAGGGACAGGAGCAGGTCGCCGCCTACGCGCTGAGCGGCATGGTGGCGGTCAAAAACCCCGCGATGGAATTGCGGGCCAAGACGATAGTGGAGGAGATGACGGGGAAGCCCGCGGTCTGCGGCCACGAGGTCAGCATGCGCCTGGACACCATCAAGCGGACCAACACGGCCGTGCTGAACGCCCGCCTCCTGCCCGTCATCGCCGACCTCCTGGACCGGATCAAGGCTAGTCTGCTCCGCCGCAATATCCGGGCGCCCTTGATGATAGTGCGGGCCGACGGGACCCTGATGAGCGAAGCCTCCGCGCGCCGCCATCCGGTACAGACCATCCTCTCGGGGCCTGCGGCCAGCGTCTGCGGCGCCCGCTTCCTGACGGGCATCTCCGACGGCCTGGTCGTTGATATCGGCGGCACCACCAGCGACATCGCCCTTATCTCCGACGGCCAGCCGGCGGTCTCCCTTTCGGGCGCCACCGTGGCCAATTGGACCACCCACGTCCGTTCCGTGGACATCGACACCATCGGGCTCGCCGGCGACAGCGCGGTGTCAATAAACCGCGACCGGCTCGTGTCCCTGGGGCCCCGCCGTGCCGTCCCCCTCGCGGTGCTGGGCCACGAGCACCCCGGTATACTTGACGAGCTGGAATGCCTTTGGCAACTCCGCGACCGCCGGTCGCCCCTGGTCCAGCCGGTCGAATTCTTCAGGCTCGTCAAGGACGGCGCCACCCTGTACGATTCGGAGCGGCGCACCCTGGACGCCCTTTCCGGGGGTCCCCTGTCCCGCGACCGTTTGGCGGAAAGTCTCGGCGCGGGCGATCCGTCCATGGTGCCCGTCTCCCGCATGGAGACCCTGGGCCTCATCCAGCGCTCCGCGATCACGCCAACCGACGTCCTCCACTTCCGCGGCGTCTTCACGCCCTGGAACGCCGAAGCCTCGCGGCGGGGCCTCCGCCTCTTCGCCTATACGGCGCGCCTTGATCCGGAGCGTCTGGCCGACCTGATCCTGGAAACCTTCACCCGCCAGTCCGTCCGCGCCCTGGTGCACCGCCTGCTCCGGCATTCCGCCGGGCGCGGCGCCGCCTTCGCAGGCGCCAGCGAAGGCGGCGCCTGCGAAGGCGGCGCCTGCGAAGGTGGTCTGCTGGACCTGCTGCTCTCCGCCGAGATCCGCTCGGGCCTGTCCGTTAAGCCGTCTTACGCCCACCCGCTTATCGCCATCGGCGCTCCGGCCTGGGCTCTGGCCCCCGCGGTGGCCGAACGCCTGGGAGCGGCTCTGGTGGTGCCCGAGCACGCGGATGTCGCCAACGCGGTGGGCGCCATCACGGGCATGCAGATGATCGTGATCGAGGCCGTCCTTGCACCGTCCGGCCTGGGCTTCGTCGTCCATACTCCCGCGGAACGGCGGGAATTCGAAAAAATGGATGAAGCCCGGGACTGGGCACGCCTTCACGTGATGGACATGCTGGAAACGAGAATCCGGGAGGAGGGGCAGGAAGGCCTGCCGTACCATCGGGAAGTTGAAGTCCGGGATTCGATCGCGCAGACTAAAGAAGGCGAACTTTTCCTTGAGAGCGTCATCCGCGCGGTGGGCGTCTGCAAGCCCTCGCTCGTGTAGAGTCTTGGCAGGGGAGTATGGAAAGGGGGGATCATGGAATACGTCAATCTCGGTAAAACTGGCTTGAAGGTGTCGCGGATCTGCCTGGGCTGCATGAGCTACGGGGATCCTACGAGCAGCCGCCACCCCTGGTCTCTGAACGAGGCCGATTCCCGGCCCTTCATCAAGCGGGCGCTGGATCTGGGGATCAATTTCTTCGACACGGCAAACATGTACTCGGACGGGGCCGGCGAGCGGGTCGTCGGGAAGGCCCTGCGCGACTTCGCGGACCGCGATTCGGTGGTCATCGCCACCAAGCTCTACTTCGACCTGCGTCCGGGCGATCCGAACGGGCCCGGACTTTCGCGCAAGGCGATCTTCAGGGAGATAGACGCCAGCCTGAAGCGGCTGGGCACGGACTACGTCGACCTGTACCAGATCCACCGCTGGGATTATTCCACGCCGATCGAGGAGACCCTGGAAGCCCTGCACGACGTGGTCAAGGCCGGGAAGGCCCGCTACATCGGCGCCTCCTCCATGCACGCCTGGCAATTCGCCAAGGCCCTGTACCTGGCCGACCTCCAAACTAGGACGCGCTTCGTATCCATGCAGCCCCACTACAACCTGATGTACCGCGAGGAAGAACGGGAGATGCTCGCGCTTTGCCGGGACCAGGGAATCGCCGTCCTGCCCTGGAGTCCGCTCGCCCGCGGACGCCTGGCCCGTCCGTGGAAAGTGGACGCCACGGCGCGCGAGAAGATCGACACCTACGGCGCTGGCCTGTACGCCCGGACCGAGGCGTCCGACAAGCCCGTGGTCGAAGCCGTGATGGCCGTCGCCGCCGAACGCGGCCTGTCGCCCGCCCGGATCGCCCTGGCCTGGCTGCTCGGCCGGCCGGCCGTGACCGCTCCCATCGTCGGCGCGACCAAGCTCCCCCAGCTCGACGACGCCGTCGCCGCCCTGGAAGTCAAGCTGAGCGCCGAGGAGGTCGCCCGCCTGGAGGCTCCCTACCTGCCGCATGCGATCGTCGCGTTCGAATAGGGCGGCGGGGGCGGGCGGAGCCGCCGGTATGGGGGTGGGCGGAGCCGCCGGTGCCGGCGGCTGGCGGGTGATTTCGGCGTTTCCTGTCACCAAGCGGGAAGGCGGTTCTCCATGAAATCTTTCAAGACGAATTGACCTGCTCTCATGCCGATCCTGCCGCCTTGACGCCTTCCGCTTCTACCTCTACCATTCCCCGTGATGGAAGAAGATATCCGCTGGCAGCAACGATTCCAAAATTACTCAAAAGCCCTCGCGCAACTTGACGAATTCGTGGAGTTGCCGTCGCTCAATAAATTCGAGCGGCAAGGGCTGATACAGTGTTTCGAATATACCTTCGAACTCGCCTGGAAAACGATGAAGGACTACCTCGAATTCCAGGGTCTTCAAGCGCCCACCCCCCGTGCGGCTATTCAAAACGCGTTTTCCGCAGGACTCATAGCCGACGGGCATATCTGGATAGACGCTCTTGAGAAACGGAATTTAATGGCGCACACCTACGATGAGGGCAACGCGGCGGAAGCGGAACGTCTCATAAGGAACTCCTACCATCCCGTTCTCAGAACCCTCCGCGTGTTCTTCTCCGCGATGCACCAGGAAGAGGGATGACGCTCGGGCTGACCGAGGACGATCTGCGCTATATCCGGGATACCCTTGCCCGTTTCCCGGAGGTGGAGCGGGCGGCCGTTTTCGGTTCCCGCGCGAAGGGAACGCACAAACCCGGTTCCGACATCGATCTGGCGATTTGGGGAGAGAGCGTTTCTTTCTCGGTAGTCGCGGCCCTAAGAGCGGCGTTGCAGGATGAGGGGCCGATGCCTTATTTGGTTGACGTCGTTGACCGCAGCCACTTGGAGCATCACGACCTGGCCGGACATATCGATAGGGTTGGGATGGAAGTATACCGCCGCGGCTGACGCGGGTATTACAAATCGATATCGATCCCCAGCCGGACCAGGATCGGATTGAGCGTGACTTCTTCCTTGAAGCGTACGTCCGCCAGCTCCAGGGATGCCTGGACTTCACGCTCGGCTCTTCCCGATCGGAGACCCGCTTCCCCCGCCAGCTGTACTCTATCGCTTAGCCGTAGATACCAGACAGTGGAAACCCCCGCATACGGGACCAGTATCGACCCGTAGCCGGTAAAAACGACGGCGCCGCCGAACTCCGCGGCGCCCCGGCCCTCCCATCGACCCAGGCTGAGGATGCGTTTGTCGATGAACAGGGAAAGCGCGGGATCGTCCAGGGAAAAGTCCGCGTTTTCGAAGCCCAGCGCGGCGGTGAAACCGTAGCCGAAGGTCCCGCCGGGGGAATAACGGCGCAATTGGGCGCAAATGCCGTCGGTTCCCGCCAGAAGGGCAATCCCTCCCCGGGGAACGGCTTGCACGGCGCAGATCGAAATAGCCAGAAACATGCCGGCGAAGGATAATCGGTTTTTCATTCTATGACTTCCGCGCTGATGCTTTTGACGATGTCCAGTGCGCCGGTGATTTCCGAAAGGTTGGCGTAGATGTCCCCGCTTGATCCGTCGGGGCTGCCGTGCCCGACCAAGATAAATTGGGAATCGGAGTCGGCCGCGTCCAAATCCACCACGCACCGATACACCAGGGATGGCTGACCGCTTCCCCCTTCACCTCCGGAGTAGCCGGGGGAGCCTTTTTCCGCGTTTTTCGGGAACGCGTCGTTGAAATCCGTTGAGTGATTCACTTCCGCGAACAGGACGAACCGTCGGGGCGAAACGCCCGGTTTCGGAGTCAAGGCGATGTCGATCGACGAAACCGGCGTTGCCCCGGTAACTCCGTCGATCGCTGTGCTATCCTTGCGGGCCATCCAGACCGGCAAGGCTTCGGGGCGAGGATTGCCGCCGTTGAAAAGCCATTTTCCCGTCGCCGTTTTTCGGCTGACGAAGAGCGTCCCGGCGAAATTCCCTTCCTCCGTTTCCATCCAAAGAGCGATCTGAGGGGGATTCTTTTGAAACAGGCTGAAGCGATGCAGCCAGCCGTTTCCCGCCTCAACGCGGATGAGGACGTCCCCGGTTTCAGCGGAAAGGGGCGTCATCGCGCATGCTCCGGATACCCCGGACGAAAGCGCCGTGATGAGCAGCGCGAGGACGCGAAACGCTGGCAGGGCGTACCCGTTCAGCCATGTTCGGCGTTCATGTTTCATATATTCGTCTCCTTCAGGATGGCGTCCGTCAGACCGTCCACGGCCGACAGAATTCGTTCCCAGCCCGCCTGGGTGGAAATATCGACACCGCCGAACACGGGAGCCCGGTCAGCGATGAGCGCGAGGTAATAGATGCCGCCGACGACGACAGCCGAGAGGGCGGCGACATCGCGTTTTTCTCCGATCGAATCGGACAGGGTCCTCGCGAGCGCGGCGCCCTGTTCCTCTACCCGGGCCATCACCGCCGCCGCTGCCGCGTCCTTTTCGGCGATAAACCAGCGAAGGATCTCCCGCGCGATAGGGTCAGTCCGAAGGTTTTCGGCTTGGTCCCTGAGGAGCTTTTTCATTTCGGCTATTACGGTGATTTTGTCTCCGCCGGCTTCCCTTACGGAACGTTCGGCGTCGCGCGCGCTTCGGATCCAGAAATTGCGCCGCGAAGCCCATTCCTCCAACAATTCCCGATACCCGCCGAAGTATCGGTAAATCAGCACTTTGGAGACGCCTGCCCTTTCCGCGACCGCGTTCACTCCGAGCGCGCCGAACCCGTGCTCCTCCACAAGGCGGGTGACCGCCTCAAGAATGTTTTCTTCGGTTTCCGGCCGGTTTTTTCCCATGTTGATCACCTCTTACTACAATGTAACCCATCGGTTACATTGTTTCCGGAAAATCCGGGCCTTCATCAAAAATTGTTTCACAAAATCTTCCCATCCGGTTAATAGTGACCTGCATGTCTGTTGTCGCCTGTCCATCTCCTCTCGTGTCGGGGGGGATCGACGGCGGCGCATTTCGATGACTTCCGCATCGAATTTACCGAAAAAGTCGAAGCGCGGTGCACGCTCGGGCCGTGGTATTCCGAAAGGAGTATCCATGAAACGAATCATCCGATTGTTTTCCTTGCTTGCCGTCCTCGCGTCCCTCGTCGCATTCAGCCGCCCGCCCGAGCCGATGACGAGGATCGTCGGTGAGGCGGTCTACCCCGACGGACAAACCATCCCTTTCACTTGGTGGAGAGTCGGCTTCATCCTTGCCCGGGTCGAAGGCATGGGGCTCAACATCTACCGGGAACCCGAGAATTGGACTATCGATGCGGAGGGCGTTCCCCGACGGTACGCCGTCGATCCCGGTCCCTCCCTCGGTTTCCACGTGCCCGTGATCGCATACGAGGACGATCCCGATTTCGGTACCGAGCTCGTGTACTTCGAGGTCGCGATGGAACGGGATTTCATGACGGGACGGAAGATCGAGCCGGAATCGGGACCGGGCGAGGGCCAGCGGACATACCGCTGGACCGATCCGGAGAACGGCAAGGAAGCCTTACTCGTCGTCTCCGCCGAAAGCGGGCTACCCCTGCGGGCCGAAATCAGGGACGGGGGAACGGCGAAGGTCGTCCTCGTGTACCGGGAGTACGTCACGGGCCTCCCGGTGGACTTCAATCTGTTCGCGCCCCCCGAGGGACTGGTATTTCCGGAATAGGCGCGCGGGATTGAAGCCGGTTCCCTCCTCCCGTGCGTCGGCGCCCGTTCCGATTCGAACAAATTCTCCTTCCGGACGCGACGCCCGGGTTTCGCCGTCGTACAATAGTCGTGAAGGAGTACCCGAATGGATACGAAAAACCCGCGGGCGATCTTTGCGGCGTGCTTGTGCGTGGCGTTTGTCGTGGCGTCCGTCGCGGCTGCGGCCGCCCAGGTTCCATCTTCGCGGCCCCTCGATCTCGTCGTCGCCCTCGACGTATCCGGCAGCATGGCCGGGTCGGACGTCTTCGCGAGCGTGAAGGCATACCTGGAAAAGGACGTGCTCCGGCCGCTGCTGAAGCCGGGGGACCGTTTCACGCTCATCCTCTTCGGGAAGGAAGCCAGGACCGCCGCCGCGCGGGAGATCGCGCGGCAGGAGGACGTTGACGCGGTCGTGGCTTCCGTCGCGGCCTTGCGGGCAGACGACGGATACACCGACCTGGGAGCGGCGCTGGAAGCCCTGGACTCGGCCATGGCGCCGCGCTCCGACGGGCTTTATCGGACCGCCTCCATCTTCATCACCGACGGCAAGAACGCGCCTCCGCCGGGAAGTCCCTTCTTCGGCAAGGACCTCTCGGTGGACGAACGCTTCGCGGGCGCCGGCCGCAGGATCGCGCGCAAAGGCTGGATCCTGTACGTCGTGGGCCTCGGCGCGGAAACGGACGCGCCGGCCGTGGCGGCGGCGGTCGAGGGCTCGGTCATCGTGGAAGCGCCCGCCTCGCCGGGTGCGGCCTCTTCCGCGCTGGCCGCCGCTCCCCTCGGGACTTACCTCGCGGAGACTGCCACGGCCGCCGAGGAACGCGCGGCCTCCGCGGCCTCCGCAGCGGCCCCCGCAGCCGCCGCAGCGGCAGCCGCGGGATCGCCTGCCGGAGGGACCGGAGCGGGCGGGATCGGATCCTGGGGGATCGGGTGGTGGTTGTTCTCGGGAGCCGCCGTCATCGCCGCGGCGCTCGGGGCGATCCTCGTCGCGAGGAGGCGGAAATCGAAGGGATCCAAACCTTGAGCGCCCGGGCGGCCGCGGGCCGCCCGCCGCGGACCGCCCGCCGCCGCGAACCGCCCGCCGCGAACCGCCCGCCGCGAACCGCCCGCCGCGGATCGCCCGCCGCGGACCGCCCGTCGCGGACCGCCCGTTGCGGGCTCCCCTTACGCCCCCGTCTTTTCCAGGTAGTACGAATAGTCCCCTTCCCAGACCTTCAGGGAGCCGCGGTCCACCTCGAAGACGCGGTCGGCGAGGTGCCTGAGGAAGTACCTGTCGTGGCTGACGATCATGATGGTGCCCGTGAAGGCCTTCAGGGCTTCGAGCAGGACTTCCCTGCTGGCGATGTCCAGATGGTTGGTCGGCTCGTCCAGCACGAGGAAGTTGACCGGGGATGCCAGCAGGCAGGCCAGCATGACCCGGCTCTTCTCGCCGCCCGAGAGCACGGAGATGCGCTTGTCAGCGTCGTCCCCTGAAAACAGGAAGGCGCCCAGCAGGTTCCGTATCGAACCGACGGATTCCCGCGGGAGCCGGCTCGACAGTTCCTCGAAGACGGTAAGGGAAGGATCCAGAGTGTCGCCGGAATACTGGCTGAAGTAGCCGACCTCCACGCCCGCGCCGAGGACGCAGTCGCCGGACGTCGGCTCGGTAGTTCCCGCGACTATCTTCAGCAGGGTGGATTTCCCCGCCCCGTTGACGCCGGCGACGGCGATCTTGTTGCCGCGGACCACCGTGCCCGTGACGCCGGAAAATACCGGGTGCGCGCCGCCGCCGCCCAGCGGCCACTCCTTGGCGAGGGAGCGCAGGTCCGCGACGATGTCGCCGCTCCTCTTTGCCGGCGGAAATTCGAACTTCATCGTCCTGAGTTCCTTCGGCAATTCGACCCTGTCGATCTTCTCGATCGCCTTGATCCGGGACTGGACCTGCGCCGCGTATGCCGCGCGCGCAGCGAAGCGGGCGATGAACTCCTCTTCCTTGGCCAGCATCGCCTGCTGCCGTTTGTGCGTGGCGATCAGCTGCTCCCGCCTGACCTCCCGCTCGCGGAGGTAGAACTCGTAGTCGCCCGTGTACGATACGATGGCGCCGTCGGCGACCTCCGCGGTGCGGCCGCAGATCCGGGTCATGAACTCCCGGTCGTGGCTCGTCATCACCAGGGATCCCTTGAACGCCTTCAGCCAGCCTTCCAGCCAGACGATGGTCTCCAGGTCCAGGTGGTTGGTCGGTTCGTCGATCAGCAGGCTGTGGGGATTCAGTAGCAGTATCTTGGCCAGGGCGACGCGCATCTTCCATCCGCCGGAAAAACTTTCGATCGGATCGTTCCAGCGCTCCCTCGCAATGCCCAGGCCCGAAAGGATGGTCTCCGCCCGCGTCTCCAGCTCGTAGCCGCCCAGATGCAGGAACTCCGACTGGAGCTCCCCGTAGCGCTCCATTTCGGCG